>Ga0302323_100003930_pt1 | contig 12092 bp, 10 predicted proteins | sample Fen_T0_3_FD_201950 | JGI IMG/M metagenome (GOLD analysis project Ga0302323, IMG submission 201950) | Peat permafrost microbial communities from Stordalen Mire near Abisko, Sweden - Fen_T0_3 | ecosystem: Environmental > Terrestrial > Soil > Wetlands > Permafrost | place: Sweden: Abisko... | reverse complement strand
CTCCACTCATGCCGCGGTTACACGCCCCCACAAGTACCCCCCCTACCCACATTCTCGTGTCGATATGTGAAGCCAGCCGATGCGCAGGGGTACGTGGGTAGCTGGACCGGGACTCCGAATGGCGACAACACAGCGCACATGCTGCCGTTGGCGCTGCCGTTCTACGACTACACGTACACCAATGCCGCGAACAAGGACGTCGAGGCGCGAGTATGGATGACCCAGGACACTCCCTTCGCGGCCACACTGCAGATGCGTCGCGTGTACGGGAATGATTCCCGGGACGGTTTGGCCTACGATGACACGTTCGTCGGGATCTGCGATGACACTCGCGGGGTGTGCTCCCACAACTGATGCGGGTTGCCCCTGTGGGTGTGGTTGTCGCCGTGACGCCGGCGCCGGGGCGACTGAGACGTGCACCATTGCATTCGACACGAGCATGTCCGGCGGGCGGCGGGTGAGAGAACGCCGACGAGTCACCCGGGCCAGTGCCGACGCGCTGGCCGCTCGGCGGCCACCCCAGACGGGGCCACGCCGCGAGCGCTCTCGTGACCGTTGGGTATTCCACGCTCGCGTTCGGTGACCCGGCGTGACGGAGTTCTCGGCGGAGTGGGCGGGCACGGCGGTGAGCGCCGACTAGGCCGCTAGTCCGATGCTGACAGGTGTCATCTTGGACGCCCCTCGTGACCGTTGGCTATTCCACGTTCCCGTTCAGGGACGGGGCCTTTGACGCGGAATGTGATGTCGCTGATTGGACTTCACGCGGCGCGGATCCGCGTTTGTGCTGGTCAGGGGCTTGGAGCGGGTGACCGGGATCGAACCGGCATGGCCAGCTTGGAAGGCTGGGGCTCTGCCATTGAGCTACACCCGCGCGTGCCGTCGTGGAACGTCGACGACCGGCGCCGAGCCTACCGGTCGACCCGGTCCGCCCGGCCACCGCTGGGACGGTGGGTGGGGCGTCGGTCCGCCCTCGGTGCGGGCCACAACGTCCCCTAGACTCAGACGCCGACCCGCGCGGGGCGTGGCGTAGTGGCTAGCGCGCCTGCTTTGGGAGCAGGAGATCGGGAGTTCGAGTCTCCCCGCCCCGACCAGGCCGCCAAACGGCGTCGACCGCCGACCGACTCACCGATCCCGCCGCTGAACCCGAACGAGGAGACCTGCTGAAGTGAAGAGTGCCGTCGAGACCCTGGGCCCCACCCGGGTCCGGCTCACCGTCGAGGTTCCCTTCGAGGAGCTCACCCCCAACCTCGACGCCGCCTACCGCAAGATCGCCCAGCAGGTCTCGATCCCCGGCTTCCGCAAGGGCAAGGTGCCGGCTCGCGTCATCGACCAACGGGTCGGACGCGAAGCCGTCCTCGAAGAGGCCGTGAACGAGGCGCTGCCGCAGGCCTACGGCAGCGCGATCGAGGAGAACCAGATCCATGTGATGGGCCGGCCCGAGGTCGAGGTCACCGACTTCGCCGACGGACAGGATCTGAAGTTCACGGCCGAGGTCGACGTCCGTCCCGACATCGTGGTGCCGGCACTGGACGAGATCACGGTCACGGTGGACGACGTCGTGGTGTCCGACGCCGACGTGGAGGAGCAGGTCGAGGGGTTGCAGGCGCGGTTCGCGTCGTTGAAGCCGGTCGAACGCCCAGCCGCGACCGGCGACTTCGTGGCGATCGACCTGACCACCACGCACGACGGCGACCCGGTGGACGAGATGTCAGCCACCGGGCTGTCGTATGAGGTGGGCAGCGGCAACCTGCTCGAGGGACTGGACGAAGTGATCGTCGGGCTGTCGGCCGGCGAGAGCGGAACGTTCAGCACCATGCCGCGGTCGGACACGCTGGACGCGGACGTCGTCGACGTCACGGCCACTGTCAGCGCCGTCCGCGAGCGCGAGCTGCCCGACCTCGACGACGACTTCGCGCAGACCGTCAGCGAGTTCGACACCCTCGATGAGCTGCGCGACGCCCTGCGCGGCGAGCTCCTGCCGCGCAAGCAGATCGAACAGCTCATTGCGGCACGTGACGCGGTCATGGAGGCGCTGGTTACCGCCGTCGAGGTGCCCCTTCCCGACTCCGTCATCGACGAGCAGGTCGAGCAGCACTTTGCCGATGGGCACGGCGACGAGGCTCACCGCGACGAGTACCTCTCACAGGTGCGGGAGACGCTCACCCGCGACCTGATCCTGGACGCCATCGCCGACCAGCAGGACCTGTCGGTCTCGCAGGCCGAGCTCAGCGAGTACCTCGTACGGCAGGCGCCGCAGTACGGCATGACGCCGGATCAGTTCGCCCAGGCGGTGGCCCAGGCCGGCCAGGTCGGCATGCTGTACAGCGAGGTCCTGCGGACCAAAGCGTTGGCCCATGCGGTCGAGCAGGCCACCATCGTCGACGCGTCGGGGAACCCGGTCGACGTCACGCCCCCGCCGGACGAGGACGCGGACGCCAACGCCACCGAGGGGGCCGCGGAGCCGGTCCTCGCCGGCCCTGACGACGACGACGCGGCAGACGCCGACCGCGAGGTCTGACCCAGCCTCGTTCACCCGTGAGCGAACACCCCCGCAACCTGGATGGCGCGGGGGTGTCGCGGCGTTAGGGTCGACATAGGCCCGTGGCAGCACGGGATCGACCGAGGGTCCCAGGCGGGCCAGTAGAGGACAGGTGACGTCACCGTTGAGCACCGACCGGCTCGAGGTTCCCGGCCTCGTCACCCCGTCGTCCCGCGCGGCGCAGCCCAGCCCCAGCAGCTTCGACGACTCGGTCTACCAACGTCTGCTGCGTGAGCGGATCGTCTTCCTCGGGTCGGTGGTCGAGGACAACATCGCCAACGCGCTGGTGGCGCAGATGCTCCTCCTGGCCGCCGAGGACCCGGAGAAGGACATCTACGTCTACATCAACAGCCCTGGCGGCTCGGTGATGGCGGGCATGGCCATCTACGACACCATGCAATACGTGCCGTGCGACGTCGCAACCGTCGCCATGGGCCTCGCGGCGAGCATGGGCCAGTTCCTGCTGAGCGCCGGGGCCGAGGGCAAGCGTTACGCCTTGCCGCACGCACGGATCATGATGCACCAACCCTCCGGCGGGCTGGGTGGTACCGCGACGGACATCAAGATCCAGGCCGAGCAGATGCTGTACACCAAGAAGAAGCTGGCCGAGCTGATCGCGATGCACACCGGTCAGACCGTGGACCAGATCGAGCGCGACTCAGACCGCGACCGCTGGTTCACTGCCGAGGAGGCGAAGGAGTACGGCTTCGTCGATCAGGTCGTCGCAGCCGCCCGCCAGGTCTCGGGCGGGGGTGGCACCGGCTGAGCCGGCGCCGACCATCGTCCCCCCACCCAAGGAGCCATTGTGAGCAACTCGCACCACCCGCTGCCGAGCCCGCAGAGTCGGATCGTCCCCAAGTTCATCGAGCGCACCCCGCAAGGTGAACGCCAGTGGGACCCGTACACCAAGTTGTTCGACGAGCGCATCATCTTCTTGGGCATCCCGATCTACGACGAGGTGGCCAACGACGTCATGGCCGAACTGCTGACGTTGGAGTCCCTCGACCCCGACCGCGACATCTCGCTGTACATCAACAGCCCCGGCGGCTCGTTCAGTGCGATGACGGCGATCTACGACACGATGCAGTTCGTCAAGCCCGAGATCCAGACCATCTGCATGGGCCAGGCTGCGTCCGCCGCGGCCGTCCTGCTGGCCTCGGGGACCAAGGGCAAGCGGTTCGCCCTGGCGAACTCCCGGATCCTGATCCACCAGCCCTCCAGCGAGGGCGGCGGCGGCCAGGGCTCCGACATCGAGATCCAGGCCCGCGAGATCCTGCGGATGCGGGCCCTGCTCGAGGAGATGCTGGTCAAGCACACCGGCCGCACTCCTGAGCAGGTCACGACCGATATCGAGCGAGACAAGATCCTGACCGCCGCCGAGGCCGTGGAGTACGGCTTGGTCGACAAGGTGATCACCACCCGCAACGCGGCTTGAGCGGCCGCCGCCGTTCGGGTGGCCCCGCGACGCGCCCGGCCATTGGGCACGTCTGGGTCACCGGTTCGGGGTACCGTCGTCGGACACACGCCCCCTCGGCGCTCGAGGGGCCGACCCGAGGAGTCCAGTGGCACGCATCGGCGACGGTGGCGACCTGCTCAAGTGCTCGTTCTGCGGGAAGAGCCAGAAGCAGGTCAAGAAGCTCATCGCCGGCCCGGGTGTGTACATCTGCGACGAGTGCATCGACCTCTGCAACGAGATCATCGAAGAGGAGCTCAGCGAGTCGGCCGACGTCGAGTGGGAAGACCTTCCCAAGCCGCGCGAGATCTACGGTTTCCTCGACCAGTACGTGATCGGGCAGGACACGGCGAAGAAGGCGCTCGCAGTCGCGGTGTACAACCACTACAAGCGGGTGCAGGCCGGCACGGACCAGCGGGGCAAGGACGAAGCAGTCGAGCTCGCGAAGTCGAACATCCTGCTGCTTGGCCCCACCGGCTGCGGCAAGACGCTGCTGGCCCAGACCCTGGCGAAGATGCTCAACGTTCCGTTTGCGATCGCCGACGCCACGGCGCTCACCGAAGCCGGCTACGTCGGTGAAGACGTCGAGAACATCCTGCTGAAGCTGATCCAGGCTGCCGACTACGACGTCAAGAAGGCCGAGACCGGAATCATCTACATCGACGAGATCGACAAGGTCGCGCGCAAGAGCGAGAACCCGTCGATCACGCGCGACGTCTCGGGCGAGGGCGTACAACAAGCTCTGCTGAAGATCCTCGAGGGCACGAGTGCCTCGGTACCGCCGCAAGGTGGTCGTAAGCACCCCCACCAGGAGTTCATCCAGATCGACACGACGAACGTGCTGTTCATCTGCGGGGGAGCATTCGCCGGCCTCGACAAGCTGATCGACGCTCGTCGCGGCACCAAGGGCATGGGTTTCGGGGCGCAGATCCGCAGCGCCTCCGACGTCGACACCACCGACGTGTTCGCGGCGGTGATGCCGGAGGATCTCCTGAAGTTCGGGATGATCCCGGAGTTCATCGGCCGGCTCCCGGTCATCACCAGCGTGCACAACCTCGACCGCCAGGCCTTGGTCGAGATCCTGACCGAGCCGAAGAACGCACTCGTGCGTCAGTACAAGCGGCTGTTCGAGATGGACGGCGTCGACCTGGAGTTCACCGAGGACGCGCTCGAGGCGATCGCCGAGCAAGCGATCCTTCGGGGCACCGGTGCGCGTGGTCTTCGCGCCATCATGGAAGAAGTGCTGCTGTCGGTGATGTACGAGGTGCCGAGCCGCAAGGACGTCGCCCGCGTCGTCGTCACGCGCGACGTCGTGCTGGAGCACGTCAACCCGACCCTCGTTCCGCGCGAGAAGGAGCCGGCCAAGCGCGAGCGGCGCGAGAAGTCGGCCTGACCGACACCGCCTGACCGACCCCGCCCGGCCGTAAGCGCATCGCCGGGATTCACAGCCACTTCATATCCGCCGGACGGGCGGATCGCGGTCCGGATCAGCCCCTCGCCGACCATGATGGGCGCGACTGCTGGGCGTCTGGGGACGGCGGGGGCCGACAAGGGAGCGGGACGCGTGGTCGATCGCCGTGCGTGGTCCAAGGTGCCCGAGGTCACGGCCTACTTCTGGATCATCAAGGTGCTGACGACTGGGATGGGCGAGACCACGTCCGACTTCCTGGTCCATCGGTTGATCCCTGAGGTCGCGGTCGTCCTCGGGGGGATCGGTCTGGTCGTCGCCCTGATCCTGCAGTTCGCCGCACGTCGCTACGTTGCGTGGGTCTACTGGCTGGCCGTCGTGATGGTCAGCGTCTTCGGCACGATGGTGGCCGACGTCATGCACATCGTCGTGGGCATCCCCTACGTCGTGTCCACGGTGTTCTTCTCGGTCGCCCTGGCTGCCGTGTTCGCTGCCTGGTACACGTCAGAGAAGACCTTGTCCATCCACAGCATCCACACGCGACGCCGCGAGGCGTTCTACTGGGCGACCGTTCTGACGACGTTCGCGTTGGGCACCGCAGCCGGAGACATGACCGCAACCACGCTTGGGCTGGGCTGGTTCGCCTCCGGCCTGCTGTTCGCGGCCGTGATCGCGATCCCGGCCGTCGGCTACTGGAAGTTCGGCATGAATGCGATCTTCGCGTTCTGGTTCGCGTACGTCTTCACCCGGCCGTTGGGTGCGTCGTTCGCCGATTGGCTCGCCCTCCCGCCCGCGCGCGGCGGCGTCGGATGGGGCACGGGACTGGTCAGCATCGTGCTGGCGTTGACGATCGCCGCATTGGTGGGGTACCTCGCAGTCACCCGTAAGGACGTCGAAGGCGAGCCGCTCAGAGGGTCACGACGACCGCAACACCGCTTCCGTCGGTCGTCGGCGAGAAGCTGAGCTCGGCCACCCGACCCGCGGCCTGCAGGTCGGGCGCACCGACCCGCACCCGGGCGATCTGGTCGGCCGGTGCCCGGACGACGGCAGCAGCCACCTCGGTGCGCATCGAGGTCTTGGCCTCCGACTTGGCCTTGCGGATCTCCGACAGTGCGGCGGCCACGTCGTCGACCACGGCGGGGTCGCCGTCGCCGGCCAGCGTGGCGAGGTCCGTGGCCTTGGGCCACGGGGCGTGGTGCACCGAGCCCGGCTGCCACCACGACCACACCTCCTCGGTGACGAATGGCAGGACGGGTGCGAACAGCCGGTGCAACACCGACAGGGCGGTGGCCAGCGTGGCGCGCGCCGAGTCGGCCTCCGCCTCTCCACGTCCGCCGTAGGCCCGGTCCTTGACCAGCTCGAGGTAGTCGTCGGTGAAGGACCAGAAGAACGACTCGGTGGCGTCGAGCGCCTTCGCGTAGTTGTAGTCGTCGAAGGCGCGGGTCGCAGTGGAGACCACGTCGGCCAGTCGAGCCAGCCATGCCCGGTCGAAGGCATTGGTGATCGGCTGCGCGTCGAACGCCTGGTCGGGCCGCACCCCGACTCCGAAGACGAACTTGCTCGCATTCAAGAGCTTGATCGCCAGGCGACGCCCGACCTTCATCTGGCCCACGTCGAAGGCGGTGTCAGTGCCGGGCCGGCCGCTGGCCGCCCAGTACCGCAGAGCGTCCGACCCGTGCTCCTCGAGCAGGGCGATGGGGGTGACGACGTTGCCCTTGGACTTCGCCATCTTCTTGCGGTCGGGGTCGAGGATCCAGCCGGAGATCGCGGCGTCGGTCCACGGCAGCGAGTCGAACTCGGAGTCGGCGCGCACGACGCTGCTGAACAGCCAGGTTCGGATGATCTCGTGCGCCTGGGGGCGTAGGTCCATGGGGAAGACTCGACCGAAGAGGTCGTCGTCGCGCTCCCAGCCGCCGGCGATCTGCGGGGACAGCGACGACGTGGCCCACGTGTCCATGACATCCGGGTCGCCGATGAAGCCACCGGCGGCGCCTCGCTGCTCAGGTGTGAACCCGGGTGGTGTGTCTTCCTGTGGGTCGATCGGCAGGTCACCTTCCGCCGGCACGATCGGTGCGTCGTACACGGTCTCGCCGTTGGCATCGAGCGGGTACCACACGGGGAAGGGAACACCGAAGAACCGTTGCCGACTGATCAGCCAGTCGCCGTTGAGGCCCTCGACCCAGTTCTCGTAGCGCACCTGCATGTGCGGGGGATGCCAACGCAGCTCGCGGCCCCTGGCGAGGAGCCGCTCGCGCAGCAACTCGTCGCGACCTCCGTTGCGCAGGTACCACTGACGGGTCGTGACGATCTCGAGCGGCCGCTCGCCCCGCTCGTAGAACTTGACCGGGTGGGTGATCGGGCGCGGTTCGCCGATCAGGTCGCCGGACTCGCGCAGCAACTCGACGATCGTCTGCTGGGCAGTGAACGTGGTCGAGCCGGCGAGCCGGGCATAGGCGCTGCGCGCGGGGTCACCTTCGATCCCCGGCGGTGCGTCTGCGGTGATCCGACCGTCCCAGCCGATGATCGGTCGGGTCGGCAGCTGGAGCTCGCGCCACCAGATGACGTCGGTCACGTCGCCGAACGTGCAGATCATTGCGATGCCGGTGCCTTTGTCCGGGTCCGCGAGGCGGTGGGGCAGCACCGGCACCTCGACACCGAAGATCGGGGTGCGCACCGAGGTCCCGAACAGTGGCTGGAAGCGCTCGTCATCGGGGTGCGCGACCAGGGCGACGCAAGCCGGGATGAGCTCGGGCCGGGTCGTGTCGATCGTGACGGTCTGACCGTCCGGGCGGTGGAAGTTGACCGCGTGGTAGGCGCCGTTGCGCTCGCGGTCCTCGAGCTCGGCCTGCGCAACCGCTGTGCGGAAGGTCACGTCCCACAGGGTGGGAGCCTCGGCCTGGTAGGCCTCCCCGCGCGCCAGGTTGCGCAGGAACATCCGTTGCGAGGCGGTTCGGGCCGACTCGTCGATCGTCTGGTACTTGGTGCTCCAGTCGATCGACAGCCCCAGGCGTCGGAACATGTCCTCGAACGCCTTCTCGTCCTCGTTCGTCAGTGCCTCGCACAGGGACACGAAGTTGCCGCGGGCGATCGGCAGTTGTTGCTTGCCTGGCTCGGCCGGTGGTTGGAAGTCGTGGTCGAACGGGAGGGACGGGTCGCAGCGGACCCCGTAGTAGTTCTGGACCCGGCGTTCGGTCGGCAACCCGTTGTCGTCCCATCCGATCGGGTAGAACACCGACTTCCCGCGCATCCGCTGGTAGCGGGCGATCGTGTCGGTGTGGGTGTAGGAGAACACGTGTCCCACGTGGAGTGAGCCGCTGACTGTGGGCGGCGGAGTGTCGATCGAGTAGACGTCTGCGCGCTCCTTGGTGCGGTCGAACTCGTAGGTGCCGTGTTCCTGCCAGACCGCAGACCACTTCGCCTCGAGGCCGTCGAGGCTGGGTTTCTCAGGCGCACCGGTGGTCGGCCCGTCGGGTTGGGAGTGGCTCATGGGTCGTCATCGTAGAGAGGGCGACGCCTAGACTCCCACCGTGTTCCCCCCAGGCGACGACGGTCTCAGCTTCACCGATGTCGAGGCCGAGCTCCTGGCCCGTGCGCCGGAGTCGAACCTCGAGCCTGGACTCGAGGGGATCAGTCGGCTGACGACGCTGCTCGGCGACCCGCAGACGAGCTTCCCCTCGGTGCACGTCGCAGGGACGAACGGCAAGACCTCGACCGCCCGCATCGTCGACTCGCTGCTGTCGGCGTTCGAGCTGAGGACCGGCCGCTACACCAGTCCGCACCTGCAGTCGGTGACCGAGCGAATCGTGCTCGACGGGGCACCGATCTCGGAGGGAGCGTTCGTGGCCGCCTACGCGGATGTGGCGCCCTACCTCGGCCTGGTCGACGATGCGCTGGGCCGCCCGCTGACGTTCTTCGAGGTGTTGACCGCCATGGCCTTCGGCGCCTTCGCCGACGCACCGGTCGCTGCGGCCGTCGTGGAGGTCGGCCTGGGCGGCGCCTGGGACGCCACCAACGTCGTGTCCGCGCCCGTGGCCGCTTTGCTGCCGATCGGTCTCGACCACCAGGACTGGCTCGGCGACACCGTGGAGCTGATCGCCGCCGAGAAGGCCGGGATCATCCGGCCTGACCAGCTCGTCGTGATGGCACAGCAAGACGTCGCCGTCGCCGAGATCGTCATGCGCCGTGCCGCCGACGTCGGTGCGACAGTGGCCCGCGAGGGACTCGAGTTCGGAGTGCTGGACCGTCGAGTGGCGGTGGGCGGACAGTTGCTGAACCTGCGGGGGCTGTCCGGAGACTACGCAGACCTCTTTCTTCCCCTCCATGGTGCTCATCAGGCGCACAACGCCAGCGTTGCTCTGGCCGCCGTCGAGGCGTTCCTGGGTGGGGGTCGAGAACGTCTCGATCCTGACGTCGTGCGCGAGGGCCTGGCCAACGCATCGTCGCCGGGCCGGCTGGAGGTGCTGCGTCGGTCGCCGACGGTCCTGGTGGATGCTGCGCACAACGTGGCCGGCGCACACGCACTCGCCCAGGCGATCGGCGACGCCTTCGACTTCCAGCGACTCGTCGGTGTCGTCGCGGTGTTGGCCGACAAGGACGCCGCAGGGATTCTCGCCGAGCTGGAGCCGGTACTCGCCGAGGTCGTGATCACCCGGTCGTCGTCGCCGCGCGCGCTGACTCCCGAGCGACTCGGCGAGATCGCCGCTCAGATCTTCGGCGCCGACCGCGTGGTGGTGATGGACGATCTTGCCGACGCGGTGGACCACGCGGTTGCGCACGCTGAAGGCGAGAGCATCGTCGGTACGGGCGTGCTGGTGACCGGATCGGTGACGGTCGCCGGCGACGCCGTCCGGCTACTGCGTCGCGATCCGCCTTCGTTCGACGAAGACGGGTATGACACGTGAGAGCCATCGCAGCGGCGGTGTTGTTCTTCGAGGCCGTCGTGGTGATGCTGGCAATTCCGGTCGCTGTCACGGTGTCCGACGTCGATCCGGAGGTCGCGATTCCGGTCGGGCTCGCACTCATGGTGCTCGCCCTCGTCACGGCCGGCCTGCTCGGCCGCCCGTTCGGCTACCCGATGGGATGGGCGGTCCAGATCCTCGTTCTCCTCAGTGGCGTAGTGGTACCGGCGATGTTCGTGGTGGGCGGACTCTTCGTGGTGCTCTGGGGTGCGGCGCTGCACTTCGGTCGGAAGGGGGAGGCGGTCCGCGCATCGTGGCCGCAGCCGGGCGCTGATCCCGACGCCCCGACCGCAGGCCCGTCGAACGCGTCTTCGACCGCCGACTAGGCTTCCCCGGAAATCGGGGCCCGGCGCCTCGCGGACGACCGTGAAAGGCCATGAGACGTGAGCGAACGCACCCTGGTGCTCGTCAAGCCCGACGGCGTCGCCCGCGGCCTGGTCGGCGAGGTCCTCGGCCGCCTCGAGCGCAGGGGCTACCGACTCGTCGCCGTGGAGCTCCGGCAGCTGAGCGTCGAGGTTGCGCAGACCCACTACGGCGAGCACGTGGGCAAGCCCTTCTTCGACGAGCTCGTGACCTTCATCACGTCGGCGCCGCTGCTGGCTGCCGTCGCGGAAGGTCCAGGGGCGATCGAGGCCTGGCGGACGATGATGGGTGCCACAAACCCGATCCAGGCCGCCCCGGGCACGATTCGTGGCGATCTGGCCACCGAGATGGGCGAGAACGTCGTTCACGGTTCGGACTCGCCGGAGTCCGCAGCCCGTGAGATCGGCCTGTTCTTCCCCGGTCTCTGACGGGCGCGGCCGCCCGGCCGCCGGTCGAACTCGATCAAGCGTTTCGGTCCGGTCGCCGTCCACGGGTACCATGCCTTGACCGTGGTTGGCCACAGCCAACGCTTCCCCGTGCACCGGAAGGTCGCCCTCCGCTCATGAGCAACATGTCCTTCATCGGCCGCGACATGGCCGTCGACCTGGGAACAGCCAACACCCTCGTCTACGTGCGAGGCCGGGGCATCGTCTTGAACGAGCCGTCGGTCGTGGCGATCAACCAGAACACGGGGGGCATCCTCGCCGTCGGCGCGGAGGCCAAGCGGATGATCGGCCGCACGCCCGGAAACATCGTGGCCATCCGCCCGCTCAAGGACGGTGTGATCGCCGACTTCGACACCACCGAGCGGATGCTGCGCTACTTCATCCAGAAGGTGCACAAGCGTCGCCACCTGGCCAAGCCGCGCATCGTCGTCTGTGTTCCGAGCGGGATCACCGGTGTCGAGCAGCGCGCCGTGAAGGACGCGGGTTACGCCGCGGGAGCGCGCAAGGTGTACATCATCGAAGAGCCCATGGCCGCGGCGATCGGTGCCGGCCTGCCCGTGCACGAGCCCACCGGCAACATGGTCGTGGACATCGGCGGGGGCACCACCGAGGTGGCCGTCATCTCCCTCGGCGGCATCGTGACGGCCCAGAGCATCCGGGTCGGCGGCGACGAGCTGGACAACGCGATCATCCAGTACGTCAAGAAGGAGTACTCGCTCATGCTGGGCGAGCGCACCGCAGAAGAGATCAAGTGCGCGATCGGGTCGGCATTCCCCGCCCCCGACGAGCCGCATGCCGAGATCCGCGGTCGTGACCTCGTGTCGGGTCTGCCCAAGACCATCGTCGTCAGCGCCGAGGAGATCCGAAAGGCACTCGAGGAGCCGGTCAACGCGATCGTCGACGCCGTGAAGACCACGCTCGACAA
>Ga0302323_100003929_pt1 | contig 12093 bp, 10 predicted proteins | sample Fen_T0_3_FD_201950 | JGI IMG/M metagenome (GOLD analysis project Ga0302323, IMG submission 201950) | Peat permafrost microbial communities from Stordalen Mire near Abisko, Sweden - Fen_T0_3 | ecosystem: Environmental > Terrestrial > Soil > Wetlands > Permafrost | place: Sweden: Abisko... | reverse complement strand
TCTCCGCACGACAGGCATCACAGATCTCATCCGTATCCTGCGGAAGACCGCATATTTCACACAGAGTCCCATTCAAAATTTGCACATGTTTCTGGCATTCCGCACACCAACGGGAACCCACCTTTCCACAGCCTCCACAAACAGGCGGAAAAAGCAAATCAAGCGCGTTCCATGCGGAACGGTACAGCGTGTATGACCAGTTTGTCAAATCTGCCCTCCCAAAAGATGGAGTCAGTTTTTGTATTTTTATAAACCACCATTGCCCAGCAACGGACCAAAAGCGCCCATGATCTGGAATGCAGCAGGAGCCATAAGAATAATCATAATGGATGGAAAGGTCAATAAAGCCATAGGAATGATCATTTTCACTGGGGCTTTGTGCGCCAATTCTTCGGCGAACTGACGCCGCTTCATACGCAATTGGTCAGATTGAATGCGAAGCACCTTTGCCAAACTCACGCCCAACTGCTGGCTTTGGATCACAGCCGCAACAAAACTTGTCAATTCGGGCAAACCAAGCCGGTCTGCCATGTCACGCAACGCCTCGCGCTGCGTTTTTCCAAGTTGAACTTCGCGGATGGTACGTCCAAACATAAGGGATAATTCGTTGTCCCATTTTTCGGCAACCTTTGACATTGCCGCATCAAAGCCCAAACCTGCTTCAACGCAAATCGTCAACAGGTCAAGAGCGTCTGGCAAAGCCTTACGCACCTCATTTTGACGGGCATTTATTCGACTCTGCAGCCACAATTGCGGAAAGAAAAAACCAATAACGGTAAATAACCCAACAACAAGAATAGTCGTACCAGGCTTCCATGCATTAGCGGAGAAAACAGCAATTAGCAGTAATCCGCCGCCAAAAATTACCGCGCCAATAAAACGGGTCGCCAAAAAAGTTGCAGCGTCAATGCGCCCAGGATTCCCAGCCAGTTCCAATTTAAGCGTGGTTTCCTGTAAAAGTTTCTGCGGCGTAAAGCGGGTTGATATTTCGCCGATCTTTTCCATGATCGGAAGAATGACACGCTCCGAGAAAGGCTGTTGCAATTCCATTTGTTCGAGAGAAACAGATTCGCCGCGCTGGGTCGCCTCAGCCAGGCGCGCCATAACGGGATCAACTTCGCTGTCTTGTTTCTCGCGGGAGTAACGCAATCCAAACACCACAAATGCAGCTGCGCCGCCCAAAATTATTACGGCAATAAGAATGCCAATGGCAGTAGTCATATTACACCTCGATATCCGCGATCTTCATCATGATAAAGTAGCTTGTAAATATCAAACCAAGAACTACACAAATTATGGCTGAAGTAACAATAGGACCTTTCTGGTTAACAGACATTAAGTACTCTGGATTAAGGAACCACAGAACAAGGACGAGAAAAAATGGGATCAAGGAAAGCACACTTCCAGATGTACGCACCTGGGATGTAAGCACACGCACCTCGCCCTTAATACGAACACGTTCACGTATGGTAAATGAGATGTTATCCAAAATTTCTGAAAGATTACCGCCAACTTCACGTTGCACATTGATGGCAGTGATAACAAAGTCAAGGTCCTCGCTCGGAATGCGGCGAAGCAGATTTTCCAATGCTGCTTCCATTGCAATACCGATCTGCATTTCCTGTATCACACGCCGAAATTCATCGCAGATCGGCGCCGGCAGTTCCTTGCTGATCGACTCCATGGCTTGCATGGTCGAATACCCTGCGCGCAAGCCATTCACCATCAAATTGAGCATATCAGCCAACTGATCATTAAATTTTTGAAGTCGTTTTTTTTGTTGTGATTTTACATACATACCAGGTCCAACAGCACCGGCGATTGCTCCAATCCCAGCAGAAATCATATTTTCACCCCCTATAAACCACGTAAAGAGACCACCAATCAGTATGGCAGCCGCAATCAAAACAAAATATTCGCCCACCTTAAACTTCATATCCGCGCGGGAAAGATCACGCGCGATTCGATCCCCATAAGATGTTCTTTCCACGCGTTTTGATACCCAATCTGAGATTACAGAACGTTGGGCATCTTGAGTATTGTTGTTATGTTTATCTTCATCATCCAAGTATTGAGCAAGGCGTTTTTCAACAAGAGCACGTTCGCTATTTGAGGAAACAAAAACGCCAATAATCAATAGGATGATTAATAAAATACCACCGATGATAAAAATCCAAGTTAACATATTGACCCAGCTTTAATAGCGACGGCGTTCGCCAATACCAAAGATCGAGGGTGGCAGGTGAATCCCTGCCGCTTCGATCTTGTCCATGAATTTTGGACGCAAACCAGTGGGACGAGTGCGACCAACAATTCTGCCATTTTCCGTGCCTGTCTGCTCAAACACAAAAATATCTGTCATGGTAATCACATCCCCTTCCATGCCGCTTATTTCTGTGATAGTGGTGACCTTACGACTGCCGTCACGCATACGCGCCTGCTGGCAAATCACATCAACAGCACCGGCAATTTGTTCGCGAATCGCCCTCACCGGCAAATCCATACCAGCCATAAGACACATGGTTTCAATACGTGAAATTGCATCGCGCGGGGTATTGGCGTGCGCTGTTGTCATTGAACCATCGTGACCTGTGTTCATGGCCTGTAACATGTCAAGCGTCTCGCCGCCGCGGCACTCTCCGACAATAATCCGCTCAGGACGCATACGAAGTGAATTCATAACCAGGTCTCGAATGGAAACTTCGCCGCGACCTTCAATGTTGGGCGGGCGGGATTCCAGCGTCACCACATGCTCCTGACGCAACTGCAATTCAGCCGCATTTTCTATTGTTATGATGCGTTCATCATCAGGAATAAAACCAGAGAGTACGTTTAAAAGTGTGGTCTTGCCTGAGCCTGTACCACCGGAGATAACAATATTTAATCGAGCCTCTACACAAGCCTTTAGGAACTGGACCGCTTCATTTGTAATTGAGCCAAACTGAACCATTTGTTCAATCGAAATTGGATTTTTTGAAAACTTACGAATGGTCAGGACCGGCCCCACCAAAGAAATGGGGGGAATAACCGCATTTACACGAGATCCATCCTGCAAACGCGCATCCACATATGGACTGGACTCGTCAATACGGCGCCCTAACGGAGCAACAATACGGTCGATGATACGCATCACATGATCGTTACTTTCAAAAGTAATTGGAACGCGGTGAAGCTTGCCTTTACGTTCAATATAAATATTTTTCGGTCCGTTCACCATGATTTCAGTAATCGTATCGTCTTCCAATAAGGTCTGTAACGGTCCCAAACCCAGGATTTCAGCCGCAATCTGTTCAAACAGGCGCGCACGTTCAGGTCGGGAAAGAACAATGTTCTCTTCTGCAAGGATTTGTTCGAACAGATCCTGAATTGTACGACGAACATCATCCGTTTTGGAAGCATCCATGGACGGATCAATTTCAGCAAGTAACTTATTCTGAACACGAGTCTTTAAGTCAAAATAGGAACCTGCTTGCGGAGATGTAATCGGAGCGCTGACTCGCCTGGCTTGCAATGATGAAAGTCGAGAGCTGTCGCCTCCTGAACCAGATGGACCTGCGCCACCAGGTTGTTTGGGGGGAGAAGACGATGGCGTACCACCATCCTGTTGACCTCCGCCTTGACCCTGCTCAATACGCCGAAGCAATGACATAGTAAATCTCCTTAACGCTTACCAGATGTTTCAGTTTCAGATTCTAAAGTGGTCAGTCGCGCTCGAACCGCCTCAGCCAGTGAAATAATTCCTCTTCCCACTGGCTGGGATTTGTTGTCCAACATAAAGGGGACACCGCGATTGACAGCCGTAATGACAATTTTCTCGTCAAGCGGTATCGTAACAGATATTTCATGTTTAAGGTTTTCGCTTACCCGCTCTGGCGTAATTCCTATGCGTTTATCAAATCGATTCATTACAAAGACAACTCGCTCTTTGCTTATGCCCATGGTTTGCAATAAATCAAGGAATAACCGCGCATTCTTAATTGCGGGGATTTCCTGTGTGGTCACCAACACGACCACGTCACTAATGTCAATCAGGGACAAGATCACATCCGACAAGATGTGCGAAGTGTCAACCACAACATAAGCATACATTTTTTGCAAATATTGGACCACTTTGATGAACTGGTCTGTCGAAATTTTTTCAGCCATCTCGGGGCGTTGAGGTGCCGCAAGAATCCGCAAGCCAGATGCCCCGTGGTTGATTAATATCTCTTCAACAACATCCGGATCCAGTTCATCCACACGTGGAGCCAGTTCGAGAATTGTATTCTTACCCTGTTCATTGACAAAAATGGCCACATCTCCAAACTGCAAATTCGCGTCTACGAGTGCAGCGTGGGTATCTTCATTATTCACTGCTATAGCCAAATTAACTGCGATCGTAGTACATCCCGTCCCACCTTTCGGACTATACACAGTCACAATCTTGCCTTTAGAAGCGGCGGCATAATTTGCTGCTACGCCCGAAGCACCAGCCGCGGACACGGTTGCAAGTTGTTGTTGCGCCCCTTTAGCCCGCTCGGCTTGCGCCATATCACCTGCGCGCCGAATAGCCGAGATCAACTCATCGCCCAGCGGCGGCTTGGTTAAAAAGTCACGCGCCCCGGCAAGCATCGCCTTTCGCATGTAGTTCTGGTCGCTCTGCACAGATAAAATCACCACCTGAATATGGGATGATTTTTTTCGGATGATATCCGTAGCGGTAATGCCATCAATATCAGGCATATTGATATCCATCAACACAACATCAGGATCCAATTCCTGTGCAAGCTGGATACCTTCCTTTCCGGAACGCGCCGCGCCGACTACATCAACGTCTGATTCAAATTGTAATAGTTTACGAATATTCTCTCGCGTCTCGGCAATATCATCAACAATGAGTATACGAATTTTATCTGCTGCCATATAACTGCTTCCATTTATTCTTCATATAAATCTAACTGTTCCTGCCATCCAATCAATCATCTGGCAAGGTTCTGAAAAGGTGTTCTTTACAGAGCAATGCTTTGCGTTTCAACAAAAGCTCATGTTTTTTTTGTTGAAACGCATCATAAACAAAATTACTGCGGAGCTGGTGTAGCAACCACCGGCGCAGCAGATGGCAATAGGTTAGGAAGTGCTGGTTGCAGCGCGTAAGGGAGTTTTGCAGGAACAGGGATACTATACTGGCTAAGCAGGAACTGTAAAGTGGAAGCCTCTGTAGCATAACGCCCATGATCAGTTGAGTTGCGCAATGTCAATGAAAGTCGGGTCTGTGTCATGGCGGTTTGTTGTATGTTGAGCAGGTATGTCAATGTGATCGAATCCTGCGGAGTAACGATCAATGTAACAATGTCGGGTGCCGGGATGACTGCCTGTACCGGTTGCCCGTTTGCGTCAGTAGTCGGCGGGAGGGGAGGCGTATCCAGGGTAGCTTTAGGATCACGCGAGAAATCACCCGTTTTCAACACCACAATATCCTGCAACATCATCTGGCAAACCATACGCGGACGCTGAACCTCGGAAGGCAGTAAGTAATAAGGTTGCTGGAGGGACGGATCCAACTCCAATCTGCCTTGCTCATGGCCAGAGGTGGAACTACCCAATGAAAGAATAGGCAACCCTTCCGTAGTCGAACCATCTGTCCCTGTCACTTTCCCGAAACCTGTTCCGATCAAGGTTGCGAGCTTGTTGGGAAGAATTGATTGGAATGCCGGGTCAATATCCACAAAAAGGAAACATGCGTTGAGGTTAACAAGCGCCCCATCCGTAACCGCATAACCAGATAAAGCCAAGCGGTCAGCAGGGATAGACATGGCTGTCATTCCAGATGGAATCAATGACGCCCACGGCGGACCAGAGATCGGAACTGCCGACGATGCGTCGCCAACCATTGACGATGTAATGACAACTCCTTGATCAAGTGGAAATTTCGCCGTCTTTCCTACAAGATTAGGCTGTTCATCAAGCGTATACATAACTTCAACAACATTTTCCGGGGCAATTTTTATTGTTGAAAGCAAGTCTTGCTTTATTTCGCCGCCTTGGGAAATATTTTGACCCGCAATATACACTTCTACATAAGCCGGCTCAGCCGCCACCGGCGGTTTCACGAGCTGGTTGTAAGCTAGATACCCAACCACCCCAGCGATAATGATGATCAGGAATACAAAAATCAGGGTTCGACCACGACGCATAAGATTCTCCTCTTTTCACAATCTGGGAACAGAGTATTTTATAACACGTTCATTATACAAGAAAAATGACAAAAACATAATCAGCAACCTGTCAATTTCTCATTCCACCCGCCATATATCATTACAAGGGCTTTTTTCCAAAACGCTCACAGTGACATGTTACAGTGAAAGTTACAAGAAAACCAAACCACAATGGCAGTAAACATAAGTGGGACTCTATAAATAATAGAGACCCACTCATATTATCGCAAATTACACACCGGATAAGCTTGAATTAATCTTACTAAATGTATTACCAATCATGGGACCCAACAACATCAGGGCAGCAATAACAACGATGGCAACCATAACCAAAATCAACGCATATTCAACAAGCCCTTGGCCCTTTTCCTCTTTGGAAAACAGCATTGAACTTCACCTCCTTTTACACCTGTAATGGAAAAACGATTAAACCAAGACTTCTAAACTTCATAATATATTATACATTTTTCCAAATAGGTAAAACAAGGGCTAAATAAGCCAGCCGCCTACAATATTGTTAGGCGGCTGGCGGGAATTCTCCGATGAGAAGAAAAAAACTACATTTTTGATGGGACAGTAAAGGAAATTCGGGCTCCAGAGCCAGCCGAGCTATCGATCTCAAAGTTCCCTCCCAACATTTCAGCGCGTTCGCGGATAAGTTTCAGCCCTAAATTAGAAGAGTCCTTCAGGGTTTCAGGGGAAAATCCCTTTCCATTATCTTCGACACTTACACGGATAAGGTCATTTCCAAGGTCAACTTGAACCTTGATCAAGCTAGCCTGGCTGTGACGTGAGGCATTTCCAAGTAATTCCTGTACGGCGCGGAAAACCATGACTTCCAAATACGGCTCAAGGCGGCGCTCGGTGCCGGTCACTGTCACGCTCACATCAAGCCCTGCCTGTTCTTTGAAGGCTTCGGAATATTTCCGCAGGGTTGGGATTAAACCCAGGTCATCGAGCATCATCGGGCGCAATTCAAAAATGAAGTTACGGACTTTTTGAAAAGTACCCATTGCAGAAGCTTTCAAGTTACCCAGTTCGTCCCTTGCCTGGGCTGGGTCTACATCCAAAAGACGCATGGCAATTTCAGTTTGCAGAATAAAGTTCGACAGCGCCTGAGCAGGACCGTCGTGCATTTGACGCGACAATCGTTGACGTTCAGCTTCCTGCGCGGTGACGATCATTTCAATTCCAGCCATCTGGCTTTTTGCGCTGGCGGCAGGCGAAGAAGAGGCAGTTGCACCTCCACTCGTGCCGCCAGATATTATTTTCTCCAAAATCCCCTTATATTTTTCAAGGTGGTCCTTGTCGTTTTGCAATTTCTCCAATTGACCACGCATCACAAAAAGCCGCTGTTGAACGTCCAGTGCGGAATCATAAGACATCTTTAGGTCTTCGACCGCCGTGCCTGGTTTTTGTAATTGCTGAAGATGCGAGGTGATTGCAGTGTTTCGCTGTGTAATCTTGGCAAGCTCTCCCTGACTTTGCTCCATCATTAAAGTCACTTCGCGCACTGCGCGTTGGGTCTCTTCCAATTCAGCCTGATAATCCATAGTTTCATTGTCAGCCATGTCATCACTCCTGAGAATGTGTATCCGTGTCTTTAAGCGTCACCCAACCCCGCTTCAAAGCGTAAACAACTGCCTGGGTGCGGTCCTCCACCCCAAATTTACGCAGAATCGCAGTGACGTGATTTTTAACAGTTTGATGGCTTATCCCAAGCATGCCGGCAATTTCCTTATTGCTCATGCCGCGCACCACACAGGCAAGCACTTCCATTTCGCGATCAGATAATGGATGGAACGGGGTACCGGGTTCGCTATAGGAACGGCGCGTTCCTTCAATTCTATCTTCGATCCAAAGTTCCAACTCGCGATGTGTAAAAACATTGTGATCAAAAACATATTTACCTTCAGCCACTTCACGAATAATTCGCGAAAGGGTCTGCGGTTCGATATCTTTCGAGCAATAGCCATATGCGCCGGCGATTGCGGCATGAATGGCTTGTTCCACATCGTCGTAGCCGGTCATCAAGATAATTCGTGTGGGCAATTTATCCTGAAACACTTGATGCGTGATCTGCTGACCGTTCATGCCGGGCAGGTTTACATCCAGCACGGCGATGGTCGGCTTTTTCTCGCGAATCGCTGCAAGCGCATCATCCCCATCTGCACATTGGGCAATGATACGCATATCAGGTTCCAACGATAAAGCATCCACCACACCCTGGCGAAACAATGGATGATCGTCAACAATTACTAGGGTAATCTGGTTCATCCCAAGCCTATTCTCTCTTTGTTTTCCAATTTTCGAATAATCATATTTTAACCCATTAAGGGGTTTTCCACAGATAGACAACCATGTTCTTCTGGTCAAGCGCGGGAGCAATGGAACCGTTTGTCACGAATACGTTTTTGGCGTTTTTTGTCAGAAGCGGATAAAACTCAGGAAAGGCGATTAAATAATTTGCGCCACGCTGATTGAGATATTCTGCAAGACGCGGCTCATCGCGAATAAAAGGAATAACATCGGGCGAGATCAAGCCTGCAAGATCAATTAATTCGTGATGATCAAAGTAGCCGAGCGCGCCGATATCATGGGCGGCGATCAAGGCATCAGGAGGAAGGTTGGAGGCGACCCATTTGGCAGTAACAACCATTTCGCTTTCGATCACTGCGACATCCTGTGCGTAAGTGCGTGCTCCAAGAATGATAAAAGAAAACGACAGCATGACAATACTTGCACGCCAGATCGTTTGTCCGATCCAGTGGTAACGGGCGAATAATTCCCCCGCATCAAATTCGGCAAAAGCCAGCAAGCCAAATAAAAAGAAGATTGGCATGGCGGGCATGATGTAACGTCCGTGTTGATACATGGGCAATCGTAAAACATAAAGCATTAAATATCCCGCGCACCAGATCAGCGCAGATAGGCTCCCCCACATTTTTTGTTTGACGGACTTAACCAGCCAGGCGATGACTCCAGGAATTAACACGAGGCTGGGTCCCACCAATAACTGAAGGGACATTTGACCAAGGCGGTTAATGATCGGGAGCGTTTGCCATGGAGCATATTCCGCCTGCTTGGCGTAAAAGGTATTCGGCATGGGCGTGCCGCCAATGGCAAGGTTGAATAATAAATAAAAGACGAACAGTGCGCCAAAGCCGATGAGGTAGCGCGTAATCGCAGTCAGGCGTGAGTGCGTATCATGATTAGTAAGCAAGATCATCATCAGAACGGGACCGAGCAGAGTCAAACCGTCGGGGCGCACCCAGACCGATAGACCAGTCAACAGGCCGAGGATCAAATAGCGAGGCGTGTTCGTCATCAGCAAAATAAGAACAGTTGTGATAATCAGCCCGTGAAGCAAAGTCTCCATGCCAGACATCGCGGCCCATGCGAAGTGCCATTCAAAGGCGATGAAAATTCCAACCCACGGGAAGCGCGGACGATATGAATCAACAAGTTTGCGGACTGCCCACTCGCTGATAACTGCCAAGGCAAAGAGCGTGAGTACACCGAGAAAATATGTCCATATGTAGGGCGAGAGGCGAAGGAGAAAGCCAAGGGCAAGCAATGCCGACCAAAGCGGTGCGGTGGAACCAGCAGAAAGAATGCCAGGGCGGAAAGCCCACTCACCGCGCAGGGCGAGGTTGCGCGCATATGTTTGATGAATCCATGAATCGTCGAGGGGGAAGCCGATGCTGTATGTGAAGTGGCTGATAAGCAAATATATGATGGCAATTAAAATTACCGCACCAGCGATGATCAAAAGGTCGCGAAGCGGAAGTTTATTTGAGTTCGAGTTTGTAGATGTGCGCGCCATCAAGTTCACCCAGGTAAACAAATCTATTGCTATTGTTAGGATTTTTAAATAAATCCTTTATTGGATCAAGTACGGCTTGTGGTTCAAGCACGAGATAATCTGCGTTGAATTGATCAGCGGCAGCAAGGATAGCTTCTTCACCGCCATACGGAATTGAAATTGCCGAGCGACCCGTTTCGAGATAATAGCCAGGCGCATTGCGGACAATGACAATGTCATCGTTTTTGATTCCCTTCTCGACCAAGAATTGCTCGATGACGGGGTAATTTGCATCCTCGCCTTCGCCCCACCCCAGAGTGAACAATCTGAGATAGACGACATAGACGGTGAGGATCATGGCGACCATGATAAGCGCGCTTCGAAATACTACCCGATTGTTGTCATTACCAATTCCGCGTTTCCTCAGGGACAGCAATATCGACTCAAGTCCGAGCGGTGCGAGTGACCACCACATCGGTTGCAACGCCGCGCCTGCGTGGAAGAATGCACCGCGCGCGCCTGCAAAGGGAAAGACGAAGGTCATGACGAAGAAAAGAATTAACCATGCAAGGCAGGCAAGCTTGACGCGTTCATCTTTCCAATAATAAATGATTCCCACAACAATGAATGGAAATAATATGATTCCGCCATGTGCGGCGAATCCACTTTGGAGGTTATTGCTTAATGCCCAGAGTCTATCTTTGATGATGTGGTTCCAGCCGAGGGCAAGGAAGGATTGCATGGTAAGTGCTGTGGGCGGATAGATAAATGTCTGGTCGTAGTTTGCGAGCCAAAGTGCGCGGCTTCCGCCTGGAGCCATGAGAGAACCGTAAACGCTCAGGTTGCGCGCATACCACGGGGACATGATGAGAAGGAAGCCGAGGAGAGCAAGGATGAAGGATGAAGGATGAAGGATGAAAACTTTGCGTGAAGGTTGAAAGGTGCGAGCGGCGAAAAGGAAGGTGATACCAAGCCAGAGGAGACCGTCACTGCGGGAGAGGGTCATTAAGCCAGCAAGTATGCCGAGGAAAAGCCAGTTGCGGGTGCGGGTTGGGTTTTGAATGACTTGGGTGACAAGAAGGAAATATAGTCCGCCAAAAAGCATGAAGAGGCTGAAATTATCTGTCACACCGACAAAAGGTGCATGGTAAACAGAAAAGATAGCCAGCAAGCCTGAGGCGATGGCGAGATCACGCCTTTTGGAGAAGGTGTAAGCTAATGCCGCAGTCAGCGGAGGGATGAACGCGGCAATGAGGAGGAAAAATAATCTTGCTGATCCATAAGTGGTTTGACCTGTGATCCACATGCCCAGAGCGGAAATAATGGAAGCGAGCGGCATCCAATAGCTGTGGGATGGATGCGGGAGCGAGGTTGTGCCATCCAGAAAATTCCACAGGTAGGGCTCGGTGAAGCCATGTCCTGTTGCAAGTTGAACTCCACCCGCATAGTAATAATCCGAGTCAAGATAGCCTGGGATAGGCTGAAACTGCGCGATGAATACGGTGACAGCGAGACCAAAGAGGAAGAGGAAGAAGTAGGTGCGGAAGGTCATGGCAAATTAGAAATTAGGTAATTAGGGATTAGGGGCGGGTAGCGAAGTCACTTAGGATGCGCGGGGGACGGATCGCCCACCAGCGAATCCAGTATAAGCCAATGAAGGTAAAAAGGGGAAGGAAGAGAAAGATCATCTCCTGGGCAATTGCGCCAAAACGGTTGACGGCAAAAAGATAAAGTGACCACGGGAGGATAAAAACAAGGAGCATGAGCAGGATAATCAGCCCATTACCAAAACGATACCAGCGGTCGCGGATAATGGCGAAGACGAGGGCAAGCGGAATGATCAGCACGGACAGGTGTTCCATTTCGGTGCGGAAGCCAAGCAGTGGAGCGGCGGCAAGCGAAAGACAGGAAGCCCAGTAAAAACGGCGGAAATCGCCTTTGCGGGCTGAACTCCACTCGTAGCCGAGAAGTAGAAAAAGCCCGATGGTCAGAATCCAGCCGAGGGTCGCGCCCTGCGCGGGAAATAGGTCAACGAGAATCGCGCGGATATTAAATCCAAAGCCAGCCCGCAAGTTGTTTGTCGTGGCGCGCAGG
>Ga0302323_100003928_pt1 | contig 12095 bp, 10 predicted proteins | sample Fen_T0_3_FD_201950 | JGI IMG/M metagenome (GOLD analysis project Ga0302323, IMG submission 201950) | Peat permafrost microbial communities from Stordalen Mire near Abisko, Sweden - Fen_T0_3 | ecosystem: Environmental > Terrestrial > Soil > Wetlands > Permafrost | place: Sweden: Abisko... | reverse complement strand
CAATGGTCAGACGCAGACGCTGTTTCCGAACATCCCTGAGAACTACCGAGTGCGCCTGAGCGCTGGTTGGGCGCTTTTCACAGGTGGGCGCACGGATGGGCTGATCCGGGCTGCGCAGCGCGAGCAGGAAGCCAGCGGCCACGATCTGGATGCCGCCAGACAGGACGTCATCCTCGCGACGCGCACGGCCTATTGGTCGCTCGTGACCACGCGACAGATGGCGCAGGTGGTGCGCGACGGTCTCGGCGCCTACGACGCGCACCTGCGCGATGCCGGCAACCGGGAGAGGTTCGGGATGGCCGCGCGCAACGAGGTCTTGGCGGTGCGGGTCGAGCACGACCGCGCAGAGCTGGCGCTGCTGCGCGCCGAGAACGGAGCGGCAGTGGCCGAAGCGAACCTCCGTCGGCTGACCGGCCTTGCGAGCGCCGTGACCGTGGAGACAGTCGAGCCATTCGCAGGCCCGGCAGCGGAGGCGCCGGACATCGAGCCCCTGGTGGGGCAGGCACTGGACGCGCGGCCGGAGCATGCGGCGCTTCGCGCCAGGCTAGCCGCAGCAGAGGCTCGCGTGCGCGTCGAGCAAGGTGCGCGCTGGCCGCAGGTCACGGCTTCCGGCGGGTACGACTATGCGAATCCGAACAGCCGCATCATGCCGCCGACCGCCACGTGGAAGGACAGTTGGGACGTCGGCGTCAAGCTCTCGCTGAACCTCTTCGACGGGGGCAAGACTGCCGCGGCAGTGGCCCGGGCGCGTGCGCGCCGCGACGCGGTGCAGGCCCAGCTCGACGATTTCACGCGTGGGGTGCGGCTGCAGGTGACACAACGCGCGCTCGACCTCAAGGCCGCCACGGCCGCAGTGGCCGTGGCCGAGCGCGGTCTCGAATCGGCGCGCGAGAACCAGCACGTAGCAGCCGATCGCTATCGCGAGGGCCTGATCCCGTCTTCTGAGCTGCTCGATGCCGAGGTCGGGTTGCTGCGCTCAGGGCTCGACCTCACGGACGCGCTCGCGCAAGCGCGTCTGGCAGCGGCCGGGCTCGATCGCGCGCTGGGGAAGTAGCGTGGCCGTCACAGTCGAGCTCCAGAACCTCACCAAGCGCTTCGGCTCGTTCGTGGCTGTCGACAACGTGTCGTTCGCCGTGGAGCAGGGCGAGATCTTCGGATTCCTCGGCGCCAACGGGGCAGGTAAGTCGACGACGATCCGCATGCTGTGCGGCCTGCTGCGGCCGACTTCGGGCGCAGCTCGCGTGCTGGGCGTGGATGTGGCGCGAGACCCCGAGGAGGTCAAGCGACGCATCGGCTACATGAGCCAACGATTCAGCCTGTACGAGGACCTCACCGTCATCCAGAACCTGCGCTTCTTCGGTGGTATCTACGGGCTCAAGGGTGCGCTGGCGCGCGAGCGCGAGGCCTGGGCGCTGGAGATGGCGGGCCTGGTCGGGCAGGAGAATCGCCTGGCGCGGGAGCTGGCCGGCGGCTGGAAGCAGCGACTGGCGCTCGCATGCGCGGTGCTGCACCAACCGCGTGTGCTGTTTCTGGACGAGCCGACGAGCGGCGTGGACCCGATCTCGCGCAGGCAGTTCTGGCGGCTGATCGACGCGATGTCAGCCGAGGGAGTGACCGTGTTCGTGACGACGCACTACCTTGACGAGGCCGAGTATTGCCATCGGTTGGCGCTCATCCATGCGGGTCGTCTGGTCTCGCTTGGGACTGTCAGCGAGATGAAATCGATCTTCGGCGAGGGCGCGGTATTGGAGGTCGTGGCGCCACGCGCCACCGAAGCGCTCGAGGCCCTGAGCCAGGCGCCCTGGGTGGTCGAGACCTCGATCTTCGGACGCCGCCTGCATGTCGTCGTACGCGACGGCGAGGACGGCCGCCAGCGCACGCTGGAGCTGCTCGCGGCACGCGGCAACGTGCCGGCCCAGGTCGACAGCATCGTGCCTTCGATGGAGGACGTCTTCATCCATCACGTCGAGCTCGAGGAGCGGCGCATACGCGAGGCGCAGGCATGAGGAAGCTGCGTGCGGTGGCCACCAAAGAGCTCAAGCAGGTGCTGCGCGATCCGCTCAGCCTACTGACGCTGATCGGTTTTCCGGCCTTCATGCTGCTGCTATACGGTTTTGCCTTGAACTTCGACGTGCGCCACGTGGGGCTTGCTGTGCAGGATCTCGACCACTCGCGCCCGAGTCGCGACGTCATCTCTGCCTTTGTGAACTCGACCTACTTCGACGTGGCGGCGACTCCGGGCCCGGCGGAAGACCTGACACGACTGCTGGAACGGCGCGTGGCCAAGGCCGTGCTCGTGATCCCCGAAGGGTTTGCCTCTGATCTGGCCGCCGCGCGCGGGGCCCAGGTGCAGCTGCTGCTCGACGGATCCGACTCACTGACTGCCACGACCGTGCTGGGCTACGCGGACGCGATCGTCGCCGAATCCAACGTGCGTGTGCTCGGTCAGGCCGTGACGCGCGCCGGACAGAGGCTAGACGTCGGCATCGACTTCGAACCACGTGTCTACTACAACCCAGAGCTGCGCTCCGTGCGTTTCCTCGTGCCAGGGCTCGTCGGTCTGATCATGATGCTGACCGGCGTGCTCTCGACAGCTCTGTCGGTCGTGCGGGAGAAGGAGCGCGGCACGATCGAGCAGATCCGCATGGCGCCTCTGAACGGCTTCGAGCTGATCGCCGGAAAGACCCTGCCGTATCTGGGACTCTCGCTGGTCGCGACTGCCTTCATTCTGGCGATGGCCTGGGCCATCTTCGGGGTCGAGATCCGGGGCTCGCTGCTCGACCTCTTCGCCGCGACGCTGCTGTACTTGCTCGGGGCCCTCGGGTTTGGTCTGCTGATCTCGACTCTGGTCAACTCCCAGGCCCTGGCCTTCCAAATCGGCTTGCTCGGTTCGCTGCTCCCGGCGCTGCTGCTCTCAGGATTCGTGTTCCAGATTCGGCTCATGCCGGTTTGGCTCAAGGCGATCACTTACCTCGTTCCCGCACGGTACTACCTCGTGATACTGCGCGGCATCATTCTCAAGGGCGCGAGCCTTGCGCCGTACTGGGACCAGATGGGCTACTTGGCGCTGTACGTGACCGCAGTGCTGGGGTTGGCGACGGTGCGCATGACGCGCCGCGAGGGCTGAGATGCGTGCGCTTTGGCACATGATCGTCAAGGAATTGCTGCAGCTGCGGCAGGACCCGAAGATGCTGCGCGTGATCTTCATGGCGCCGTTGATCCAGATGACGATCTTGGGTTTCGCCGTCAACACCGAGGTGACCGAGGTGCCGATCGTGCTCGTCGACCAGGACCGCACGCCGTCCAGCCGTACCCTGGTCGACAGCTTTGCGCGCTCCGCCTATTTTGAGCTCGTGGGCGAGGAGCAAAGCGCGCGGGCCGCCGAGGCGCACCTCGTGAAAGGCGATGCGTCGGCGGTGCTGGTGATCAGGCAGGGCTATGCGGCTGCGGTTCACGGCGGACGTACGCCGCGCGTGCAGCTCCTGGTCGATGGGTCGGATTCCTCGGCGGCCATGGTGGTGCTGGGCTACTCGTCACGCATCGTAGGCGGGGAGAGCGCCGCGCTTCTCGCCGCGCGGCTACAGGCGTTGGCAGGTGAGTCCGCAACCACCGTCGCGAAAGTCGGACGCATCGAACTGGTGCCGCGCGTGCTCTTCAATCCGGATCTCAAGAGCCGCTGGTTCTACGTTCCGGCCGTACTGGCGATGGTCTTGATGGTGGTCACCAGCATGCTCACGGCCATGGGTGTGGTGCGCGAAAAGGAGATCGGCACGCTGGAGCAACTGATCGTCACCCCGCTCAAGCCGTGGCAGCTGATCGCCGGCAAGTTGTTCCCGTTTGCCCTGATCGGGGTAGTGCAGATCTTCCTGGTGACCTCGATCGTGGTCTTCGGCTTTCAGGTGCCGCTACGAGGCTCTTTCCTCCTGCTGCTGCTGCTGGCACAGCTCTTCCTGCTGAACACACTCGGCCTCGGACTGCTGGTTTCCACGCTCGTGCGCACGCAGCAGCAAGCGATGATGACGGCCGCGTTCACGTTGATGATGCCGATGGTCTATCTTTCCGGGCTGATCTTCCCGATCGAGAACATGCCGCCGGCCATCCAGTTGCTGACATACCTGATTCCGTTGCGTTACTTCGCGACGATCATTCGCGGGGTGTTCTTGAAGGGCTCTGGGCTCGGCGTGCTCTGGCCGGAGGCGTTGGCGTTGCTGGCGATGGGGCTGGCCATCACCAGCGTTGCGGTGCTGCGCTTCAGAAAGCGGCTGGATTGATCAGTGAGTTCGCAGGGGGTCGGCGGACGCTACGTGCCCGAGATCGCGTTGCGCGCCCTCGTGCTCGGGGTCGGACTTGAGCACGGCCTGTAGGTGGACGCGCGCCCGCGCCGGCAGCCCGAGGCGCGTGTAGTAGACCGCCAGGCGGTAGCGCAGGTCGACGTCTTCGGGATCCTGTTCCAGCGCGACGAGGAAGTGACGCTCAGCGCTGCGCGAGAGCGTGGGGTGCCGCGCGAGGGTCACGGCCAGCAGCCGGCGGGCGGGCCGGTTCTCTGGATCGAGCTCGACAGCCTCGAGCAGCAGCGGCACTGCTTTCTCAGGCTCACTTCGTTTGTGCATGGCCTGGGCTTCCTGAGCGAGCTGCCGCGCGCGAACGTGCCGCTCTGCCGTGATCGTGCGAGACGTGTCCGTGGCCGGCGCTGCCTGGCCCAGGCCCTTGTCGTAGGCCGCGCGACGAACGGGCTCGGAGAGCAGCAGGTAGGCCTCGCGCCGTCTGCGGCGCAAAGTGCTGAGAATTGCGCTGAGCTGTACATCCCCCATCAGCTCGCGCCACGCGCGGTCCTGCTCAGCTGTGATGCGCCGGTAGGCGGCGTCGATGGCCTGCGTCGATGCATCGGGAGGCACTTCGAGCACCTCGTAGTGCGTGGCGCGGGGGAGAGCCTCGTACAGCCGCAGGATCTGCTCGCGTAGGCCCAGCGGGGGCGCGACCGCAGCCGGCCGCGAGGCGTGCGCCGGCGGCGCAGGGACCGCCATCTGAAAGGTCTCCGTCTCCTGCGGCGCGGCAGCAAGAGTCGCCTGCGCGCGTTTGGTGCCAGTCGCCTCAATGAGCACGCCGCTGCAAGACAAGGCGTACACGGCGCGGATGAACAAGGGCCGAGAGCTGTCGCGCGCCAGCAGAGCGGTGATAGTCCGGTCTTCGCGAGCGCCGTCGATGACGTCCTTCTCGGGGGGGGTGAGAGAGACGCGCGTCAGGTCAAAAGGCGCCGGCGCGGCCAGGCGCAGCGAGCGTGTGAGGTCGCCGAGCGCCAGCTCAAGGCGGGCCGCGTCGGGGTACGCGCGCGCACCCTCGAACAGCAGGCGGGCGGTGGACACGTCAACCGCCAAGTCGCGCGGGATCGGGTCGGTACCCTCGTGAAAGCGCGACTCTCCGGCGGTGACCGCGAAGAGAGAAAGCACGATGCGCTGCACCTGCTGAGCCACGACGCGGCCCAGCTCTTCATGGTCGATCAGCCCGGCATCGACCAAGACCTGGCCTAGCCGCTCGCTGTCGGCCTGGCTGCGCTCGAACGCGAGCATGAAGTCGTCGCGACTGATGCGGCCCAGGCGGATGAGCTGTTCGCCGAGCTTGTCCTTGTCGAGCGTGGACGACGCGAAGACGATCCGGCCGCCGATCAGAAAGATGCCCTTGGCCCAATCTGGGGTGGTGACCTCGAGCACGCCGGTCTTGCGCGCGCGCGTCAAGACGCGCAGCTCCTCGGAAAGGAGCGTTCGCGAAAGGTCAGTCATGGCGTCCCGATTATCGTATGGCTGCCAAAGGTGTCAAAAGGCCCAACCGGGCCTGATCTGCGCCGTCGGGCGCGGTACAATTAGCCCAGGCATGGGACACGGGGCCACAGCGGCCGCACCTCAGATGGAGCGCGCTCCCACACGGGCCGAGCGCGCCCTCTTCAGTTTCAAGATGGGCAGTCGGCGAGAGGAAGTCGCGCCAATGGCGGAGCGCATCGTGGCCCGCCTGGCCGCAGCAGGGCTCAGCGTCGAGCAGCGCGGCAACCTGACACTGGCGCTTGCAGAGGCGCTTTCGAACGCGGTCGTGCACGGCAATCGGCTCTCCCCGGAGGCGCGGGTGCTCGTGGCGGTCTGCGTCGAACCCGGGCAACGTGTTGTGATTGACGTACGCGACTTCGGCGCAGGCTTCAATGTCGCGGGCCTGATGGATCCATGCGATGCCGAGCGCGTGCTGGTGCCCTCGGGGCGTGGCGTATTTCTGATGCGGCATCTCGTTGACTACGTTGGCTTCAACGCGCGCGGCAACCGCGTACGCCTGATTGTGCGCGTTCGCGCTTAGCGGGCGGCTCTGGCCCTTTTCTGAAGGAGTAACCATGCGCGCAGGTGCGTGGACCGTCGCGATCCTGGCCGGGGCGCTGCTCGCAGCCACAAACGTGGAAGGGCGTCGCGTGGTGGGCGTGTCGCCCATGTGTCCGCCCGAGGCCAGCGAGTTGATGATGGATTGCGAAGGCGTGAAGGATGTCTGCATCGCCAAGGGACCGGTGGCGTGTCGACCCGGACGCACGCTCTCCATCGACCGCAAAGGCAACGAAGATGGCTGTGTGACTAGCGATGGTGAAGCAGAAAAGCCCTCCTGTCCGCACGGCCAGCGATGGAAGGCCAAAGCTGGGGCAGACGAGTGCGTGGCCACCGCCTCGCCGGTCTGCCCGCGGGGATTCCACTTGCAGGAGCGGCCCGGTGAGGACGCCTGCACCTATTGATGGGAAGCACTCGCTCTCAGTTGTAGGTCCAGTGCGTCCTGGTAAACTCCGCGGCGTCGGCCGGGTAGAGCGGTTGGCGCGCGGCCCGGCGCTGTCGGCTTTCGTCGCTAGGTTCAGCCACGACACGACGGCATGCGCAAGACCGTGGTGCCCACGGCTGCGTCAAACACATGGGCCGTGAGTGCAGGGAGGTAGGACGAAGATGGCAGAGGTGGACGTCGCTCGCTTGAACGAGCGGGTGCGCGCGGAATCGCTCCAGGTCCAGGCCGCTGTGGCCGAGATGCGCAAAGTCATCGTCGGGCAGCGCGGGCTGATCGATCGCATGATCGTGTGCCTGCTCTGCCGCGGGCATCTGCTGGTCGAGGGTGTGCCTGGTCTGGCCAAGACCTTGGCGGTCAAGACGCTGGGACAGGTGCTCGACCTCGCGTTCGCGCGCATCCAGTTCACACCGGATCTGCTGCCGGCCGATCTCACCGGCACGCTCGTGTACCAGCAGAAGACAGGGGAGTTCGTGGCTCGCAAAGGCCCGATCTTCACGAACTTGCTCCTGGCTGACGAGATCAACCGGGCCCCGGCCAAGGTGCAGTCTGCTCTGCTCGAAGCCATGCAGGAGCACCAGGTGACGCTGGGGGAGACGAGCCACCGTTTGCCTGTGCCGTTCCTGGTGTTCGCCACGCAGAACCCGATTGAGCAGGAAGGCACCTACCCGCTGCCCGAGGCCCAAGTTGACCGCTTCCTACTAAAGGTTCGCGTGGACTACCCGCAGGGTGACGAAGAGCGACAGATACTGGACCGCATGATGTCAGGCGAGATACCGTCCGTGACCAAGGCGCTGACGGCAGACGCGTTGGCCGGCCTTGCGCGTGTGGTGCGAGACATCCACATAGACGAACGCCTGCGCGATTACATGGTGGCGCTGGTGCGCGCGACGCGTCGGCCACGTGAGGTGGGCCTGGGCGAGCTGGCGCCTTTGATCGCGTTCGGCTCGTCGCCGCGCGCGACACTGGCCTTCTCCGAGGCGGCGCGGGCGGTCGCCTTCCTGCGCGGGCGCGGCTACGTCGTGCCTGAGGACGTAAAGGAGATCGCGCAGGACGTCTTGCGTCACCGCGTTCTGCTGACCTATGAGGCCGAGGCGGAGAACGTTACGGCCGAGACGATCGTGGCGCGGATTCTCGAGCGCGTGGAGGTGCCGTGAGAAAGGCCGTGGACGGCAGATCGTCGACGGCGGCCGCGGCTACCGGCGCGCGCGCATCCTGAGCGCTGATGCTCGACAGCGAGACGCTGCAGAAGATCCGGCGCATCCGCATACGGACGCGCGGCATCCTGGAGTCCGGAGTCGTGGGCTCCTACCACGCCGTGTTCAAGGGGCGCGGTATGGAGTTCGCCGAGGTCCGCGAATACGCGCCCGGCGACGACGTGCGCACGATCGACTGGAACGTCACGGCGCGCACCGGTGTGCCACACGTGAAGAAGTTCGTGGAAGAGCGCGACCTGACGCTGCTGCTCTTGATCGACGCCTCGGGCTCGCAGCGCTTCGGTTCGCGTTTCCTGCTGAAGCGCGACTACGCGGCGGAGTTGGCGGCGGTGTTGGCCTTCTCGGCAGTCGCCAACCGCGATCGCGTCGGCGCGGTACTGTTCACGGAACGCATCGAGACCTATGTGGCACCGGGCCGCGGCAGCGATCACGCGCTGCGCATCATTCGCGATGCGCTGGCGGTGGAACCGGTCGGCCGAGGCACGGACTTGGCCGGAGCGCTGCGCTTCGCTCACCGCGTCCTCAAACGCCGGAGCATCGTGGCAGTGATCTCGGATTTTCAGGCGGTCGACTACGAACGGCCGCTGGGCATCCTCAGGCGTCGTCACGATGTGATTGCATTCCGGCTCTGGGATCCATGCGAGCGCGACGTGCCGGACGTTGGGCTCGTGGCGCTGCTTGACCCGGAGACGGGAACGCGCGTGGTGGTCGACACGGCGTCTGAGGCCGTGCGGCGACGGCTGAGCAGGGCCGACTCCGATGAGGCGACAGGCGTGTTCAGGCGCACACAGGTCGATGAGCTGCGACTTTCGACTGCAGAACCGTATGAGTGGCCGCTTTCGAGATTTTTCAAGGCGCGGGAGCGGAGGCGTTAGGATGGCCGCTAGAGCCGCGCGGGCGTGCGCCTCGGTGGCTTTCCTGGCCGTGGCCTGGGCGCAGGCAAGCGCCTTGGCTCGCGCGCAGGGCGAGACGCAGGGCGTCGCAGCCGCGGCGGATTCGCCGTGTCAGCTGACGGCCGTGGTCGACAAGGGCGAGGTGGCTGTCGGGGAGCCGTTTGCCGTCGAAGTGAAGGGCACTGGTCCGGCGGGCGTGACCTGGGCATTCCCGAGCGAGACGGCAAACGATGTTGTCGAGTTGCGCGCGGCGGGCGGCGCACGTGGGTCGCTCCCGCCAGGGACGTTTCGCTACAATGCCGCTGCGTTCGCGCTGAGTGAGGCGCAAGTGCCGGCCGTCGAGGCGAAGTGCCGCCTTGCGGACGGCAGCGAACATGCCGCGCATTCCGCGCCGCTCACGCTGCGCATGGTGTCGCGCCTGCCCAAGGATCCGCAGGAGCAGAAGCTCGCGGACATCCGACCCCCGGTTGGACTCGCCATTGGTCGCGCGTTCTGGGTCGCCTTGTGCGTAGCCGTGGCGGCGCTGGGCGGACTCGCGTTTTTGCTGCTGGGACGCAAGCGACGGCGACGGCAGCCGGCGCAACCGACGGTCGCGATACCGCCTGATGCAGAGGCGCGCGCGGCTCTGGCGCACTTGGGCCAGGAGGACTGGATCGGTCGCGGCGACTACCGCGCCTACTACATCGCGCTGGCCCAGATAGCGAAGCGGTACCTGGAACGGCGCCTGACAGCGCCGGTCATGGAGATGACGTCCACGGAAGCGGTGGCCTTCCTGAGACAGGGTGCGACCTTAGGCGACTGCGCCGGTTTCGTGCGGGACCTGACCGCGGCCGCAGACCAGGTCAAGTTCGCAGACGCCGGCGGCGATCCGGAGGGGGCGCTGCGGCACTGGCAAGCGACCAGCGATTTGATCGACACGGTGGAGGCAGCGTTGCGTCCCGCGGCGGACGTGACGCAGGGCCAGGCGGCCTGATGGGACTCATTGGACTCGAATTCGCCGACGCGTGGTGGCTTCTTGCGACCCTTGTTGGTCCGCTGGTCTGGCTACTCGCGTGGTCCCAGCAGGCTGTGGCGCCCGCCATCGTGTTCCCGGGCGTCGGGGCGCTGGGAAGAGCGGCTTGCGGCTGGAGAGCGCGCTTGCGGCACGCGCCGCTGGCAGCGCTGGGCGTCGGCCTGACGCTCGCTGGCGTTGCGTTGGCCCGACCGCAAAAGGGCATCCTGCATCAGAGCTTGACGACCAGAGGCGTAGACGTGGTGGTGACGCTCGACGTGTCTGGATCGATGGCGGCTGAGGACTTCCAGCCACGCAACCGCCTGGCTGTTGCCAAGGATGTGGTCGCGGAATTTGTGCGGCGTAGGACGAACGATCGCGTCGGTTTGGTCGTCTTCGCAGCCAAGAGCCTGACGAAGACACCGCCGACGACGGACCAGAACGTCCTGCTCAAACAGCTGGACGATGTGCGGCTGGACATGCTGCCCGACGGGACGGCCATCGGCTCGGCCATGGCGACGGCGCTGACCCGGCTGCGGCGCTCGAAGGCGGCGAGCCGCGTCATCGTGCTCGTCACCGACGGCGGCAACAACGCCGGCGAGATCGATCCGGCCACTGCCACCGACATCGCGCGCGCCATGCAAGTGCGCGTCTACACCATCGGTGTGGGCAGCGACGGGCCGGTGCCGATTCCGGTGCAGGTGGTGAATCCGGCGACCGGCGCCGTGGTCGGCACGCAGAGGACGTTGGCAGAGGTGCGCTTTGATGAGTCCCTTCTGCGCACGATTGCCTCGCAGACCGGAGGCGAGTACTTTCGCGCCAGCGATGCCGCCGCGCTCAGAGGCGTGTTCGACAAGATCGATCGGCTGGAGAAATCCGAAATCAAACAGACGGCGTTTCGCCGCTACCGCGAGCTGGATCCGTCCTGGCTCACGGCAGCGGCTGTGTCGTTCGCGTGCGCGGGCCTGCTGTGGATCCTTGGTCTGCGCGTGGCTCCGGTGTACTGATGGTGTTCGCTTCGAGCGGATGGCTGTGGGCCCTGTGTCTGGTGCCGCTGACGGCCCTCTTGGGTTGGGTCGCGGCACGGCGTGACTCGGATCGTGTGGCGCACCTGGTGGCACGCGCTCTTTGGCCGCGAGTCGTGCGGCGGGACGCCGATTCCTGGCGCGCGATCCGCGTCGGATTGGTAGTCGTGGGAGTGCTGGGAACGGTGCTCGCCCTGGCACGACCGCAATGGGGAATGGTGCGCGAAAAGATCGAGCGCGAGGGCGTGGACGTCGTTCTTGCCGTAGACACCTCAGGGTCGATGGCCACAGAGGACGTGGCGCCCAACCGTCTGTTCGTCGCGCGCTCAGCGCTCGCATCGCTCGTCGCGCGGCTCGAGGGAGACCGGTTCGCCTTGCTGGCCTTCGAGGGTGAGGCGTATCCGCTGGTACCGTTGACGCTAGACGCCGACGCGATCGGTCTGTTTCTCGAGACGCTCGAGCCAGGCACGGTTCCGGCACCGGGCACATCGCTTGGGCAGGGACTGGTGCGTGGCTTGGACCTGTTCGTGGACAAAGAGCGGCGCAACAAGGTCATGGTGCTCGTCTCGGACGGCGAGGATCTCGAAGGGGACGTGGAGCCCGCCGTGGCGCGGGCGCGGCAAATGGGAGTCGTGGTTCATACGGTCGGTGTGGGCACGGTGCAGGGACAGCCGGTTCCGAACTACGATCGCGAAGGTCGACGCGCGGGGTTCAAGAAGGCGGAGGACGGCTCGGTGGTGGTTTCGCGGCTCAACATGGCTTCCCTAGAGGCCATTGCCGGGGGCACCGGCGGCCGCGCATTCCTGGTCACCCCTCAGGACACTAGCTTGTCGGGTTTGGCCGCGGCGATCGAAGGCCTGGAGCAGAAGGGGCTGGCGCGTGAGTTCGTCTATCGACGGAAGGAGCGCTTCCAAATCCCGTTGGCGGTGGGCCTGATGAGTTTCGTGCTGGCTGCGGTGTTTCCGCTGAGGCGAGTGCCGTGGCCCGGGCGAAGAAGGCGCGCGGCGCTGACCTCTGCCGCGCTGGCGCTCGTGGCCCTTCTGACCCTGCCGCAGCGCGCGTCGGCCGAGACGCGCGGGGGTGTTGTCGACGAGATGCTGCTGAGAGCGCCGCGGATCACGGCTGCCGGGCGGAAGGCGTATGCGCAGGGCAATCATCCGGAGGCGCTTGCGAG
>Ga0302323_100003926_pt1 | contig 12098 bp, 11 predicted proteins | sample Fen_T0_3_FD_201950 | JGI IMG/M metagenome (GOLD analysis project Ga0302323, IMG submission 201950) | Peat permafrost microbial communities from Stordalen Mire near Abisko, Sweden - Fen_T0_3 | ecosystem: Environmental > Terrestrial > Soil > Wetlands > Permafrost | place: Sweden: Abisko... | reverse complement strand
GTGAAGGGCGCGTCGCAGTTATCGGCCATGCTCAGCTCCGTTTTCCAGCGGCCAATGACGTCTGCGACGTCTGTTGATGGCGCCGGTATTGGTAGTACGCGGCGCATGCGCCCTCGCTGGAAACCATAGTGGCGCCCAGTGGCCGGTCGGGCGTGCAACGCTTACCAAAGGCCGGACATTCTTGCGGCTTCTTCACCCCGCGCAGAACTTGCCCAGCGATGCACTCGGAATCCTCATCGACGTGGTAGCCAGCGACGCCGAAGCGGGCCTCGGCATCGTAGGCGGTGAATTCGCCCTGCAGGGCAAAACCGCTGTTCGGGATTTCGCCCACGCCGCGCCACTTGCGCGCCACCACGCGGAAGACCTTCGCCATCAGTGCCTGCGCCGGGCGGTTGCCCTCACGCTGCACCGACCGTGCATACTGGTTCGTGACCTCGGCGCGGCCTTGTTCCAGTTGCTCCACGCACAGCAAGATCCCTTGCAGAATATCGACCGGCTCGAAACCGGTTACCACGATGGGCACATGGAATCTTTTCGCCAGCGGCAGATATTCCTCGAAGCCCATCACGGTACACACGTGGCCGGCGGCCAGAAACCCCTGGGTGCGATTGTCGGGCGCGCTAAGGATGGCCTCGATGGCGGGGGGCACCAGCACGTGCGAAACCAAAACGGAGAAGTTTGGTATCTTTTGCGCGTGGGCCTGGAACACCGCCATGGCGTTGGCTGGCGCGGTGGTCTCGAAGCCCACGGCGAAAAAGACTATCTGTCGCCCCGGATTGTCGCGCGCGAGCTTTAGGGCGTCGAGCGGTGAATAGACGATGCGAACATCCGCGCCTTTGGCCTTGACCGAGAAGAGATCGCCGCCGCTGCCAGGGACTCGCAGCATGTCGCCGAACGAGCAAAAGATGACCTCGGGCCGCGCCGCAATCTGCAGCGCCTTGTCGATGAGTTCCAGCGGCGTCACGCACACCGGGCAGCCGGGTCCGTGTAGCAAGGTGATCTCCTTGGGAAGGAGTTCGTCGATGCCGTACTTCACGATGCTGTGGGTCTGGCCGCCGCACACCTCCATGATCGACCATGGCTTGGTGGTGATGCGCGCGATGGACTGGGCCATCGCCTCGGCCTTGGCCTGGTCGCGGTACTCATCGACGAACTTCACGGCTTATCCTCTAGTTCGCCGAGTTCGCCGATCTGGCGGAAGTATTCCAGGGTTTTCGCGGCCTCATCCTCATCGACCACGCTGATGGCAAAGCCCGCGTGCACGAGCACGTAGTCGCCGACCTTGGCCTCGGGAACGAAAGCCAGGCATGCTTCTTTGCCGATGCCGCCAAAGCTGACCGTGCCCATGCGGCTGGTGTCGCTGCCGCTGACCTCGATGATTTTTCCCGGAACCGCAAGACACATGATCAATCCTTTCGCGATTCGCCTGGTAACTGAGCTGCCATGATCTGCCCAAGTGCGACACCGCCGTCGTTGGGCGGCACGCGCTGATGCCAGTACGGACGATAACCCGAGGCAAGCAGGCGCGATACCATGCGTTCGGTCAAATAGCGGTTCTGGAAACAGCCGCCGCTCAGCACCACGTTCCTTTCGCCGATCCGCTTCGCCACATCGACGGCCATCTCGACCAAGGTGTTGTGAAATCGTGCCGAGGCGATCCCTGGATGGGCCGCCGGTTCGGCAAGCACGGCGCGCACCGCCGGTTCCCAATCCAGCCATAGGGTATCGCCTTCGCTGCGGATGATATAGGGATAGGAATTATCCTCTTTGGTGCCGGCCAAGGCAAATTCAAGTTCCATGGCAGCCTGGCCTTCGAAGGCGGCGATTTGGCGTAGGCCAAGGAGAGATGCAAAGGCATCGAAAAGGCGGCCCGCGCTGGACGTGGTCGGCGTATTCAGGCGCTGGCGCAACATGGTTTGCAGGGGACCAAGTTCGGCGGCGGAGAATGCACGCACCGCCGGCACATCAAGGCTGAAGGCCTGGTCGCCGAAAATCTCGTAGAGAATCGCCAAGGCCACGCGACGAGGTTCGCGCACCGCTTTGGCGTTACCGGGCAACAGGAACGGCCGCACGTGTGCGACCCGGCCAAAACCGGCGCTGGTCACGTGCAAGAGCTCGCCGCCCCACACGGTGCCGTCGGTGCCCATGCCGCTGCCATCCCACGCAATGCCCAGCACGGGAGGCTGTAGATGATTCTCGGCCATACAAGAAAGGATATGCGCGTGGTGATGTTGCACCTTGACCAGCGGCAGTCCGCGCTTCTCCGCATACTGGGTCGATAGATAGTCCGGGTGCAGATCGCAGGCGATGGTTTTGGGCGCGAAATCGTAAAGCTTTTGGAACGCGCCGATCACCGACTGGAAGGCCTGATGGGATCCCTCGGTTTCCAGATCGCCGATGTGCTGGCTGATGAAGACTTGCGCACCCACCGCGGCTGCGATGGCGTTCTTCTGGTGGCCGCCCACGGCGAGAACGGGCGCAAGCTCACCTCCGACCTGGATAGGCAGCGGGGCGAATCCCCGGGCGCGGCGAAGAACCAATTCGCGTCCGCAAACCTCGCGCACCACCGAGTCGTCTACATGGCGGAAGATGGGCCGGTCGTGAACCAGGAACACGTCAGCGATGCCGCGCAGGCGCTCGACGGCCTCGTGCTCATCGATGCAGATGGGCTCTTCAGCAAGGTTGCCGCTGGTCGCAACCACCGGAAAACCCAGTTCGCGCAGCAACAGATGGTGAAGCGGCGTTCCCGGTAACATCACGCCAAGGGTTGGATTGCCAGGGGCGACAGCGGTGGCAAGGCCAGTTGCGCCGGCTAGACGCGGCAGAAGGACAATAGGACACTCGGGCGAACGTAAGAGCCGGCGCTCTACGTCGGAAGCGGAACAATAGTGAAGGGCCTGCTCGAAACTAGGCGCCATAAGCGCGAAGGGTTTTTCCTCGCGCCGCTTGCGAGCACGCAGCTCTTGCACGGCCTGGTGGTTGCGCGCATCCACCATCAAGTGAAATCCGCCCAGGCCCTTCACGGCGGCGATCTTCCCATCGCAAATCGCGCTGGCGGCTGCCGTAAGAGCTGGGTGAAGCCGCGCGATTTCGATGCCATCGCTGTTCCACAGCGTCAGCTGTGGCCCGCAATCCGGGCAGGCGTTGGGCTGGGCGTGGAAGCGCCGGTCTGCTGGATTTTTGTACTCGCCCGCACATTGCTCGCACATGGCGAACCCGCGCATGGTGGTGGCCGCGCGGTCGTAGGGTAGGGCAGTGATGATGCTGAATCGAGGTCCACAGTTGGTGCAATTGGTAAACGGGTAGCGGTGGCGGCGGTCTTTGGGATTGAAGATCTCGGCAATGCAAGCTGGACAGGTGGCCAGATCGGGCATTACCAAGGCGCGTTTCTCGCCGCCTGTGCTCTCGCGGATCTCGAAGCCTGCGTATCCGGTGGCATCGAGGAATGTGGTCTCGAGGCTCTGGATGATGGCAATGTCGGGCTTGTCGTCTTCCAGGCGTCGCACGAAGGCGCGTACTATGTGTGCCGGACCTTCGGCCTCGACGAACACGCCCGCGGCGGAGTTGTTCACCCAGCCGCGCAGCCCGAGTTCTTGCGCCAGCCGGTACACGAAGGGCCGGAAACCAACCCCCTGGACGGCGCCACGAATGGCGACGTGCACACGCACGGCATCGGCAGGAAGCGGTTGGTTGGACGCCACCGGCTTAATCTACCTCAAGATGCGGATGAGGTTGGTCAATGCCGCCGATTTGTGGCTCTGCGTAGTTCAGTGTTGCTCCAATTCCGAACGCCAAGCTCATCAATAGCGATGAATCACCTACCTCGCTCGGGCAAGTGTACATCGGCCTGACCCCGACATGGGGATGTGTGCGACGCTTGCGCCCGTCATTCTTCAGTCGAGAAGAAAGATCATTAGGGGGCTTGCCAAACTGGATTCAATTCGTTACGTTTTTCACGTGCGCAGTGCCTGCGCCATGGATCGTGGTTCCGAGCAGTTCTGGTTTGGGGTTTGTGTCGTACCGGTTGTTTGAGAACCTAGCCCGAATCGCGAAGCGGATGTGTCGGTGTCCCCGGTGGGGTTCGGGAAGGTTGTTCGACTCGACAAGAGTCAGAAGCTGGAAGGGCCATGGCAGACAACTCCGATGTCAATAGGCAGATCTGCGGGAAGTTCGGCAACGACAAAGGCCGGCTGATGGACATCCTCTTGAGCGTCCAGGCGGAATCTGGGTGTATAGCCTCCGGTGCCCTGGATGACATTGCCAAGTCGCTATCGATCAGCAGGGTCGAGGTGGAGAGCGTGGCGACGTTTTACGCCTTCTTCTCGCGTGAGCAACGCGGTCGATTCGTGATTCGGCTGTGCAACGACATCATCGATCAGATCAAGGGAATGGATCGCATTGCAGCGGCCATCCGCGCCGAACTGGGCATCGACTTTGGCGAGACCACGGCCGACGGGCTGTTTTCCCTCGAGTACACGCCGTGTATTGGCATGTGCGATCAAGCGCCAGCGCTGCTCATCAACTACAAGGTGGTCACCCGCGTATCGACGGACATGGTGCACGAGATCGTGCAGACGCTGCGTGAGAGCAAAAATGTCGAACAACTCAAGCTAACGCTTGGGGACGGCAACAACAGCCATCCCTTGGTTCGTTCCATGGTGGTCAACAACCTACGCGAGCCCGGTGCGGTGGTGTTCGCACCGACCACGCCTGGTGTGGCGCTGCAGCGGGCGCTGTCTGAGCAGCCCGTTGAACTCATCAAGATCGTCAAGGCATCGCGCTTGCGTGGGAGAGGGGGCGCCGGTTTTCCGGCCGGAATGAAGTGGGAATTCACCCGAGCCGCCGTTGGTGAACGCAAGTTCGTGGTGTGCAACGCCGACGAGGGCGAGCCTGGGACGTTTAAGGATCGCGTGATCCTGACCGAGGCAGCGGGCCTGATGTTCGAGGGCATGACCATTGCTGGCTATGCTATCGGCGCCAGCGAAGGCATCGTCTACCTGCGCGGCGAGTACGCCTACTTGCTGCAATTCCTTGAGGAGATCTTGTCCAAGCGGCGAGCCGCCGGGCTCCTTGGCCGCGATATTCTCGGCAAGTCTGGATTCAAGTTCGATATCCGGATTCAACTTGGCGCTGGGGCCTATGTGTGTGGCGAGGAGACCGCGCTGCTTAGCTCGTGCGAAGGCAAGGCTGGTGATCCCAAGACGCGGCCGCCCTTCCCAGCGCAAAAGGGTTATCTCGGCATGCCGACGGTGATCAACAACGTCGAGACGTTTTGTGCCGTGGCCCGCATCATCGAGAACGGACCAGGCTGGTTCACCTCGATGGGGACACAGGGCAGTGCGGGCACCAAGGTGTTCAGCGTCTCAGGCGATTGTAGTAGCCCCGGTGTCTACGAACTTCCCTTTGGCATCACGGTGAGTGACCTGCTTGCGCGCGTGGGGGCAACCGACACGCAGGCCGTGCAAGTCGGCGGCGCCGCTGGCCGCATGATTGGACCGGCGGAATTCGGCCGCAAGCTCTGCTACGACGACCTTGCAACCGGCGGGTCGGTGATGGTGTTTGGCCAGCAGCGGGACGTGCTGGCCATTGCCCACGCCTTCATGGCGTTCTTCGTCGAGGAAAGTTGCGGCTACTGCACGCCTTGCCGGGTGGGCACAAGCCTCATGTTCGAACGGCTTGGCCGTTTCCTTGCCGGGAACGCGGATCTGGCGGACATCGACTACCTGGAGAAGACAGGCAAGAGCGTGAAGACGGCCAGCCGGTGTGGTCTTGGGCAGACGGCGGCGAATCCCGTGCTGAGCACGATTCAGAACTTCCGCAAGGAATACGAACGCAGGGTCAAGACCAACGGAAGCGTGTTCCTGTCTTCATTCGATCCTCGCAGGGCTGTTGCCGTTGCGTCGGGCCTTGCGGGGCGGGCATCGGAGCACTTCGGAACCCAGAAAGGTGGCGTGTAGCCATGGGCGGCAATGTCTCATTCACGATTGATGGCAAGGATGTGCAAGGCGAGCAGGGCCAGACCATTCTGCAAGCCGCAGCGCTGTCCGGCATCTACATTCCACACCTGTGCGCCATGAAAGGCCTGACCCCATGGGGAAGCTGCCGCGTGTGCACGGTGCTGGTCAACGGTCGCCCCCAGGCCGCCTGCACCATGCCGATTTCTGACGGTATGGTGGTTGAAAATGAAACGGCGGAGTTGAAGGATCTGCGCAGCAGCCTGGTGGAAATGCTCTTCGTCGAGGGCAACCACTACTGCATGTTCTGCGAGAAGAGCGGCTACTGCGAATTGCAAGCCATGGGATATCGCCTGGGCATGCTGTTGCCACGCCATCACTACATGTTTCCGGACCGCAAGGTGGACGCCAGCCATCCTGATGTCTTGCTCGACTTCAATCGCTGCATTCTGTGCGCGCGTTGCATTCGCGCCTCGGTAGAAATGGACGGCAAGCACGTGTTCCAGTTCATCCAGCGCGGGCCCCACAAGCGCATCGGTGTCAATGCCGAAAGCGGTGTTGGCGGAACCAATCTCAGCGTGCATGACAAGGCCGCTGAATCGTGTCCAGTCGGTTGCATCATCAAGAAGCGTGTCGGCTTCTCGGTACCAGTGGGCCAGCGCAAGTACGATCAGAAACCTATTGGCAGCGACATAGAATCCCGCCAGACGGTTACAAAAAATGGGTAGCACCATGGCAAATAGACCAAAGTTGGCGACGGTTTCGCTCGCAGGCTGCTTCGGCTGTCACATGTCGGTGCTCGACATTGACGAGCGCATTCTCAAGCTGGTCGAACTCATCGATTTCGACCGCTCGCCCATCAACGACATCAAGAAGATCGAGGGCCGTGTGGCGATTGGCGTTGTCGAAGGCGGCTGTTGCAACGAGGAAAACGTCCACGTCTTGCAGCACTTTCGCGAACACTGCGAGGTGCTGGTCTCGACCGGGGATTGCGCCACCATGGGCGGTATTCCGGCCCTGCGCAACACCATCCCGCTTAAGGAATGTCTGGACGAGGCGTATCTGAAAGGCCCAACAGTCTACAACCCGCGCGGAAAGCTTCCGAACGATCCCGAGATCCCGCTGTTGTTGGACAAGGTCTATCCCTGCCACGAGGTGGTCAAGATGGACTACCACCTGCCGGGATGTCCGCCGTCGGCGGAAACCATCTGGCAGGCATTGGTGGCGCTGCTGACGGGGAAACCCATCGCGCTGCCCTACGAACTCATCAAGTACGACTGAGCTTCTAGAAGACAATAAGGAAATTCCCATGAGCGTTGCCAAACGAATCGTCATCGAACCCGTCACCCGCGTTGAGGGACACGGGAAGGTCACCATCTTGCTCGACGAGAACAAGAAGGTTATCCAGGCTCGCCTGCACGTGGTCGAGTTCCGTGGTTTCGAGCGCTTCATCCAGGGGCGTCCGTTCTGGGAGGTCCCGGTGCTGGTGCAGCGGCTGTGCGGCATCTGTCCGGTCAGCCACCACCTGGCCGCGGCCAAGGCCATGGATCGGATCGTCGGTGGGGAGAATCTGACCCCGACGGCCGAGAAGATGCGACGCCTGATGCACTACGGGCAGATGTACCAGTCGCATGCGCTGCATTTCTTCCACCTGGCCTCGCCGGATCTGCTGTTCGGTTTTGACGCCGACGTCGCCATCCGCAATGTCATTGGTGTGGCCGGCAAGTTTCCGGACTTGGCGGTGCAGGCCGTGCTGATGCGCAAGTACGGGCAAGAGATCATCAAAGCCACGGCGGGCAAGAAGATTCACGGTACGGGCGCCATTCCCGGTGGTGTGAATAAGAATCTGTCCATCGCCGAGCGCGACGTCTTTCTTAAGGACGTGGAGCAGCATCTGGCGTGGGCCAAGTCCGCGGTCAAGATCGCCAAGGACTACACCGTTCAGAACCTGGCCATGCTGGCGCCCTTTGGTTCCTTCGAGTCCAACCACATGTCGCTGGTGCGTGGCGACGGCGCCATGGATCTCTACCACGGCAACCTGCGCGCCATTGACGCCCAGGGCGAGACAATTTTCGACCAGGTCGATTACCAGCATTATGTGGACTTCATCGCGGAAGAAGTGCGCGACTGGTCCTACATGAAGTTTCCCTTCATACGCTCGATTGGCCCTGAAAAGGGCTGGTACCGTGTGGGGCCGCTAGCCCGGCTCAACACCGCCACGTTCATTGATACACCCCTGGCAGAGGCCGAGCGCAAGGAATTCCGCGCGGTGACGGCAGGCAAGCCCAACAACATCACCATGGCGTACCATTGGTCGCGCATGATCGAGTTGCTTCATTCGATGGAGAAGATCCAGGAATTGCTCAACGACAAGGATCTGCAAGGCACGGATCTGGTGGTCAAGGGCGAGCGGCGTGAAGTCGGCATCGGCCTTATCGAGGCACCTCGTGGCACCCTGTTCCACCACTACAAGGTGGACAAGAACGACCTTGTCACCCAGGCGAATTTGATCGTATCGACCACCAACAACAACGAGCCCATGAACCGGGCCGTTGCCAAGGTCGCGCAGGATCACCTTCAAGGCGTGGAGATCACCGAGGGCTTGCTGAACCACGTCGAGGTGGCCATTCGCGCCTACGATCCGTGCTTGTCCTGCGCCACACATGCGCTTGGCCAGATGCCGATGGAAATGACCGTTCTCGACCAAGAAGGCCAAATCCTCGATCAGAAGAGCAGGGGATGAACCGTCGTATCCAAAGGATCCTGCTCTACGGCTTTGGCAATCCCGCCCGTGGTGACGACGGCCTTGGGCCGGCGCTTGCCGCTGCCATCGAGGAACTTGATATCCCAGACCTCGCGGTGGACGCCAATTACCAGCTGACAGTTGAAGACGCGGCTGAGATTGCCGGATATGATGCCGTGGTGTTTGCGGACGCCGCCACCCAAGGACCGACCCCGTTCTGGTTTTCGCGAGTCGATGACACCGCAGTCAAGCGCGTGGGCAACACTATTGGCAGCATTGGCTGGACCAGCCACAGCGTCAGCCCGGCCCAGGTCGTGGCCCTGGCTCGCGACCTGTTTGCTAGCAAGGTCGCGGCCTACGCGCTTGGCATCCGCGGCTACAAGTTCGGCGACCTCGACGAGGCGTTGTCCTTGCGTGCGATGGATAACCTATCCTATGCTGTAACCTTCGCTCGCAGGGCGCTCGTCGAGCGTCAGTTCGAGCACTATGTGCAGGAATTCGGACACCCCGCTGCCGGCTAAACCGCCGGCAGCCCAACCTGGAAGGCGCAACCATGAGAGATGGAAAACACCTCATCCTATGTGTCGATGACGATGCGGATCTCCTCGACCTGCTGCGCATGCAATTGGAAAAGGGCGGCTATGGGGTGGAGGCGGCGTTTTCCGCCGAAGAGGGCCTGACCAGGTTCAAGCAACTAAACCCGGATCTCATCATCCTTGATTTGATGATGGAAGAGATCGACGCGGGAACCAATCTCGTCAAGGAACTGAAGCTTGCCGGAAATCAGGCGCCCATACTTCTGCTCAGCTCGATGGGTGATCAGTTGAACCTCTCGACGGGTTACCGCGAGTTGGGGTTGGATGCCGTCTTTCAAAAGCCGGTCAATGCGGAGGCGCTGCTTCGTACCATCAAGGCCAAGCTGACGAAGTAGCGCTTGCACCGGGGTGTTATCCGTCGGACAACCCCAGGGATGGAATCCAGGACTAGCCAGGCCCTGATTCTTACGCACAGCTTGCTGCTGGAGAAAAGGCTGTACCTGTTCGCCCGGTTGCGTTTTCTCGCCGCCGGGGGAATTCTGGTTGGTGCCCTTTTCGCGACTTACATTGTTGGCATTCAGGGGCTCAACCTGTTGGCACTTGGGGCGGCTGCGGGTTTTCTTGCGGCCTATAACGTGGGCGCCTTCCTTGTGGTCCGTCCTCACCTAGGTCAAGAAGGTGGGAAGGCATCCCCTCGACGTCTGGTTTACGTTGCCCATCTTTCGATCCTTCTCGACTACTTCGTGCTGACCTTTGCCATCTGGCTTGTGGGTGGCGGCCGGTCGCCATTTCTGGCGTTCTACTTGCTTCACGCGATTCTTGCATCCGTCCTGCTGTCGTCTCGGGCAGCCTATGGCCATGCGCTTGTCGGATATTTCTTGCTTGCGGCTCTTGTGCTTGGGGAATGGTCTGGCGTGATTCCGAGAAACAGTCCCGTCGGGGCAGTGCCAGTCGGAACCGCGGATGAGTTCCCGGCGGTGCTGACCGTGCTGTTCGTCTACGGCCTGCTTACCGCTGCCACCACGGTTCTGACCACGGGTATCGTGCGGCTCTTGCGCAAAAACGAGCAAGGATTGCTTGAGGCCAGTGAGCATTTGGAACGATTGGCCGACATGCGGCGGTCGTTCTTGCACGTGGTTCTGCACGACCTGCGCAGCCCTGTTGGCACGGTGGTGACCATGCTCGAAGGCTTAAGCGGCGGGGTCGATGGCGATCTCGGCGTATCTCCCAAGAAGCGAGTGGATCGGGCGGGGGACAAATTACGGGGCGTTCTCGATCTGTTGCGCGGTTTGCGTGTCCTGGCGGATCTTGAGACCGAGCGACTGGATAGCCTCATGGCTCCGGTGGACATGCTGGCCACGGTTCGGGCGGTGGTCGAGGATCACGCGGATGCCGCGGAACTGCGCGGTCAGCGCTTGGAACTCGTGCTGCCTGAATCCTTGCCTGCGATCCGCGGGGTCGATCGGCTGCTTCGCGAAGCCGTGGCGAACTACCTTACCAACGCGATCAAATACGCGGATCCAAGTGGTCCCATCGTGGTGTGCGCGGCGCAGATGGGATCCTTTGTTCGTATCGAAGTAAGTGACAGCGGTCCCGGGATCGCCCTCGTGGACCAGGGACGCCTATTCCAGGAATTCGCCCGTGTTGGCAAGCCAGGGACTCGGCGCAGCCAGGCCACTGGGATTGGACTCGGGCTCTCCATCGTTCGCCGCATTGCCGAGGCCCACGATGGTCGCGCCGGGGTGGAAAGCCAGGCCGGGCAGGGCAGCACATTCTTTGTCGAACTGCCGATCTCTGGCCCGATCAAGCCGTAGCCCCGTTCCGTGTGTCGCTTTTGTTGTGACAAAAGCGACGGCACGAGTGATTTCCCTGGCCATGTATCTTTTTCCGCGTGGCCTACTGGGCACGTTTGGACCGATGCATGTGGCGCAACAGCTTAAAATCACAAGAGAAATGGTGGCATATGGGGTATTCCGACCGTTGAATGCCGGATAACTGGCCTTTGCGCCGGTGCTTGACTTGCCTGGAACGCGTCTGTAAGTTTGTCGTGACGGAATTCACAGCGTGACTTCGTGCACAGTGGTTGGGGGACGGATCATGAACAAGCGAAAAATCCCGAGCCGATGCGTAGAGCGACTAAGCATCTACCGGCGCGCCTTGCTTCAGGATAGGCGTCTTCATGGTCCCAGCATCTTTTCCCACGAACTGGCGTTTGCTTGCCGGCTGACCGCTGCTCAGGTCCGCCGCGATTTGATGCTCATCGGATACAGCGGCAGCCCCACCACGGGTTACGAGGTCAAGCGCTTGCTGTCCTCGATCGGTGTGTTGCTCGATCCGCCCCACGTGCGCGAAGTGGCCATCGTGGGCATGGGGCACCTGGGACGCTCCATCGCGGCCTACTTGGTCGATCGCTCGCCCAAGATTCACCTGACCGCGGCTTTCGACGTCAACCCCGACAAGATCGGCGCCATCTTCAGCGGCGTGCCCTGCCATGCAGTCGAGAAGCTGGCCGAGGTGGTTTCGTCGCGTGGCATCGTCCTCGGCATACTGACGGTGCCGTCCGAGCACGCTCAAGAGACGGCCGAGCAACTGGTGCGTGCCGGTGTTACGGGAATTCTCAACTTTGCCCCGGCCTGCCTTCACATCCCCGAAAAGATCCACGTCGAGAACATCGACATGACGGTGGCGTTGGAGAAGGTGGGCTTTTTCGCATGCGGAAGTCATAGAAGAAAAGGAAACATCGATGACCACAGCAGCACGAGCAACATCGACCAAACCGCTCCTTAAGGAGTTCGGGGCGGCCAAACGAGATAGTCTGATCCCGATCCTGCAAAAGGCGCAGGAAGCCCACGGCTACCTGTCGGA
>Ga0302323_100003925_pt1 | contig 12099 bp, 8 predicted proteins | sample Fen_T0_3_FD_201950 | JGI IMG/M metagenome (GOLD analysis project Ga0302323, IMG submission 201950) | Peat permafrost microbial communities from Stordalen Mire near Abisko, Sweden - Fen_T0_3 | ecosystem: Environmental > Terrestrial > Soil > Wetlands > Permafrost | place: Sweden: Abisko... | reverse complement strand
CATTGTCGGAATTAGTTGCGACGCATTCTTTTCAAGGTCGATGAATTGTTCGACCAAGCGATCAAAGTTGAGCCGAGACAACGACTGACAGTACTCGCCCAAGCCCATATCCCGCATAAGAACGTCATTCTTGGCGTCGTAAGAAATCGAAACAGCGGGGCGACCTGTTAGCAATGCCAGCAGCACGCTGTGAAACCGTGTTGCCACGAGGAAGTCTACGAGCCTCAGTTGCTCCAGTAGGTCTTCAAATGAGGTCGCGGGTTCGTCGATGTATTTATGACTATCTAGGACCGTTCCCGTTTGCCGTAGACGCTTCCGGACATCATGTCGGACTTCATCGTCGTACGTCAAATCGCCTATGATAATTCGAACGTCGTAATCGCGAGCCAAGAGCCAAGTGATGAATGAACACACGATATCCAGGTAGGCATTGTATTTTGCAAGAGCCTCTTCACCTGCGGCTCCGCGTCCCATGTAGGAATAGAGACCAACCCCAACAACCAGCTTGGCGCTCGTTCGCGGTCTTGAACGGGCCGGCATGGATTCAGACAAACTAAACGCTAGGTCGGGGTAAACAAGGTCATTGTCGACGGGGAATCCAATAGCCTGCATGCGGTCTCTGGATTGGCAATCCCGATAAGAGCGATATTCCGCCAGGCGGAGCGCGCCTTTGACGAACGTCTTTGCCAAAACGCTGTTAACTTCCTCGACGCCTACACTCAAGAACATCACCTTTGCGCCGGCTAACTTGGTGGCCAGGGACCACTTAAATAGCTGGTACGGCATGCCAAAATGGCCCTCGCCCGCATCCGAAAGTATCCCGGTCCCTGTGATCAATAACTTGTCAAGTTCCTTGGCCACCGCAACGACTCTGACAAAATCGCGTATCTCGATTGCGACACCTCGAACTTTGCGCAAAATGGTGGGCAATTGCCGGCGCTCGGTCGGCGCGATGCGAATCCGGACGGCTTCGATGCCATGTCGGGGTCCAGCGTCCTCGGGGTCCGAACAAATACACAGGAGTTGTGCATCAGCAACGTATTGAGTGACATTTTGGATCGTTGAAGCCAATGTGCACTCGTTGCCCAGGTTGCCGGTCCCAAAATTACCCCACAGTCCGATGCGGGATGGCTGCCTTTTGGAATCCTCTTCGCTCTTATGCCCACTATTCTCCACTAATTTGCTCCAGACACTCCCGATGGGCCCCAATTATACGTCACTGCTCAAGTAGTGGGTAGGCTAGCGTATTGGTGGCCTTGCACAAGTTACGTTGCCAGCACTTTTGTGCCACCTAAGTCGCAAATCGTAGTATTAATGTGTCGGCAATATTACCCAGCAAGGGGATTCGATGAAGGTCGTATTATTCTGCGGTGGAATGGGGATGCGGTTGCGCGATTACTCGGAGCAGATTCCGAAGCCGCTCGTAAATATTGGCTCGCGACCAATCATTTGGCACCTCATGAGGTACTACGCACATTTTGGACACAAGGAGTTCATCCTGTGTTTAGGTCACGGGGCAACGGCGATTAAGAACTTCTTTTTGAGTTACAACGAGTGTGAGACCAATGATTTCGTTCTGTCTCAAGGAGGCCGCAAAGTCGACGTACTTAGGAGAGATATCGATGATTGGCGAATCAGTTTCATCGATACCGGCTTGACGTCGAACATTGGGGAGCGACTGCGACGAGTTCGTGATTACGTCTCGGAAGACGAGGTTTTCCTGGCGAACTACGCTGATGGTCTATCTGACCTTGACCTCGGAGCGCACGTCGACACGTTTCTTCAGCGTAAAAAGGTAGCCTGCTTTCTCAGCGTTCCTGCTCCACATACTTTTCACATAGTCCACTCCGATGCCGACCAGCACGTGTCAAAACTCGAGCACGTGGGCCGCTCCCTGGTCCGAATCAATGCCGGCTTCATGATATTGCGGCGAGAAATATTCAATTACATGAATCCAGGAGAGGAGCTTGTAATCGAACCATTTCAACGACTAATCGACCAGCGCCAGCTACTGGCCGTTCCTTATGACGGTTTTTGGCAGAATATGGATACATTCAAGGACAAGATTCAGTTCGATCAAATGGTCGAGCGTGGCGACACACCCTGGCAAGTCTGGAAGCGCTGATTCTCTGCGAAAGGTGAGACGTGCGGTCGCGTCGAACTTTCTTTCTCGTAAGTCTAGCAGTTTTTTTTGCTGTCTTGGCAGTAGCCACACATCTCTGGCGGCGCACTGGTGTGTGCGTCACGCAAACGGCTACGCACATCAAACGTTCGATGCCAGCATTTCCCCTGCATTTGGAGGCTGGCCGTCACTACCTGGTTGATCGGAACGGCTTGCCATTTCTAATCTACGGGGACGCTGCCTGGTCATTGGTTGCACAGGTTACTCGTGAGCAGGCCGAAACTTATCTAGAGGATCGCCGTCGCCGAGGCTTTAACCTAGTTCTCGTAAATCTGATCGAGCATCGATATGCCGACCATGCTCCGCTCAATGCCTACGGTCAGGCGCCATTCCTGGTTGCAGGAGACTTTTCGACCCCCAATGACACGTACTTTTCTTACGCAGAGTGGCTCGTCACCCTGGCTGCAGCAAAGGGATTCGTCGTGCTCTTGTGCCCCGCGTACCTTGGCGGTGATGGCGGCCCTGACGGCTGGTACCAAGAAATGGTCAAGAACGGCGTCAGTAAACTGCACGCTTACGGCGAGTACGTCGGATCACATTTTCGGCAGTTCGATAACGTGATCTGGATAAACGGAGGTGATTTTACTCCTCCCGCGCTGAACCTGGTCCTCGTCGACGCAGTTGCCGAGGGGATCAAACGCACGTCGCCGCAGCAATTGCAGACAGCTCATTTTAGTCCTGAGACTTCGGGAACCGACGTCAAGGTTAACGGTTGGGTCGATTTGAACACTACCTATACGTACGAGCCTGTGTACTTGAGAAGCCTAGTTGATTATCGGCAGGACCATAGCCGCCCACATTTCCTCGTGGAAAGTAACTACGAAGAAGAACGCGGCTCCTCCCCTAGTTCGATTCGGGGTCAGGCCTACTATGCTCTTCTCACCGGAGCCGCGGGGCAAGTCTTCGGAAATAGGTGGATCTGGCAATTCACGAGCCCCAATCCATGGAGGCGATTGCTTCGTCGAACATGGACCACAGCACTTGATAGCCGTGGCGCGCGCAGCATGAGTCATGTGCATGAGTTATTCGACGGACTAGATTGGACGAGCTTCGTACCCGACGATACGTACGAGGTGCTGGTCGGCGGCCAAACGATGAAAGGGACGTTGGAGTATGCCGTCCTCGCTTGGAACATGAATGGGCGAGTCGCAGTGGTCTATTTGCCGACCGTTCGTGACATTGCAATTGACTTGGGTCGGCTTGCGGGACCAATCCGAGCCCGTTGGTTCGATCCGACCTGTGGAAAATTCATCGACGTGGCGGGTTCGCCGATGAGCGCGGCGGGTGTGCGACAATTTCGTCCTTCGGGTAGGAATGCAGCCGGAGACACCGATTGGATCTTGTTACTCGAAAAGGTACTTTGAGGACGAACCTACTTGAATTGAGAAGTCAGATCCCAGACTCCTGGGCGGCCTGTTCAGCCAGCGTGTTCAATCGGTCTTCCCGCTCGTGTTGCTTCTGGGTCGGCTCCATGCCGGCAATCTGCAATATCTGCTTCCAGCGATGCAGCCAATCGTGACGCTTGAGCGCTTCAATTGCGTTTCGCCGGGAAATGGCATTCATGCGCTCCGGGTTTCGGCGAGCTTCCTCGAGCCAATACATCAATGTGGCTTCGTCGGGAATGTCGATGGTTGAGTCAGGCCAATCGAATTCCTGTCGAAAGGAGGCGACGGTCGGGGTAGAGCCGAACAGTATCGTCCCTGCAGCGGCACCCTCGTAGTATCGCGCACCAGTCTCTGATTGTCCGCGCGCTTCGTCCGGAACATCTACCTTTGCCGGATATGCCACGAAAAAACGGCTGCGTTTTGCAATTCCGGCAACCAGATCACGATGCTGCAAATAGTCCAACGGCCTGAGCAATTGCCCGGGAATCGTGTCATAAATGTAGAATATTTTATTCTGCTGGTGAAGCCTCAGTAGAACTTGGTGAGTACTTTCAACTCTCCGACCTAGACTGTACACATCGATCGAGCGCGTCGTTGGAGTCAACAGGGGTGTGAACCGCAGTGTATCAACGGCGAATGGCACATAGTGGCAAGGTTGTCCAATTAGGCGCTGAATTGGGTCGACCATACCCAGCAAACCCACGCACACGTGATCGAAATCTTTGAGCAGCTTGAAGTGGAAGTCCCATTTGCTCGTCCAACCCGGGTACGCCTCAAGTAGGTATACGACCTTTGTCTTGCAGCGCTCCCGCCAACCGCGAATTCCATTCAGGTACAGTAAATCGAATGGATGCATGCAAACGAAGAAGAATAAGTCGTAATCGCGCTTGAGCGTAATTGGTACCAAGTTGGGGTTTACGTGCCGCGCGATGCTTCGCACACCGGGTCTGCAAAGCATTCGCTGGATGACCCAGTCGGCAGAAGTGAATCCGGGACCCGGCCTAAGATTCAGTAGGTCGCCGTTTTCAATGTCAGAAACTACGTCTTCGAACTCGTAATTGGCGCACCAACCCGCGTGAGGCCTAATCGAACGAAGACTGGCGATGCACGTCCTTGAATTGTCGCTCGTTACCATCGCTTCACCCGTTAGGTTTGCCAATGGAATAGCAGGTACGCGCGCAAAAGTCGCGCATCAATTCCCTTCATGCGTGCAAGCGTCGCAATTTTTCATCCAATATTCCACGATCTTGAAGCCCCTTCACCGTTCGTAAGCGGTAATACCGCGGCCCCAGAAACTCATCCTTGGTGAGGTCTCCGTCCTTGTATGCTTTGTAGAGTTCCTCAATACCCATCCGTAGAGTCCAACTAGGGCTGTAGCCCGGCAATCGAGTTTCGGCTTTCTGGAAATCGACTCGATAGTTGCGCGTGTCTGGCGAGGCCCCCGGGGCAAAGGCCACTTCACAGTTGGGAACAACCTCTGCCACCATATTCGCGACCTCGCGAATCCGAAAGTTTTCGCTATTGCGTCCGATATTGAATGCTTGATTGTGGATGGCGTCGATCGGAGCGGTCAGACCGGCCAAGAACGCGTTGATAATATCGCGGATGTGCACCAGCGGCCGCCAGGGTGTACCGTCGCTTTGCAGCAACACTTTGCCTGTCGTGAACGCGTGTCCGACCAGATTGTTCACAACTATGTCCGCGCGCAGTCGGCGCGATACGCCGTAGGCTGTGGCGTTGCGCAAGTACATTGGTGAGAATGATTCATCGGCAAGGTGAGCTACTTCTTGTTCCACCAGCACCTTGGATTCACCATAAGGTGTCACCGGATTGAACGCAGCATTTTCGTCAAGAGGCCGATCACCTCCTGCGCCATACAAGCTGCATGAAGAGGAAAACAGGAATCGCGGGACCCCCGCAAGTTTTGCAGCACGCGCCAGACGGACGGAAGCATGCTGGTTGATCTCATATGTAATTCCCGGATTCAAATCGCTGAGCGGATCATTGGATAGCGCAGCCAGATGAATGACGGCATCAAACCCGCGCAATGGTTCGGGCGAAATGTCACGAAGATCTATGTCGAGTTCCGGCACATTATCGGGTGGCGCGCGAAAGTCACACTCGTCGTAATAGCCAGTATCAAGCCCAACGACCTCGTGCCCTGCAGCATGCAGCACGGGGACCATTTCGACTCCAATGTAGCCACGATGCCCAGTAACCAATACTTTCATGACTTTGCCTCGATTTTTTCGATTGGATTAGGTGAAGTCGCTCCGATGAGCTCAGAGAATGCATTTGCGCAGATGAAATGCCTCGGCCCGGCCGTCCGCAGCATTGCATTCCACGCCACGCACCGCCATCAGACCATCAAATACTTCTGCCCGAAACCACGAGCGACTGCGTTGAGATGCGAAGTGCCGAAGCAGAAGTGCAGTCTTTTGCTCTGCCACCTTTCGGGACAGAGGTACAAATAGGGCAGGCTGACCAAGGTCCCCTTCGTACTTGGGGATTTCATACTCAAAAATGAGGTGATTGCGGAAGGTATTCCAGCAGAGTTCGGCGATCAACCGGTGGTCTTGATGCACGTCTTGACGGTGGTGCGAAAACACCAAATCCGGGCTCACCGATTGCTTCAGGGTCTCGAAAAAGTCCTTTATTTGTGATGCGATGTACGGAAAATAGCTTTCTCGGAAGTCGCGAATTACCAAATTGGATTCGGTCGCTCCCTTCAGAAAGTCAGCGGCGCTGGAACGAGCCTCGCGTTCGCGTTCTGGATTCGACGAGAATACGACCCAATGCACCGAACACTTGGGATATTCAGACAAAAGCCTAAGTAATGTTCCACCGCAACCAATTTCAATATCATCACTGTGCGCTCCAAGACATAGCACTTGCAGCTGAGTCTCAGTGCCTTTTCCGAGCCCCAACGGTAGCATCAAACCACCTGCGCTCCTGGAATCGGGATTATGAAACGCGCTCCCCATTCACGAGCGTGCGCCAGTTGAGCCATGATTTCGTCCTTGAAATTCCATGGCAAAATGAAAATGTAATCTGGACGGACCTCATCGATACGTGAGGGCTCGTAGATTGGAATGTGCGTACCCGGAAGAAACTTCCCTTGCTTATATGGATTGCGATCTACCGTGAAGTCAATGAAATCTTCGCGAATACCGCAATAGTTGAGTAAGGTATTGCCCTTACCCGGCGCACCGTAACCCACTATTCTTTTTCCATCGCGCTTGAGCCCGATAAGAAGATCGAGAATCTTGCGTTTGGTATCGCGCACCTGCTCCTCGAATCGCGTATAGGTAGCAATATTGCGATAACCGCGGGATTCTTCGCGAGCCTTGAGCTCGTGCAATCTATCCGTGGTGGGATGCGTGTCGTCGGCTGTGTGCTTCGCATAAATGCGCAGGGACCCACCATGTGTCCACAGCTCTTCGACGTCAAATATCGTCATGCCATGCTTGGCAAATATTGCTTGTGCGCTTAGCAGTGAGAAATACCAGAAATGCTCGTGGTAGATCGTATCGAACTGATTCTCTTCAAAAAGTCGCATTAAGTGTGGGAACTCGATAGTAACTACACCTGTCGTGTTCAGAACATGGGGAATTCCAGCAACGAATGAATTCACGTCAGGTACTTGCGCAAGGACGTTGTTACCGAGCACCAAGTCCGCGATCCGACCTTCGGCTCGTAACCGCTTGGCCGTAGATTCGTCGAAAAATGCGACCTCCGTCGGGACCCCCAATTTGCGAGCCGCTTCGGCGACATTTGCGGCCGGCTCTATGCCGAGGCACGGTACGCCCTGCTTTACGAAATATTGCAGAAGATACCCATCGTTACTCGCCAGCTCCATAACAAGGCTCTTGTTGTTGAGCTTGAGTCGCTCCGTAATCATTGACACATAATCTTCGGCGTGCTTTAGCCACGCGGTTGAAAACGAAGAGAAGTACGCATACTCAGTAAAGATCTCATCCGCTCGCACATACTGGTTGAGCTGTACGAGTAGGCATTCTCTGCAAACCCAAACATTGAGTGGGTAGAACGGTTCCATTGCATCGAGCCGTTCTTCGGGAACGTAGCTCTCACACAGCGGTGACATCCCGAGATCCACGACTCGATCATGAAGTTCCGTTCCACAAAACCGACACTTGAATGATTTCACGGTGACACACGATATAGATGTTGGACTCACAATGCAAGTGGAGTCAGAATCCTTCTTAGGCTATTAGGGTCGGCCCGTCCTCGCAATCGAGGGGCCAAGGGATTGGGCGCGGCAGTGATGGTCGGCGGTCGCGGGGTTTAAGGGCAGTGTGGTGGCGAACAGCCGCCCACGGGGCGGCCGTTTCAGGGCCTCCGATTCTTACTGAGGTCTCACAACTGCGGGGCGCGAAGTACCCGAATCTACTGGCATAGTGAAGCGCCGAGTTCGAGTCTAAAGACTGGGCAGCTGGGACTTACACAATTGTGGTCTTGTCGGCTAGGCTACGGCCAATGAACTTCAAGCAGTCTCCGCTTCTGGGCGCGTTCATGGTTGAGCTCGAGCCTCACGTGGATGAGCGGGGCTTTTTTGCGCGCAGTTTTTGTGAGATGGAGTTCGAACGAATGGGTCTGCCAACTCATTTTCCGCAATCCAACCTGTCGCGCAATGTTACCAAAGGTACGCTACGCGGAATGCATTATGATGCTCTTCCAAGCAAAGAGAGCAAGGTCGTACGCTGTGTCTCTGGCTCAATCTACGACGTAATCATCGACCTTCGGCGTGAATCGACAACTCGTTGGCAGTGGTTCGGCATCGAACTGACTGGCGAGACTGGCGCTGCGTTGTTTATCCCGCCAGGTTTCGCTCACGGCTTTATTACGCTTGCGGACCGAACGGACGTGCTTTACCAAATGGGTGACGTATACCGGCCCGCCTCGTCGCGAGGGCTACGCTACAATGATAGGTTCTTTGGCATTCGCTGGCCGATTGACCCCAAAATCATATCCGGGCGTGACCGTGATTACTTGGACTTTGACCCCACAGGTTTCGATGATCAACAAAAGTGAAAATTCCAACAGCCCGCAGCGCGCCCTGTATGAATTCGTTGAGGAGCTCTACCCCATTTGCCGCAGCATTACGGGCGATGGAGTGCGTGCCACACTTCGAACAATTGCTCGGGAAATCCCAATCGAGGTCAAAGAAGTCCCATCAGGCACTCACGTGCTTGACTGGACCGTGCCGCGGGAATGGAATATTCGCGATGCGTGGATCAAGGACCCGCAAGGGCGGCGGGTCGTCGACTTTCGCGCCCACAACCTTCATGTTGTGAATTATAGTGTGCCAGTCAACGCTCGCCTCACTCTGGATGAGCTCTTACCGCACCTGCACACACTCCCAGATAACCCAGACTGGATTCCGTACCGGACGACATACTATGACGAGGCTTGGGGCTTTTGTCTCAGCCAACGGCAGCTCGAAGCCCTGCTACCTGGGGAGTATGAAGTCGTCATCGACTCAGAATTGAAAGTTGGTGCGCTCGTGTATGGAGAGTTGGTATTGCCCGGAACGTCCGAGGATGAAATCCTAATCTCTACGCATGTATGCCACCCTTCACTCTGCGACGATAATTTAACCGGCATTTCGATATCCGTGAATCTGGCGCGTGAAATGCTCGGGCGCGCGGACCGGCGGCACACACTGAGATTCCTATACGCGCCAGGCACAATTGGCGCCATTACCTGGCTTCACCAAAACCGCGCTACAGCTCATCGAATCAAACACGGATTGACACTTACTTGCCTGGGCGACAACCACCCATTTACTTATAAGCGCACTGTCGCGGGGAAAGCCGAGATCGATCGTGTCGCCGAGCATGTCCTCGCCCACAGCGGACTCCCTCACCAGATAATCGAATTCTTCCCATACGGCTATGATGAACGACAATACAACTCCCCCGGTTTTCGCCTGGCCGTCGGCTCATTGATGCGCGGTAGACACGGCCAGTTCCCTGAGTATCACACCTCAGGTGACAATTTGGACTTCATCTCGGACGAACGCATGAGGGAATCTTATGGTCTAATACTCTCGATACTTGAAACGCTCGATGGAAATCGAACTTACCGAAATACTGCCCCCTATGGCGAACCACAACTTGGTGCTCGTGGCCTTTACCGCGCGTTGGGCGGCACGAGTATTCCGAATCTACAACTTGCCATGTTGTGGACATTGAACCTATCCGACGGACAAAACTCGCTGCTCGATATTGCCCGACGCGCAGGCATTAGCTTTCACAGTGTCCGTTCCGCCGCAAATCTTCTGGTCGAACATGAACTGCTGGTTGACGCCTGAAGAACCATCGGCAATCTAGTGTTCCCCTGCAGTTACGGTCGGGTCGCGCGCGCCATCAGAAGACGATTTTGAACCGTGAGCTCTGGCACGCACCAACAATACGACAACCACTCCGACAACCAAAGCGAGCAGCCCTAGCACTATCAACTGCTTTCGAACCTTACGCATCCCCGTTTGCGTCTCTTGCATTGGCAGAGGCACGGCGGGGAAACTCTTGGGGCTTATCGAGCGTGGAATCTTGGATGTTCCACTTTCTGCGCCGTAAAATAGCGAATTTACGTCAGTCTCGAAGAACACACCGGCTTGCGCCGGCCGGGGCGCCGTCGCCCTATTCTGTTCCGACGCGTTAGAAGCATGCCGTTGGTATTTTGACGTACTATCGTCTATCGAGATGGCTCGCAAAGCCGCCCCTTGATGATCGAGAGGCGAAAGAATCTCTCTGGTTAGCACTACGTGAGTCGATTCAGGACCGCCGGGCTCATCGGGCCCTTTTTCCTCGGTTGCATCCGAAGGGGGCGGAATGGTCGGCGTGCTGCGGGACGCGTCGAGAATCGCGAGGCGACGTTGCGTCAATTCAGTTCCCGCTGCCTCCCGTACCCACGAGGCGATTTCCTTCGAAGTCGCCAGCCCGTCTTGGGATATCGCGGCCTGGCTCAATGCCGTAAGCATTTCCTCAGCTGAATCGAATCGACCTTTGGGATCGCGCGACAATGCTCGCAAGACAATAGCATCCAGCGTGGGCGTAGACTGGGCGCCAAGCGCGCTGGGTGGCGGAATTGGCTTGTTGCATACCTGCTGAAGTATTTCCTCTACGGTTTCCCCGGTAAAAAGTCGTTTACCCGTCAACGCCGCCCAGAGCACGACGCCCATTGAAAATATGTCTGCGCGGTGATCGAGTGATTGACCCGTAATTTGCTCGGGCGATACGTAGCCCGGCTTGCCGCGAGTGGTAGCGCCAAGTGCACGGTCAGCCTTGCGAGCCACTCCAAAATCCGTCAGGCGACAGGTACCATCAACGCCAACTAGCATATTCTCCGGAGAAACATCGCAATGCACGAGTCGCAGGTCGTTTCCAGTCTCGTCCTGTAGCCTGTGGGCGGCGTGCAAACCCCTGAGGGCATCGATGACGATTGGCAGAAGCAGATACGGGGACCGACTCGGGAGACTTCTCATCAGCTCCTTGAAGCTGCAGCCTTCCACGTAATCCATGACAAGATATGGTTGTTTTCGGTGGAATCCCGCGTCATAGACGGCCACCACGTTTGAGTGGTGCAGGTGTCCAGCAACTCGGGCTTCTTCCAGAAAATCCTTGGCAGCCTGAGTGTCGCTGCTGAGATGACTCCGCAAGAGTTTCAACGCAAAAAGGCGCTTGAAGCCAACATTCGCGCTGCTGAGCCGGCACAGGTACACCGTACCCATTCCACCGCGCCCAATTCGCAGCAGTATTTCATATCGGTCAATGTATCGTTTCTGGCCGTCATCCTGTGGCAAAGCGGCGCCCGTTGGAACCTCTTCCAATGCCTGCCCCAGCTCGTCATTGGAGCCCTTGTCCACTTCGAGCGACGGGATCGCCGTGACGTCCACGATGGGTCGTGGAGCATCTTCGCTGGCTCCCGCGTTTGCAACTCGAGCCTCGATAGCGGGATTGCTCTCAATGGACTTCGTCGTCGCTGCGGCCAGAGCGCGAGCGGAACTTGCTCGTCGACCCAGTCCGAACCCATGAATTACCGTTTTGACGAGCGACGAAACTTCCGGTGCGCCTGACTTTGCCGATGTCGGTGGCGATCCGTGGTCGAGGTCGATGATAGGCGATGGGGCAAGGCTTCGTGCAGATTCGGCCGTCGCTGAACGGTGCGTGCCGAGACCGACTAATGTTGCATGGCGCCAGGAAACGGGTCCGCCCATTAATCCCGAAGAGGTCGGATCGAGCCTCGGGATGGGCGCTGGCGTGGCAAAGCGAGGTAATATACCCGATGCGTCTCCCGCGGTTGCGAGCGGGAACAATGTACTTGGTTGAGCTGCTTGCTGCACCAGACCGTCGTCAATAGCTTTGGTCACGACCTTTAGAGTCTCAACCGGCTCGAACGAGCTCTCCTCGAGAACTTGCATCAAGTTGCGTCGTCCATCTACCAGCACGAGAATTACACGCTGAATGCCTCGAGAAGAATCGCGAACGTCGGCTCCACTGGCAGTTAGCC
>Ga0302323_100003923_pt1 | contig 12101 bp, 7 predicted proteins | sample Fen_T0_3_FD_201950 | JGI IMG/M metagenome (GOLD analysis project Ga0302323, IMG submission 201950) | Peat permafrost microbial communities from Stordalen Mire near Abisko, Sweden - Fen_T0_3 | ecosystem: Environmental > Terrestrial > Soil > Wetlands > Permafrost | place: Sweden: Abisko... | reverse complement strand
TGCCTCTGCGATCTCGCCGGCCAGATTTGTAATTACAACTTCATCCGCGCCGCGCGCCCTGGCCTCCCGCAAACAAAGAATATTGTTCAGATAATTGCCGGTCTTCCAGGCCGGATTGAGGGCCTCGGGTGGATTGCGCCGCAGCTCTGAAAACGAAAGCGCCAACCCTGCCGCAAATTTCCCCTCCGGGAAAAGCCGGTTTTCCTGAACGAGGATCACGAAGTCGGGTCTTCCAGCTAACGCGATATCGAGCCCGAGCGGCCCTGAACCGCGCGTGACCTGAAGGCGTATATACACCTCCCGGGCAGCGGGCACCTCCAGGCGAAAAGCCGCCACCGTCCGTCTAATTTCCGCCAGCACTTCGGAGGGTGAACCGGGTAAAGTGAGAAAAAGAGCCCGAGCCGAAGCTTCCAGGCGGACCCAGTGCTCTTCCCAAGCGAAAATCACTCCTTCATACGTCCGCCAAACTTCATAAATCGAATCGCCATATAAAAACCCACGGTTCAGCGGAGACAGCGACGGCTCGCTGGCCGGGTGCAGGTGGCCGTTGGTATTGGCCTGAATATAGGAAGTCATCACGGGATGGTATTCGAGAAAACGTGGTCGGGCTAGTGCAGATTCGAACTACGGAGAAGCAAAGAAACGAAGGACGATCAAGTAACTACAGGGAGCTTTTCGATCCATTCATATGGCAAATGAAACAACCAAAACAGGGCAACTCCTGTGTATCTTTAGTTTCTTCGCTTCTTGGTAGTTCAATTGCTATTTCAGCAATATCTACGTCCGAGAAGCAGCATGACTACGCCTTGAGTTCCCGCTCTCTCCTCTCACCACTCCGCGTGCTCTGCGGTTCAATTTATGACCTCAACTTCACTTGCGGCTCCTATCTTCATACACGATCTTCGCGCGAGGGCGCAAAAAAGCCTCCGGAAAATTCCGGAGGCTTGAGAAACTGGAGGTTGAAAACGGCTCAACCGCGCTTCTTAACCAGGCCGAATTCTTTCTTGATATTCTGCACGCTCGGAACCGAGATGCCGAATTCCTTGGCGATCGCTGCACCGGTCTTTCCAGCGTTCACAGCGGCCTTAACCTTGTCCTTCAACTCAGGAGTCAGGCGGGCGCGCTTGCCGCGTTTGGCGGGTTTACCAGCGACAACCTTGGCAGCTTTGGGGCCACGCTTGGCACCGCCGGCTGCAGCTTTCACCGCATCGATAAAGGCGGCGACGCTGTCGAAACCATATTCAGAAGGCAGCTTCGCAAGTTTCTGCTTTTGTTCCTTGGCGAGGGACTGCTCGAGTGCGGCCACCTTGGCTTTGGCGGCTTGTAATTCTTTAATAGCATCAGTTACCATAGAGTGTCTATTAGATGATTATTAAAATCAAAGGCAAGTGCGATATTTGATAATTCATTCTGATCTTTGAATACAGGTTCCTGTAGCATGATCGATATATCGTTTGGTGCCGCAACTCCGGTCCAGGGTCATCGCGGTCATGCGTTTATAGAACCGTACTCAATATTCCGCCCAACCTGACAGCACCGTCAACCTGCCGCCAGATGGAGAAAAACACCTACATTATCATCGCCTTTTATAGCCACGCCCAGATCCCTGCGGTTGCCATCGACCTATTCAGGCGCGCCAGACCGGCCGAAAACAAATCCCCGAAAATTAGGGCATTGCGCTTGCGCCGGTCGCTCGCCTCGCGCTACTTCCCAGCGATGGGACGTGTTCCACTCGAAGATAATTTTAACGATGTCATCGCCAAAGCTCAGCGCGGCCTGGGCCTGGACGATGCCGAACTGGCCCGTCGTGCCCAAGTCGATCCCGCCGCCATCGTCGCCCTTAAGGCCGGCCGCTTCAATGAAGCCGTTGCGCGCCGGATTGCTTCCCACCTGCGCCTGAACCGCGACGCCTTGGTCCGCCTCGCCGAGAAAAAATGGTACCCGACGCAGCCCCAGTTTCCGTCGGGCTTCATGGCATTCAATACGCCCTATGGCGACATGACGGTTAACAGTTACATCGTCTGGGACGAACGTTCACGCCATGCTGCGGTTTTCGATACCGGCGCGTCCTGCGAGACGCTGCTGGAGTTCGTCCATAGTGATAAGCTGATGGTTCGCTATATTTTCCTCACCCATACGCACGAAGATCACATCGCTGATCTTCCGCGGCTTGCCGCCGCAACCAAAGCAGAGGTCTGGGCCAGCTCCCGTGAACCCGCTTCATTCCCCGGCGCAAAAACCTTTGAGGAAAACGCATTTTTCCATCTCGGGCAGCTCGCAATCAAGACACTCTTCACCTGGGGCCACTCGCCCGGCGGCACAACTTATTATATCACCGGCCTTTCCTGGCCGATCGCCGTCACCGGCGATTCGATTTTTGCCTCTTCGATGGGTGGCGGACAGGTTTCATACGCCGATGCCTACGAAAACAACCTGAAGAAAATCATGACCCTGCCGTCCGACACCGTGCTCGCCTGCGGCCACGGTCCACTCACCACGGTCGCGCAAGAACGCCGCAATAATCCGTTCTTCGTCCGGTGACCAGGAATGCGGGATAGCCTCCCGGAAAGAGTTTATGGGGAACTCAGGAACTCACGAAAAGGCATCCGGATTAGGACTGAATGCCTTTCCCGCTCCGGTTCGCTTCCTGATTTCCAGAGTCCCCAAAAAACTCAGAAGAGGATAATATGGAACTCAGGAACACTGGAACGAACCTCAGGCACGATTCCGCCTCCGCTCCAGCATCCTAGATTTCAATCCGCTTTTCCGGGCCCGGGATCGATTCCTGATTTCCTGAGTGTCAGACTGTCGCTTCGCTCGGTACCCCATAAACTTCGATCGTGTCGGTTTGCGTTGGTTTTTTGTAACACGCCCTCGGAAGTTCGTAATAGGAACCTGTGCGTCCCCTCCGTACACTCGCGTCTGCTCATGCCTCATCTGCTTCCCGTTTGGCTGAGCGTGGCTCAGCGCGTTCGGCCGCATGTGTCCATCGCGTTTACGTCACCGCTTGGCGAATACGCCTGAACCGGTGCGGTGCGCCTCGCCCCATCATCAACCAACCAGCTCAGTCTCGTTGGCCAGTTGCAAGTTTCCCATTAAGTCATCTATCGACAACGCAGTCTGCATCACTCAACTTCGCTGCCGTGGACGAAGACGTTTCCCCTCAAATCGCCGGAACTGCCCGGTTCGAGCCCACCCGCTGGAGTGTTGTGCTCGCCTCTGCCCAGACTCAAGCCCCCGGGGCCAGAGAAGCACTGGCGGAACTTTGCCGCACCTACTGGCAACCGCTCTACGCCTTCGCCCGCCGCCGCGGACACGACCATCATCATGCGCAGGACATGATCCAGAGTTTTTTTCTTAGCCTGATCGAAAGCAAGTCGCTCGCCCGCGCGGATCCCCTCAAGGGAAAATTCCGCAGCTACCTGCTCGCCGCGCTGCAAAATCACATGCTGAGCGAGCTCACCCGCAACAACGCCCAAAAACGCGGCGGCGGCACGAGGCTTCTCTCGATCGACGAAGACGATGTCGAATCAAAGTTCGCTGCCGCCCATATCTCTAACCAGGCGCCAGCGGAGGACGTTTTCGAGCGTGAATGGGCCGTCGCTGCCGTCGAGGCCGCCATGATGCAGCTGGAAGCCGAATTCGCCCGGCGGGGCAAAGGAAACGTTTTTCGCGCGCTCAAACCTTACTTGATTGGCGAACAACCCGCGGGCGCCTACGAACAGACTGGCCTCACGTTGGGCCAGTCGGTGGGTGCAGTCCGCACCGGTGTGCATCGGCTGCGTCAGGATTTCCGCACCCACCTGCGTCGCGAAGTGGCGAAGACTGTCGAGTCGCCCGACCAGATTGACGAGGAAATGCGCCACCTGAGAACCGTCCTGAGTGGCACCAGCTCCTAAACCGATTGCCAGAAGGTATGTCCACCGCAACCATGACAAAAACCGAACGCACTTGCTCGCGCTGCGGACTGGTTTTTGTCTCTGACAAATTGGACGGTCTCTGTCCTTCATGCCTGCTGACCAATACTCTCGACGTCGAAGACCGCGGAAAAGACGAGCGCGCTTTCTGGGAGGACGAGCCTGCGGTTGCACCGGCAGGCCGCGGCTTCTCGCATTTTGAGATTCTTGAAGAACTTGGCCGAGGCGGCATGGGCACCGTTTACCGCGCCCGCGATCTGGTGACCGAGCGCACCATCGCGCTAAAAGTTCTCCAGTCCCACCACCTCAACGAGCCCGATCTCGTTCTGCGTTTCCGCTCCGAGGTGCGCGCTGTCACCAGCCTCGATCACCGCCACATCCTGCCCATCCACGAGGTCGGCGAGCACAATGGCGTGCCGTTTTTTAGCATGAAGCTGGCGACGGGCGGCAGCCTCGCGCAGCACCTGGGTGACTATCTCGGGCATCCGCACAAGGCAGCCCAGCTCGTCGCCAAGATCGCCCGCGGCGTGCAGCACGCCCACGAGCGCGGCATCCTTCACCGCGATCTGAAACCTGGCAACATCCTGCTCGACGAGGCCGGCGAGCCGTACGTGTGCGACTTTGGTCTGGCCAAATGGATCGGCGATGATCGCCGGCTCACGATCACCTCCGCCGTGCTCGGCACTCCTCACTACATCGCGCCCGAACAAGCTAGCGGCAAAGGCATCCTCACTATCTCAGCCGATATCTACAGCCTCGGCGCCATTCTCTACGAATTGCTGACCGGCCGCCCGCCCTTCGTTGGCGAGACTGTGATCGACACGCTCCGCCAGGCGTCGGAATGCACACCGGCCAAACCGTCTTCCATCGTCAGCCGAACGCCGCGCGACCTGGAGGTGATCTGCCTGAAAGCGCTCGAACGCGAACCCTCCGCCAGATACCGGACGTCCATCGCGCTGGCCGAGGATTTGGAAAACTGGCTCGCCGGTCGCCCGATCAAGGCACGCCCCGTGAGCGCGGCCGAACAGCTTTGGCGTTGGGCCCGCCGCAATCCCCTGCCCGCGGCCCTCGGCTTTATTCTCCTGCTTGCGATTACTGCACTCGCGATCGGTTCGACGGTCGCTGCGGTCAAAATCGACCGGTCCCGCAACCGTGCCGTCGCCGCCGAAAAAGACGCCCGCGAGCAGCTCTACGGCGCGCTGCTCGCCCAAGCCCGTGCCTCGCGCATGACTAGTCAGGCCGGACATCGCATCGATGCTCTTGCCGCCATCCAAAAAGCTGCCGCGATCCACCCAAGTTTGGAATTGCGTAACGAAGCCATCGGCGCCCTCACGCTCGTCGATCTCAAAGTGGCGAAGACGCTTAGAGTTCGCGACAGCTTCAACCAAAAGCTCGCCTTCGATGCGGAACTAGAAACGGTTGCCGTTCCGACCCAGTCCGGCGATATCAACATCGTCGACCTAAACGATGGCAGTATCCAAAAAACGATTACGGGGCCAGGCAAACCGATCCTATTGCTGATTCGCAGCCGCTCTCGCTACTTGGCTGCGCGCTGCGCTGACGATACGATCTACGTCTTTGATATCTCTAAGAACTTACAGTGCGCATCATTCCCTGGCCATAAAATCCCTTCGACGCTGAATATGGGGAATCCTTCTGATTGTGTATTTTCCCCTGACGAAACCTTGCTCACATTGTGTTCTGCGGAGGGCATTGAAATTGTCGAGATCGCCTCAGGCAAAATCGTCGCCAAGCTCAAGGCAGCTCAACCGAATTACTGCGCCTTTGCCCCCGATGGAAAGCGACTCGCCTTTGGCAACCATAACGAAAAGAGCGCGTGTATCTGGAATATTTCAGAACCCGGCGCTATTGAAAACTTAACTCTTCCGGCAGAGCCAAGTACTTTTGCGTGGAGTCATGACCTGCAACGTTTGGCCGTCGGCTGTGCCGACAACTCGATCCAGCTTTTTCGCACCCTGGATTGGCAAAGATCGGGCACGCTCCAAGGCCATCGGCAGTTTGTCGAGACAATGGCGTTTAACCACCGGGATGACATGCTGGTGTCCACTGCTGCAGATCGCACGTTGCGCATCTGGGATCTCCGCACGATGACCCAGCTCGTTGAACAGACTGGGTTCACGAGCGATTCATCCATTGGCCTTTCGCCGGATGACAGCATGATTGGGACAACTGACGGCAAAAATTCGGTGACCCTTGTAAGCTTAGTCGGTCTGCGGCGCGTGTGCACCGCCTTCTGCCCGCCTTCATTAAAAGAGCAACTTGTGGCTGGCAGCACACTTGACTACTCCCCTGATTCAAAGCTGTTGGCTTTGTCCTCGGCCACTTCCGTGCGGATTTTCGATGCCAAGCGCACCCAACTGCTTTTAACAATACCGATACCCGTTCCAACCCAAACGACACTCCGATTTCTTGCCGATGGCGAAACGTTGGCAGTCCTCTCCCGCAGAACAGGACTCACCTTGCATCATTTTTCCTATAAGGATGGGACCTTCAAAATTCTTTCCAGTCGCAACCAGGAAAAATTCCAGAGTTATGCCTTCGGATCCGCCCCCAGCGATTTATCTTCGTTGCTTTGTCTTATGTCCGAAAAAGAAGCCAAAGCCATCGTTTGGGACAGCTCGACGGAGCAGATTCTCTGCACCATTAGTGTGTCGCCGACCATCGAAAACATGGCCATCAGTCCGGATAGGAATCATATCGTGACGGAGTACAAAGATCGCGTAGCGCAAATAGCCACATTTCCTTCCGGCAATAAAACCACCGACCTGGCTGGCGGAATGAACGGCGAAATCACGTTCAGTCCAAACGGGAAATGGCTGGGTGCAGCCGGGAGTCCAGCCGATCATCTCCTCTGGAATACCGGTGACTGGACTCGCGGCCCCGTTTTGCCTCCCGAAGTCGAAGAAAAGACATCGCGCTTTTCTTTTTCTTACGATGAGAAATATCTTGCTGCAACGATCCGCGACCAAACCGCATTGGTTTCCCTTCCGTCCGGCGACCTGATTGCTACGCTTGAGCAGCGCATTCAACCGAATCTATACAGCCATCTTCGCTTTTCACCTGACGGGTCCCAACTGGCATCCCAAGGTATGGACAATTCGCTGATCCTTTGGGATCTCGCCGAACTCCAAAGTGAGTTACTTAAGCTCAATCTAAACTGGCGATAGAAATGCGCCACATCTTTGTTAGTCACCTCAACTCATAACCCAAAACATAGCCATGCCAGATCCAGAACTCTCCAAAGAAGCCTTCCTCGTTGGTCCCAATGCAGGAAAGGGAAAAAAGAAAGCCAAACCGGCTAAGAAAGCTGTTAAAAAAGCGGTCGTGAAAAAGCCCGCCAAGAAACCGGCGAAGAAGAAAAAGAAGTAAGCAGTCGCAGTTTTCTGCCACTCTCAAGCCAGCGCTTCACCGCGCTGGTTTTTTTGTGCCCGCCTCTCAAACATTTCAAATAATACCGTGCCCACCGATTCCGATGGTAGGGGTGCGGGCAATGTTGACGGACGACCCGGCGGGTCGTCCCTACCCTTTTGATACGTGGCGTTGGCCGACCGATCCACTTCGCGGAGGCAGGTTGCAAGCTTGTCTTGCAACCCGACGCGACCAGCGGGCCACCTACAAGATCAGCTCGGTTTCCGATGCCGTAATTTCGGCTGTCGTTTTATCCCAATTTCCTCAGTTCAACTTTACCGCGGATATCGCGGGTGACACGGAATCTGAGATTTGCAGAGCAACCCGCGTTTCAAATCAATTCACAGCCCGGGTGAAACCCGTGAACTGTTTAGTGGCTTGGTTATCCGCAACCATCCGCGTGATCCGCGGTTTCAACTGCGGATCCCAAGTTTATATTGAACTCTCTGGCGACGCACGAATGCGTCCGCATTTTCTCTGAAACAAACCGGCACGAATTCCCATTATCATTATGCAATACCATCTCCTAGTCTAATTCATCATCAACCACTCCTGCCATGAAACTTCTTCAAGACGTCACGTTCGACAGCCTCGCCGCCGTCCGTCAAGAGCTTCACGAATGGTTCGGTTCTGACGCCAAAGCATCTCTGCCTGATCACGAGCGAAACGCCACCCGCGACATGCTCCTCTCGGTCATCATTCACAGTCTCGCGGAGGAGTTGAGCAACGTGCGCGTCCGCTCCCAGATTCAAGCATCCCTCTCCCAACTCGGCCACAACCAGACCCGCTTCGACGTGGAGTAATCGTCGCCCCATAAATTTCAGTTTCGGAATTTGTTTAGCCGCTAATGGACGCTAATTGACGCTAGGGCTGTACAGAAATTAGCTTCAGCCAAGCTCCGAAACGCATTGTCAGAAGGTGGAGCCCGCTCTCCGAGCGGGCTCTTCGACGTTGTGGTTTGACCGAGATCAACTGCGCGTTTGGGACAACGCACACCACCTCTTCTGCATGATGCCCTCGGTCGTGGATATTTTCCAATCAAAGCCGGCCATCTCCAATTCCCGTACAGCTCCTAATGTCTGAGGCTGTATTTACCTGCTCACTACATTCCCGCCACACCTTCTTTGCGTCTTTGCGTGAAAAAGTCTTCCGAACGACGGCTAGTTTAACGAACCGGTGCAGCGCTTTGCCTGGAGCATCTCAAGAAACGGCTTAGCTGCGTCCACTAAGACGCGGGATTGTGTGCTTTACTGATGGCCGCTGCCTAATTGGAGGAGCTACGGTTGAACGCCCGTGCTTTCCACTTTCCTGTTGGCATCGGAATTTGAACACCAAGGTCGCGAAGGAACGCAAAGATTCGAAATAACGTGCCGTGGTTTTATGCGCCTGCTGACCGCTGCTTAATTGCAGCGGCTACGGTTTTATTTTTTCCCTCTCTGCGCCTTTGCGTGAAAAAAACTCCCGGCAAGAGGTCGCACGTCCCTTTCCATTCCTTACACGAAATTAGTGGTATTTGGTGTCTATAACATTTCCGATAAAACAATAATCGTTGGTCTCGCGAAGTGGCGAAGGAGGCGAAGAGGTGGCAGTGGCTTCTTCCCGATGCGTCCGCCTTCGTTTTCTTCGCGACCCTCGCGAGACACAAACGGCCAGGGTTTCATTTAATAGGCTCTCGCCTCACCGGAAGTTCGCGGTTGGCAAAGCACTGCCGGCAACAGCCGTCTCTGATTAAATTCCTGTAAGAATTCACTCAGAGTGTGTCCGGGAGCTACCACCCGCTGCCGTCATCTCGCGGATCGCGGCTAAATTGGCGCATCACGGTGTTCGGTCCACATTATTTGTTCTGGCCTATCACCCCGGTCCTGCGGTTAGGTTAACCACGTCTACGGGTGATTTTTCGCACCTTCCAACTCCCCTATCCTCAAACTCATTCTTTGCTCCGGAGTACGCCTCTCGGCATTGTAGGGGCGCTCTGCGTGTCGATTCTGTTCGGCATCGTTTTCACCGGGATTGCCCGGGCTGAACTAACTTCGCCGCCACCGATCATCCGGGTGGGCATCGAGCAAGGGACCAGTCCGTTTATCACCGAAGATATACCGGGGCAGCCTAGCGGATTTCTGGTCGATCTCGTGCAGGCGATCGCGAAAGACCGCAATCTGCAGCCGGTCCTCGCGTACCGTCCGTGGAGCGAGCTGTTGAGTGATTTCAAGGCCGGCAAGATCGATGTGCTGGCCAACATGGTGCTCACGCCTGAGCGCGCCGCCTACGCGAATTTTTCCATCACATACTTGGTTTTGCCCGGGACGGTCTATATCCGCAAAGATGATCAATCGATTCAAGTCGCCGATGATCTTTGCACGAAACGCATTGCCGCCGGCACTGCCGGGTATTCGTATGAAACCGCGGTCAAGCGTGGCTGGGGTCGTGAGTTCGTCGTTGCCAACAATCTAGTCGAAGCGCTGGAGCAACTGAATGCCGGAAAGGCCGATGCCGTGCTGAGCAGCCGCGTGTTTTCCAATATCATCATAAGGGATAGGAAGCTCGCGAACGTTCGGCCTGCGCCTTTCGTCGTGGATGATTTATCATTTCAATATCATTTGGCCGTTCCAAAGGGACGCGACGAGCTGCTCTATGAGCTGAATGCCGGGCTCCTCGCCATCCGCAACAACGGCAGTTACGATGCTATCTACGAGAAATGGTTCGGCTCGGTCGAGCCACGGAGTTTGAAATTCCGCGATCTACGGCCCTATTTGTGGATGGCGAGCTTTATCCTTCTGGCGCTTGGTACGGCACTTTTTCGCCAAAGGCATTTGGTCGGAAAATTGCGCCAACAGGCCGAGGCGCTACAAACGAGTGAAGAGCGTCTTACGCTCGTGCTCGAGGGCAGTCAGGACGCCTTTTGGGATTGGGATATCAAGAAGAACCACGTTACCCGTAGCGAGCGCTGGACCGTGATGGTTGGGCCGCCCAGCGGGCAACCAGGCATCGAAGGTTACAACCGGCTGGTGCATCCCGATGATCTTGGCCACCTCAAACAAGCGCGCGAACGGCTCCTGCAGCAAGGCCACGGCCACGTTGATTATAGAATTAGGTCCCGCAACGGACAGTGGATTTGGATCCACGATCGCGGCAAGGTCGTCGCCCGCGATGCTGCCGGCCATCCGACACGGTTGACCGGCGCGGTCAGCGACATAACCGCGCAAAAACGCATCGAAGAAGCCCTCGGCCGCAGCCAGGCCCTGCTCGAACAAAGCCAGCGCGCCGCAGAAATCGGTGGTTGGGAATATGACGTCGCCAGCTCCACGCTGTACTGGACGCTTCAGGCCTTTCGTATCCACGATCTGGATCCTGACGCCGGCACACCGACCCTGGAGCAGATGTTGTCCTTTTATCTGCCGCAGGGCCAGCCGGTGATTCGAAATGCCTTTCGCGATGCGCTGGATAAAGGCCAGCCCTTCGACCTCGAGTTGGAACTGCTCACCGAAAACCGGCGCCGCCTCTGGGTGCGCACGATTGGCCGCGCGGAGAAAAATACCGCCCAGGTCGTCCGGGTTTACGGGTCATTTCAGGATATCACCTTCCGCAAAAAGGAAGAGGAGGAACGCCAGAAGCTTCAGCAAAAGATGTTGGAGGCGCAGAAGCTCGAGAGCCTCGGCGTGCTCGCGGGCGGCATCGCGCACGATTTCAACAATCTGCTGACCGTCATCATGGGCAACGCGTCGCTCGCCAAGGAAAGCCCCGGCATGGCGGCGGAGTCGCTTCAACAGATCGAAACCGCCACGTTGCGGGCCGCCGACCTTTGCCGCCAAATGCTCGCCTACGCCGGCAAAAGCCGGACCACCTCGGAAAGCGTGGATTTCAACAGCATCGTGACGGACACCGTCCATTTGCTGCATCTTTCCATCAGCAAGAATGCCACCCTGGATTTCACCCTCGCGCCGACACCCCTCGCGATCGAGGGCGATCCATCGCAAATCCGCCAGATCATCATGAACCTGGTTATCAACGCCTCCGACTCCATCGGCACCGGTGCGGGGCGTATCCAGGTTTCCACTTCACGATTGGCAGTGACGTCAGACATGCTGCGCGAGGCCCGGCTGGGCCAGGAACTGCCGCCCGGCGAATACGTCGCCCTCGACGTGGCTGACAACGGTTGCGGCATGAGCGCGGATACGCTCGCGCGAATTTTCGATCCGTTTTTCACCACGAAATTTGCCGGACGGGGGCTCGGTCTTGCCGCCGTCCTGGGAATCGTGCGAGCCCATCATGGTGCTTTCTTTGTCCGGAGCACGCTCGGTCAGGGGTCGACCTTCCGCATGCTGCTGCCACCGGGCAGGCAGAGTCTGGCGGAGGAAAAGATGCCTCCCAAATCCGTGCCCGCTCCCGTTGCACGCGTAACACCGGGGCACTTTATGGTGGTCGATGATGAGCCCAGTGTGCGCAAGATCACCTGCAACATCCTCGAAAAGGAAGGCCACAAAGTTACTCTCGCCTCCGACGGGTATGAGGCGCTGGCGCTCTCCCTGGCGCACGGCGGAAAATTCACAGCCGTACTCCTCGACGTCACCATGCCCGTCATGGACGGCCCTTCGACCTTGAAGGAACTTCGCCAGATGAAAATCGATGCTCCGGTGCTGATCATGAGCGGCTATAGTGAAATCGACGCACGGAAGCGTTTCACCGATGACCCATCGCTCGCTTTCCTGCCAAAGCCTTTCACGGGAGAAGTCCTGCTGGCCGCCCTCTACGAACTGT
>Ga0302323_100003922_pt1 | contig 12102 bp, 13 predicted proteins | sample Fen_T0_3_FD_201950 | JGI IMG/M metagenome (GOLD analysis project Ga0302323, IMG submission 201950) | Peat permafrost microbial communities from Stordalen Mire near Abisko, Sweden - Fen_T0_3 | ecosystem: Environmental > Terrestrial > Soil > Wetlands > Permafrost | place: Sweden: Abisko... | reverse complement strand
CGAGGCAACGCTGTCTCGCACCTGGGTTCGTATCATCGACTTCGCGCTGCTCTACACCATGCTGGCACTCGGTCTGAACATCGTGGTCGGCTTCGCCGGTCTCCTCGACCTGGGCTATATCGCCTTCTACGCTGTCGGGGCCTATACCTACGCCTTGCTCGCTTCGCCACACTTTGGCGTGCATCTGCCGTTCTGGGTCCTCATTCCGCTGGGCGCGGCTTTGGCGGCATTCTTCGGTGTGATACTCGGGGCGCCGACACTGCGGCTGCGCGGCGATTACCTCGCAATCGTAACGCTGGGCTTCGGTGAGATCGTGCGCATTTTTCTGAACAATCTGAACGCGCCCATCAACATCACGAATGGACCGCAGGGTGTCAATCACATCGATTCGGTGCAAGTGAGCGGAATCATTTTCACCAAGAGCAACGAGATCTTCGGCATTTCATTTCCCGGCACGCATCTGCACTACTACCTGTTCCTCGGGTTGACCCTGCTGATCATGTTCATCTGCATTCGCTTGGAGGATTCACGCCTCGGACGAGCATGGATCGCGATTCGCGAGGACGAGGTCGCAGCGCAGGCCACAGGCATCAATACGCGCAACGTCAAGTTGCTGGCCTTCGCGATGGGGGCGACATTTGGCGGCGTAGCGGGCGGGATGTTCTCGGCATTTCAAGGGTTCGTGAGCCCGGAGAGTTTCGGATTGCTGGAGTCGATCATGGTGTTGTGCATGGTCGTGCTCGGTGGCATGGGGCACGTGGCTGGCGTAGCGATGGGCGCCCTGTTGCTTGCCACGCTGCCGGAAGTCTTGCGACATACCGCCTCGCCGGTACAGCAGCAACTCTTCGGCAAAGTCATCCTCGATCCGGAAAGCCTGCGCATGTTGCTGTTCGGGCTCGCGCTGATACTCGTCATGCTGCTGAGGCCGGCCGGCCTTTGGCCATCGCCGATCCGCCGCCGCGAATTGACGAGCAGTACCCTGCCCACCAAGCCCTGATCGCGTTCTGGCTTACATGCCGCTGCTCGAAGCACGCAAGATCAGCAAGTCGTTTGGAGGACTACAGGCGCTGGCTGATGTTTCCCTCGCGATCGAATCGGGCGAGATCTACGGCCTGATCGGCCCCAACGGTGCGGGCAAGACCACGATGTTCAACGTCCTCACCGGACTCTACAAACCGTCCAGTGGCAACGTGCTGGTCAATGGCGCTGACGTAACCGGCCGCAAACCTTATGTGATCGTCGAAGCGGGTGTCGCGCGCACCTTTCAGAATATCCGCCTGTTCGCGAACATGACCGCGATCGAGAACGTCATGGTGGGTCGACACCTGCGTACCCATGCCGGCGCACTTGGCGCAATCCTGCGAGACGCCAGGACGCGCGCGGAAGAAGAGGGCATCCGGCACCGTGCGCAAGAACTGCTCGAATACGTCGGTGTCGCACGCCACGCCCATGCACTGGCGAAGAACCTCTCCTACGGTGACCAGCGGCGTTTGGAGATTGCCCGCGCGCTCGCTGCCGAGCCGAAATTGCTGGCCTTGGATGAACCCGCCGCCGGCATGAACGCTACCGAGACTGCATCGCTCAAGGGATTGCTGGAACAGATACGCGCCGATCGGGTAACGATCCTGCTGATCGAGCATGACGTTAAGCTGGTGATGGGACTGTGCGACCGCGTCGCCGTGCTCGATTATGGAAAGAAAATCGCCGAGGGGGCGCCGGCGCAAGTGCAGAAAGACCCGGCAGTGATCGAAGCATATCTGGGCGGCGCACTGCCATGAGCTTGCTCGAGCTCAAGGGCCTCAAGATTTCATATGGCGGCATCAACGCCGTGAAGGGCATCGATCTCATCGTGAACAAAGGCGAGATGGTGGCCCTGATTGGCGCCAACGGCGCGGGCAAGACGACTACCCTCAAAGCGATCTGCGGCATTGTGCTGCCCGCAGCGGGCAAGGTGTTCTACCGTGGCGATGACATCACCGGTGCGCCGTCCTACGCCTTGGTCGAGCAGGGACTGGCATTAGTGCCGGAGGGACGCGGCGTGTTCGGGCGCCTTACAGTGGAAGAGAATCTGCTGATGGGCGCATACACCCGCACCGATGCCGCGGCGGTCAAGCGCGATCTCGCGCACGTCTACGAACTGTTTCAACGTTTGCGAGAGCGCCGCCGTCAGACCGGTGGCACGCTGTCCGGCGGAGAGCAACAGATGTTGGCGATCGGACGAGCGCTTATGAGTGCTCCCGCACTGCTGCTGCTGGACGAACCCAGCATGGGCCTGGCGCCGTTGATGGTGCAGCGGATCTTCGACACCATCCGCAAGGTTGCATCCGAGGGCGTCACCGTACTGCTGATAGAGCAGAACGCGAAATTGGCGCTGGAGGTAAGCCAGCGCGGTTATGTCATGGAGAGCGGATTGATTACGCTGACTGACCGCTCGTCGGCCCTGCTCGCGAACCCGCAGGTTCGGCAGGCGTATCTGGGGGAGTAAACTGCAAGGCAGAAGCTGGTCACCACCGAGGCTAATGGCATGAGTGAAGATGGTCCGTCGCGCAAACTTGCCGCGATTCTCGCGGCCGATGTCGCGGGCTATAGTCGCCTCATGGCGCTCGATGATAGTGCCACGGTCAAAGCCCTCAATGAAAGCCGCGCCGCCTTCCTGTCGCATATCGAGCGGCACGCCGGTCAAGTGATCGACATGGCCGGCGACAGCGTGCTGGCCGAGTTTCGCAGCGCAGTCCAGGCCGTCCAGTGCGCGATGGAAGTTCAGACTGAATTGTGGGAGAGCAACCAGCCGATCGCGGCAGAGAAACGGATGCTGTTCCGCATCGGCATCAACGTTGGCGACGTCATCGTGCAGCAGGACGGTTCGATCTATGGCGACGGAGTGAACATCGCCGCTCGGCTGCAGAGCATCGGCGAACCTGGTGGAGTCTGCATTTCCGGCACAGTGTACGATCAAGTTAAAGGGCGGTTGGAAGCAGTCTTCGAATTTCTCGGAGAGCAACAGGTCAAGAACATTGCCGAGCCGGTGCGTGCATATCGGATTCGACTCGACGCTCTGGGGGAGATTGCGAAAGCTGCAGCCCCCGCTGGCGGGATGCCCGCACTCACCTTGCCGGATAAGCCCTCTATCGCGGTGCTGCCGTTCGACAACATGTCTGGCGATCCGGAGCAGGAGTTCTTCGCTGATGGCGTGGTCGAAGCTATCACCGCGACCCTGTCCAGGATTCGTTCTTTCTTCGTGATCGCGCGCAACTCAGCCTTCCGTTACAAAGGCCGTGCCGTCGACGTTTCGCAAGTCGGCAAAGAGTTGGGGGTGCGTTATGTGCTGGAGGGCAGCGTACAGAAGGCGGGCAGTCGGGTGCGCATTACGGTGCAGCTGATCGACGTGACCAGCGGCGCGCATGTCTGGGCAGACCGTGTCGACGGTACGCTCGAAGACATCTTCGATCTGCAGGATCGAATCACGGAGCGGGTGGCCGGCGCGCTCCAACCTTCGATCCGGCTTGCTGAAATCGAGCGTGCCAGACGCAAACGACCGCAAGACCTGGGTGCGTATGACTACACCATGCGCGCAATGCCGCATGTCTGGGCGCTGGAAAAAGAAGCGAGCGTGAAGGCGTTGGAGTTGCTCGATCGGGCACTCGCGATCGATCCAGAATATCCGCTCGCACTGTCGCTTGCCGGCTGGTGCTACGCGCAGCGCGCGGTCTACAACTGGACGGACGACATTGACTCGGCACGTAGCGAGGCGCTCCGGTTAGCGGAGAAGGCGGCAGAAGAAGGCGGTGAAGACCCACTGATTCTTGCTGTACTCGGCGCGGTGCACACGGTTCTGCGCAACCACGGCACTGCCCGCATCATGCTGGAACGCGCTGTGACTCTTGACCCCAACGCAGCGTGGGCGTGGAGTCGCCTGGGTTGGGTCGAAAACTACACTGGCCGGCCGGACCGCGCAATCGCTCACTTTGAGCGCGCGTTGCGACTCAGTCCACTCGACCCGATGAACTTCAACAATTATGTAGGCATAGGCTCGGCCAACGAAGTTGCAGAGCGTTATGACGGCGCTGTCGAGATGTTCCGACGTGCCCTGCAGGAGCGCCCGCACGCTGACTGGGTCCTGCGCAACCTGGTATCAGCCCTGATCGGAGCCGGTCGCATGGACGAGGCTGCCGTGGAGGTCAAGCGTTTGATGGCAGCCTATCCAGGCTTGACGGTGACGAAATTCAGAAAGGCAATGGTCTTCTCGCCCGCGACGCTGGACCGGATGGGCGCACATCTCAGGCAGGCCGGTGTGCCAGAGTGACGACGAACGGCCCATGACTCCTGACTTTCGCAGCTGCAAGTTCCTGCTCGAACATATCGAGCGCACAATGGCGTTCTATCATCCCCGCGCCATCGACCCGCGTGGCGGCTTCTATCACTTCTTCAAAGACGACGGCACGATCTACGACACGCAAACCCGCCATCTGGTCAGCAGCACCCGTTTCGTCTTCAACTATGCGATGGCTTATCGCCAATTCGGCAGGGCAGAGTATCTTGATGCCGTAAGGCATGGTGTGAAGTTCCTCCGGGAAGCTCACCGCAGTCCTGTCGCGGGCGGCTACGCTTGGCTGTTAGGCAACGGCGACGTGCTCGACGGCACCAATCATTGTTATGGACTCGCCTTCGTGCTCCTGGCCTACGCGCATGCGCTTCGCGCTGGCATCGAGGAGGCTCGTGGATATCTGGCGGAGACCTTCGATTTGATGGAGCAGCGGTTCTGGTCTGCTGATGCGGGTCTGTATGCGGACGAAGCCAGCCTGGACTGGTCGCGGCTCTCGTCGTATCGAGGCCAGAACGCCAACATGCACTCGTGCGAAGCGCTGTTGGCGGCATTCGAGGCGACAGGTGAGAGGCACTACCTCGAACGTGCGTCGACACTGGCGCGCAATGTCACGATGCGACAGGCCGGGTTAGCGAACGGCCTCGTCTGGGAGCACTATCGCGCAGACTGGTCGGTCGACTGGGACTACAACCGCGATGACAAGACCAACATCTTCCGCCCCTGGGGTTATCAGCCGGGCCATCTCACCGAGTGGGCCAAACTCCTGTTGATCCTGGAGCGCCATAGAACGGAATCGAGTGACGACACGACCTGGTTGCTGCCCCGAGCGGTGGAATTATTCGACGCTGCACTTGCTCGCGCATGGGATGATGAGTTCGGCGGTATCCATTACGGCTTCGCTCCGGACGGAAGCATCTGCGACAGCGACAAGTATTTCTGGGTGCAGGCCGAGTCGTTGGTCGCCGCCGCGCTATTGGCTGATCGCACTGGGGAAGAGAAATACTGGAATTGGTATGATCGAATCTGGGATTACAGCTGGCGTTGCTTCGTCGACCATGAGTATGGTGCGTGGTACCGCATCCTCGCACGCGACAACAGCAAGATCAGCGATGAAAAGAGTCCGGCCGGCAAAACCGACTATCACACGATGGGTGCGTGCTACGAAGTGCTCAATGTCCTGAAGAGTTGAGCATAGCGAAGCGTTCCAGCCGACGATAACTCTCTCCCTGGACTTGGCAATGACTATTCCAGACGGCTTTGCGCCCCTGTTTCGAACCAGCCCGGCGACGGACTTGATCGGTCCGATCTACTGTCGTGGCAGAGGAAAGGACCTGGCTCTGGGGTTGCGGGTGGAAGAAAAGCACTGCAATGCTCGAGGCACTGTCCACGGTGGAATTCTCGCGACACTTGCCGATGTGGCGCTGGGCTATACGATGGCCTATTCCACCGATCCTCCCACACGATTGGTGACCGCAAATCTGAGCCTCGACTTCGCCGGCTCTGCGACCATCGGCGCCTGGCTGGAGACGGCAGTCGAGATTCAGAAGCAAGGCTCGCGGCTCGCATTTGCCAACTGTTACATCGCTGCAGCCGGCGAGAGGATTGTGAGGGCCAGTGCTGTGTTCATGGTCTCTGGAGGAGAAGCGCAGAAATGAAACAACCTGCCTTGCAGTCAGCGCCCCAAAATTCGATGTGGGATGCGCTTCCTGCCGTCAGCGCACCTATGGGTTATCTCGGACCCGGCGACGGTCCGATGCAAGTACGCATCTATCCGCCAAGCAGCGGCCTCGAAACCGTGCGGCCGCCGTCCGTGAAGCACACGATGGCGATCCGCGATGCACGTTCGATAACGGATCGCTTGCGGCTCGACGAGCAGGGTTTCGAGCTGCATTCGCATCGATCGGCTTTTGGTGATTTCTATGATGAAGCCGCCGTGCGTGGGCGCTACTATCCTGAAGTCCAATCCGTGATGCGCGATCTCACGGGTGCGATCGCGGTGATTGTCTTCGACCACAACGTCCGCAGTGCTGCGCGCGCCGCCCGTGGCGAACTGGGCGTGCGGGTGCCGGTCGACCAGGTACACAACGACTATACCGAGCAATCCGGCCCAAAGCGTAAGCAGGAAATTCTCGAGGCGGCCGGACGCTCCGATTTGGCCGACCGGCATGTCGCCTTCGTCAATCTGTGGCGGCCCATCGTCGGCCCGGTGCTGGACAACCCACTCGCCGTGTGTGAGGCAGGCAGCGTTGCGCCCACCGACTTTGTTGCAACCGATATCCTGCATTTCGGCGAGGATGATCTGCAGCACCCGCGGCATAGTGGCCAGATCTATTCGGTCCGCCACAACCCCGCGCACAGGTGGTTCTACCTTTCGAAGATGCGGCCCGACGAAGTACTCCTGTTGAAGTGCTACGACTCGCGTATGGATGGCCGCGCGCGCTTCATGCCGCATACCGGTTTCAACAATCCGGAATGTCCCCCTGAATTCGTCCCGCGCGAAAGCATCGAAGCTCGCACCCTTGTGGTATTCGAAGAGCAGCTCTGAAAAGATTTGGGACGCCGCTACCACTATTACGTCTACGTGATCGAGCTGTCGAAAGACGTTCTCTACGAGGGCCGCTTCAAGAGGGCGAATCCGGATTACGTCATGGGCAAGCCCTGCGTCTACGTCGGCATGACCGGGCTGAATCCCGATGTGCGCTTCGACAAGCACAAAGCCGGCATTCAAGCCAATCGATACGTACAACGATTCGGATTGCGGTTGTTGCCCGCACTGTACGAGATGTACAACCCCATGCCGTATGACGGCGCGCGCGACATGGAAGTAGAACTGGCGATCGGGCTGCGAGAGGCGGGATATGGAGTTTGGCAGGCGTGAGTAGGCGTCTCTAGCTGGCGGCCCTGATCGCTCAGCGTGCTTTGTCCTAAACGAATTCACCGCGCAGGACGCAGAGGACGCGGAGGAAGAACAACAGGATCCTGCGTCAGTACCTTCACCCAAACGGAATAGAGTCTCCACGCGATTTACCCTGTGTCCTCAGCGTCCTCTGCGGTTCATCTTTTCTGGGTTATCGCTCGTCCTTGGCACGGGACTTCGACAGATCCGCAGTGGTGATGGCTTTGTCACCGAAACGCTCGACGATACGGTCGAGAGTGGCGTTGAGTTTCGCGCTGCGAGGTGGGGCTGCCGGGAATAAGCCGAGTTGATTCGAGTGGTCCACCTCGAACGCTTGCGCAGATACGCCGGTGAGCCGCAGCGGTCGGCCGGCGTGCGCCCGTTCGAGCATCTCGAGCGCGGCCCGGTAGAACACTTGACCATCATCGGTGGGTGCGTCGAGGGTGACGCGACGCGTGATGATGCTGAAGTCCGCGAATTTCAGTTTGAGCTGCACCACGCGACCCCGTATGCCGGCCTTGCGCAGACGCCGGCCGACGCGCAGCGCCTGGGCGTGCACACGCGGACGCAATGCTTCGAGACCAGTCAGGTCCTCTTCGAACGTGTCTTCCGCACCGACACTCTTCGCTCCACGATCAGGCACGACTTCGCGCGGATCGTGGCCCCGTGCCAGATCCCAGAGGTGCCGTCCTTGAGAGCCGAGACGCTCTTCCAGCCACTTCACGTCCCATGTGGCCACGTCGCCGATCGTCTTCAATCCGGCGCGTTTCAACTCTGCCTCGGTCTTCGGACCCACGCCCCACAAGCGCGATAACGGTAGCGCTGCCAGAAAGGGTACGGTCTCCTCGGCGGGTATTTCGCGTTGGCCATCAGGTTTGGCCAGATCCGAAGCGATCTTGGCGACGAACTTTACCGGCGCGATGCCGGCAGAGGCTGGCAGGTGTAGTTCACTGGCGATATCCGCGCGGATGCGTCGAGCGATGTCGGCAGGAGCGCCGAACAGGCCCACGGAGTCGGTAACGTCCAAAAACGCTTCGTCGAGCGAGAGCGGTTCGATCAAGGGCGTGTAGCGCTCGAAGATCGAGAACACTTGTTCGCTTGCCTGGGCGTAGGCGGAGAAGCGCGGCGGAACCACGCAGGCGTGAGGTGCAAGTTTCAATGCGCGGGCCATCGACATCGCGCTGTGCACGCCGAAGGGACGCACTTCGTAAGACGCGGCTAATACCACGCCGCGCTGCGCGTGCCCGCCGACGATCAGGGGTTTGCCCTTTAGAGAGGGATCGTCCCGCTGCTCGACGGACGCGTAGAAAGCGTCCATGTCGACGTGGATGATGGCGCGCATGAGCGCCTCTACCGCCGCGACCCTAGGCCGAGTCAGCGCCCCGAACGCAGCGCGTTGAGTCGTTTGCGCGCTTTGGCCACGTCGGCTTTGAGCACGTTTTGACGCTCCCAGTATTCTTCGGTCAAACGACTGGTCCCATTCACGTTGCCGAGCCGCTCGCCTGGCAGCGGCTCTTTGCCGGCGGTCTGCGCCGCTTTGGCTGTGCGCAACGCCTCCTCCGCCTCCCGAATGTCCCTTTGATGCGCAGCTCGCTGCTGTCGTCGCTGCTCATTTTGCTGCGCCGCCTCGGCATTCATGGAACCGAGTGGGGCGGTGTTCGCGGGTCGGCTCGACGTATCGATTGGTTCGACGCGCTCCGCTCCTGACGCCGGCTTGTCGCCGAAGATGACGCGACCGTCCGGCATGGTCGACCGGTAGATGTTCTGCGCCCAACCGGACACGCCCCAGAGCAGGACCATGGCCGCAAGGGTACGCAACACGATGCCGGGAATGCGAGGTGCACCGCCGCTTGGTAGTTGCAATTTCCACCAGCGGGTTCGAGTGTCGCGGCCGTCTTCTGGAAGCACTGGCGTATGAAGGTCGAAGATGGAGGGCATAGGCGAACCGGAAAGGGTAGCCGCTAAACGTATCACGGCCGCACCGGAAAGGGTAGCCAGCAAACGTATCACGGTCTCTCACGCACGGCAACACGTGGTGATCAACACGCGCTAGTGAACACGCGGTACTATGCGCGATCGAAAAATCGTTCCAACGGGACCCGGATTTCAAGCTATGCGAAACGCAATACTGCTCAGCGTGATTCTTGTGTTTACGGCAGCGGACTGCCTTGCGCGAGAGATCATCACCGTAGGGGGTTGCCGCATCCGGCCCGGCACCCTGTGTACCAACATGAACCTGACTGGGGCGAAGCTGAGCGAGGCCAACCTGGCGCACTCGCAGTTCACCCGTTCGGTGCTTGCCGGCGCCGACCTGAGTGGGGCGAACCTGACTCAGGCCGATTTGTCGAGGGTAGATCTGCGCAAAGCGGATCTGCATTCGGCTACCTTGCTCAGGGTCAACGCTCGTCAGGCACGCTTCGACAACGCGAACATGGGGGGCGCGACGCTCAAGAGCGCTTATCTGCAAAACGCTAACCTGACTGGGGCTGACCTTACCAAGGCCGATCTGAGCGGTGCCGACCTGGCTAACGCTAGGCTTGAAGGGGCGCAACTTCAGGCCGCAGACTTGCGGCGCGCAAACTTGCGGGCCTGCAACCTCAAAGGGGCGTCGCTTGCCGGAGCTCAGCTGCAAGGCGCTAACTTCACCGGCGCGGATCTGACCGATGCCGATCTTACCGGAGCAAATATCGAAAAGGCGAACTTCGGCCGCACACGAACCGCCGGCTGCAAGGGATGCCCGTAGGTATTTCAGCTAGCAGGGCCCGTCGGTTCGCCTGGACCTGGGCCCTCCCGGCTTTGGAATTCGAGGAGAGAACGCCATGACCATGAGGCACGTCTACATCGCGCTTGTCGTTGTGTTCACCGGGATCGTCCTCTTGTTCATGTTCCAGAACCTGGCGACGGCGACAGTCTCGCTCTTCACCGCCAGCATCACTCTTCCCGTCTCTGTCCTGGTCCTGCTGACCTATGTCCTGGGCATGCTCACTGGCGGGTTTGTTCTCGCCCTGGTGCGCGCCGGGGTACAGCGCGCGCAGTCGACTCCGCCGCGCTGAGCAATCTGATCGAAGCCCCGATGCCGGGGTATTGGGCGTCATCAAGACGCCAGGGCATTTTGGCGTCATCAAGGAGGTTGCCAGGAAATCCCCGGCGGAGTGGGTTGCGCATGCTAAGGCGCTGCATGATCCACGGGCGTGCGCCGCTTGAGCATGCGCAGCAGCCAGAAGATTGCGACGGCCGCGAGCAGATGCTTCAGCGTATGGCCGCTCACGGTCTCACCCGTGGCGGCGAAGATCGGGCGATCGAAGTGCTCGGCCACCTTGGCGAGCGCATACAGGCTCACGCCGGCGAAAAAATCCCCGCCCCGCGTATAGCGTGGCGGGAATAGCGCGATCATGAGCAGCACGAGCAGGGCCGAGCCGAACTGCACCGCGCCGTACGGATTCAGATTCTCGATACTGTGCGCGGCGCTCCAGCGCCAATACCACACGCTCGCCGCCCCGAGCAGGCCCAGGGGAACGAGCAGTCGGCGGCCCGCAATCACGCTGACGCGTTCGCTCACGGTGGCGGTGACGATGCCCATGAACCCAATGGCCATCGGCAGTCGATCCCAGGTCAGCCGCGGGCTGTCTGGTGCCAGATGGTAGTAGCCTGAACCGCAACAGGTCAGCGCCGTCGCGGCGAACACCAAACCCCAGGCCCACCGCTCCGACGAATCTTGGAAAGCGCGGCTGCCGTCCCCCAGCCTTCCCCTCAGCACGAAATGCAGCCCCATCAGGCCCACGATCAGGAAGGCCAGGTTCGAGGTGACGTCCAGAGCGTTGGCTATACCCAGCAACGGTCGCTGGTCCGCGAACGAGTGGTAAGCCTCGGGCTGTGCGAACGGCGGTGCAACTGCTACGGCGATAACGATCGCGGCGACGCTTGCCCAGAGAATGGCGATGCGCGTAGTGCGGCGCAGGCGCCTGGCCGGCGACGCATACGAGATGATCTCGCTGGGCATTTGTCGGCTCGTCACGAGTTCATGACGTCGGCCTGGCGACGGTGCGCTGGCGCTGTGTCTCGATGAACTGTGCCAGAAACTGCGCTTGTATCGCGTCCAGCACCGCGTCGGGCACGCCTTGCTGGGACAACGTGGCGAGCCGAGAGCCCGACAGTCCTACGGAGGATCTCGTTCCGAAATTGATTTGCCCGGACAACAGCCCTTGGGCGATGAGCCCGTCGAGGCGCGAGCGGTTGATCTCGGCGACCAGCTCTTCGACCGGCTCGCCCGCCTTTGCACGCCTTGCGATCTCGTCTACGGTGAGGCTGGGCGCGTTCCTCATGGCTGTGCCGGTCGTGGCAGGTACCCATTCCGGCACTCCAGGCGGGCGGCCGCCGCCGGTCCGGCGTCCGGTCGGGCGGTCCGGCGACATTCCATCGCCGCCGGTCGAAAGGTTCGACAGCTCCAGCGGCTGGGGGAAGCAATCGCTGCATCCGCCTCGCGAGCTGCCCTGCACGAAGTTGCGGGTCAGCAGCTCGACATCGTTGACGAACCTGACCTGGATGAAGTCGAGCACGGGCGGCTGGACCCCGAGTTCGGCCAGCTTTCCAAAATCGGAGCCGCGCGGGGCATAGATGGTTCTGCCCATCCTGCTGATTACCTGGTCCGGCGCAGCGCCGGTTTTGCTCAGCGCCACCACTTCGGAGATTGGCACGGCCGGACGCGGTCCGACTGATGCGCAGGCAGCCTGCAGGACGACTACAACAGCCACGCAAACGAATCGCAGCATGCGGCTATTGCCGCGGTTCATCGAAGAAGCCGAGGTATCGTTGTTCATGGTTTAGTCTGCTCCACACTGATGCAACCGTATCTGTGGCTCTGGGCACCAGGCCGCTATTGCGC
>Ga0302323_100003921_pt1 | contig 12103 bp, 11 predicted proteins | sample Fen_T0_3_FD_201950 | JGI IMG/M metagenome (GOLD analysis project Ga0302323, IMG submission 201950) | Peat permafrost microbial communities from Stordalen Mire near Abisko, Sweden - Fen_T0_3 | ecosystem: Environmental > Terrestrial > Soil > Wetlands > Permafrost | place: Sweden: Abisko... | reverse complement strand
ATTAAAAAATATAAACGACCGAGATGTATTAGCGCTGCAGCTGGCGGGTATTCGCTTTTATCTAAAGCAGGTGATGCTGGAAGGGGTTTCGGAGGTGCACCGTCGCTGGCCGAGGTGCGGGGAAAGAAAGTGGAAAAGAAACGAGTAGTCTGCTAGGAAATTCTTCTGTCAATGCTGTTCTTCAACTATTGTGCGCATCGTTGTGGAAGTCGCGCTGGCTGCCCGACTAGGAGTCGAACCTAGACAAAACGAGTCAGAGTCGTTTGTGCTACCATTACACCATCGGGCAGAAGAAAAAGCGCGGAAACACGCTGACGTTTGAGGAGAAACTGGAGCCGGCGATGGGATTCGAACCCGCAACCGCCTGTTTACAAAACAGGTGCTCTACCGTTGAGCTACACCGGCCAAGGCTGGGGAGGCTCCGCACGCAGAGCGTCAGGACTGTCCCTAAAACTAAGTGTCTTTGAAAGAACGTGTGTGGCACGAGCGCCACCGAAAGTGGTGGCTCCCCGGGGACTCGAACCCCGAACCAATTGATTAAGAGTCAACTGCTCTACCATTGAGCTAGGAAGCCTAAAAAGCGAACTGTGAAAAACTCAGATTTAGCCCGAGGGTGTCAATTCCTTTTGCGGCGAAATTCGCATCAAAAAATTATCTCTCCGGCTAAAACGATGGCCAATGCACGCGTAAGACGCCGCCCAGCAAGGTCAGCAGCCACGCAAGGCTATACCGCGTAGCACCAACAACCGGCGGGAAACAAAAAAACTCCGTCAGCAGCTCGCTTCGAACGCTGGCGGAGCGAAGGACGGTTCAATCAGCCTCGGCGAGCTTTTGAGCGGTGAACAAAATCGGAACAGTCATGCGCACCTCGACGCCATGGCCATCTTTATGCGGGGGCTGGTAACGCCATTGCGAAACCGCAACGATCGCCGCCCAACCGAAATCTTCATGCGAAGCAGAGACGATTCGAGGGAAAAGCACCCGGCCGTCGCGACTGACAACAAACTCGATCTCCGCGCGGCCGGTGAGCCCGTCATCCTTGAGCGCACGAGGGTAAGCCGGCGCAACCTGTTGGATAATTTTAGGGCGCTCATCCAGTTCTGTCGCGGCAAAAATCGCTGGCTTAGCCTTCCGAAGCTCCGCCAGAACGCGGCGCGACTCGGCATCGAGCGAGTTTTCGCCATCGTACTGGAAATGCTCACTGGTTGGACTCATCACGCGATGTGAACCTTTTTTCCCGGGGCTGTATTCGCTGGCCTCGACCATGGCGATGGCGGCTTTGGCCAAAGCAGAGTTGCTCGACCCGGCCACGGTGGTGAACAAGGGGCGACCCACATAATCCACGACAAAACTTGCATCCACCGCTCCGGTTTGCCCGGATAAAACCATTTCGTATGGGTAAACAAGCTGCGGTCGATGTCTGGCGGTCGGCGCGACATCAAATGCCTTGTTCGTATTTTCCTGGGAAAAAGCTTTGGGCGAATCGCCCTTGGACGAGGACTCTTCTTCCTTGGTCGAAAACTCAACTTGGGCGCGCAAGCGAAATGAAGCTGGCTCGCCATTGCGCGTTCCCGGCTCAAACCGCCAGGCACCCACAGCTTTGAGCGCGTAGGGATTTAGGAGGCGCTGCGGAGAATTCGTCACCACCGGATCTCGCACACTCCCATCGTCACTCACGGTGAACGTAACTAACACTTTGCCACCAGCGCCCGACCTGAGCAACGAGGCCGGGAAAACAGGTGGCGGTTGCGAGATGATTTTAGGCAAAACCTTGTTTGCGCCTCCTTCATCCACCTCTTCGACGATGGCGTCGGCCGCGCGCAGAACATTGAGTGCCAGGACTGCACCTAAAAGTGCAACAACGTAGGTAAGTCTTTTCATTGGGCCAATGGGTTTACGGTTCAAAGCAGGAACGGACTTCCCTCCTCTGTCTTGGTTCTGTGGTTGCCCCCTCCTTTTGCATACTACCCTACTGTCGGCCACGCGCGACAGAATCGACGGAATTTGACAAGTTTTTAGCCTAGGGTTTACCCCTCACTCAATCCGCCAAACCTAACCAACCGCGCCGCTCAATTCGCCTCGGAGACCAGCCGGGCAAAAATCATTTTCCCGCCGCCGGATGGCAACACACTGGAAATTTCCACGTGTACCTGGCGACCGATAAGCATGCGGGCGCCGCCGACCACAACCATCGATCCGTCCTCAAGGTAACCGACCGCCTGCCCTTCGTCTTTGCCGGGTTTTACCAGTTCGACTTCCAAGACTTCACCGATGTCAAGTTCAGGGCGAAGCGCCTTCGCCAGCACGTTGAGGTTCAGCCAGTGCACGCCGTGAAACTCCGCCATCTTCGCGAGATTGAAGTCCGTCGTGAGCAACTTGGCCTTCATCGACTGCGCCAGGAAAACGAGCTTTGCATCCACGTCCTGTTTTTTCGCGACGTCGCTCTCGGGAATTCGGATGTCGACGTTCTGGATCTTGCGCAAAACATTCAGCGTCTCCAAACCACGGCGACCACGCGCCTGTTTGTGCGGGTCGGACGAATCCGCGACCGCGTGCAACTCATCGAGCACGAAACGCGGAATCACCAGCGCCACGCTCAAAAAACCAGCTTCGCAGACCTTGGCCATGCGCCCGTCGATCAACGCGCTCGTGTCCACGACCACCACCGGAATATCCACCTCGTGCGGCACAAACCGGACGTACGGGATGACCAGGTTGAACTCATCCTTACCGCGCAGCGCGATCACCGTGCAAAGATAGGGAATGACCAAGAACAAACCCAACTGCACTAAAAACAAGACCTGCGGATCGCCCTCCTTCAAGAGCGGGGAAATATGCACCATGTAGGCAATGAGCAGCCCCACGGCCAAACCAAACGATACCGCCGACAAGCCGCGCAGCGAAAACCCCTTGAGCAAAACGTCCGTCAGCACTACCAGCACCCCGACCAAAAAACCAATACTAATCGCCATCGGTTGATAGTGATCCCATTGTGGATTCGTCAGACACACCAAGCCGCCGCCCACCGCGCACAAGGCGACAAACACCAAACGGATGGGCAGGAGGGTTTTGTTCATCAGGATGGTTTAGAAAGGCTTATCTGAGCGCGAAATACAATACAATAGGCAGGCCGATCCAGACGATCATGCAGAGATAAAGAATCAAAATGGCCCGGCGGGCCTTCCTCTTTTCAATATCGGTCGCGTTCACGGTGCCGCCACTGCACGCCACGACTGGGTGCCTGACAAACCAATTTCGACCGCCCTCGCCTCTTTCGCCCGCCCTCCGAAGAACTCGACATCCGAGCTCCGTTCGCGTTTGCAATCCCTGTGCTCGATCAACTGACGATTCTCGCCCCCGGCCTGCTTGGCGGCTCTGTCGCCAAGGCCGCTCATGCGCGTGGCCTCGCCCGACGCATTGTCATCTGGGCGCGCCGTCCCGAAGTGCGCCAAGCGTTGCGCGCACAGCCCTGGTGTAACCAAGTCGCCGATACAACGGCTGACGCCGTTCGCGGAGCCAGTCTCGTCGTTCTCGCTGCGCCCGTAGATAAAATTGTCGAACTCGCCCGCCAGATCGCGCCTCACTTGGCCGCGGGCGCCATCGTCACCGACGTCGGCAGCGTGAAAAGCGAACTCTGCAAACTCTGCACAACCGTCATGCCTGCAGGCGTCACTTTCGTCGGTTCACACCCAATGGCTGGCAGCCAGAAGACCGGCTGGGAAAACGGCACGGAAACACTCTTTGACGGTCGCACATGTTTCGTCACGCCTCTGGCCAGCACGCCTGCACCGGCGCTTGCCTCTATCGAACAGTTTTGGCGAGCACTCGGCGCCAACGTCACCACCGTCGCGCCCGAGCAACACGACCAAATTGTCGCGCATATCAGCCATCTGCCGCAGGCGCTGGCCACGACGCTGTGTAGTTTTCTCGCGCAAAAAAAACCCGCCTGGCGAGATTTTGCCGGTGGCGGGCTGCGTGACACCACGCGCATCGCCGCGAGCGACGCCACCATGTGGATCGAGATTTTCCAACAGAACCGCGACGAAGTGCTGCGCGCGCTGAACGAATTTCAACACGAGCTCCAAGGTTTCAACGCAGCGCTCGCCCGCAGCGACTGGACCGAGCTTCGCGCCCGCCTCGAACGCGGCAAAACCTATCGCGACGGCTTCAAACCGTGAGATTCCCTCCTCACGCAAAAGCGCGAAGGCGCAAAGTTCAGGCACTTCTTTCTTGGCGTCTCTGCACCTTTGCGTGAGCAATGTTTCTTCATGTCGCTCCCTGACCTGCTTCCGATCCAACCATTCACGCGTCCTGTGCGCGGCGAAGTCGTTTTGCCCGGATCGAAGAGCATCACCAACCGCGCCTTGCTCCTAGCCGCACTCTGCGACGGCCCGGTTACACTCACCGGAGCGCTTTTTAGCGAAGACACGGAAATCATGGCCGAGGCGCTGCGTCAGCTCGGCTTCGTGGTCAAAGAAGACGCTGAGAAAAAAACAATCTACGTCGAGGGTCGCGGCGGAAAAATCCCCGCCGAAAAAGCGACGCTCCACGTCGGTCTCGCCGGCACCGCTGCGCGTTTTCTCACCGCACTTTGCGCCGCTGCTCCCAGCGGCGTCTACCGCATCGACGGCGTTCCTCAGATGCGAAAACGCCCGATGAAAGGACTTTTCGACGCGCTCGCGAATCAAGGCCCCGAAATCGTTTACCTCGGCGAAAAAGATTTCTTCCCCATCGAACTCCACTCGCATGGCCTGCGCGGCGGCCCAGTCGAAATCGACGCCAGCGAGAGCAGCCAGATGCTTTCCGCCTTGCTGATGGTTGCGCCACTGGCAAAAGAACCAATCAACATCCTTCTATCAAAAAGCGTTCGTTGGCCATTCGTGCAAATGACAACGAACTTGATGACGGATTTTGGACAGGGTCATATCGGGCCTCTCTTTGATGACCGGCTTAAAATCCGAAATGCCACACGGTATACGATTGACGGTGGTGTATTTCCGATAGAGCCAGATGCCACAGCCGCCAGCTATTTCGCTGCTCTGCCGTTTGTGACTGGAGGATCACTCGTCCTTCGTAAGCTCAAATGGGGACAACAAGGCGACACCGATTTTCTCAGCGTCCTAAACAAGGCGGGACTCGGTGTGGTCGAGGACTACGGTGGCTTTTCCGTTTCATTCGAGAGAGGCGACGAACGCAAAAGCTTGAGCGAGGACTTCAACGAATTCTCCGACACCTTTCTCACGCTCGCGGCGATCGCGCCGTTGCTCGATGGCCCGACTAAAATCACCGGCATCGCCCACACGCGCAAACAGGAGACCGACCGCGTCGCGGGCATGGCGCGGGAGTTAAAAAAACTCGGTCAGCACGTGATCGAGACCGAGGACTCGCTCGAAATTCATCCGCGTCCGCTCAGGCCCGGCGTCACCATCGAGACCTACGGCGATCACCGTTTCGCGATGAGTTTTGCCATTCTTGGTTGTTACGACTTGCTCGGCAACGGCAAACCCTGGCTCACGATCAAGAATCCCGCGTGCTGCGCAAAAACGTTCCCGAACTTTTTTGACGTGCTGGACGGCCTCCGGACAAACTCTCACCTTTCGCAGTGAATTCCTCCTCTTTCATCATCGTCGCTATCGACGGCGGCGCCGCTTCCGGCAAATCCTCCACGTCGCGCGCCATCAGTGAGCGGTTCAATCTTCTCCACGTCGACACCGGCTCGTTTTACCGCGCGCTCACCGCGGAACTGCTCCAACGCGGCATCGCGATCGGCGACCACTCGGCGGTGAAAAACGCCCTCGGTCAGCTTTCACTCGGCACGCGCGTCACCGGTCGCAGCGCGTTCATGGAAATCGGCGGCCAGGTCGTTCCGGAAACGCGGATTCGCAGCGCAGAAGTGACCGCGGCGGTTTCCCATTTTGCCGCGATCCCTGAGTTGCGCGCCGCTCTGCTCGCCTATCAACGCAACCAGGCCAACGTAGCCAAACAAAATGGTTTTTGCGGACTCGTCATGGAAGGCCGTGACATCGGCTCCGTGATTTTTCCTGACGCCGATTTTCGCTTTTTCCTGCATGCCGACCCGGTGGAACGCGCCCGCCGCCGCGCCCAGCAAGGCCAGCCAGACCAGATCGCAGAACGCGACCGGCTCGATTCGCAGCGTCAGACCGCGCCGCTCGTCCTGCCGACCGGCGCCACCGGCATCGACAGCACGCATTTGACCTTGGAACAGGTCGTGGAAAAAATCTCCACCGTGATCGCCACCCGCCTGCCGCCCTCATGAACCGCCACCACGACCAGCTCGACATGGAACCGCTGTATGGCGTTTGCCACTACATCCTGCGGCAATTCTATGAGACGTTTTTTCGCGGCGAGGCCGTTGGTCTGGAAAACATCCCGACCGAGGGCGGTTTCATGATCGCCTCGAATCACGCCAGCCATCTCGATCCGCCCATCGTGGGTTCGCTTTTCTCGCGGCAGGTCTGCTTTTTCGCGCGCAAAACCCTTTGGAAACCCGGCTTCGCGTCGTGGTGGCTCAACAGCGTCGGCACCATCCCGGTCGACCGCGACGGCGGCACCGACGTGACGGCGATCAAACGGGTGCTGGGCGCGCTCAAAAAGGAAAAGGTCATCATTCTTTTCCCCGAAGGCACGCGTTCGCCCGATGGAAAACTCCAGGCGGCAAAACCCGGCGTCGGCCTGCTCGCCTGCCGCACTGGCGTGCCGGTCGTGCCCGCGCGGGTTTTTGGTTCTTTTCAAGCATTCGGCAAAGATGGCACGCTTCGATTGGGCACGCCCGTCTCCGTCGTTTACGGCAAACCGCTGCTCGCATCCGAATACGACGATCCCTCGGCCGGCAAGGAGCGCTACTTGCTCGCTTCACAACGCATCATGGCCGCAATCGCCCAGCTAGAAGCGCCGGTGCCGGTCATTATTTGAAGCTGCGGTCCGGACGCGTTATCCCGCTCGCCCGGTTGAGAAAATCAGGCGCGTTCGACGCGCAGATTTAGCCAGAGGCCGATGCCGATAAAAAACACGTTTGGCACCCATACCAGCAGGTCGGGCCGGTACTCCGGGTATTTTTCGAACCAGCCCACAACCACTGTCGAGAGGAAATAATAACCCAGCGCCATCATGAGCGCGACGCCGAGATTGGCCGAGGTCTCACGCCGCGAAACCTTAATGCCGAGCGGCACGGCGATCAGCACGAGAATAAACACCGCCAACGCCATCGAACCTTTGTTCTGGATGATCATTTCCAGCCGCATCAGCTTCTTCTCACGCTCGATGCCCGGCTTCTCCGAGTGCTCGATTTTTTGCTTCTCTGCTTCGAGTTCGGTCAGCGTGAACCAATCGAGTTTGCGGTTAAAAGTCTTCGGACCGAAAAACCGCGCCAGCGAAATCCGAAAGCTGCCGCCGTCCTCCGCTTCCAGCCGGATCGGCGGTTTGGAAAAGTCTGCGGGATTCTTTTCGTCAAAACGCTCGGTGGACAATTGAAACGGTTTGAAGACGAGTTCGTTTTTTTCTTCGTCGAGCTCGATGCGACCGGTTTCCGCGTGCGAAAACCCGATCATGCGCTGTTCCTTGTCCAACCGCCACACCCAAATATCACGGACGTAGTCGCCATGTTTTTCGCCGACGTAGACGACCATGCGCGGGAAATCGCGGATGAAGGTCTTCGGTACGATCAGGCGCAGGGCATTGGTGCGCAGCATCTGGCTGAACTCCTGATGGTACACCGTGCGCGCGATCGGCATGTAGTAGAAGTTGACCACCACGCCCAGCACCACGCCGGCCAGCGCCAGCGCGAAGATCGGCGCACTGATGCGTTTCAAGCTTTGCCCCGACGTTCGCATCGCCACGATTTCGCTGTCCGCCGACATGCGCCCCAGCACGAGCAGCACGCCGAGCAGCATGCCCATCGGCAGCGCGTACATGATCACGTACGGAATGAGCAGCAGGATGAGCTTGATCGCCGATTCGGGTGCGAGCTGCCCGGCCAGCAGGTAACCGAGCATGTCCTTGAGCGCGTTGACCGCCGCGATCAGGAAAACGAAAAAACCGACACACGCCGAGCATGTGACAAAAACCTGTTTGAGAATGTAGCGGTCGAGGAGGCGCAAAATCTGATGCACTGAAGCAAGGCAACGTAACGCTGACAACAGGAACCTTGCGGGGTTGCGCCTTTAGCTGGTCAGGCTGGTTTTCCACGGCGCGAGCCGAAATTTCAAGGCGCGCGCAACGTGATCAGCACGATTTCGCCGGGCCGCCAGAGGCGCATGCGCGGTCCCCAGGTACCGGCGCCACGCGAAATAAAGAGCGTCATAGAATCGTGTTTGAAACGGCCCACCAGCTCCGGATAACGCAGCTTCACGAGGTAATTGAACGGCCAGATCTGACCGCCGTGGGTATGCCCGCACAGCATCAAACCGGCTCCAGCCTTGGCCGCCTCGTCCATCCCCACCGGAGTATGCGAGAGATAGACGCATCCTTCCTGACCGAGCCGAACCAGTTGCAAGGCACTATGAATTGCTGGTTCCACCGGTCCGCCGTGGCCGCGCACGCCTAGGTCATCGACACCGGCCAGACGCAGACCTGGCACAACGACAGCCGACTCATCGTGGAGCACGCGAAAACCTGCTTCCTGCATGATTCGTGAGGACTCGACCGCGCCACCGTAGGAATCGTGGTTGCCCAGCACTGCCCAGACGCCGAGCGGCGCCTGCAAAGCGCGCAACGCAGGAATCATGCTTTGTACGCGAAATACATCGTGGTCGACCAAATCACCACCGACAGCGATCAGGTCCGGCGCCAATGCCTTGATCTGGCTTGCCAGTTCCTGCAACCAAGCCTGGCCAATCTGGCTGCCCAGATGCAGGTCGGAAATAAACACCATTCGCAGTCCGTCGCGTTCCCGCGGAAGTCCAGGCAAAATCACTTCCTGCCGGTTGATCAACGGGGAGCGATTGCCTTGAAAAACGGCGATGATCGAAAGCACCAGCGCCAGCGCGACGGCGACCGTCCTAAGCTGAAGCACGCGCGCCGACAGAACAAAACCGCCCAACGTCACGCAATCGACCGCCAGAAAGCACACGAACAGCAGGAATAGAACGCCCAGCCACGTCATCGCAAAAATCTCCACGTCGGCGCTCACGGTCGGTAAGCCGGTTTTCAACAACCACCGACTCACCGGGAAACTCGCACAACAAATGACCGCCACCGTCCAGATCGCCCAAGTCGAAATACAACCAGCAACCGCCGGCAGGCTGCTCAACCGCCAAAACACATAGCCGTTCATCGACGCCCAGACTGCCAATGCGATGAAAATGAAAAGGGACATGGTCGAAGCGAAGTGCGCAGGCTCAGAGCCCGATTATTCTCCGCGCCCGGTTCCGTGTCGCCGACCAGAACGCCGTCTTTCGGCCCAGCACGGCGGTCTGGGTCAGCACAAAACCGACACCGACAAAATAGGCGTCAAACAGCCGCTGATTCCAGCGGTAGTAATTCCAAAAACGCGTTGTGCGAATGAGCCGGTATTCGAGGTTTGGCGTAAATCCGATTGTCTTGCTTGGGCTTGTTCGGCACGCGGGCAACGCGCCCTCGTCGCCTGGTTCCAGGCGTTCGGCCCGCAAGCCAGGACGACCGACCACAACCAATCGGCAAGGTCCATAAAATTCAAGAAAACGCAGCTGCCCCGTCAGCCAGGACTGCCAGCGGAAAACCTGCCAGCGGAGGTGAACCTCCAGCTTTTTGCCTGGCGGCAAAATCACGCCAGCCAGGAAACTCGGGCGCACGACCAACGAGCCGCCCTCGGGCACCTCGACGACGGCCATTTCGTTTTCGGGATTTTTGTGATGCGCAAAAGCCAGGCGATATTCCCGGCCCGCCCGGGCGTTGTGCAGATTCACATCGTGGACAAAACCGCTGAGCAAGCTGGTCAACGGGAAGCGCCAGCTCAGCAACCAGCGCGGTTGCTTCACCACCGCATCGTCGACCGCCAGCAAATAGCGCTTTCGTACGCGGGCGGTTTCGCCCGGCCAGAGAGAAGTTTCCACAACCATGCGGCTGGTGCCAAGCGCGGGCGAGGCAGGCATTCCACGGGCGAGATGGACCGCGCGGCTGCGCGCAATACGCGGCGCGAGGTAATAGAATAAAACAAGTTTGCGCACGGTCGGCCCAAAAAAATACAGCACCAGACCGGCCAGCACGAACCATTTGCCACCTTCCCAGGAAGCGTTCAGATAGAAGACGATTCGTGAATCGGTTTGCTCCACCAGGTGCAGCTGCGAACCGATTTTCTGCAACTCGCGCTCGCGTGTTTCCACTTCGCTCGTGGAGCGCGTCAGACCTCGTCGAAGCTTGCTGGCGGCGTCCACCGCCTCCTGCTCGACCTTCTTCAACTTTTCAATTTGCGCGGCGTTGATCCGCTGCTGCTCGCGATTGCCGAACAGTTTTTCCCACCCGCTTTCCATTGAGCGCAGGTTTTCTATGATGGCAGCAGCGCGAACGGCACGGTTTTGGTCCGCGGTGAATTCCTGCTGCAACGTGGTTAGGGTTTTCGCTGCGGCGTCGCGGGCGGTTAGCGCAGCCGTTTGTTTTTCCTGAAGGCTCGCAACCTGGCGCGCGTGTACCGCCGGGAAATCAGGATCGTCATGCTGGAACAGCCACAACGCATAAATCGTGACGCCCGACGCCGCGATGAACGCGCCAAAGGCCAGCTTCAAGAAAGCCCACGAGATGAATTTACGCAGCTGAGAAATCACGACGCGCGAGTCTGCGACGGACCGGGCAGAGATTTCAACCGCCCAGATGACGACGCTGCAACAAATGTGACCGTCAGCGTCAGGCCTTGGCCTGATCGCGCACGAGGCGTTTGAGTTCGCGCAAGGCTTCACTCGCGCTCGCTTCGGTGAACGTCACGGTGTGCTCACGCCCATCGGCATGGTGAACGGTCAGACTGTGCTGAAAATTATCCGCGCCCGTCGAGCGTTCAGGCAACTCCGCGGGCAATTTAAAGAAACCTGAAGTCTCCAACAACTCGTCGATGTGACGCGCAGCAGCGGCAGAAAGTCCTGCGGTATCCAGAACCTTCGGCGGCGGGCGGATTCCCGCCACGCCACCGCTGCGCGCGAGCGTGAGTTGTGTGGATTTCGTTTTAGGCATCAGAGAACCCCAACCGCTTGCCAGGCGGATTTGACCGCTTTCTGTTCGGCACTGGTGCTGCCGTACAGCGAGCTGGCTGACGCCACCGTGGCCAGCGCCGCAGACTTAAAGGTAGAATCGGAACGGATACGATTGCAGAGCGCATCATACCAGATTTTGCCCGCGCGTTCCCACGCGTGGCCGCCCAGTGCAATCGCCAGGAGATAGAACGCGTGATTGGGAATGCCGGAGTTGATGTGCACGCCACCGTTGTCGCCCGCCCGTGTATCGGAGAGTTTGACGTAGTTTTTCATGTGGGCCGGCTGCGGGTCCTTACCGCCAAAATTCGGGTCGTCGTAAGCCGTGCCGGGTGCTTTCATCGAGCGCAACGCGATGCCGTGAATGGTTTTCCCGAGCAGGCCCGCGCCGATCAGCCAGTCAGCTTTCGCCGCCGTCTGCTTTTTTTTCCACTGCTTAACGAGAGAGCCAAACACATCGGAAAACGACTCGTTCAACGCGCCTGACTGCCCGTGATAAGCAAGCCCGGCTTCGTATTGCGTGATGCCGTGCGTGAGTTCGTGGCCGATGACATCGAGGCATTTGGTGAAACGGTCAAACGTCACGCGATCTCCGTCGCCATAGATCATCTGACTGCCGTTCCAGAACGCGTTGTCGAACGCCTCGGTAGGATCTTCGCGATAATGCACCGACGAATCCAGCCGCATGCCCCGGTCATCCACCGAATTCCGGCCAAACACCTTCTCGTAAAAATCGTACACGACGCCTGAATAGTCGTAGGATTCGTTGATCGTCACGTCCTTGGTCTTGGGCGAACCTTCGCCTCGCACCAATTTTCCGGGTAACAAGGGCTGCTGTTGGGAGTTGTAGATAGTTCGGCGTTTTGCACCGGCCGGAGTCATAAGCGAAACCGCGCCCATCACACCGAGCATGTCGCGCTGGCCGCGCA
>Ga0302323_100003920_pt1 | contig 12104 bp, 7 predicted proteins | sample Fen_T0_3_FD_201950 | JGI IMG/M metagenome (GOLD analysis project Ga0302323, IMG submission 201950) | Peat permafrost microbial communities from Stordalen Mire near Abisko, Sweden - Fen_T0_3 | ecosystem: Environmental > Terrestrial > Soil > Wetlands > Permafrost | place: Sweden: Abisko... | reverse complement strand
GGGGCTGGTGTTGCGGGTCAAGAACGACTTCTACCTGCTCGATTTCGAAGGCGAGCCTGCCCGGCCGCTGGCCGAACGACGGGGGATGCATTCGCCCTTGAAGGATGTGGCCGGCATGTTGCGATCCTTCAGCTATGCCGCCCACGTCGCCTTCACGGCCCACGCCGCGCGACGACCGCAGTCTGCTGCTTCTCTCGAACCCTGGGCCGTCCTGTGGGAACGGTGCGTGTCCTCGGTGTTCTTGAGCTCTTACCGTGCCGCTACCAAAGGCGCGCAGCTTCTGCCCGAGGATTCGGCCATGTTGGCGCGTCTCCTCGATGCGTATTTGATGGACAAGGCCCTTTACGAATTGACGTACGAACTGGGTAATCGGCCGACCTGGGTTCGTATTCCCCTCCTCGGAATTCTCGCGCTGGCCCAGAACTGGCGGGTGGATTCCACCCGTGTTTCCGGCTAGAGACCACTGCCATGGCCGAAGAGCCTACGCTTCTCCCTACCGTTCTCGCCCGCATCGCATCGCTGGAGACGGCCGACATCGCCATCGGCATTCCCACCTACAACAACGGCGAGACGGTCGGGCATGTCGTCGAAATCGTCCAAGCTGCCCTGTGCGATCGCCTGGCCAGCTACCGCAGCGTGATCATCAACGCCGACGCGGGCTCTACCGACGACACGGTGGAAAAGTTTGCCGGGAAGGATCTCACGCACTCGCCCGTGGTCCAGTTGACCTATGCGGTGCTGCCCGGGCAGAAGCTGGTTCCGCTGGACTACGAGGTTCCGGACAAGGGCCGGGCCGTCAAGGGCATCCTGCGCGCAGCCCAACAACTGCAGGCCAAGGCATGCGTGATCCTGGCGCCCAACCTGCGCGGCCTGACACCTGCCGCGGTGGGGGCCCTGTGTCGACCTGTCCTCGAGGAAAAATTCGATTTCGTGGCTCCCTATTACAAGCGCCACAAATTCGACGGATTGGTGACGAGCGGCCTGGTCTATCCCTTGATTCGCGCGCTTTACGGCAAACGCATTCGCCAACCCATGGGGGGCGACTTCGCCGTTTCCGGTCCTCTGGTGGCGCACTATCTGGCGCAAAACGTGTGGGAGTCGGACAAAGGGCGCGTCGGTGTCGACCTGTGGATGGTCACCGAGGCCATCAACAAGGGGTTCAAGCTTTGTCAGGCGCGGGTTGGCGCCGTGTCGCGCGTCTTCCGCGAGCCGGCGCCTGCCCTCAGCGCCACGCTGGCCCAGGTCCTCACCGAGATCTTCGACCTCGCCATTCGCGACATTTCGGTTTGGCAGCGTGTGCGTGGCTCGGAAGAGGTTCCTTTGCTCGAGGCGGCGCCCGACCTCCCCTTGGCAGAGGTCGCCCTGGATCCGCAGAGCTCGATCGATTCGTTCCGTCTGGGCTTCAAGAACCTGCAGCCGGTCTGGGGCGCTGTGCTTCCTCCCGCCACCATGTTGGTTCTCAAGCGCATGGGTGACGGGCCCAACGCCAGATTCATCTTTCCCGATCAGGCCTGGGCCCGCACGGTCTTCGACTTTGCTCTCGGCTATCGCTTGCGCACGATGAACCGCGACCACCTTCTGCACGCCTTCACGCCCCTGTATCTGGCGTGGGTGGCGTCGTTTGCTGGCGAAATGCGTGATGCGCGCCCTGAGCAAGCCGAGCGCCGATTCGAAGCGCTTTGTCTGGCCTTCGAGTCCCAGAAACCGTATCTGATCTCCAGGTGGCGTTGGCCGGATCGATTCAATCCCTGAACCAACGAGCGAAAGGGCACTGTCATGTGGCAAAACATCAACAAGGCACTGGTCGATGGCGTGCATCGGGTTTTGTTTGGGGTGGTCGATTTTCTGCCCGGTCTGGTCGTCTTGGTTGTGGCCTTCCTGGGCGCCGTCCTGGTGGCCTGGGTGCTAAGCCGGCTCACGCGTAGCCTGTTGCGCCTGATCAAGTTCGACAAACGGGTCGAGGAGATTGGCTTCTCGAGCTTGGCCGACTGGTCACCCAACCGAAGTCCCACACTGCTGGTCGGCAAGGCGGTTTGGTGGCTGATCATAGCCTTCGGCTTGCTGGTTGGCCTGGCGGGCTTTGCCACCGATCTGGCATCGAAGATCGTCGTGCAGGCCATCGCCTACCTGCCCAACGTCATCGTGGGCCTGGCTCTGCTGATCATCGGGACGCTGCTGGCGCGCTTTCTCGCCCGCGGTGCCCTGATCGGCGCCGTCAACATGCAGATGCGTTCTGCCCAATTCATCAGCGTGGTGGTCAAGTGGTCGGTCCTTGTCATTACCGCCGCTATGGTCCTCGACCATTTGCGCATTGGCGGCGACATCGTCAAGCTGACCTTCGCCATCCTGTTCGGCGGGGTCGTGCTGGCGCTGGCGCTGGTAGTTGGCCTGGGATGGAAGGACCTGATTTCGCGCATTGGCTCCAAGCCGACGACAGAACAGCCCAAGGACGAATCGAGCACGCTGCACCGTCTGTGAACGCGAGCCCGCTGTGAGCACAACAAGCTCCCAATGTGCTCGTTCGCAGCAGGGATAACATGGGGACGTAGGAGACGTCGGCATCGACATCATCCGAAGGCCGCTACGCACCTACGTCCCACACGACTTCATCGGTGGCAAGCCGCAACCATTCTATGTGCTCACGGTTGCGGCAGCCGAGAGGTCAACCTCTCGCAGTGACTATGTTACGCCATCCTCGGCATAGATTGTCTGAGCGTACGTGCCGGAGGGGCAGGTCACGCTACAGGTTCCACCACCAACCTGGTTGGAAACTTCATAGCTTCCGTCCGAGCACTCGACAACCAAGGAGCAGAATGCCCTGTCGCCGTTGGTGAGATAAGTGTAGAGCTTCGTCATCGCAATCTGGTTCCAGTTGTTGCTCTGACTGACCTGATAGTAGACCCAATCATTCGGACCGGGGCATCGGTTGTTGGCTTCGCAATAGGCGAAGACGTAATGGGGCATGGGATCTCCATAGTTGATCACGTCTTGCGTTCGCGACTGAGCGTAGGCTCGCACGGCGAACACTGCCGAGATGGCGACAAAGACCCCGAAACAGGCAAGGATGATAGGTCGAAACTTCATGATGTTCCTCCATTTCATTGAACTGCGTTGACGGACACGACTCGCCTCGAAATCCAAAAATTCAGCCACCCGTCGTCTTGGCACACATTGAGTTCTCACTCGAGTCCTCACGCGAGTCCTCACACGTTCGAACCACTCAGCCATCTGTCCAGCCAATACCTCGGTTGACAGAAACGTTGGAACACGAGGCAGCTTCTATCTATCACAGACGTGACTTGTGCGGCCAGAAAAATTACTTTGCTGCCGCGAATGAAGAGTCGTTGTGGTGATACAGTTGCGAACTGTAGGGGCGCTTGCGAATTTCTCTCTGCCTGTAGAGGGCTTGTCGAGTAGACAACTGTGGCGTCGGCCACAGTCACAAGAGTCCTTCTGTGCACGACTGTGAGTGCTGACAACTTGGTGTTGTGTTCGTTGACCCAAGACTCCACTAGAGCGCGAATATGCACGACCCTGTTCAGGGTGCTCATGAACTACCTTGGTTGCTCCAGCGATCGCCAATAGGCCTCTATGACCAGAAACATGGCTCCATAGCCCTCGCGGTCGGCGCGAACGCGCTCGGGCAGAGTGGAAACGAGCCCCTGCTTCCGCCGCCGAGGTGCCTGGAAGGAGGGTGCTAAGGAATCCCGGAAGTCTTGGTCTTGCCGCTCGGAGGCAATGATGCGGGGCGAGGCGGAAACGACGTTCCGGCGTATTGACTGGTCTTGCGGGGGGCCGCCGAGCACGCACCCAGCGATTTCCGAGTCTTGCGGCCGGGTGGAGAGCTCTCGCCGGCGGAAAACTATAATGCTTGGCGTCGCGGCTGGGACTCGGAACCCTATTGACAGACGACTCGGGCACGCCCCGCCACGCTCAGAGCCAGATGCTCAGTCGTGCGGGCGCCGCGCCGAGCACGCGAAAGGGCATCGACGTCCCATGCGGACGTCAGTCGAGTCCTGGGCGAAGCGAACAGGCGATCCTTGGAACGCCGACGCGATCTCGCGGACTGTTCGCAAGACCGCAAAATCACCCGGCGCGTGATCGAGACCCATTCGCATGAATTCGTCGCCCCTGGCCGAGCCCTCAGCGCCAGCGCAAACGGCGATCGGGATCATCGCCAAGGCTGCCCGGACCTGTCGCTAGGCCGGGAACATGGTCGGCGCGTAGACACCGTCTCGGCGCGACGTTTTGCGGGCACCGCGCATGACCCTGGGTGCGCGCTCACGCTGGTGCGGACCCGCTGTCGCGTGCTCCGGTCTCGTGCGCCTATCCGCCTATCCGTCGATTCCGTCTTCGCTGTTCTGTCTTCGACGTTCCGTCTTCGACGTTGGGCACGTCGTGCTCACGTCGGTGAATCTGCAGTCCGCACTTCCCAGCGCTACCGCCTGTCTCACCACTACCTCGTTGATCAGCCTGCATCCGTCTTCGCCCAAAAGCTGCGCGAAATCCTGGATCGTCGTGAAGTCCGGCGTCCAATCCGTCTCGGTCAATCCGTACAGGTATCGCGCCGGCGCGTAGTACCGGATTTGCTCCTCCACCTCGCTTTCCATCAGCCACATTTCGTCATCGTTGTCGATCCCCCACGTCGAGGAAACCCATGAAGTGCGACGATTCTTTGCAAGGGTCGGCGCAGGTCGGCCGGCGAGCCCGTGAGCGGTAGCGGTAGCGACCAGCGTGTCCCGGTCTGCGTGGGCGGCTCCCGTGAGCGTGCCCGGCCCGCGATACGCGGAGCGCTCACGCCATCGCCACACGCTTTCCGCGTCCCGCGCACCGCCCACGAACACGCTACCGTCCGCGCTCACGCGGCCCGCGAGCCGCCAGCCGCGGGCCGGCCCTGCGGGCGGCCCGAATAACCCGACAAGCTCTAGCTACCCCCGAAGCCCGTCGCCGAACCAGCATTCAAATAGATCTGGTCGATGGCGCCGCCACCTCCGTTGTCGAAGCATCGTATGTCGATACTGTGAGCTCCGGTGCCAGCCGTGGCGACCTGTGGAGTGGCATCCATCCAGGTTGTGGACCCCGTTGGGGCGAGATTGAACCATTCGCTTCCAGCGCCTGATCCCGAGCAGTTGGTCTCAGTGTAGAATGACCCGACACATCCTACGTTCCCCTTGCCCTTCATTCCGAGGTAATACGTGATGCCCTCTGTCGCAGACTTGAAGCAGTAGTGGACACCCCCGCTCGAGACGAATGAAACCGATCCGGACGTGCTGCAGCCATCGGCGTCATCGCTGCCATTCCAACTCACGCCTACCCCACCGCTGGTGGTGGTCCAATTGCCGAGGTTGGCGCTGCTGTTGAATCCGGCACCGGGTATCAAGTTCTTGCTTGACTGTTGGGTACAGCACTTGCCGTTCGTGCAGCTCTGGCCGTTGCCGGTGTCACACGCCGTCGTGCAATTACCACAGTGGGCGGGGTCCGTGCTGGTGTTCGTACAGACTCCGCTGCAGGTAGTGGCCGAGCACGAGCACGCGCTGTTTGGGGCGCTACCTGAGCAGGTTTGATTCGTCCCGCAGCCCTGCGCGCTGCCCCATGTGTGGCTGCTCGTACACGCCTGTATTGTACTTCCGCTCGCGCACTGGTGGTCGCCGGAATTGCATTGTCCGTCGCACGCTAGAGTGGACGTGTTGCAGAAGTACGGGCAGTTCGTACCAGATGTTGGCCATGTTCCGGACGAGTTGCAGGTCAGCAAAGTGTTGCCGCTGCAGCTCTTCTCTGTAGTCGGAGTACAAACCGCGTTGCACACCCCTTTGGTGACAGTCCCGCTTACCCAGGCCCCCTGGGCGTTGCAAGTGTGGGGAGTCGTCGTCGTCCCCACGCATCCCGTGGAGCCGGGAGCACAGACGCCGACGCAGGCATTGTTGTAACAAGCCGTGTTGCCACAATCGACTGGCGAGCCCCACGACCCCGCGGCGCTGCACGTCTGCAGTCCGTTGCCGGAGCAGTTCTTGCTTCCTGGAACGCAGGAGCCGGAGCACGCGCCTCCGGTGCAAACGTACTGACATGCGGTGCCTGTCGTCGGGTACTTCCCGGTCGAATCACAGGTCACTGGGATGTTCCCGCTGCAGGTCTTGTCAACGGCTGGAACGCAAACCGCGCCGCATTGTCCAGGGGTGATGGAACCATTGACCCAGGCGCCTTGGCTACTGCACGTCTGCGGAGTGGTTCCCGAGCATTGGGTGGCGCCGGGAGAGCAGCTACCCGTACAGTCGCCGCTCACACACGCCTGGTTCGTGCATGCCTGTGCGGCCCCCCACGCGCCGGTTGAGTCACAGGTTTGCACGCCATTGCCCGTCGAGGCACATTTCACGGCGCCCGGAGTACAGCCGCCTGTGCAGGCGCCACCCACGCATGCCTGGTTCGTACATGCTTGCGCGCTTGCCCAGGTGCCCGTCGAATCGCAGGTCTGCACGCCATTGCTCGTGGCGGAGCACTTCACGGCGCCAGGCGAGCACGCGCCCACGCAGGCGCCGTTCGCGCAAGCCTGATTGGTACACGCGACTGGGGCGCCCCACGTCCCAGAGGCGCTGCAGGTCTGAACGCCGTTGCCCGAGCACATCGTTGCTCCCGTAGTACAGACACCCTCGCATTTTCCCGACACGCACGTGGCGGTCCCACAGGAGGTTGCGGCTCCCCATGTACCGCTCGTATCGCAGGTCTGTACACCATTGCCTGAGCACTTGGCGTCGCCGGGCGCGCACACTCCGACACACGATCCGTTGAGACAAGCTTGAGCCGAACAGGCTGTCGCCGTCCCCCATGCTCCGGTCGCGTCGCAGGTCTGCACACCGTTGCCAGAGCATCTTGTCTGACCAGGGGAACAGACACCGCCGCAAGCCCCGTTGGTGCAGGTCTTGCCGGCGCAATCCTTTGCAGTGCCCCATGCTCCGGTCGCGTCGCAGGTCTGGGCACCATTGCCGGAGCACTTGGTGTCGCCGGGGGCGCAAACGCCGACGCACGCGCCTTGGACGCATGCCTGGGCCGAACAAGCCTTCGCCGCTCCCCATGTACCCTTCTCGTCGCAGGTCTGAACAGCGTTGTTGGAGCATTGGGTTCCACCTGGTGCGCAGACACCGGTGCATGCGCCATTGGCGCACGCACGGCCGGTGCACTCGGCGGCCGAGCCCCACGTACCCTTCTCATCGCATGTCTGCACGCCATTGCTAGAACACTGGGTAGCTCCGGGTGTGCATGTTCCAGCGCACGCGCCATCGACACAGGCTTGGCTGGTGCACGCCTTGGGCGTTCCCCAGGTACCGTCGGAATCGCAGCTTTGGACGGCGTTGCCCGAGCAATGAGTCTGCCCAGAGGCACAGCTGCCCGCGCATGCCCCGTTCTTGCAAGACGTGCTGGTGCCACACGGGACAGCGGAGCTCCAGCCGCCGCTTGGGGTGCAAGTCTGGACGCCGCTGTCGGTCGAGCACTGAGTGGCGCCTGGCGTGCACGCACCGGAGCACGAGCCGTTCACGCAAGCCTGGTTCGCGCAGGAAGATGCTTTGCCCCAGGTCCCGTCCGCGCCGCAAGTCTGGACGCCATTGTCGACCGAGCATTGAGTGCTGCCCGGGGAACATCCGCCGGCGCACACTCCGCCGACGCAAGCCTGGTTTCCACACGGAAGCGACGCTCCCCAATTTCCCGTGGAATCGCAGGTCTGCACGCCGTTGGTGGAGGAGCAACGTTTTGCCCCGGGGTCACACTCTCCCAATAGGGCATCGCCAGCTCCAAGCGGAACGTCTGATCCCGTCCTGCCGCCGGCGTCGGTCGCCGTTGATGCTCCGCCCGCACCACCCATCGAAGCGTCCACCCCTCTTCCCCCATCCGTGGCTAGGCCCCCAGCCCCGCTTGCGAGGTGGCAGGTGTGATCCACCGTATTGCAGGAGTAGCCGCTGGGGCAGCCAGCCTTCGTCTCGCAGTTGAGCCGGAGCGGATCCGAGGTCTTGAAACAGCCCATGACGCCCACCCAAGCCAGGATTGCGACTGCGAAACCGAAACGGGACGAAGAAACGTGCTTAAGAGAATGCGAAATAGTCATTAGAATGCTCCTGTCAATAGAGCGCCAGCGTGATACGGCCCCACCATGGGAACCAGAGCGACGTCGTCAGAGTGAGTCGATCTTGCCTTCCGGCCAACCGCGTAGAGGATGGCCCCCGTTGCCACACACGCCACGCCGACCCCGTAGCCGACCCACGCCACGGTTTCGTAGTTCTTGCGGCTGGATTCCTTCGTGTATCCATCCGGCGTGTTGTACATGTCGTTCACCGTGCTATTGGCCTTCAGGTTGAAGGCAAGCCCGACACCCGCGGCGGCGACTCCGAAGGATGCGACGACGATGCCACCGATTCTCAACCCTGCACCGTCGGAGGTGGATGCAAGCTCGGGGGCGGGCTTGGAAATCATCGGTTGTGGCTGCGTAGGTACGGCGGACTCCGGTGCAACGGCTGGCGCCGGCGACGCCACGAGCGGCTGGGGCACCGACGGCGGGGGTGCCGTGCCCCGCTCCTGAGCAAGCATCTCCCGGCAATCCTTGATCTGCTGCTCGGCTTCGGCCTTCTCGTTCGCGTCCAGCGATTGGCGCCCAACCCGCAGATACTCCTGGAAGCGTGAGATCGCGTCTTCGTAGCGACGGTTCTGTTCGAAGCACCGCCCCTGGTTGAAAATGTAGGTGGCGTTCTTGGTCTCGACGAACAGCTTCGAGAGAATCGAGACGCCTTCACTGTAGTTGCCATCCAGACAGGCAGCCCGGGCCTCGCCTTCTCGCACCTGCTTGTTGGGTTTCTTGCTGGCAGCGAGGACCGGCCCTGACACGAAGAACGAAAATAGGACGGCGACCGCGGAAAGAACAGGTCTATGGTTAGGGTAACTAGGCAATTGGCTCATAGCGGCATATCTTGCTGGGGCCGTTTCCTATTTGCAAGAGAAGAATACGAAGACACGACGCATGCCTAAGTGGCGCGCGACATGCCATGGCTGCGATGGCGACGATCTCGACGGTGCCGCCGACACGGGTTTCGGGCATCTGCGGCATCTGCGAGGTCGATCATCAAGACCAGCAGTGACACTGCTTTCCTGGCTTCCCCAGCGATCATCGGACCCCTGCGATCCGTCTAGCCCTTTTCGACTTTGGGCAGGTGGTCCTCACGAGGATGAAGCACGAGCCTGCCGCATACGAGCCCAAGAACGGCCGCGAGCCCGCTTGCTCCCAGTACGCCCAGCTTGGCTGCCTTGAGGAAGGCCTCGTCCGAAAAGGCGAGCTGGGCGATGAAGAGCGCCATGGTGAAGCCGACGCCTGCTACCACCCCCAGCACCACCAGATGGCGCATCTGCAGATCCGCAGGAAGCACGGCGAGGCGCATGCGCAGGGCCATCCAGCTTGCCAGCAGGATACCGGCGGGCTTACCAAGCACGAGACCGACGGCGACTGCGGCCATCACGTTCCATGAGAGGGAAGACGATGGGGCTGCGGCTGAATCGCTGGCAAGGACGACGCCAGCGTTGGCCAAGGCGAAGATGGGCATGATCCCGAACGCCACCCAGGGATGGAGCTTCTTGATCAAGCTGTCGGCGGGCGACACGGCTTCGCGTCCAAGCCACGTTCGGACGGGCGTCACCAAGCCTATGATGACGCCGGCGATGGTGGGATGGATGCCAGCGCTGTAGACCCCGGCCCACAGCACGACCCCGGGCACCACGTAGGCCACTTTGGCGCGTACGCCGAAAGCTTGCATGGCAAGGATGCCGCCAAGTCCCAGCCCGGCGACGAGCAGTCCGGTCAGGGCAATGCCCGACGAATAGAAGAAGGCGATGACGATGATGGCGCCCAGGTCGTCGATGACGGCAAGCGCGAGCAGCAGCACGCGCAGGGACGGGGGGACGCGCTTCCCCAGTAGCGTGAGAATGCCGACGGCAAAGGCGATATCGGTGGCCATGGGAACGCCCCAGCCCGAACGCGTTGCGGGGGCCCTTGCCACCAGCAGATAGAGCGCAGCAGGTGCCAGCATGCCGCCCAGGGCGGCGGTGGCGGGCAGCGCAGCTCGGCGCCAATCGGACAGCTCGCCGTCGTGGAGCTCGTGCCGAATCTCCATGCCCACGACGAAGAAGAAGATCACCATCAGACCGTCGTTGACGACCCAGTCGAGACTTCTCTCGAAGGTCAGCCCCGCGAGTCGAAGACCGACGGGGGTTTGCCAGAGGGCGCTATACCCTCCTGCCCAGGGCGAGTTGGCCCACGCCAGTGCCACGGCCGCCGAGAGCAAAAGCAGGATGCCACTTGCCGCCTCGATGCCCAAGAAGCGATCGATCGGGCGGGTCGCCAGGCGCATGAGCCGGACCAGCGGTTTCCACGCCTCGGGCGGCAGCGACGAGATCTTCTTGCTCGGTGGTGTGAAGGCCATGGAAAAGCTTCCCCGAGAGAAGCCTGTCCGACCCAGCGCCGACTCGCACTTGCGATCGACGCATTCTCTGCATAGGGAAGCTTCGGGGGGCAGCGCGGCCTACTGGTCAACCGCACCGTCGGAGGCGCCGGACGTCGCTGCCACGGTCAAGGTGCCGCGCACGCGGATGTCGGCTGACGATGACCCGACCAGGATGTCGAACTTGCCATCTTCCACCTTCCAGTCGTGAGCGTCGGCGCTCCAGAAGGCGAGATTGCGGGTCGCCAGCGGGAAGCTCACCGTGCGCTTCTCGCCGGGCGCCAGCGTGATTCGTTCGAAGCCGCGCAGTTCTTGGATGGGACGGGGAACCGACGCTGCGACGTCGTGAACGTACAGCTGCACGACCTCGTCGCCTGCGCGCGAGCCGCTGTTGGTTACGTCGACGCTGACGGTGGCGCTGCCCGCGCTGATGGTGTCGGGGCTGACCTTCAGGTTCGCATAGGCGAACGTGGTGTAGGACAGTCCGAACCCGAACGGGTACAGCGGTTGATCCTTGTAGTAAAGGTAGGTCCTGCCTTTGCGCAGATCGTAGTCGCCGATGGGGGGAAGGGTTGCGCTCCCGGTGTACCAGGTGGTGGTCAGCTTGCCGCCCGGGGTGACATCGCCGAACAGTGCATCCGCGATGGCGGTGCCTTGTTCCTGTCCATCGTAGAAGGCGGTCAGAATGGCTGGCACGTTGGCTTGCGCCCAATCGACCGCCACCGGACCGGCCGTGACCAGGACGACAATGGTCTTGGGATTGGCAGCGAACACCGCCTGGATGAGGTCGCCCTGCGCGCCGGGCAGCAGCCAGTTCGGGCGATCCATCTCTTCGCGCAAGACGTCCTGGCTGGTGCCGACCAGGACCACGGCGACGTCTGATGATCGGGCGGCATCGGCGGCCGCGGCGATGGCAGACGCATCGGCCGCCCCGGTGACCGTGGTACCGGCCTGGTAATTCACGGCGACGTTGGTCGACGCGAACCTGGCCTTGATGGCGGCCAAGGCGGTGACTGTGTGACTGGGATTGCCGCTGTACCCGCCCAAGGTGACGTCGTTCGCGTGGGGGCCGATGAGGGCAATCGAATGCAGCGACTTCGCTTCCAGCGGCAACAGCGCGTCTGTGTTCTTGAGCAGCACGATGGCAGCGCGTGCCGCCTCAAGGGCAAGGTCGGCGTTCGCCTTCGATTCGATCACGCTGGCGTCGATGGAACTGAAAGGGACCTCCTTGGCCGGGCTGAACTCGCCCAGCAGAAAACGGGCGCGCAGCACCCGGAAAAGGGCAGTGTCGATGTCAGCCTGGGCGACGAAGCCCTGTTCGACCGCGTTCTGCAATTCCGACGGGTAGGTCGAGCCGCAATTGAGGTCGGTTCCTGCCACCAGGGCGGCCCCCGCTGCCTGGGTCAGCGTGCTGACCCAGTGATGGCTGTTGGCGATGTCCCAAACAGCGTCGCAGTCCGACACCACGTAGCCCCGAAAGCCCCAAGCGCCGCGCAAGACGTCTTTCAAGAGCATGGGATTCGCTGACGCAGGCACGCCATTGACCCGGTTGTACGCCGCCATGACGGAGAATGCGCCGCCCTCGCGCACCGCCGCCTCGAACGCCGGCAAGTAGTATTCGTGCAGGAGCTGCTC
>Ga0302323_100003919_pt1 | contig 12105 bp, 7 predicted proteins | sample Fen_T0_3_FD_201950 | JGI IMG/M metagenome (GOLD analysis project Ga0302323, IMG submission 201950) | Peat permafrost microbial communities from Stordalen Mire near Abisko, Sweden - Fen_T0_3 | ecosystem: Environmental > Terrestrial > Soil > Wetlands > Permafrost | place: Sweden: Abisko... | reverse complement strand
GGTTCGGCCGCCATCGCGGTCGAGAACACAGCAACGGCGCCCAGCGCCAACAGCCACTTCGCAGTCATTTTCTTCAGCATTTCGTTACTCCTGATTGAATTTCGAAAATCCGTACATAGCCAACGGCCCCACATTATAGACCTGGTTGCTGTGCTGCACAATGGCGGTGGGTCAGTGCCGTTATGGGGAGTCCGCGGTCGCCAATCCCGCCAATGCGCCAGCCGGCCCGACGACGTACACGCTGTAGGTCTGGCCGGTGTTGAAGCCGATGCCTGGCAGCGCCAGAACGGTTTGCCCGGTCGCATGGTCCCTGAATGTCAAGGCATAGGTGCTGGAGACGATCTGCCTGTACGCGGAGGCCGTATTCGTCACGATCGACGATGCCTGCAGGACATCGTTCGCGTAGGCGTCCAGCGTTCCCGCGTCCGGCGAGGCATTGACGTAGCGGATTGCCGCGGACCCGGGACCCGGCGGAAGGTTGTTGTCCAGAAGTGCAACGGCCGTCGTCGACCCCGCAAACCCCGTGATGAAGACAGTCTGGTCGGTCGCTCCGGCAAAAGTATTGGCCAACGTGGCAATCGTCGCACCGGGCGCGGCCGTGGCCTGGAACGTAACGGTACCCGCACCCGCCGGAATGACGTTGTAGAGGGAAGCGGTGTTGTACGCGAGGTTCGATACGATGGCCTTGTCGTTCAGCAATTGGTCGACCGGGCCCGTCTGGAACGCGCCGTTGACGACCTTGATCCGCGCCAGCAGATTGTTGGCGATTCGCTGCAGGCCGGCGCCGTCGCTGTCGTTGAGCAGCACGTTGGGAAGGATCTCGCTTCCCCGCGAATACATGATGAGGTCGGTCGCCGTCTGGGGACTGAGCGTCAGCGTGCCGGAATCGTAGACGATGACCTTGGTGCCGGCGACGGTCAGTCGCAGCTGGTATGGGCCTGCGTCATACTGGCCGAAGATGTTGCCGGTGCTGTAAGAGATGTAGGTGAACGTCGGCGATGCCGTTTCGATCGGCGCGCCCGGCGCTGTCAGGTACAGATCGACGTAAATGGTGCCGACCGCCGCGCCGTTGCCGATCGGCGCCGCGTTGAAGACGTTCAGCGCGACCTTTCCGCTCGGTGGGGGTTGCGTCACATCAGCCATGACGCCCAGCGACGGGCTGATGGCCGTTCCGAAGACGACAATCGTGTAATTCTGGTCGCCGGCCGGATTGTAGGACTGCTCGACCAGGACGTCGGCCGAACCACTCAGCTTGACCTGGATCGTGGTCGTGACATTTTCGAAATCCAGGTAAGAGGTCATGGCCTCGAAACCGAGGCTGGACCAGACCGTGACGCCGTTGGCAATCACATCGATCGGCGCCGTCGTCCCAAGGACGTTGACCACACGGATATGTGCGGCCGTCGGCGGAAAATAGTTGATGCTGTTGATCTTGCAACCGACGACCACCAACGGCAATGCAAGTAGTAAGGCGAGGGACTTGAGGAATTTGGGCATCGGAAGTTCCTGGGACAGCCGCGCATTATGCCACGCCGTGATGGGGCGGACGGGAAGCGTACTGGGTTGCACCCACATCAAAGCCCCGATTAACAGATAGTTACAAGCGTCGCGGAACGAATCGTCGATAATCCCGGACAATGTCCCACCGGGTCTTGTTCCTGGAGGACCCCGCGCGAAAGCCACAATGACCTCGAGCACGTCACTTGGATCCGTCACGTCCCCCACCCCGCCACTTGACCCCGCCGGGGAAGCGCCTGCCCGCCGCAAGCGCTGGCCATGGATCCTGGCGGCCATCGTCGCAGCGGCAGCCATCGCGGCCGGCGGGTACTTCGGCTGGTGGAGTCCCGCGCCCGCGACACCCGTCCCGGCGGCCGGCGCGCGCGGCGATCCCGCATCCCGCGCGCTGCCCGTCGTGGCGGCGGTGGCGCACAAGGGCAGCATCGACGTCTACCTTAATGCGCTCGGAACGGTGACGCCGCGCAACGTCGTCACCGTCAAGCCGCGCGTCGATGGCCAGCTGATGCGGGTCGCGTTTCGCGAAGGCGAGATCGTCAAGGCCGGCGACCTTCTCGCCGAGATCGACCCGCGACCCTTCACCGTGCAGCTGACCCAAGCCGCCGGACAGATGGCCAAGGATCAGGCGCTGCTCAAGAACGCGCAACTCGATCTCGAGCGCTACCAGACGCTGCTCTCGCAGGACTCGATCTCCAAACAGCAGGTGGACACCCAGGCGGCACTGGTTCGCCAGTACGAGGGCGCCGTGCAATCAGACCAGGGCGCCGTCGACAGTGCGAGGCTGCAGCTCACCTATGCGCGCGTGACGGCGCCCATCGGCGGCCGCGTCGGGCTGCGCCAGGTCGATCCGGGCAACGTCGTGCACGCATCGGATGTCAACGGACTCGTCGTGATCGCGCAGTTGCAGCCGATCACCGTAGTCTATCCGATCCCGGAAGACAACGTCCCCCGCGTGCTGAAACGACTTCAGGGCGGGGAATCGATTCCGGTGGAAGCATGGGACCGCGACGGCAAGGTCAAGCTAGCGACCGGCAAGCTCCTGACTGTCGACAACCAGATCGACACGGCCACCGGAACGGTGAAGCTCAAGGCGGAATTCGCCAACGAGAACGCGGCGCTGTTCCCGAACCAGTTCGTCAATGTGCGCATGCTGCTGGCCACACTCGCGGATGCGATTCTGGTCCCTTCAGCGGCAATACAACGCGGCGCGCCGGGCACGTTCGTCTACGTCGTCAAGGACGACAAGAGCGTCGCGGTGACGCCGGTCAAGTTGGGGCCGGTCCAGGGCGAGGTGACGGCCATCGCGAGCGGACTGGCAGCGGGTGACACGGTTGTCGTCGACGGCGCCGACAAGCTGCGTGAAGGCGCCAAGGTCGAGATGATCACACGCGATGCGCAAGCGCCCGCCGCGCCGGCCGGCACACGCCGAGGCGGCCGTGGCGAGCGGCCGGCCGGCACGAGTCCGGCGAAGGGCGCCGTCCCCGCCGCCCCTGGTGGCTGACGACCGGGCGAGCCGCGCGCATCCCGCCCTGCCGCGATGAATCCCTCACGCCTTTTCATCCTGCGCCCGGTGGCGACCACGCTGCTGATGGTCGCGATCCTGCTCGCGGGTATCGTCGCGTATCGTGTCCTGCCGCTTTCGGCGCTGCCCGAGGTCGACTACCCGACGATCCAGGTCGTGACGCTCTATCCGGGCGCCAGTCCCGATGTGATGACGTCGTCGGTCACCGCGCCGCTCGAGCGCCAGTTCGGGCAGATGCCGGGGTTGAACCAGATGTCGTCGACGAGTTCGGGCGGCGCATCGGTCATCACGCTGCAGTTCAGCCTCGAACTGTCGCTCGACGTCGCCGAGCAGGAGGTACAGGCGGCAATCAACGCATCGGGAAACTTCCTACCCGCCGACCTGCCGAATCCGCCGATCTACAACAAGGTCAATCCCGCCGACACACCGATCATCACGCTGGCGCTGTCGTCGCAGACGCTGCCGCTGCCGAAGCTCGAGGACCTGGCCGACACGCGAATTGCGCAGAAGATCTCGCAGCTGCCCGGCGTGGGGCTGGTCAGTATCAGCGGAGGCCAGCGTCCGGCGGTGCGCATCCAGGTCAATCCCAGGGCACTCGCGGCGTACGGTCTGTCGCTGGACGATGTGCGCACGGCGATCGCCGGTGCCAACACCAACCAGGCCAAGGGCAGCTTCGACGGACCGACGCGCGCATCCACCATCGACGCCAACGATCAGCTCAAGTCCGCCGACGAATACCGGCAGCTGATCATCGCGTACCGCAACGGCGCGCCGATCCGCGTGCAGGACATTGCCGAGGCCGTCGACGGCGCCGAAAACACGCGCCTCGCCGCTTGGGCAGGCCCCACGCCGGCGATCATCCTCAACATCCAGCGACAGCCCGGCACCAACGTCATCGAGGTCGTCGACCGCGTCAAGCAACTGCTGCCGCAGCTGCGCGCGTCGCTGCCCGCCGCCGTCGACGTCGCGCTGCTCACCGACCGTACAGTCACCATCCGCGCATCGGTGCGCGACGTACAGTTCGAGCTGCTGCTGGCCGTCGCGCTCGTCGTCATGGTGATCTTCGTGTTCCTGCGCAATGTGCCGGCGACCTTCATCCCGAGCGTCGCGGTACCCCTTTCGCTGGTCGGTACGTTCGGCGTGATGTACCTGGCGGGCTTCTCCATCAACAACCTGACATTGATGGCGCTGACGATCGCCACCGGGTTCGTCGTCGACGACGCGATCGTCGTCATCGAGAACATCTCGCGCTACATCGAGGACGGGGAATCGCCGCTGCAGGCGGCGCTGAAGGGCACGCAGCAGATCGCCTTCACGATCATCTCGCTGACGTTTTCGCTGATCGCCGTGCTCATCCCGCTGCTGTTCATGGGCGACGTGGTGGGCCGGTTGTTCCGCGAGTTCGCCATCACGCTCGCGGTGTCGATCCTGATCTCGGCCGTCGTGTCGTTGACGCTGACGCCGATGATGTGCGCGAAGCTGCTGCGCCACACGCCGCCAGCCGAGCAGGGCCGATTCTACCGCTGGAGCGGTGACCTGTTCGAACGGGTGATCGCCCGCTATGGCGTCATGCTGGACTGGGTGCTGGACCGCCAGCGCGCCACGCTTGTGGTCGCGGTCCTGACACTGGTGCTCACGGTCGTGCTCTACGTCGTCATTCCGAAGGGCTTCTTCCCGGTGCAGGACACCGGCGCCATCCAGGGCATTTCCGAGGCGCCCCAGACCATTTCCTTCGCAGCCATGGCGGAGCGGCAGCGGGCGCTGGCGGCGGTCGTGCTTGAGGATCCCGCGGTTGCAAGCCTGACGTCGTTCATCGGCGTCGACGGCACCAACGCCACGCTCAACAGCGGACGGATGCTGATCAACTTGAAACCCCGCAGCGGGCGCGGCGCCAGTGCATCGGACATCATCCGCCGCTTGCAGCCCAAACTTGCACACGTCGACGGCATTGCTCTCTATATGCAACCAGTGCAGGACCTCACGATCGAGGCCCGCGTCAGCCGCACGCAATACCAGTTCACGGTCGAGTCAGTTGATGCAGGCGAACTCGGCACCGCGGTGCACAAGCTCGTTGACCGGATCAAGCAGCTGCCGCAGTTGGCGGACGTGGCGAGCGACCTGCAGGACGGCGGGCTGCAGGCGTTCGTCGAGTTCGACCGCGCCACGGCAAGCCGGCTGGGCATCACGCCGGCGGTCATCGACAGCGCGCTGTACAACGCGTTCGGCCAGCGGCTGGTGTCGACGATATTCACGCAGTCGAACCAGTACCGGGTAGTGCTCGAGGTCCAGCCGGAGTTCCAGCGCGGCCTGGCCGCACTCGAGAATATCTACGTGCCGTCGACCGTGCCCGGACTGCCGACGCAGCAGGTCCGGCTGTCCACGATCGCGAAGGTCGTCGAGAAAGCCGCGCCGCTGTCGATCAACCACATAGGGCAGTTTCCCGCGGCGACGATCTCCTTCAACCTCGCGCCGGGCGCGTCCCTGGGCGATGCGGTCAAAGCCATCGAGTCCGCGAAGCGTGACCTGGCGCTGCCGGACAGCGTGCAGATCAACTTCCAGGGCGCGGCGCTCGCGTTCCGCGGATCGCTCGACAACGAACTGTGGCTGATTCTTGCCGCCATCATCACCATGTACATCGTGCTGGGCGTGCTCTACGAGAGCTTCATTCACCCGATCACGATCCTTTCCACGCTGCCCTCCGCCGGCGTCGGCGCGCTGCTGGCGCTGATGCTGTCCGGCAACGACCTGTCGGTCATTGCGATCATCGGCATCATCCTGCTGATTGGCATCGTGAAGAAGAACGCAATCATGATGATCGACTTCGCGCTCGATGCCGAACGTAATCAGGGCATGGCCCCGCGCGCCGCAATTCACCAGGCGTGCCTGCTGCGCTTTCGCCCGATCATGATGACGACGATGGCGGCCATCCTGGGCGCGCTGCCGCTGATGATCGGGTGGGGCGAAGGCTCCGAGCTGCGGCATCCGCTGGGCATCACGATGGTCGGCGGACTTATCTTCTCGCAGGCACTTACGCTGTTCACGACGCCTGTGATCTACCTCGCCTTCGACGCCCTTGCCCGCCGCGTCGAGTCGTTTCGCTCGGACGCGCCTCGCCAGCTGAGCAGGCCGGCCAGCGAACCGGTGAATCCGCCATGAACCTGTCCGCGCCATTCATCGATCGGCCGGTCGCCACGACACTGATGACGATGGGCGTGGCGCTCGCCGGCGCGATCGCCTTTCGGCTGCTGCCGGTCTCCCCGTTGCCGCAGGTCGATTACCCGACCATTTCGGTCCAGGCGTCGCTGCCCGGCGCCAGTCCCGAGACGATGGCGGCAACGGTGGCGATGCCGCTGGAGCGTTCGCTCGGGCGCATCAGCGACGTCACCGAGATGACGTCGTCGAGCTCGCTCGGGTCGACGCGGATCACGCTCCAGTTCGACATCAACCGGGACATCGACGGCGCCGCCCGCGACGTGCAGGCAGCGATCAACGCCGCGCGCAACTCGCTGCCGACGGGCTTGCCGAGCAATCCCACGTATCGCAAGGTGAATCCGGCCGACGCGCCGATCATGATCCTGGCGCTGACGTCGGACACGATGACGCAGGGGCAGATGTACGACGCGGCATCGACGATCATCGCGCAGAAGCTGTCGCAGGTGGCCGGCGTGGGCCAGGTCAGCGTCGGCGGCAGTTCGCTGCCCGCGGTGCGCGTCGAGTTGAATCCGGCCTCGCTCAACAAATATGGCGTCGGGTTGGAACAGGTGCGCACGACGCTCGCCGCGGCCAACGCGAACCGCCCCAAGGGTGCGGTCGAGGACGGCGACCGCCGCTGGCAGATCTATGCCAACGACCAGGCGAAGGCCGCCGCCGATTACCTGCCGCTGATCGTGTCGTATCGCAACGGCGCGGCCATACAGCTCTCCGACGTCGCGGATGTCGTCGATTCCGTGCAGGACCTGCGCAATGCCGGGATGGCCAACGGCAAGCCTTCGGTGCTGGTCATCGTTAACCGCCAGCCGAACGCCAACATCATCGAGACGGTCGACCGCGTGAAGGCGCTGCTGCCCTCGCTGCGGGCGTCGATTCCGGGCGCAATCACGCTCACGCCGGCAATGGAACGCACCGCCACGATCCGGGCCAGCCTGCGCGACACCGGGCGCGCGCTGGGAATTTCGGTCGTGCTCGTGATCCTGGTGGTGTTCGTGTTCCTGCGCAACGTCCGGGCCACGCTGATTCCCGCCGTGGCCGTGCCGGTGTCGCTTGTCGGCACATTCGGCGCGATGTACCTGCTGGGCTTTTCCGTCAACAACTTCACGCTGATGGCGCTCACCATCGCGACCGGGTTCGTCGTCGACGACGCCATCGTCGTGCTGGAGAACACCTCCAGGCACATCGAAAAAGGCATGGCGCCCTTCGCGGCGGCGCTGCAGGGCGCGCGCGAAGTCGGCTTCACAGTGCTGGCCATGAGCCTGTCGCTGATTGCCGTGTTCATACCGATCCTGATGATGGGCGGCATCGTCGGCCGGCTGTTCCGAGAATTCGCCATTACACTGTCGGTGGCGATCCTGGTTTCGCTGGTCGTTTCCCTGACAACCACACCGATGATGTGCGCGCGCCTGCTGCGGCCGCCACGTGACGGCCCCCGCGGCCGCCTGTACCGATGGAGTGAAGCGGGATTCGCGGCGCTGCATCGCGGTTATCGCCGAAGCCTCGGGTTCGTGCTCGGGCACGGTCTCTGGGTGATGCTGGTGCTGCTTGCCACCGTCTGCCTCAATGTCTACCTGTACGTGATCATCCCCAAGGGTTTCTTCCCGCAGCAGGACACGGGTCGGCTGGTCGGCGGCATTCAGGGAGACCAGAGCATCTCGTTCCAGGCGATGCGCCAGAAGCTTGCCGATTTCATGACCATCGTCAGCCAGGACCCGGCGGTGGAGAACGTCGTCGGCTTCACCGGGGGCGCACAACGCAACTCGGGCATGATGTTCGTCGCGTTGAAGCCGCTGACGCAACGCACCGAGACGGCGGACCAGGTCGTGGCACGTCTGCGCGGCAAACTCTCCAAGGAGCCCGGCGCCAACCTGTTCCTGCAGCCCGTACAGGACATCCGCATCGGCGGGCGAGCCAGCAACGCGCAGTACCAGTTCACGCTGCAAGCCGACGATCTCGCGGAGCTGCGCACCTGGGAGCCGAAGATCCGTGCGGCATTGAGCGCACTGCCGGCGCTCGCCGACGTCAATACGGACACACAGGACAAAGGACTGCAGACCTCGCTGGTCATCGACCGCGACAGCGCATCCCGGTTGGGCATCAGCCCCAGTCTCATCGACGCGACGCTGAACGACCTCTTCGGGCAGCGACAGGTGTCCACGATCTACGCGCAGTTGAACCAGTATCACGTCGTGATGGAAGCAGCGCCCGAGTACTGGCAGTCGCCCGACGTGCTGAAGACCGTCTACATCAGCACGCCCGGCGGCGCGCAGGTGCCGCTGTCGGCGATAGCGACCTACGGTCCGACCAACACGCCGCTGGGCGTCAACCACCAGGGCCAGTTCGTCGCATCCACGATATCGTTCAACCTGGCGCCGGGCGTGTCGCTGTCGCAGGCCACGCGCGACGTGGACGACGCGCTGGCCCGCATTGGCGTGCCCAACACGGTGCGGGGGTCCTTCCAGGGCAGCGCGCGCGCTTTCCAGGCCTCGCTCAGCAGCCAGCCGTGGCTGATCCTGGCCGCGCTGCTGACGGTCTACATCGTGCTGGGCGTGCTGTACGAAAGCTACGTTCATCCGCTGACGATCCTGTCCACGCTGCCCTCGGCGGGCGTGGGTGCGCTGCTGGCGCTGATGCTGTTCAAGACGGATTTCTCGATCATCGCCTTCATCGGCGTCATCCTGCTGATCGGCATCGTCAAGAAGAACGCAATCATGATGATCGACGTGGCGCTCGCCGCGGAGCGCGACCACGGCATGAACTCTCGCGACGCGATCTTCGAGGCCTGCCTGCTGCGCTTTCGCCCGATCATGATGACCACGCTGGCCGCCATGCTCGGCGCGCTGCCGCTGGCACTTGGCGCCGGCGACGGTGCCGAGATGCGCCGGCCGCTGGGCATCGCCATCGTCGGCGGCCTGCTGGTGAGCCAGGTGCTCACGCTCTACACCACGCCCGTCGTCTATCTGTACCTGGACCGCTTCCGGCTCTGGGCCGATCGCGCATGGACGCGGCCCGGACGCGGCGTTCAGGTCGCCCATGCGACGAATTGAAGGAAGCTATGCAACCATGCTGAAAGCTGCAATGCCTATGCTCCGCCGACGAACCGCAACCGCCTTAGGCTCGGTCGCGGCAACGGCCATGGTGCTCGGCGGCTGCATGGTGGGCCCGGACTATGTGCGGCCCACCGCGCCCGTGCCCGCGTCGTACAGCGACATGTCGGGCTGGAAGCAGGCGACGCCGTCCGACGACGCGCCGCGGGCCAATTGGTGGGAGGCATTCAACGACGCCGATCTCAATGCGCTCGAGGCACAAGTGGCGATATCCAACCAGACCATCCAGGCGGCCGAGGCGCGCATGCGTGAGGCGACGGCTGCGACCCAGGGCGCGCGCGCGGCATTGTTCCCGTTTGTCGGTGCCAGCGGCGCGGGCTTGCGGAGCAGCCGCGGGTCGGGGTCGAGCACGTCCGCCAACGCGCCGTCCGGCGTGACCAACAGCTACAACGTCGCGCTCGGTGCGAGCTGGGAAGTCGATCTCTGGGGGGGAATTCGGCGCAGCATCGAAGCCAGCAGCAGCAGTGCGCAGGCGACGGCAGCCGAACTCGCAGGAGCGACGCTGTCCGCACAGGCGTTGCTCGCGCAGGACTTTCTGCTGCTGCGCGTGCAGGACGCCCAGATTGCGCTGCTGCGCGATACGGTAGCGACCTACGAACGCTCGCTGCAGTTGACCCGCAACCAGTACGCGGCCGGCATCGTCGGGCGCGGCGACGTCGCGCAGGCCGAGGCACAGCTCAACTCCACGCAGGCGCAGGTCGCGGACGCCACGCTCGCGCGGGCGCAACTCGAGCACGCCATCGCAGTGCTGGTCGGCAAGCCGCCGTCCGAATTCGCCATTGCGCCCAGGGTCCTGGTGGCCGTGTTTCCCGACATACCCGTAGCAGTGCCATCGACGCTGCTCGAGCGGCGCCCCGACATCGCGGCCGCCGAGCGGCGAACCGCGAGCGCCAACGCGCAGATCGGCGTCGCGCAGGCGGCATTCTTTCCGGCACTGACGCTGTCGGCGGGCGGCGGGCTGCAGAATTCGCTGCTCGGCGACCTGATTTCGCTGCCGAGCCGCTACTGGTCGCTGGGCGCCGCGCTGGCGCAACCCATCTTCGACGCCGGATTGCGCAGCGCGCAGAAGGCGCAGGCGGTGGCTACCTATGACGAAACCGTCGCCAACTACCGAGCAACGGTCCTTGCCAGCTTCCAGGACGTCGAAGACAACCTGGCCGCCCTCGAACTCCTGAAGCAGGAGGCCGCGTTCCAGGCCGAGGCCGTCCGTGCCGCGCAGCAATCGGCGACGATCGCCGTCAACCAATACAAGGCCGGCACGACCAGTTATCTTGCCGTGGTCGTCCTGCAGGCGTCCGCGCTGAACAGCGAACGCACGGCGCTGGTCATCCTGGGCCGCAGGCTCACCGCCAGCGTGGGATTGGTCAAGGCGCTGGGCGGCGGCTGGGATGCGCAGACGCTTGCGCAGGTCGGCAACTGATCGGTCCGAAATAGAATTCGACCTGACGGACAGTGTTCGATCAAGCTCAAGTAAGGTCGATGCAAGGACCGCGATAAAACCCTTGCCGCCGTCGAGCTTCGCACCGCTAAAGGCAATGTCGCGATACCGGTCGTTCAGGTAAGTCCGCGGGCTGGCTGCAGCCGGCCACGAGCGGTCGTAGCGCCTTGACCTTCATTGCGGCCACCCACCGGCAACCAACCGCGCCCTGTCCTCGTCAGCCCGGTCGCGTCGGCCCGTGATAATCTGATCCGGAAAGCGCTTCGGCGCTTCGAACTCGTTAGATGCTCAAGCTCTACACGTTCAACATTTCGCACTTCTCCGAGAACGCGCGCTGGGCGCTCGACTACGAGGGAATCTCCTTTGACGAGAGAGTACTGCTGCCCGGCCCGCATCAGATGGTAACGCGCCGTTTCGCGCGGCGCACTTCACGGCACCTTCTGGCAGGACATACAGGCTACACCGGCAAAAGATCGGCCCCGGCATGAATGCAATCGGCGCATTCGTGCGGGGCCGGATCCTTGCCGTTGCGCTGCGGAGGTCCTCCAGCGCAAGTTCAGTGGCCGCTCGGTCGCCTCCGGCCAAAAGCCACCGAGCCGACCACCAGCAGCGCCAAAACGATCAACGCCCAGCTTGACAATGTCGGTATCTGGGCCGAAACCGCCGGAGCTAGCGGGCCCGCGGTGATGGAACCAGCGGTGATGGAGCGAAATGGCGTTGTGGTAGCGGTGCAGTTCGCGTTCGAGCATCGGTCCTCGAAACTGATCGTATTCAGGGTGACGGTCCCGCCAGCGTTCGTCAGCGACGTGTTGAAGCGCAGTTCGAGCACCGGCAACCCGGTCAGGTTGCCGCTGCCCGAGACCGTCAGTGCAACGAGGTAAGTGGGTGAAAATGCCAGCCCCCCGTCGCAGGGCGACGAACACACGAACGTATACGTCGAGCCCGTCACCGACGAGCCCGAGGTCGTCTTGATATTGACGGCGGAATTGGTGTTTGCGGTGGCGTCGTAGACAAAGCTGCCAGACGCCGTACCACCGTCGCTAAAGGTAACGCCGCTCAATGTCCACAGCAATGGAACCGCCAGCGCGGACGCCGGCAACCCCGCAGCCGCGAATGCTGCCAACAAGAATCTCAGTATCACGGTCTTCATATTCCTCCCCGAGAACAGCAAAAACTTGGCGACAGAAAAGGCAACAGGACGATGACGGCGGCGACTCCTTGACATTACCGGCGCGACTGAGAGGTCTGCAGGCTCAGCCCGTTACAGTATATTCTCGACGGCCTGCGCGGGGCAAGCCATAGTTCGGCGTGTC
>Ga0302323_100003918_pt1 | contig 12109 bp, 7 predicted proteins | sample Fen_T0_3_FD_201950 | JGI IMG/M metagenome (GOLD analysis project Ga0302323, IMG submission 201950) | Peat permafrost microbial communities from Stordalen Mire near Abisko, Sweden - Fen_T0_3 | ecosystem: Environmental > Terrestrial > Soil > Wetlands > Permafrost | place: Sweden: Abisko... | reverse complement strand
TGACATTACTATCGGAACAATTTGGATTTGGTAAAGATGTACTAAAAGGGCTTGCTATTTTACGTAAAGAAGCACCCGAACATTTTCACATGATCTTTGATAAATCTAATCCACATTATATGGAATTGCCGGGGCTTTCTGTTTTGATAGGAGGAATGCTGATTAATAACCCGGCATACTGGGGCTGCAATCAATACATAGTGCAAAGGGCATTGGGCGCCGATTTAAAAACTGCACGAAAAGGAATTTTATTTGCGGCTTTTTTAAAAATGCTGGTGCCGGTAATTGCAGTATTGCCGGGTATTGCAATGTATGTAATGCACCGCAACGGTATGTTTCAAAAAGAAATGATGGATGCAACAACAAGAGCTATTAAGCCCGATCATGCTTATCCCACATTAATGAATTTATTACCGGCAGGGTTAAAAGGGGTTGCCTTTGCCGCATTAACTGCAGCTATTGTGGCATCATTGGCTGGCAAGGCCAACAGCATCTCCACCATTTTTTCTTTAGACATCTATAAAAAATATTTTAATAAAGATGCCAGTGAAAGAAAATTGGTACTTACTGGAAGATGGGCTGTAATTATTTCTATGCTGATTGCTGCCATTGTTGCACCTGCATTAAAATCATTAGACCAGGCCTATCAATTTATACAGGAATATGCAGGGTTTTTCTCACCGGGGGTGTTGGCGATTTTTTTGCTGGGTATGTTCTGGAAGAAGACCACTGCACCGGCAGGTTTGGCCGGCGCATTGCTGACTGTTCCTATTTCAACAGTGTTGAAATTTTTACCTGGCTGGACCAACGGTGCATTTCCCGATTATCCTTTTTTAGACAGGATGACCATTGCATTTTTCGCAATAGTAATTATAATGGTCACTATTAGTTTAGCTAAGCCAAAGCCTGCAAGCGACACGCATGTTATCGAGATGGATACATCGTTATTTAAAGTGTCGCCGGGATTTATTGTGGGATCATTTATTATATGTGGTATTTTAGCAGCGCTGTATACGGTGTTTTGGTAAAGGCGTGAATGGTGAATTGTCAATGGTGAATGCCCAATAGTCAATATTGCGTAGTTGCAGATCTCAATTGTTGATACATTATAGTCATCCCGTAGGAACGGCAGGTGCTTGGTAAATTAAAATAGATCAAACATTATGAAGTTGTCAGGTAAATATTTTTTGGGAGTTGTAATAGCAATGTTTTCGATGAATGTTGTAGTTGCGCAATTAAATATTGTGGCATCAAAAGCATTGCTGCAACGTATTGTACCCAATCATGCAGCACAGTTTGTCGTGGAAGGATTGTCCCGGCAAAATAATAAAGATGTTTTTGAAATTGAAAGTCGTAGCAATAAAATTGTATTGCGTGGCAATAATGGCGTGGCGGTTGCATCGGCTTTATATTTTTATTTGAATGAATATTGCCATGCGCAAATTACCTGGAATGGAACCAACTTAAATTTACCAAAGACTTTACCCTTAGTGAAAGCTAAAATTCATAAAGCCACACCTTATGAGTACCGCTACTATTTAAACTATTGCACTTTTAATTACAGCATGAGTTGGTGGGACTGGCCCCGATGGGAAAAAGAAATTGACTGGATGGCATTGCATGGCATCAACATGCCGCTGGCAATAACCGGCGAAGAATATACCTGGTATTTGGTATATAAAGAAATGGGTTTTACAGATAAGGACCTGGAAGGTTTTTTTTGCGGCCCCTCCTACTTCTCGTGGTTTTGGATGGGCAATTTAGATCGGTGGGGTGGGCCATTACCTTTAAACTGGATGAAAGATCACTTTGAATTACAGAAAAAAATAATTGCCAAAGAAAGGGCATTAGGTATGAAGCCTGTGCTGCCTGCATTTACCGGCCATGTGCCGGCAGCGTTTAAGAAAAAATTTCCCCATGCCAAACTAAAACAAACTAACTGGACTAACGGATTTGCCGACACGTATATTTTGGATTCGGAAGACCCGATGTTTGCAGCAATAGGTAAAAAGTTTTTAGAAAAGCAAACCGCTATGCTTGGAACAGATCATTTATATTCTGCTGATACTTTTAATGAAAACGAACCGCCAAGTGGTGATCCCGATTTTTTAAGCAAGCTCAGCGCACGTGTATATGATGGTATGCATGAGGCAGATACTGCAGCAATTTGGGTAATGCAGGGTTGGTTATTTTATAGTGATAGAAAATTCTGGAAGGAAAAACAAACAGAAGCGTTATTAAAAGCCGTGCCCAATGATCAAATGATTATACTGGATTTGGCAACAGAGATAGAACCTGTTTGGAAACGTACCGATGCATTTTATGGCAAACCATGGATATGGAATATGCTAAACAATTTCGGCGGCAATACCAATTTGTTTGGTAGAATGGAAACCGTAGCAACAGAACCAGCCAAAGCATTGCACGATGCAACAAGTGGCAACATGAAAGGTATTGGATTGACCATGGAGGGCATTGAACAAAATCCTGTGATGTATGAATTGATGATGCAAAATACCTGGCAGGATGAAATAATTAGCGTGGATGAATGGTTACCCCAATATATTTTCAAGCGCTATGGAGTAGAAAATAAAAATGCATTGAATGCATGGAATGTGTTGCGCAAAACGGCGTACACCGTTCCTGCCAGTAAATATAAAAGAGATGGTGCTGAATCAATCATTCAGGCAAGGCCCACATTTGATTCTTCCAGCCGGTGGGCTAATACCAGGTTAAATTATGATGCCAAAGATTTGTTACCGGCATGGGACGAAATGGTAAAAGCAATTCCTGCTTGTAAAAAGAGTGATGGTTTTCAGTTTGATTTAAGTGATGTAACGAGGCAGGTGCTGGTGAACTATGCAAGCGATGTGCAACAAAAATTTGTAAAGGCTTACAAAGAAAAAGATGCAATTGCATTTTCAACCTGCAGCAAACGGTTTATTGAGTTGATCGATGACGTTGACAAATTATTAGCCACCAGGAAAGATTTTTTATTAGGCCCATGGATAGCCAGCGCAAGAAAATGCGGTCATGATGAAAAAGAAAAAGCATTGTATGAAATGAATGCAAAAGACCTGGTTACACTTTGGGGAGATGAGAACTGTCCGCTGAATGAATATGCCTGTCGGCAGTGGAGCGGATTGCTGAGCAGTTTTTATAAACCCCGTTGGCAACAGTTTTTTACAACAGCATTGGTAACATTGAAAGAAGGAAAAGAAATGAATAAAGAAGCGTTCGTAAAAGCCATAAAGCAATGGGAATGGCATTGGGTGAATGAAAGAAAAGACTACCCTGTGCTGCCGAAGGGAAATTGTATAACAATGGTTAAAGCGCTGTATGCTAAATACAGGAAAGTTTTGTAATGAACGGCAAAATAACTCTACTGCGTTGGTTTTATTTTTGTGCACTGTTTTTATTGGCGCCAGCTTTACATGCACAAAACCTGTTGCAATATGTGCAACCATTATCCGGTACGGCACCTTCCACAACGCTTGCTGCACTAATGCATAGTGAAGCTGGCAGCGAAACTAATGCCAATACTATTCCTGCAGTGACGTTGCCTTTTGCAATGACGCAGTTTACTGCACAAACCAGGCAAACAGAAAACAAATGCATACCACCATATTTTTATAAAGACAGTTTGTTCAGCGGTTTTCGTGCCACACACTGGATCAGTGGTAGCTGTACACAGGATTACGGAAGTTTTACGGTGATGCCAGTTACAGGTAAATTAAAAACATTGGTAAACGATTATAGTGTAGCGTTTAAACACGCCGATGAAATTACAACACCTGCGTATTACAAACTGCAATTACCAAATGTGATTGCAGCAGTAACTGCAACAGCAAGATGCTGCGTTATGCGTTTCACGATGTTGCAGGATGATAGTTTGTATTTGCTGATAACACCCAATACAGATTATGGTACTTGTGCAGCAACAATAAATGCAAATGCTATTACCGCAACCAACGCTGTACACCGTATTTACCAGGGCTGGGGCAATAAAGCAGGTTTTGACGGATGCGCTTATTTTAAAACGAATAAAAATTTTGTAGTGTCAGGAGTGTTTGAAGGTTCTGCAATAATGAATGAGCAAAGTATAGCTAATAAAAAAAGTGCTGGTGTGTATATCGGTTTTTATTTGAAAAAAGGAGAATCGGTGGAATTAAATGTGGGTACTTCTTTCAGTAGCATTGAGGGTGCAAAAAATAATTTACAGCAGGAAGTTGGGGATAAAAATTTTGAAAGAGTGCGTAACGATGCTGAACAAATTTGGGAGCATGCGTTACAACAAATACAGGTAACTACGGATAATAAAAAAGACAAGCAGATATTTTATACCGCTATGTACCACGCCATGCAACATCCAAGATTGATGAGTGATGTGGATGGCACTTATCCAAAATTTGCAGGTAACTACGCATTAAAGAGGAGGAACGACGGAAATTATTACGATGATTTTTCGATGTGGGATATTTACCGGGCACAATTGCCTTTGTTTGAAATATTAAATCCTGTTCTCACTAATCAATTAGTAAGGTCTGTAATTGCTAAAGGTGAACAGGGGGGCTGGTTGCCTATTTTTCCCTGCTGGAACAGTTATACCGCAGCCATGATCGGCGATCATACAACAGCATTTATTGCATCGGCTTACAACAAAGGCATTCGCAACTATGATCTAAATGCAGCATACCAGTTGATGAGAAAAAATGCTTTTGAAACGCCTGCATATTTTGGTGATTATAAAAATGGTTTGGGCAGAAGGGCATTGACCTCTTATTTAAAATATGGTTTTATACCAATGGAAGATAGTGTGCCCGAAGCTTTTCATAAAAAAGAACAGGTGAGCCGTACACTGGAATATGCTTACGATGATTATGCTTTGTCGGTTGTAGCGAAGGGATTAAATTGGATGGAGGATTTTACAAAATTGCAGCAGCGCTCTTTCAATTATAAGAATGTATTTGACCAATCTGTTGGAATGGTAAGAGGAAAGTATATCAATGGAAAATGGGCAGAAAGTTTTCATGCAGATAAAAGAGAAGTTTACATAACTGAGGGCACGCCAAGGCAATACAGTTTTTATGTACCGCAGGATGTGAACGGACTTTCAAGATTAATGGGCGGCACTAAACAATTGGAAAATGCATTGGACAGTTTGTTTGCCAAGAAAGAGTACTGGCATGGCAACGAACCGGGGCATCAAATTCCTTTTATGTATAACTTCACAGCATCACCATATAAAACACAAAAAGTGGTGCAAACTATTTTACGTGAAGAATACAGCGATGGCCCCGGTGGATTAAGTGGTAATGACGATGCCGGGCAAATGAGTGCCTGGTATGTGTTTGCAGCGATGGGTTTTTACCCGGTAAATCCTGTAAGCAATGAATATATTTTATGTACACCATTGTTTAATAAAATAACTTTACACCTGCAGGGTAAAAAGCAATTAGTGATCAGTTGCAAAAAAAAATCAGCAACGGCAATCTATATTGCTTCAGTAAAATGGGATGGAACATTGTATGATAAAAATTATATCCGCTATGTTGATATAATGAAAGGCGGTGAAATAGAAATTGTTTTACAAGACAGGCCAACAAAATGGGGCAGTGATAATAACTGCCGTCCTTCATCCTTAACCAAATAAATTTATGCGAAAAAAATATTTAAGCCTTATCATTTTTGCAATCATCACCTTGCATGCAATGGCGCAAAAAGACTATAACATAAAGAACTTTGGCGCCAAAGGCGATGGTAAAACTGATGATGCTATTGCGATTCAAAAAGCCATTGATGCCTGTAGTAAAACTGGTGGCAGGGTAATAGTACCTGCACCTTATACTTTTGTTACGGGGCCATTCAATGTAAAGTCTAACATTGAATTGTTTTTAGAAGGCGGCGCAAAACTACTGGCTAACCCTGATGAAAAAGTATACACCAAAAGTGCGTTCAGAAATAACCCGGGCGAAGGTACTATTTGGATAGGAGGCAAAAATATCAATAACCTCACCATCAGTGGAACGGGAGAAATTAATGGTAATGGGATTTCTTTTATGGGAGAAGAGATTGAAGATTCTTACGTATTGAAGCCATTTCACATCAAAGACCCAAGACCCCATGTATTAACGATTGTTGGCGGTAATAATATCCGCATTAAAGATATTCATATTGGTAACGCGGCTTACTGGACGGTGCATTTGGTGGGCTGCAATGATGTAACAATAAACGGCATTACACTATTGAACAATTTAAAAGTACGCAACAGCGATGGTATTGATTTGGATCATAGTAAAAATGTACGCATCAGCAATTGTTATATTGAAAGTGGCGATGATTGTATTTGTTTAAAGAACAGGAGGGAGTATGAAGAGTTTGGCCATTGCGAAAATATTACAGTAACCAATTGTACTATGACGGGCAGAAGCTGCGCCATAAAAATTGGCAGTGAAAATATGGATACTATCAGGCAGGTGCTGTTTAATAATTGCATTATCAAAAAAAGCAACCGTGGTGTGGGTATTCAAAACAGGGATGAAGGCTTGGTAAGTGATGTTGTGTTTTCCAACTTGATCATTGAAGGGCATTTGTTTACTGATGTGTGGTGGGGCAAAGCAGAACCAATTTATATTACAGCATACCGTAGAGCAAGTGGTAATAATAAAGATGCCAATTGGCGTTTTCCCAAAGGGCAAACAGAAGGCAGGGTGGGAGAGGTGAAAAATATTTATTTCACCAACATTAAATGTACCAGTGAAAATGGTATTTATGTAAGTGCAGAATCAAATGATAAAATTTTAAACATCGTTTTTGATAATGTTGATGTAACGATTGATAAATCAACTACTATTACAGGTGGTGTTTACGACAGACGACCCTGTGCAGTTGAAGGTTTTATAAAAGGTAGTACCGCCGGTTTTTATTTTGATGCAGTAAAAAGTATAACGGTAAGAAATTGTAGTGTACAATGGGGCAATAATAAGATGGATTATTTTTCGCACGTGATAGAAAGTAAAAATGTGGATTCGTTGCAATTATTTAATGTGGAAGGACAAGCAGCCTTTCCGGATAAAATGGAAGCGATAAAAAAATAATTTTTAAAAAGAAAACAACAATGAATTTGAATCAGCAATTTAATATGCAGCAAACCATGCGCTGGTATGGGCCTAATGATCCGGTAAGTCTTGCAGATATCCGGCAGGCAGGTTGCGAAGGAGTTGTTACAGCCCTACACCATATTCCCAATGGTGTGGTGTGGACGGTTGAAGAGATTGAAAAAAGGAAAAAAGAAATTGAAGCCGCCGGTTTGATATGGAGCGTGGTGGAAAGTGTGCCCGTACATGAAGCCATTAAAACACAAACCGGAAATTTTAAAGAGTTCATTGAAAATTATAAGCTGTCGATTAAAAATTTAAGTGCATGCGGTATTCATATTGTTACCTACAATTTTATGCCCGTGCTGGATTGGACAAGAACCGATTTAGGGTATACCATGCCCGATGGTAGCAAAGCATTACGTTTTGAAAAAGCTGCCTTTATTGCATTCGATCTGTTTATGCTACAAAGAAAAAATGCAGCGGCAGATTATACTGCGGCTGCTGTTAAAAAAGCTGAAGCAAGGTTTGCTGCAATGACGGAAGAAGATAAATTATTGTTGCAACGCAATATTATTGCCGGCCTTCCTGGTAGTGAAGAAAGTTTTACACTGGAAAAATTTCAGCATGCATTGGATGCTTATGATGGTATTGATGCTGATAAACTAAGAGCACACCTGGTTTATTTTTTACAACAAGTGATTCCTGTTGCAGATGTCTGCGATGTAAAGATGGTAATTCATCCTGATGATCCGCCGTATCCCATTTTAGGATTACCGAGGGTAGTGAGTACTGCAAATGATATTGACGCATTGGTAAAAGCAGTGCCTTCTTTGAATAATGGCTTGTGTTTTTGCACCGGTTCATTTGGTGTAAGGTCAGATAATGACCTGCCTGCGATGGTAAAACAATTTGCCAGCCGCATCAACTTTATTCATTTAAGAAGTACCGAAAGAAATGAAGAAGGTGATTTTTATGAAGCCAATCATCTGGAAGGCAACGTGGATATGTATGCTGTGGTAAAAGAAATTGTTGCTGTAATGCAGCAAAGACAATTAGCTATTCCCATGCGGCCCGATCACGGGCATCAAATGCTTGATGATTTAAAAAAGAAAACCAATCCTGGTTATTCTGCTATTGGCAGGTTGAGAGGGTTGGCAGAGTTAAGAGGGTTGGAAACGGGTGTTATAAGAAGTTTGTAAAGCAGAGAAGTCAAGTTTTCAGAACTTGACTTCTCTGCTTCATTGAATAGTAGTGAACATTTTTACTTTGATGTCTTCCGCAGAACTACCAATTCGTATTTCGTATTCGCCGGGGTAAACAACATAAGCACGTTGCTTTTCATCCCAGTATTCCAGGTCTTTTTTTGAAATAGAAAGAGAAATGTTTTCCGTATTTCCTTTTTTAATGGCCACCCGTTTAAAATTTTTCAACATGGTATTGGGTTCGCCTTCATTTTTATTGACCCTGCTTAGATATAATTGTACTACTTCTTCACCATCAAAATTGCCGGTATTTTTTATATCGAATTTAATAGTGTAATCGTTTTTTGTTTTATCTATTTTAAAATCAGCGTATTCAAAATGGGTATAACTTAAACCAAATCCAAAAGCATGTAATGTTCGTCCGCTGAAATAACGGTAGGTTCTTTCTTTCATCGAATAATTATCAAACGCAGGCAGATCAGCAGTTGATTGATAAAATGTTACCGGCAATCTTCCTGCAGGATTAGTATCGCCAAATAAAATATCTGCCGCTGCATTGCCACCTTCTTCGCCAGGGTACCAGGCAATGAGTACTGCGTCTGCAATTTTTTCCACTTCGCCTAGCGCAATGGGAGAGCCTGTGGTAATTACTACTATTAAAGGCTTATTGGTTTTTGCTTTCAGCTGGCGTAAATATTTTAATTGTGCATAAGGAAATTCAATATCTTTTTTATCACCACCGGCTTCTGATAAATAGGCATCGCCATTTTCTCCTTCCAGCAAAGGCGATAATCCCATTACTGCAACTACAGCATCAGCATCATTGAGCTGCCAGTAAATATCCTGCATCGTAGTATCAACTAAACTACAGCCTTGGTTATACGAAATGATGGTGGATGTACTTACAGCACCGGTAATGCCTTCTAAAAAATTAACCGCTTTGGAAGTACTGCCATTATAATTTGCCATCAGTACATTGCTTACATTGGCATTAGGGCCGGTTATTAAAATATGATTGATATTTTTTTTCAGTGGCAGTGTATTATTTTTATTGCTCAGCAATACCATCGATTGTGCTGCAGTTTGCCTGGCCAATAAACGATGTGCATCATTGTCCACTACATTTTCTTCAATTTTATTAAAAGGATTTTTGTCAGCTGCATCAAACAATCCCAATTTAAATAATGTGGTTAAATTTATTTTTAATGATCCATCAATTTCTTTTTGGGAAATTAATTTTTTGTTCAATGCACCTTTTAGATCTTTTAAGGTATTACCACATTCCACATTTACACCGGCTTTAATGGCGAGTGCAGCGGCTTCTTCCGTTGTTTGTACAAATTTTTGGAACCGGAAAATGTCATCCAGTGCCCAGCAATCAGTAACTACATAACCTTTAAAATGCCATTCGTCTCTTAAGATATCTTGTAATAAAAATTTGCTGGTGCAGCAGGGTAAACTATTGGTGCGGTTGTAAGCACACATCACGCCGCCTACTTTTGCTTCGGTAACTAAAGTTTTAAATGCAGGCAAATAGGTGTTGCGTAAATCATTATCACTTACCACAGCATTAAATTGATGACGCAAAGGTTCGGGGCCGCTGTGTACTACAAAATGTTTGGCACAAGCCACTGTTTTATAATAGTCCGGATTATTTCCCTGCATACCTTTTACAAATGCAGTTCCCATCCGACCTGTTAAATACGGGTCTTCGCCATAAGTCTCATGGCCACGGCCCCAGCGTGGGTCACGAAAAATATTGATGTTCGGGCTCCAGAAGGTTAACCCTAAATATTGTGCCCGGTTATTATTTTTTACTGCTGCATTAAATTTTGCCCTTGCTTCATCGCTAATGGCATCGGCTACTTTATTGATTAGCGAATCATTAAATGTTGCGGCCATCCCAATTGCCTGCGGAAAAACGGTGGCACGGCCTGCTCTTGCAACACCATGTAAAGCTTCGTTCCACCAATTGTATTGAGGAATATTCAATCTTTCTACACCGGGGGAGTTGTACAATAATAGATTTATTTTTTCTTCAGGGGTTAATAGTTGAATGAGATTATCCACCCTTTTATCAGTGGATAGAGAAGGGTTTTGAAATGGATAGTTGTATTGCGCTGTTCCAAAAAATGAACACGACAATAATGCTATGAAAATAAAATATCGTTTTAAAAATTTCATACTTTTTAAAATTTATTGTACCAAATACATCGCAGAGAAAATGAGTTAAAAAGTTTTCGCTGAGAGCCTCAGCGTAATTTCTGCCTCGTTTTCTCTCAGCGATAAAAAAGTGTTGCCTCACAATATCTCCAATAGTCTACAATACCTGGAATCCCAGTGCATAAGGATCATCATCCGTATCGATAGTAATAATATTTTGCCCGTAAATTTTTGCCCAGCCTTCAATACTTGGCCTTATCGCAGGCTTGCCTGCAACAAAACATTCTTCTTCAATCCTGCCAATGAATTTACTGCCAATAATACTTTCATGAATAAACTCATCACCTGCTTTGAGTTTGCCTTTTGCATACCATTGTGCCATACGTGCCGAAGTACCGGTGCCGCACGGGCTGCGGTCGATAGCTTTATCACCATAAAAAACGGCATTGCGTGCAGTAGAGGTTTTATCCAGCACGGCACCGGTCCATAAAATATGGCTGCAACCTTTTATGGTTTCATTTTCGGGATGTACAAATTCATATTTTGCGTTTATTCTTTGCCGTAATTCTCTTGCCCAGCTGATGAGTTTATCGGCAGCATAATGTTCCAGGCCTTTAAAATTTTTCTGTGCATCCACAATAGCGTAAAAATTGCCGCCATAGCTTACATCAATAACTATTTCTCCCAACTCCGGGCAATCAACAGTTAATTCGGTTGCTGCTAAGTAAGAGGCTACATTGGTTAACCTTACTGATTTTACTTTTCCATTTTCTTCTTTATAAGTAATGTTTACCAAACCTGCTGGCGCTTCCATTTTTACAATGCCTTTTTGTTTAGGCAGAACCAGCCCTGCTTCAATGGCAATGGTAATGGTGCCGATAGTGCCATGGCCGCACATGGGCAAACAGCCACTGGTTTCAATAAATAAAACGGCCACATCGTTCTGCGGGTCGTGTGGTGCGTATAAAATGCTGCCACTCATCATGTCGTGGCCACGGGGCTCATACATCAGGCCTTGCCTTATCCAGTCGTACTCTTTTAAAAAGTGCTGCCGTTTCTCGCTCATGTTATTGCCCAATAATACCGGGCCACCTTCTTGTACCAGTCTCACGGGGTTGCCGCAGGTATGCGCATCAATGCAATGGAATGTTTGTTTCATTGTGAAATCATCTCTTTTTACAGTAATATTTTTATCTGATTATAAAGATATTGTAAACCGCGTAACTGAATTACTTAAGTAAAGAATAGTTTTTTTGTTATTGATGCTACAGTAACTAAAATGAGTATATATGAAATTGTAAACAACAGCGTTTTTTTATTTCTTACATAATCATCAAACTTTTGTTGCTTTTCCATCGGTAATTGTATAACACCATGCAATATTAATAAGAAGTAGCTTCCACCTACAAGGGGAATAAGGTCGCCGAATATTTTATCCATGGTTCTTAATAAGTTTATTTAATAGTGTTGCTATTCTATTGTCGTGCTTCTATAGGTTAAAAGGACCTGAGATAAAAATATAGCAGCATAAACGTACCGGTACCTCAAAACGGTGGGTTGAATTTGCACTGTTGTCACTTTGGCAATAAACAAGGGATTCACAGGTTACAAAGAATTAGAATATTTTTCCTAAATTGTATTTTT
>Ga0302323_100003914_pt1 | contig 12113 bp, 6 predicted proteins | sample Fen_T0_3_FD_201950 | JGI IMG/M metagenome (GOLD analysis project Ga0302323, IMG submission 201950) | Peat permafrost microbial communities from Stordalen Mire near Abisko, Sweden - Fen_T0_3 | ecosystem: Environmental > Terrestrial > Soil > Wetlands > Permafrost | place: Sweden: Abisko... | reverse complement strand
CCATCTACCTTTGCCTGTGATTTGTAGCTCGCATTCTTCGCCACGCTGACGGTCGCCCCACATGGCAGGCGCCCCGCCTTTGCCGAGACATCCCTCGTAAGGAACCCGTTCGGGTCGATGGCGGGTTTGCGCCCCCGCGGATTCAGAGAGGGCTGGCAGATGCGCCTTTCTCCGTGGACCGGCGGCAGACAGCAAAATGGCCGTGGGATTGGCTTACCCCACGGCCACTGCTGATCCGTATACTAACGCCGCGACTACTTGCAGACGAACGTGGTGACCGTCTGGTTGGCGAAGGACGCGGTGAAGCTGCCTCCAGTCACGGTGACCGCGGTCCCTGCCTTGAGGTTGTCGTTCGCCGACGTCACGTTGGGCGTGCACGAGGCCGGTGCTGTCCCGCCTGCGATGGTGATCGGCACGCTGAGATCTTTGCTACCCTTATTGATGCCCACGACGATGGTGCCGTCCGTACCCGTAAACGCCGAAAGAAGGAGATCCGTGTTGGCGTTGCCCGTAACATCCACCATGACGGCACCTGGCTTTACGAACTTGCTGTAGTTACCGATCGTGTAGCAGCGCTTGGTCAACGTCGAGCCCGAGAGGACCAAGCCTTCGTTGTCGCTGCTCGTCTGGTACCACCAATAAAGCCAGGCCGAAGCCTCGCCGACGACGAGCGCGGAGTGGACCCACCCCGCGACGGCGATGCCGTTCTTGATGTCGCTCGACGGTCCCTGCTCCGGCCAGTACATCACGCCGGACACCTCGGTCTCGTAAACCGGCTTGGTTCGCTTGCCACCGTCGACATCGGCTGGCCACGGTTCCGCCTTCTGAGAATCGTACTCGTGCGTCCCTATGATGTCGATATAACCCCACGCCGTCGCATCCTTGGCTAGCCAGTGGCCGTAGTCATATCCACCGCCCGAGGTGCAAGTGCTGGAGCACCCGGTGGTGGTCGGCGTGTTTCCGAAGCATCCACACTTCAGCGGATCCGAGCTGTTCGGATGGCCTGACACAGTCGAGCCCGTCGCCGACGTGTTGCTCCAGAGGTGGATCCACTCCGAAGCTTCGGGCGCCATCAGCTTAACCCCTGCGGTCTTCATCTTGGGTCCGAGCACCTTGATGAAATCCACCATCTCTTTGGCCGTGAAGACCATCGTATCGTAGTCGCCATTGCAGGGCGGGCCGATAGAGGAGCCACAAGACGCGAAGTCAGGCTCGTTCTGCGCCGACATGGCGTAGAGGCCCTGGGCCTTGGCAAAATCGGCGATCTTCGTCGACCACGAGTCGTAGCAGCTGGTGAGCAAGTGCCCACCCTTCGTGGTGCTGTTGTTGTCCTTGCAATTGGCGGGTGCGGTCCAAACTGACCCAATGACCTTTGCGTTGTAGCTCTTCGCAGGAACGCCGCCCGAAACGCTACCACTCGAAGTCATGCCGATACGCACGATGGAGAAGCCAAGCCCGCTTGCGCCGTAGAAGGTATCCCACGGGACGGTTCCACCGCCCAAAGCGGTGTTGAGGCCAAAACCCTCGATCGTCTGGTGGACCTTGTCGAGTTGAAGCGTCACACCACCGGCGATTCCCGTGCTGCCGGCTTCACCGGTCGAACCTCCCAGCGAGGTTGCGCCCCCAACACCTGTCGTGCCTCCAAGAGCCGTCGCGCCGCCTTGCCCTGTCGAGCCACCGGTCGAGCCAGTTGTGCCTCCGGTCTTGGCCCCACCGACATTCCCAGTCGCGCCACCCGTGCCCGGCCCCCCACCCGCGTTGGTCTTGCCGCCCGAGCCCACGGTTCCCCCCTCGGAGGTGGTCGTGGTTCCGCCGGTAGAAGGCGCGCCTCCCGAGCCCGCGACTCCGCCGCTCGGCGTGGTCGTGTTTCCGCCGCTCGCTGTCGTGCCGCCCGAAGCAGAACCGCCGGTGCCCTGTCCACCACTGCCAGAGCCGCCCGCGCCCGAGCCTCCGCCACTACTGGTGCAGCCCCAGGCAATAAACAAAGTCGCCAGAATTGCACTTCGAAGACGTGTGTTGCTCACGATAGCCTCCCATCCGTGTCTGGTTTCCGTCGATTCTTCTTTTGTAATTGTCGACGGAAGTGGCCGTTGTTAGCGAACTCGCATTTCGATGCGCGCGTCATCCCGAGGCCAACTGTCGCTCTATAGCACGATGTCGTCACGTTCGGCGTGCACATACGCGCCGGCCAGCGGCCTGGGACATGAGGCCGCCGCCCGAAAAGCCGTTGGCAGCGATCTTGGTCGTGTCGAGGCTCGTCGTGTCGAGGCTCTGGTAATCTATGCTTGGCCCGAGGTTGAGCATGGCCCCTGTCATTCCGAATCCGAAAAACACCCGAGGCTTCCGCTCCGCGGAGGCGTTCGAGACTTGGCTTGCGGCGAATCACGACCATCGCGAGGAGCTGTGGCTTCGCATCTACAAGAAGGACTCGGGCGTGCCCACCGTGACGTGCGCCGAGGCGGTGGATGTGGTTCTGTGCTGGGGATGGATTGACGGTATCCGCAAGGGGTTGGACGACAAGTCGTTCCTGCAACGGTTCACGCCGCGCAGGCCGAAGAGCATTTGGAGCCAGAACAACCGCGAACACGTGGCTCGATTGACCGCGGCCGGACGCATGACCATGCACGGACAGCGGCAGGTCGATGCAGCCAAGGCAGACGGACGCTGGGACGCCGCCTACGCCCCCATCCGCAGCGCCACCGCCGCGGATGTACCCGCGGATCTGCGGGCGGCCATCGACGCCCACCCGCGTGCGCGCAAGACGTTTCAAAACCTGGGCAAGATGGATCTCTTCGCGCTGACTTTCCGGACCAACAACGCCAAGACGCCCCCCGGGCGGAAGCGGAAGATCGCTGCCCTGGTGGCGACGCTCGCGCAGGGCAAGAGCATCGTCCGACAGCGGCCGCCAAGGGCGTCGAGGTGCAGCGACCCTAAAGGGTAGCAATTCGACAAGGCGTAGCCATTCGATCTGGCGGCCACCTGCCCGGTGGCTCGTACCTCACGGCCAGGAAGACACAACTCCCGGTCAGGGCGGTCGATTTATTTAGGAAAGGTCTATCCAACCGGGTCCTCTTTTGTGAAAGCTAGCAGCACCATGCATTCGATGTCTCCTCTCTTTTGGGTGATCATCCTCCTTGCGCTCGGCACCGCCTGTGTAAGCGATCGGCGCGTAACCGGTGGAAGCGGCAGCTCGCGTTCCTCGGGCGGAACTGGCGTCGCAGGCGCCGGCGGCTCCACGAGCTCGGGAGGTATCGCCGCGGGGGGCAGCACCGCCGGGGGGGCGGGAGGCGGTGGAGGATCGGCAGGCGGCGCGTCGGGTAGTGGCGGCGTGGCGAGCGCCGGAGGAATCACGACCCTCGGAAGTGCCGGCGGGATGGCCGCAGCCGGCGGTGGGATCGCGGGCAGCGGCGGGGCGGGTGGCGCGGGCACCGCGGGCGCCGCAGGCAGCGGGGGCGGCCCCGCAAGCGGCGGAGGGACAGCGGGCGGCACGGGCGGGACCGAGCCCAGCCAACCGTTTCCGGGCCAGGCGTGCTTGAGTCGGGCCGATGGCCTGGTAGCGCAGATGACCGCCGACGAGAAATACGGACAAATGCTGCAGATGGAACGAGAGGGTCTGACCAATCAGGCGGTCACAGACTTCGCGCTGGGCTCGGCCTTCAGCCAGGGCGGCTCAGGACCTTCCGAAAATTCTCCGACCGGATGGGCGGACATGACCGACGGCTATCGGCAGGCCGCGCTGGCGAGCCGCCTCAAGATACCCTTTCTATACGGGGCGGACGAAGTGCACGGCGTGAGCACCGTGAAGGGCGCCGTGGTCTTCCCGCATAACATCGGCCTCGGCGCTACCCTCGATGCCCTTTTGGTCGAGCAGGTTGGCCGAATCGCTTCCGAAGAAGGCCGGGGCTGCGGCGTGGACTTCTTCTTCTCGCCCGTGGTCGCGGTCGCGCTGGACGAGCGCTGGGGCCGCACCTACGAGGCCTACGGCGAGACCACGGAGCTCGCAAGCACCATGGGCGTGGCCATGACCAAGGGGATCCAGTTCTCGTCGACGGGTTCGTTCACCGGGATTCTAGCCAACGCCAAGCACTACCTGGGTGATGGCGGCACCGCCAACGGGGTGACCGGCGGTGACGTGACCGGTGACGAGACCAAGTTGCGCGCCATCCACCTCGAGCCCTACCGCGCGACGGTCAAAGCACGGGTCGGGTCGATCATGCCCTCCTACAGCAGCTGGCAAGGCGCCAAGATGCACATCAACAAGACCATGATCACCGACGTGCTCAAGGGACAGCTCGCCTTCGGCGGGTTCGTGATCTCCGACTTCAACGCCTGCTTCCAACTCGACCTGTCGAATCAGGACGGCCTGAACCAGTGTGTGAACGCCGGCGTCGACATGTTCATGGCATTCGGCCAGAACATCTCCACCATGGTCGGGTACCTCTCAAGCGGCGTGAAGGCGGGGACCGTGCCCCAGTCGCGCATCGACGACGCAGTCCGGAGAATTGTGGCCGTGAAGTGCGAGCTCGGGCTCTTCGAGGCGAGTGGCAAGGCCGACCGCGGTCTGACCAGCAAGGTCGGGTCCGCAGAGCATCGCACGGTGGCCCGCCAGGCCGTGCAGAAGTCCCTCGTCGTCTTGAAGAACGACGGCAACGTCCTGCCGCTCGCCAAGACCAGCACTGTGGCGCTGGCCGGAAAGAGCGCCGACAACACGGGCAATCAGTGCGGCGGATGGACCATCAGCTGGCAGGGCTCGACCGGCAACGTGGTGCCAGGTGCGACCAGCATTCGTCAGGCCTTGGAGTCGATCCTGGGCTCCAGCAAAGTGGTGTATTCCGCAAACGCCTCGACGACGAGCGGGGCCAGCGTTGGCGTGGCCGTCATCGGCGAGACCCCCTACGCTGAAGGCAAGGGCGACAAGACCGACCTCACCATCACGAGCGACGACGTGAACGTGGTCAAGGCGCTAAAGCAAGCCGGGCTCAAGACCGTGGTCGTGCTCGTCGCCGGCCGTCCGATGATCCTAGATCCCATCCTGTCGTACGCCGACGCCATCATCATGGCGTGGCTTCCCGGAAGCGAAGGCGCTGGGGTCGTCGATATCCTGCTAGGCGACGCGCATCCCACGGGTAAGCTACCGCACAGCTGGCCGAGGTCCATGTCGCAGATACCGATTAACTCGGGGGACGCAACCTACGACCCGCTGTACCCGTTCGGCCACGGGCTGACCTACTAGTGCAAATAAGGCCGACTTTAGCCCGGTCGCGCTAAAGTCGGGTCGTCGATGCTTGCATTTCCGCTGTCCTTTCTGCTTGTGCCTGTCGTCGTTGGGTTGGGCGTCGGCTACGTCTATGCGGCGCAGCTGGTCGACCACCGGCTGCGCGTCGCGGTCCGCATCGGCATCCTCTCCGCGACGTGTGCCGTGCCACTGGTTACGCAGGGGCCCGGGCCTGCACAGCTCGTCCTCGGTCTGCTGGTTGGGTATCTCGGCATTCGCATGGTGGCCATGTCGCAAGGGCGATCAGGCGAGACCGGCGGTAGGGCCGTGGTGCTCGACCTCATCACGCCTGTGGGGGTCTTTGGGCCCGCTGCGCGGCCGATCCGCCGGCCGGTGCTCGTCACCCTCGCGGGGTGCGCGGCGATCGCGACCTGCGTGTTGTTGCTCGTCCTCGGGAACGCCTGGCGCCTTTGGCAAGGCTCGCGGCTCGGCCATTTCCTCGACGATCAAATGGTCGTGCTCGAGGTGGCCGTGGGTGTGGCGGGCGTGCATGGCTTGATCGTGGGTGTGGCCCAGCTCCTTGGCCATTCGGTGCACGGACTGCTCGACCAGCCATTTCGGTCAACCTCGCTGACGGAATTCTGGGGTAGGCGCTGGAATCGGATGGTGCATATCAATCTGGCCATGGGCTTCTTCCGACCGCTCGGGCGACGGGGACTCCCGACGTGGGGCTTGCTTGCCGCCTTCACAGCGTCGGGGATTTTCCACGCGCTCGCGGTGCTCGGCGCTGGCCCAATTCGCGTCGTGGCCCTGCCCTGCGCCTACGTCCTTTGGTCCTTCCTCTGCCACGGACTCGCCGTTCTCATCGAGCAGGCGCTCGGATGGAACCACCGACCCGCGCGCACCTGGTCCCAGGCGACTGCATGGGCACGCACCCTTTTCTTGTTCCTGGCGCTGTCGCCCGGGTTGATCGAGCCTCTCGCGGCCGCCGCCAACGTTCACGGGCGAAGCCTGGCGCAGGCGCAGCTGGACACGCCGGCTTCGTTTGCCGCCCGTGATGTACGCCAGGCCGCGGGCCCGGTCATTTCAAGTCCGGAGGCTCCTTGCCGAACAGCAAGTCGCCATCTCGATAGACCGGGATCTTGGCTGTCTTTGCGGGGGCACTAGGGTCCGCGGATACGCCGTCGAACGACCAGTCGTTGCTGGCGTCGAAGTACGCGGTGTTCTGGGGGCCGGCGATGCGGAACTGTGCCTCTTTCCTGAAAGCCGATTGGCCGCCCGGGTAGATGACCGTCCCGCCGAAGTCGATGGTTACGGCGTAGACCGTCTCGGAGCCATGCACGGCGACCGGTCCGCTGGCCTTCGCGCCCTGGCTGTAATTGCTGGACACCGTGAGGTCGGCGGCCGAGCCGCCGTTGGCCAGCAGCTCGGAGATGTCGATGTAGTACCGGAGCGAAAGCTTGTCATCGGCACGCGCCGGCCAGCCCGAGCGGTTGTTCAGCAGGGCCTTGATCTCGATGAAGTTCGGACCCCGCGCGTTGACGGCGGCCTCGACGTAGTACTCGTCGTTGCTGGGCGTTTCCATCGCCGCGAGGTTGGCAACGGTCGATCCGCCCAGCTCGTCGGTCAGGTTTGCGAGTGCGCCGACGAATCCGGCGTTGTAGTCGCAAGCGACCTCGTTCGAGACGTAGTCGTCGATCTTGTCCTGGTAGGCGTCGTCCGCGCCGGGGCCGCCCACCAGCGCGCCGATCAGGGTGTGGCGGTGGTTCGCGGGCATCGTCATCTGATCCGTCCACGAACCGTGAGCCGTGCGGTGGTGAGGATGCAGAGGATAGTTCGCCCCGAAACCGACCACGAAGCTCTTCCCGGTGCTGCCCAGGGCGTAGTCAACCTGGGACCTGGCGAAGGCCCGGTAGGCGTCGACCTTGCCCTGGGTGCACTGCTTGCTGTCGGCCCAGACCCCGGCCAGGAACGCTGTCGTCGTCGCGTACCTCAGCGAGCCCCACGACGACAGCCACCCCAGCCCCGCGGGGGTGCGGGTGATGCGGTTCCCGTCGTAGCCGACGGTCCAGTAGTCGAGGTTCCGCTCAACTGACTCGCGGTACACCGACTTGCCCGTGATCCTGGCCAGGAGCAGCTGTGCCCCGTAGTGTACGTCGTCCCAGCAGTGGCCCCAGCGGTACCCGATGATCGAGGTCTGCTGCTCGGTTCCCCACTTCGATACGTGGTCCTCGGCCTTGGCAAGGTAGCCCTTGTCGCCGGTCGCCAGGTACAGCCAGGCCGCCGCCCACGACAGCTCGTCGTAAAAACCGCTGGAAGAGCTGTAGTAGCCGCTGGCCGCGGTGTAGCCGGCGTCGCTCTTGGTCGTCTCCGCGAAGTCGTACAGCGACTTGGCGTGCACGAGACACTGGTCGGAGTATGCGAGATCCGAGTTCTTGAAGATGGCCGCGGTTGCGGCGAGCGCGGCCGCAGTCTCGGCCAGGACCGTGGATCCGCTGCTGCTCTTCGTGAGCTTGTACGACGGCCGCTTCATCTGCATGACCTCGGCGGCGCCCCACCAGCCGTGGTCCAGCCCCGCATCGCCAACCTGGTAGTAGTAAACGTCGGGGCTCGGGTGACACTTCATCAGGTAGTCGGCCGCCCACTTGATGTTGTCGAGGATGTGCGTGAGCTCTCCCGTCTTCTGGTAGGCGCCCGGGTATTCGTAGACGCTCCAGGCGAGCATGGCCACCGAGTACGCCATGGGCAGGTTGAACTTCACGTGGTCGCCAGCGTCGTACCATCCGCCGGTGAGGTCGGTTCCCGCGTCTGCGCCGTCGGCGAGACCGGAGTCGCCCCGCCAGTTGCTGCGCGAGCCCGGGGGCAGCTTCCCCGACCGCTGGAACTCGTAAAACATGATCGCCTTCTGCAGGGCCTCCGCATAGGCGTATCGCCCCGGCACGCCGGTGCCGCCTTGTCCGCTCGCGCCCGCGCTTCCGGTGCCGCCCCGTCCTCCCGAGGGCCCGTCGTGGATTTCGGGGCCGTTCGCTTTGTCGGAGCAGGCCATGCCCAGGAGCACGGCTCCCACCAGGGCGGCGCTTGCGTTGATTCTTCGGCTCGGCCGCCAACTGCGGAAAAGCCCGGCTCGCTTCGTCATTCGGCGTCCCAGTCTGCCACGGCTCCCGGCGGGACCGGCCGAACTTTTTCGTGGCAATCGCCCGCCGGACGAACGTCCAATCCGGTCAGCATTGACGGCCACGCTCATGCTGCGCCACGGTTGTAGTAGCATCGCCGGCAACCATGGACTCGTCGACTTGGCTCCGAAGCTGGTCTCTCGTGGCGCTGCTCGTGTCGACCAGCTCCTGTGCCCGGCAAGTGCGCCCGGACGGGAATTGGTCGGTCGCCCGGGGTGATAGTCCCGCTCCCATCTCGCTCGTGACCTCGGACGGCGTCGAGTTGGAGCTTCTGTCCGTGGAAGCCAAGACCCTGCTGGTCGAACCCCTGGCGTTCACCGAGTTGCACCTGCGCTTCAAGAACCCCGAGGCTCGGCAGTTGGAGGGGCGCTTTCGTGTGGTGCTTCCGCCGTCGGCCGCGGTGGCCCGGCTGGCGATGAAGGTGGGCAAGAACTGGGAAGAGGCCGAGCTGGTCGGTCTGCAACAAGCCCGCGAGGCGTACGAGATGTTCCTGCACCGCAGGCAGGATCCGGCGCTGCTCGAACATTCGGCTGGCAACGAGTTCTCGGTGCGCGTATTCCCCATCGCGGCGAAGGAAGAGAAGGAACTCATCCTCGGCTATTCGGAGGAGCTCGTCCAGCCGGACCAACCGTACCGGATCACGCTGGCGGGCATTCGCAGCAAGGCCAGGGTCGAGGTGACCGTGCTGGAGGCGGGCGACCAGGGCGTGAAAGAGCGAAAGCTCACGCTGCCCGCGGGCCGCGATTTCGAGCTGCCTTTGAAAGGCGGCGAGCGTCTGCTGCGCCACGGGGATTTGATCGTGGGGCGGGCCACCGCGCAAGGGACCAAGGCCGACGCGCCCATCCGATCGCTGGCCGTGCTGTTCGACACGAGCGCGTCGCGTGCGCTCGGCCTGCAACGGCAGGTGAAGCTGCTGCGAGGCCTCCTCGCCGAGGCCCGCGTCACGCGGGTGGATTTTCCTTTGAGTGTCTTGGCCTTCGATCAAGAGACGGTGGACGTGTACGACGGGCCGGCCCGGGACTTCGGCGACGCCCAGGAACGCGCGCTGCTGGACCGAGGTGCCCTGGGCGCATCGAATCTCGAACAGGCGCTGCAGGCGCTTGAACGTCGTCTGAACACGCGGCCAGCCGAGCGGATCCTCGTCATCGGCGATGGCGTGACCACAGCGGGTGCTCTCGACGGAAGCAGCCTGGGTCGCCTGGTGGAGAAGCTGGTCGGAAGGCACGCCAAGCGGCTCGACGCCATCGTGGTAGGCGGCCTGCAGGACGGCGGGCGGCTCGCTTCGCTGACGGTACACGGATTGCCCGAGGGCGGTGTGGTACTGGACGGTGCGCGGTCGCCCGCATGGCTCTTGTCTCGCCTTACCCAGCAGTCCACCGGCCGGGTCTCGCTCCCCACTGTCGATGCTGCGGTGTCGAGCTGGCCGCGGGTGTTGACGGGCGTCCTGCCCGGCGATTCGGTCATCATGGCCTCCCGGCTGGAATCCGCCGATGCGCAGACAAGAACCCTGAAGCTGGTCGACGTGGATGCATCCTTCCGGCCGTTGCTCGAACGAGCCGTGGCTCGAGCCGAGATCAGCGATTTGGAAGAGCAGCTCGATCGGACCCCGGCCACGGCTTGGGACGACTACGACGCAATCAAGACTCGCTTGCTTCAAGCCTCCACGACGGCCCGCGTGCTGTGTCGGCTGACGGGGTTCGTGGTTCTGGAGAACGAATCGGCCTGGCGTCGGACGGGTCTGCGGGTTGCACCGACCAAGGTGCTCAGCCTGGACTCGAGAGGGCTGCACGCCGCTTGGCACGTTTCCGAACGGGGCACCTGTTGCGAGGTTCCCACGCCCGGACCCAGGGATCCGCAGGATTTCTGGGAGGCAGAGGAGGCTGGTCCCGCCCGCGAAGTCGACCTGGCAGAACTGTCCAGCGCGCGGGTCACCGATGACAGCTCGAGCGCCCCGATGGCCCTGAGGAGCCTGGCGAAGCAGGAGCGAGAGAGCTACGACGACCGTCCCGGCTCGGTGGTCGCGAAACCCAAGATCGAAGTGCCACCGATCCCCAGCGAACCGGCTGCGGTGAGCGACGTCGTGCAGGTGTCCGGGTTGCCCGAGTTGCCGAAGGAGCCAGGCGACGATTCATTGCTCACGCCGCCAGCCCTCAAGACTGCCGGCAATCCCAGCCAACGGATACGCCGGGTCCTGCCCAAGGTTCCCGAGTACCGCCAGGGTGACTTCGACAAATTGCCCAAGGCGTACACCGGGAGATTCGCGGACGTCATGGACCTGCTTGCCCGGGCAAAGACAGAACGCGCGCGCACCTTGGCGGAGGCGTGGCGAAAGGACGAGCCTGGACAGACGCTGGCGCTGGTGGCACTGGGCGAGGCCTATCGAGCTGCTGGCGATGTTCGGCGTGCAGCGCGCGCGTTCGGTTCCATCATCGACCTCTTCCCGGCCCGGGCCGACGTGCGGAGGTTCGCGGCGGGGCGTCTGGCCAGCCTGCACGATGAGGCCGCTTTGACCCTGGCCATCGACTCGGCCTGGCGGGCGGTGGAGCAGCGCCCTGATCACCCGAGCGGCCAGCACTTGCTGGCCACGTTTCTGCTCGAGGCGGGACGGTTCGAGCAGGCGCTGGCGGTGCTGACGTTCGCGCTGGGGCGAAACTTCGATACCCGATATGCGCAGGCGCTTCGTCTTCTACGCGAGGACGCGGCGCTGGCGGCTGAGGCACTGGTGAAGGCCGATCCGTCGCGGGCGGCGGAGATGAAGCGTCGGCTGGCACGACTGCACGCTCCATCCGAGGCGGAGGCGTCGCTGCGCTTCGTGCTGACCTGGGAGAGCGACGCCAACGACGTGGACTTCCACGTCCGAGACGGACTCGGCTATCATGCCTTCTACGCCCGGAAGACCCTTCCGACAGGTGGCGAGCTTTACGCCGATATCAGGGACGGCTACGGCCCCGAGTGTTTCACTATCCGCGAGCCCGCCACGCCCAGGGCGTACCCGTACAGCTTGGCGATCCGCTATGCGAGTCGCGGGCCCATGGGCTACGGCATGGGCACCATCCAGGTCATCGAGCACGACGGCCACGGGAAGCTTTGGTTCGACCACCTGCCCTTCGTGATCATGAACGATGGCGGCTACCTGGCACTTCCGGCGGTGCAGCGGTCACACTGACCGAACCTTTCCATCTCTCGGCGCCTGTCAGGAGAGGAGTGCTGCCGAGCGCCGCCGTAGGCCACGGCGACGAAGAAGCCGCCCATCAGCTCGACCCGGGTGGGTCGGTCGACTTGCCACCAACGAAGTATTCCTCGCATACCGGCGTAGACTCCCGGGCTTTCTCTGCGGTGAAGGTAGTAGAAGATGGGCAGCTCGAAATCTAGGTAGCGCAGTCCGAACGAGGTGTCGTCATTCGCTGTCTCCGGGTCGTCGCGTTCGCTGTGCTGAAAGACGACTCGCGCGACCGGATTGGTGGCGAGAGCGCCGGAGCCATTGACATCCGACAGCGCCTGCCGCCATTCCAGACGAGCATCGACGATGTTGGTCCGGTTGTACGACGAGAGGTAGGTCGGCGTACACGCGAACGCGGTCGAAGCCGGGTCGACCGCGATGCAGTACGACACCTGTGCCGGGGACGCGCCCGTGCTCGCGACGCCTCCGGACAGGCCCCAAAGGCCCTCCCCAAGATAGCCGCCGAGACCAAGTCGTGCACGGCCACCCCACAGTTGCTTCGACT
>Ga0302323_100003913_pt1 | contig 12115 bp, 9 predicted proteins | sample Fen_T0_3_FD_201950 | JGI IMG/M metagenome (GOLD analysis project Ga0302323, IMG submission 201950) | Peat permafrost microbial communities from Stordalen Mire near Abisko, Sweden - Fen_T0_3 | ecosystem: Environmental > Terrestrial > Soil > Wetlands > Permafrost | place: Sweden: Abisko... | reverse complement strand
CGAAAAGACTGGATAGCTTGGGGGTTAATCATTCGTTAAAAGGCAATAAGGTGACTTGGGCTAACTAATCATCTTGTAAACCAAGAGAATCGTAGGTGGGTTCGTTGGTTTGTAGAATAACCAGCATCTTGCAGCTCTGTTGATCTAACTGCGCCAACAACACTTTACCGACCCCTTCTTGGGCATCGCTATCCCTGTTAACAATCGTAGAATTCGGTTCTGGCAGCACGGAAGTTTGGCATTCGGCAAGAAACATCTCGCGTTTCGCCTTGCCCAGATAATGTGTTCGGGCAACGATTTCCTGCCCAGTATAACAACCCTTGTTAAAGCTTATGCCGCCCAATTTATCAAGATTAAGCATTTGTGGAATGAATTCTTCCGAGGTTTCCGTCGTTATCCAAGGAATGCCTGAGACAATATCGAGATAACGCCATTCATCTGAACTGGCTATACGAAAACCTTGTGTATCAACCTGCCCTGACCAATAACGCATAGCGTTATCGACATCGGTTATCAACATTTTACGGCTTGTCAATGCGGGAAGATTGACCGAGATGATGTCTTGTTGGGCCTCTGTGACGAAAGACTGAATGGGCTGCTCTGGCTCACATAAGCCTAACAAGCAGAGTTCATCAGAACTATCCCTTATCTTGACATCCGAACGCAATACAAACATCTGCAATCTTTTTTTGATGGTTTCCAAAAGCTCTACCGGGAGAATCAGAAGAAAAGTATCCGCTTTTTTCACTAGCAAAAACGTAGCAATCACCCTGCCTTTTGGATTACACATCGCTGTTAAACTACTCTTGGTTTCGCTGATGTCATTGACATTACAAGTGATTTGTCCTTGTAACAATTTTCCTGCATCTTTTCCCGTCACCATTACAACGGAGAGATGCCCCAATAAGCAAATGCTTTTATCGCTAAAATTAGCTATGTCTGGGATAGAGGCAAGGTTTTCATGATCGACAAATTTCTGTTGACTTTGTAAAAATGTTTTCCAATTTGTATTCATACACGATAAGGTAAAGCCCAAAAAATCTTAGCTAATTATACCGTGCTTCATAAGGCATAATTGGTCTGTTTACGAGAAACGCGGCGACATTAACCTGACCTGTTGAAATTGTAAAAACTTAGGACATCCATTTGATCGCAAAAAAACACGGCGCACCGTTTGTCGCCGAACTTAAATCGTCAAAAAAATTACAGCGATTAGTCATCGTTACCCATCTTATCGCCTTGGGTGCGAGTGTCTCTAACGCCCTGCCGCTTATACTGAAACTGGTGTTAGCCGTTCTCATCGGGTTAAATTTCAAGCTCAACTTTCCTAGCCTTAAAAATGAGCAACGCAAAATCAGATATACCAAAAAGCTGGGCTGGGAAATTTCCGAGGGCGGAGACTTTGAAGCGGCGGATATATTAAAATCAACCGTCGTCACAATATTTTTTATATTCCTGCAAATTCAAAATAAACCCACCATTCTTATTGCCAATGATGCCTTAAGCGAAGACGATTACAGACAGCTAATCGTCAAGCTGAAAATGACGGTGCATTAGTCGTATTTTTGATTCGGCCTTATGAAGATTAACTTCCGTTCGCCTTGAGCCTGTCGAAAGGCTTATGTGCTTCGACTCACTCAGCACGAACGGTTCAAACATCAACAGGCCGAATCAATAAGGAAACTCTGATTAAGTCCTTAGACAAGGCTCTCCTAAGTGTGCCGAAAGACAAATAGCAATGGGTTGATTTCATCCGTAGTAAGAAATGGTTCAGTCCGTTCGTGGCGAGTCGTGAGCTTGTCGAACGGTCGAACCATGAACAGAATCAACTTGTTCAGGGTTTACTCAACCTTATTAATCGCCCAGATTAGCGTTGGAACTTGTATAATGCAGGAACCTATTTAGAATCCATCAGCAAGTTGATTCTCCCTTAACACCTACACTTTATTCGTTTCTTAGAGAACTTATGGCACTTTACTGTGGAATTGTTGGCTTACCCAATGTGGGCAAATCAACCTTGTTTAATGCGCTCACCCAGGCAAAAATCGCGGCGGAAAATTACCCGTTTTGCACCATCGACCCCAACGTGGGTGTCGTGCCCGTACCCGATCCAAGAATGGATAGATTGGCAGAAATCGTCAAGCCAGAGCGCATCATTCCTACCACTATCGAATTCGTCGATATTGCCGGACTCGTTGCAGGTGCATCGAAAGGCGAAGGCTTGGGCAATCAATTCCTGGCAAATATCCGCGAAACCGATGCCATTGCCCATGTTGTCCGCTGCTTCCAGGATGACAATGTTGTCCACGTTGCCGGAAAAATCGACCCACTATCAGATATTGAAGTCATCAATACCGAACTGGCGCTTGCCGATATGGCTTCCGTAGAACGTGCCTTGTACCGCGTAAGCAAAACATCGAAGTCCGGCAACAAGGATGATCTAGCAAAAAAACAGGTATTGGAGCGCGTTTACCAACAACTTGATGCGGGACAGCCAGCTCGAGGATTAGATTTAGAGGATGAAGAAAAAGCACTCATCAAAGATTTGTGCCTGTTAACCCTCAAGCCCACCATGTACATTGCCAATGTTCAGGATGACGGTTTTACCAATAATCCCTTGCTAGATAAAGTTCAAGCGTTTGCCGATAACGAAGGCGCTATGGTGGTGGCGATCTGTGCAGCCATTGAATCGGAAATAGCCCAACTGGAAGACGACGAGAAGAAAGAATTCCTTGATGATCTCGGTCTGGAAGAGCCGGGACTAAATCGCGTCGTAAGGGCAGGCTATAGCCTGCTAAATCTAGCCACCTACTTCACGGCAGGAGTCAAAGAAGTCAGGGCTTGGACTATTCCCGTCGGTGCTACCGCGCCCCAATCGGCAGGTGTAATACATACAGATTTTGAAAAGGGCTTCATCCGCGCCGAAGTTATTTCCTACCAAGACTTTATTAGCTATAAAGGCGAACAAGGCGCTAAAGATGCCGGTAAATGGCGGCTGGAAGGTAAAGACTACGTCGTTAAAGACGGCGATGTCGTGCATTTCAGATTCAACGTTTGACAAAATTAGGGGTGGTATCTATAATTCGCGGCTCTTTGTCAAGTCCCCTCATGCGGCGATATAGCTCAGTTGGTTAGAGCACGGGATTCATAACCCCGGGGTCGGTGGTTCAAATCCACCTATCGCCACCAAATATATCAATAAGTTAGCAATATTTTATTTTAGTTACCTTATCGTATGCAAGCGAATTTGCAACGATTCCATTAAGACGGTTAATGTGTTCTGAGAGATTCCTGTGCCAAATGGGCATATCTAAGAACCATCTTATAATCACTCCAACCGCCAAGTTCATGTAACAATTTAAAGGCGTATCGGCTTGCTCGGCACGGTCAGCCCAGTCCGGCATCCTGCCAAGCGACGACGGCTACGAACCGTGATACAAGAACCCATGTACCCGGCACAGATTATCATCAGGCCGCCGCTTGAAACTGCAGTTCTCCTGCGTTTGTGTGGGCTTCATGGCGTTTGAAGCGACCTATGCCTTGTGGGGTCAGTTATTGGCGATGGCCGAGAGGTAGCATTTAGCGCTGAGATCGGCCTTTGTCCTTATGCTATTAATCCTTGATGCTTGAAAAACCAATTTTGGATGCCCGAATTATCGCTATTTCTGGTAAAGAGTAGGGCGCGGTTTCGCACTAGCAAAGCGCCATGCCCAATAACTAACCACACTAAAATAAGCATACCCAAAATATAAAAAAGAACTTGAGGAGACCACCTAACAATCGACCCTCTGCGCTCCGTTTATGGCGGTTTGCTAGCGCGAAAACCGCCACAGGTTACGAGTTAATTTTACTCTGACCCCAACTACTTTGGCTAATTAGATTGTGAACTATCTTGAAATAGGCCTGTTTGTGTCAAGAACTCAGCAATCTTACCGGCCCCTCCCACAATTGTAACTATAGATTGAAGGACACTTTTTGCACCGCTTCCCTGAACGGTTCCCTGCGGGGTTATGCTCATCGCGAAGTTCGCTGTTGGCATAGGCATATTGAATTGTTGCTGAGGGGGATGCAATTGCTGGCCATAAACCAATCCGGTGAATGGGTTATACATATCAGCACGGCCTGTATAAACACTCACCCATAAAATAATTGGGATGGTAATGTATCCTATAAATGGGTTGCCGAGTTGATATGGAATAGACATAGCCGTATAGCCCATTGTATTCCTTATATTAAATGCAAACGCGTCGATCTCTTGTGAAGGTAAGTTCGGAATATCAAAGAGTTGTCCGCCCATATTCAGATGCCAGTCGCATTGGGTCATAACTTCACACATACGACCACTCAACTGAAAAAACGTAATTATCTCAGGGTTTCCAGAAGGAAAATTGAACACAAATTGAGGCGGGCTTATGCGATCCCACTGAACTGTTCCTCCATTCCAGCATTCAAATAAGGTAATCATAGATGCATCTCCTTTCTATGTAATTCGTTGTTTAGAGTCAGCTTAAAGCTAACCGGGCGCGGCACGGGGAGCTGAAAAACAAAACCGTAGTATAACGCGCTCCGGTTGAGCGTTGTGTTAGGTATTTAATTTTACTCTGACCCCAATTATTCCTTCATTTCGGTCTCCTGTTAGTTAAGGCAAGTTCGCAAACTCACTTTAACTCCATTGCCCTCGGCAGTGGAAGGTCGGCTAGATGATTTTCTGACACGATTGATTATTTTATTATCAACTCAGACAGATTCCAGTAACGATCTTGATCATTTGGATTCCTGCTGCGCTGTTAACAACTAAACTACTGACTGTTAATGTAACTTCGATGTAGTACGCCTTTCGTATAAAATCAAAGCTCCCACCGCAGTCGGCTAGACCATCTTTAACTTGGTAACCTTTGGCAGCGGCAGCGGGGGGATTGTTGCTGTTGAATAGCAAGCGCTCGGTTTCGACCCCGGTTGTCAAATCAACTTCGATGAGTTTGGCGGCTACCTGTGCACTGCTGCCCTCAGCTAAGTAGCGTAACTTCAATTGGGGGCCAAATCCGTTACTACCGGGTTGAGTGCGCTTCGTAGGAGCAAATAAACCATCTACGGGTGTTACGTTATAACGAATCACCGCTGATTGTGATTGCTGTGGCAGAATTATTGCCGGTTTTTGTGCAGCGGGCACATTGGCTTTTGCTGGATTGGCAGCGGGTGAATTTACTATTACTAGTGGGCGTCCCATTTGTACGACGCTACGGTCGAAGAAAACTTTGCTTATATCGGCTTCGTCAACTGTTCCATCTGAGCCAATCGCAGTCCAGATTTTGTTGTTGTCCTCAGGTGTTTGTGCTTGTGCACTATTGAGTGCACAAAATACAAAACAAGAAGCGATAGTGATGATGCGAAAATTCAGAAAGTAGTTCTTCGATAATCTCATGTGTGTTCTCCCGATAAAGAAAGATGGATGGCAATAACGACCAACGGGGTCATAGCTCAGAGTCAGACTCGATTGATTTGACTCTATTGATTAATACGCTTCCACTCTAAGCTAATTTAAAACTTAAAACCGTGAACTATTTCACTATTAAAATGTGAAATAGTTCACGGCACACGCCTCGATATAGTGTAAGGAAGCCGAGGATAAGGAATGTATACGACTTGGTGAGAACATCTATTCATTTGCTCCGTATCCCTGTGCTTTATTGCGTATTAAAAACCCACATACCATCTATCGCTTTTTTTACCGTCTGACTCCTGACTTTATGCCGGTTTCCTGACAAAGATAGTCTTTCCACTTTTGAAAACCCGGTTTTATTCTGCCACGCGATATAAACCGTACCCACGGGTTTTTCCTCGCTGCCACCATCAGGCCCTGCTATGCCTGTCACTGCAATCGCCCAATCTGCCTCGCTGTTTGCCAGAGCGCCTGCTGCCATTTCCTTTGCGACTTCTGCACTGACTGCGCCATTCTGCGCCAATGTTTGCGGGTTTACGCCCAGCATCTGCACTTTTGCGTTGTTGCTGTAAGTGACAAAGCCCCTGTCAAACCAGGCGGAACTGCCCGGCACTTCGGTAAGGGCTTGGGCAATCCAGCCACCCGTGCATGATTCCGCTGTGGCGATTTTATGGCCTTTGGTTTTTAGGCTTTGCCCTAATCGTTCTGCCAGTGCAAATAACTCATTATCCATGCTGTGGACTCCCTGGAGTTCAGATAAAATAGGGCTATGAGTATAGAACAAAAAACCGCCAGTCCACACACGCCAATGATGCAGCAATATTTGCGTATCAAGGCAGAACACCCCGATACCCTACTGTTTTACCGTATGGGCGATTTTTATGAGTTGTTTTACGATGATGCCAAAAAAGCCTCGCAAATACTCGATATTACCTTGACCAGCCGAGGCCAATCGGCGGGAATACCGATTGCTATGGCAGGTATCCCCTATCATGCCGCTGAAAACTATCTCGCTAAGCTGTTAAGACATGGCGAGTCGGTGGCGATATGTGAGCAAATCGGTGATCCGGCAACCAGTAAAGGTCCCGTCGAGCGCAAGGTGGTACGCATTGTCACGCCCGGTACGGTCACTGATGAAGCCTTACTGGAAGACCGAAAGGATAATTTGCTGGTCGCTGTGTGTGCATTTAATAGCAAATACGGCATTGCCAGCCTGGATGTAAGCAGTGGACGGTTTGTATTGCAACAGGTTGATACCGAAGATCAGTTGCTCAGTGAAATCGGTCGGCTTAACCCGACTGAACTATTGTTTAGCGAAGATTGGCCGCTGCCTGTGAGCTTGAAACAACGCAGTGGCTTATGCCGACGAGCGCCCTGGCATTTTGAACCGGAAAGTGCCCGTTCGCTGGTGCTCAAGCAATTCAACGCGCTAGACCTGAAAGGCTACGGCTGTGACGACCTGCCTGCTGCCATCGCCGCCGCCGGTGCTTTGCTTCAGTATATTAAGGATACTCAACAAAGCGCATTACCGCATATTCAAGGAATCAGCACGGAAAGTAGCACCGACAGCATTTTGCTGGATGCTGCCAGCCGCCGTAATCTTGAACTGGATTTTCACCCGACCGGGCAACCGGAATTTACCTTATTGGGCGTACTGGATAAAACCGCGACGGCAATGGGTAGCCGTTGTTTACGGCGCTGGCTTAATCGTCCGTTGCGTGACCATCAAATTCTAAGGCATCGTTATGCCTGTATCGCCAGCTTGCTCGACGGCAAGCTGTATAAAAACGTGCAAACTCACTTACGTCGAGTAGGTGATATTGAACGAATCAGTTCGCGGATTGCCCTGAAATCGGCAAGGCCACGCGATTTGCTGGTTTTACGAAACACATTGACCGTTTTACCTGACTTGCAAGGTGTGCTTACTAGCAGTGACAACCCTCATCTGACCTTGTTGATGCAAAACATCGGTGAACATCCTGACCTTTTATCTTTATTGCAGCAAGCTATTGTCGAGAACCCACCGGTATTGATTCGTGATGGCGGCGTTATTGCAACAGGTTACAACCAGGAACTGGATGACCTGAGGAACTTGAGCCAGAATGCCGACCAATACTTGCTGGATATGGAAAGCAGGGAAAGAGCGGCAACTGGCATCAATACGCTTAAGGTCAACTATAACCGTGTACATGGCTACTATATAGAGATTTCTCATTTACATGTTGACAAGATCCCGCCCCATTACACCCGCAAGCAAACCTTAAAAGGCGCGGAGCGTTACATTACTGAGGAATTAAAAGCCTTTGAAGATAAAGTCCTCAGTGCCAAGGAAAAATCGCTGTCTTTCGAGAAAGCCTTGTATGACGAACTATTGATCAAGATTGCATTAGACTTACTGCCTTTGCAACAATGCGCGGCGGCTCTGGCTGAATTGGACGTACTGACCAACTTTGCCGAACGCTCTTACACGCTGAATTTATCACAGCCAACACTAACATCGGACAGACCGGGCATTCATATCGAAGCCGGCAGGCATCTGGTAGTCGAACAGGTCACGGATACGCCTTTTGTCGCCAATGATTTGTCCCTGTCCAACAAACGCCGGATGCTGGTCATCACTGGGCCTAATATGGGCGGTAAATCGACCTACATGCGCCAAACCGCATTGATTGTTCTCATCGCCCATATTGGCTGTTATGTGCCAGCCAAAAACTTAAACTGTGGCTTCATAGACAAGATTTTCACCCGCATTGGCGCATCGGATGATTTGTCCAGTGGCCGTTCAACGTTTATGGTGGAAATGTCCGAAACCGCTAATATCCTACATAATGCAACAGCGAATAGCCTGATTTTAATGGATGAAATAGGTCGTGGCACCAGCACATTCGATGGCCTTTCCCTGGCTTGGGCTTGTGCCGATTATCTCGCCAAAGAAACCAAAGCGTTTACCTTGTTTGCCACCCACTATTTTGAATTGACTACATTGGCTGATGAGCAAAAAACCATTGCTAATGTACATTTGGACGCGATGGAACATGGCGACAAGATCATCTTCCTTCATGCGGTCAAGGACGGCCCGGCCAACCAAAGCTATGGCTTGCAAGTCGCTTCATTGGCGGGTGTGCCACGGTCTGTTATCGAGAAAGCCAAAACCAAGCTGCGGTATTTGGAAGATAAGGCTTATATTGAGCAACAGGCGGAATCGGGCACAAACCAACTGGATTTATTTGCCAACCAGGAAAGTCATCCGGCTATTATGTTGCTTGAGGATGTCAATCCTGATGATCTCAGCCCTAAGCAAGCATTGGAATTGGTTTATCGGCTTAAAGGATTGGTTTAATTTTGTAGGGTACGCATCGCGTACCTTTTGTAGGTTACCTCGCCTGAAACGCTTCAAAATGGTACGCAATGCGTACCCTGCTTGGCTAGTTTAAATGTTCAAGTTTGTAGGCTGGGTTGGTAAACCCAGCGTTTTCCATGGCAGCTAAGCTAATAATCTGGGTTTCGTTCCTCTCAACCCAGCCGACAAAACTAAAGCCTATTGGGGAGCTTTCTCGCTCTGTAAAGCCTCAAGCAGTTGCTTTGCTGGCAAATACCCTGGGTAAATATTGCCATTTTCAGTCACAATCATGGGCGTACCTTTTACATCGAATTCGGTAGCCAGTTGCATGTGCTTATCGACAGGGTTAACGCAGGTTTTGCTTTCCAGTTTTTGGTCTTTTTTCGCCGCTGTTAAAGCTGCGTTGCGGTCTTTAGCACACCAGACCGATACCGCTTTGTTATAGGAGTCTGAACCTTTTCCGGCTCTTGGAAAAAACAAATACTGTATCGTAATGCCTTCCGCCAAGTATTGGTCAATTTCGGAATGCAGCTTACGGCAATAACCGCAGTCAATATCAGTGAAAATGGATACCTTGTACTTAGCTATTTTGGGTTTGAACACAATCATATTGTCCACGCCCATTTTTTCCAAAGCAGACTTACGGGTAGTACCCAGTTTTTGCTCTGTTAAGTCCGTGCGGTTTTCCACATCAACTAAGCGTCCTTGCAGCAAATACTTACCATCATCAGATACGTAATAGATGCTAGAACCCAAAACAACTTCCTGCAAACCCTTTATTTCAGAGGGCTTGATTGATTCGATTTTTGCTGTCGGCATAGATTTTTGTAGCGCTTTCCTGATCGCCGCATCATCTGCATGGGCAAAAGGAAGTAGCAAGGTAAACAGCAACAATCCGCTGATTTGGGTTATTTTTTTCATGGGTTTCTCTGATTTGGTTATTAGGTAATTCAAGGGTAGGAGTTATTGATCTGGAATTCGTTCACGTTCTGTCAATAATTTTTTGCATGGCAACACTAATCAAACAAGCGCTGAACATCGACAACCATGGCGGTTACCATTAGCAACAACAACAAGGCCATACCGATCTGCTGGAAAAAAATCTGTACTTTTTCTGAAACAGGACTGCCTTTGATAGCTTCGATGCCGAAAAACATAAGATGACCGCCATCGAGAACAGGCACCGGCAACAAATTCAGCACACCTAAACTCACGCTGACCAATGCCATGAATTTAATGAAATAGACCAGCCCCATACTGGCTGACTGCCCGGCGATCTGGGCAATACTGATTGGCCCACTCAAATTTTTGACCGATGCCTTGCCGATGAGCATCTTACCCATCATCTTCAAAGTCATAATGGAATAATCGTAGGTCGTTTTGAACGCAACTGGAATAGCATCAAGCGGTGGCAAAGAATATTCAACCATCATGGATTTTATCAACCCTTCCGGCATAGCCACGGATGCGCCAATTTTACCTTCAGTTTCCGCGCCGGACTGCTCGCTTTTCGGCGTTATAGGTAAAATTAACCGCATCCCTTGACGATCAACGATCACGCTGATAGTAATGTCAGGCCGTTTTTTTACGTAATCTACCCATTGCATCCAATCTGTTATAGCTTTTCCGTCCGCGCTGATGATTAAATCATCGTTTTTTAGGCCAGCAGCCAAGGCTGCACCATCAGGAAGCACCTTATCTATGATTGGCTTTAATTTGGGTGACCAAGGTTTGAATCCTAAACGGTCATACAGTTTTTCTGAATCTTGTTTATCGTTGTCGGTTAAGTTGATGATTCTGTCATTTTGTTCATCAGTAATATTCTTAACCTTAACTTTGATGTTCGGCTCACCATCCATTGCGGAAGTAATCAGGACGCTCATTGCCTCCGTCCAAGTTTTGGTGGCTTTATCGTTTACGGAAATTATTTCTTCGCCTTCGACAAAGCCCGCCGCCGCAGCAAGCGTACCTTGTTTGACTTCTCCCAATATCGGTCTCATTCCTGTTTCGCCCAACACTAGCACCGCCCAGAAAAGGGCAATAGCCAACATCAGGTTAAAAATCGGCCCTGCTGCAACTATGGCAGTCCTTACCCACAACGATTGGTGGTTAAAGGCGAACTGCACGTCTTCCGCTTTGACTGCACCCTCGCGCTCATCGACCATTTTGACGTAACCGCCCAAGGGTATCGCCGATAAGACATATTCCGTTGCATCAGGGTTTTTCTGGTGTGACCATAACACCTTACCAAAACCAACGGAAAACCGGAGTACTTTGACCCCAGTTTTACGGGCAACCCAGAAATGGCCGAATTCATGAAATGAAATCAGGATGCCAATAGCTATGACGAAAAAAAACAGGGTATGTAACATTTCCATCAAGGATACATCCCAGCGATAATCTGTTTGGCAACCAACCTTGCTTGAAGGTCTTGTTCCAGGATGACAGCCAAAGTATCTGCAACAACAACGGCTATAGTATCCATACAACGCTCGATAATGACTGGGATATCGGTAAATTTTACCTGTCGATCTAAAAAGGCTTCCACGGCTATCTCATTTGCAGCATTTAGTATGGCTGGCATGGTTCCACCCGCATGTATCGCCTTATAAGCCAAGCGTAAACACGGGAAACGTTCCAGATTTGGCTCTTCAAAATCCATGCGACGGACATCAAAAATATTCAGTTGCTTAGCGCCAGAATCAAACCGTTCCGGCCATGCCATCGCATGGGCAATGGGTATCCGCATATCGGGATTGCCCATTTGCGCTAATACCGTGCCGTCGACATAATCGACCATAGAATGAATCACACTTTGGGGATGGATAACCACTTGTATCTGGTCTGGCGACATATTGAACAACAGACAGGCTTCGATCATTTCCAAACCCTTATTCATCATGGTAGCTGAATCTACGGAGATTTTTTTGCCCATATCCCAGTTTGGGTGAGCGACTGCTTGTTCCGGAGTAACATCGGCCATAAGCTCTATCGGCATTTCCCGGAATGGCCCACCCGAAGCCGTTAATAGTATGCGCCGTACCTGCTTGCCATCCGTCCCGGTTTTATAATGGGCAGGCATGCACTGGAAGATGGCATTATGTTCACTATCAATCGGCAGTAAATGTGCGCCTGACGCTGAAACCGCATCCATAAAAATATCCCCAGACATCACTAAGGCTTCTTTATTGGCGAGTAACACGGTTTTTCCTGCCTTCGCCGCAGCAAGACTGGGCAACAAACCCGCCGCACCAACGATAGCAGCCATAACCGAATCCACTTCATCCAGTGTGGCAACTTCTTCCAGTGCTTTTGCACCTGTCAGTACTTTAATA
>Ga0302323_100003911_pt1 | contig 12120 bp, 13 predicted proteins | sample Fen_T0_3_FD_201950 | JGI IMG/M metagenome (GOLD analysis project Ga0302323, IMG submission 201950) | Peat permafrost microbial communities from Stordalen Mire near Abisko, Sweden - Fen_T0_3 | ecosystem: Environmental > Terrestrial > Soil > Wetlands > Permafrost | place: Sweden: Abisko... | reverse complement strand
CGCGACAGCGCACGGCGGGTGAGGGGCGGGCCCAATGGGACTTATTCGACCGAGCGAGCGTGCCTGTCGGACTCCGCGGAAAATATGAAGTCCATGGCTCGCACTCCAGTGCTCAGTTCAGACGACGACTTCATCTGGCGCGCAGTTAGAAGTTGTGCGGGATCGCCAAACTGACCCCGGGCCGTTGTTCTTGAGGTGGCCTCCACGGGAGGCGATGACGCCGACGATGGGCCCGCCCCTCACCCGCCGTGCAAAAGCGCACGGCGGCCTCTCCCGGTGGGAGAGGCAGAAGCCTGCACTCTCCGGGCTTGCGAGAGCGATCGGCCTTCCTCGAAAATTGCGACGAATCGTGAGCCCGGTGGGAGAGGCAGAAGCCTGCACTCTCCGGGGCTTGCGAGAGCGATCGGCCTTCCTCGAAAATTGCGACGAATCGTGAGCTCGGTGGGAGAGGCAAGAGCCTGCACTCTCTGGACTTGCGAGAGCGATCGGCCCTCGCGCCTCCACCCGCCCACCCTGCCGAGGTGAGCGACGTTTCAGAACATCCCGGCCAAGCCCAACGCAGCACCGCCCGGGATGGGAGCGGCCGAGATCGCCGGCACCCACGGTGACCGCAGGAGGCGAATGATCCCCCAGGTGGCGGCCGCACCGCCGATGGCCAGCCCGCCCCACGAGACGCGGTTGAGCCGCCTGGCGCAGGCGACCCGATCCCGCGTGATGGTCGAGGCTCCGGACGCGCCGGGCCGCTGGCTCTCGTAGTCACTGGTGGTCCTTGCCGCCACGGCCAACCCGATGCCCGACACCACCACCACCGCGCCGCCCCCGGCGGCGAGCACCCAGGAGAAGGTGCGCCCGGTCCGCTCCGCCTGCTGCGCCGACACCACCGCGATCGGCGCGCCATCACGCACGGACAGATCCGCTGCGCCGGTAGAGCTGAACTCCCGCCTCGACGAGGAAGCGGCGGCTGCCGTGGCTCCGGCGACCAAGATCACCGAAGCCGCCACGAAGGCGAATGTGCTCATGGTCGGGTAGCGTACCCGGCCCGCGCCCTCCCGGGCAACGGGCCGGCCCGACCCCGCCGGCTTGACCCATCCGCCGGCTTGCTGCGGATCACTTCTCCAGCGCCATGATCTTGTCGACGCGCACCTTGTGCCGGCCGCCCTCGAACGCCTGCTCGAGGAAGACCGTGAGAATGCTGGCCGCCAGCCCCAGCCCGGTCACGCGCTCGCCCATGCAGAGCACGTTGGCGTCGTTGTGCGCCCGGGCCATGCGGGCCTCGAACTCGTTGCAGCACAGGGCCGCGCGCACGCCGTGTACCTTGTTTGCCGACATGCTCACACCCAGGCCCGTACCGCAGGTCAGGATCCCGAAGCGCGCCCGGCCCGCGGCCACCGCCTCGCCCACCCGAGCGGCGTAGTCCGGGTAGTCGACGCTCTCGTCCGAGAACGGCCCGAGGTCCTCGACCTCCCACCCCTGCTCCTTCGCCACCCGGACCACCTCGGCGCGCAGCCTCCGCCCCGCGTGATCCGATCCCACGATGATCTTGCCGGCCATGTCCTCTCCGACTCCACCGCGCTGGAACGGGCGCCCCGCGCGCTCGCCCCATCGCAACGAGAGCGGCCGGCAAGTGAGCTGCCGGCCGCCCCCAGATTTTCCGTCGGGTCGACTAGACCCGCTTGAACGCCAGGACCGAGTTGGTCCCGCCGAACCCGAAGCTGTTCGAGAGCACCGCGCCCACCCGCTTCTCCCTGGCGACGTTGGGGATCGCGTCGACCGCGCACTGCGGGTCCTGCTGCTCGAGGTTGATGGTCGGCGGGAGGATCCCGGTCGACAGCGCGAGCAGGCTCGCGACCGCCTCCACGCCGGCGGCTGCACCGAGCGTGTGGCCGGTCATCGACTTGGTCGAGGAGACCATCAACTTTTGCACGTGGGCCCCGAACACCCTCTGCATCGCCTGGCACTCGGCGATGTCACCCGCCTCGGTGGAGGTCCCGTGGCAGTTGATGTAGCCCACGTCCTCCGGGTTGAGACCCGCGTCCTGCATCGCCATGCGCATCGCGCGCTGGCCGCCTTCACCCTCCGGAGCCGGCGAGGTCGGGTGGTAGGCATCGGCGGTGGCGCCGTAGCCGGCCAGCTCCCCGTAAATGCGCGCCCCACGCTTGCGGGCGTGCTCGTACTCCTCGAGGACCAGGATGCCGGCGCCCTCCGCGATGACGAAGCCATCGCGGCCGACGTCGAACGGCCGGCTGGCCTTCTCAGGCGCGTCGTTGCGCTCCGAGAGCGCCCGCGCCGCGCAGAAGCCGCCGACCCCCAGGGGGGAGATGGTCGCCTCTGCTCCGCCGGACACCATCACGTCGGCCATCCCACGCTCGATGATCATGAGCGCGTCGCCGATGGAGTGGTTGGCCGTGGCACAGGCCGACACCGTGGAGTAGTTCGGCCCCTTCAGCCCCCAGCGCATGCTGATCTGGCCAGGGGCCAGGTTGATGATCACGCTCGGGATGAAGAAGGGGTTGATCCTCCGAACGCCCTTCTGGAGCACGATGGAGTGGGTCTCCTCGATTCCGGAGAGGCCACCGATCCCCGCGCCCACGACCACGCCGATCCGCTCCAGATCCTCCTTGGAGAGGTCGAGCCCGGAGTCCTTGATGGCCATGTCGGCCGCGGCGATGGAGAACTGGATGAACCGCTCGTTCCGCCTCGCCTCCTTCTTCTCCATGAAGGCTTCGGGGTCGAAGCCCTTCACCTCGCCGGCGAACCGCACCGGGAAGGTCGACGCATCGAAAAGCGTGATGGGTCCGATGCCGCTCTTGCCGGACACCATGGCCTTCCAGGACTCCTCCACCCCGATGCCAAGCGGGGTGATGGTTCCCAGGCCAGTCACGACCACACGACGCCGCTCCATGCTAACGACCTCCAGCGCGTGGCGAGCTCGACGGGTTCCGGAGCTTCACGCGGTCTTACTTCTTGTGGGTGTTGATGTAACCGACGGCGTCCGAGACGGTCTTGATGTTCTCGGCCTCCTCGTCGGGGATCTCGACCTCGAACTCCTCCTCCATCGCCATGACGAGCTCGACGATGTCGAGGGAGTCGGCGCCCAGGTCCTCGATGAAGCTGGAGTTGGGCTTGATCTCGTCCTCGCCCACGCCCAGCTGCTCGGCGATGATGCTCTTGACCTTCTGCTCGATATTGGTGGCTTCGGCCATGTTCGCTCCTCGTTGGGGGTTGGTTGGTCGCCGCGTGTCTGCGGCTACATGTAAATGCCGCCGTTGATCCGAACGACCTCGCCGGTCACGTACGACGCCTTGTCGCTCACGAGCCAGGCCACGCAGTTGGCGATGTCCTGGGGGGTGCCGAGGCGCGCGAGCGGAATCGCCTCGGACAACTTCGTCCTTGCTGCTTCGGGCAGGGCCTGCGTCATCGGTGTGTCGATGAAGCCCGGGGCCACTGCGTTGACGCGGACGTTGCGGGAGGCGAGCTCCTTGGCCACCGTCTTTGTGAGGGCGATCAGCCCGCCCTTGCTGGCCGAGTAGGCCGCCTGGCCCGCGTTGCCCATCTCGCCCACCACCGACGCGATGTTGACCACCGCGCCGGCCCGCTGCTTCATCATGATCCGGCCGGCCGCGCGCATCAGGTTGAAGGCGCCGGTCAGGTTGATGTCGAGCGTCAGCTTCCAGTCCTCGTCCTTGAACCGGACCAGGAGCGCGTCGCGCGAGACCCCGGCGTTGTTCACCAGGATCTGGAGCCCGCCAAAGTCCTTGGTGATGGCCTCGATCGCCTCGTCGCAGGCGGAGGCCACCGACACGTCGAACTTGTAGTACTTGGCCTGGGGCGCGCCGGCCTGCTTCATGGCCTCCACCGCCTCGGCGCCGGCCTCGGCGTTCACGTCGTTGAGCGCGATGCTCGCGCCGCCCTTGGCCAGCTCGAGCGCGATGGCCCGGCCGATCCCGCGAGCAGCTCCGGTCACGAGCGCGGTCTTTCCCTTGAAGTCGTACATTCAGCCTCCTCGAAGTACCTGCAGCGTGCTCTCCAGAGACGCGTCGTCCTCGACGTTGAGGACCTGGACCGATCGGTCGATCCGCTTCATCAGGCTCGCCAGGACCTTGCCCGGCCCGATCTCCACGGCGCGCGTCACGCCCAGCCGCACCATCTCCTGGGCGCACTCGATCCAGCGGACCGGTGAGGTGACCTGCTCCACCAGGAGCGAAACGATCCGATCGAGGTCCTGATTGGGCTTGGCCTCGACGTTGGTCACCACCGGGACGCGGGGGGCCTTCCAGGCCACGCCGCGCAGCGCGGCCTCGAGCGGCGACTTCACCGGCGACATGAGCGCGCAGTGGAAGGGGGCGGAGACCGGGAGCGGCATCACCTTCTTGGCGCCCGCCTCCATGAGCTTGGCGCGGGCGACCTCCACCGCGCCGGCGTCGCCGGCGATCACCGTCTGGCCCGGCTCGTTGAAGTTGGCGGGTGCGCAGACCTTGCCGGTGGCCGCGGCCACCTCGGCGCAGCACGCGGCGACCTGCTCCGGCGCCAGTCCCAGCACCGCCGCCATGGCGCCCAGCCCGGTCGGAACCGCCTGCTGCATCAAAATTCCGCGGGTCCGGACTATCTTGGCCGCGTCCGCCGGTGAGATCGCTCCAGCCGCGACGAGCGCGCTGTACTCTCCGAGCGAGTGTCCCGCCACCACGTCCGGCACCACCCCGCGGGCGGACAGCACCGCCGTGGCAGCGGCCGACACCGTCAGGATGGCCGGCTGGGTGTTGGAGGTCAGCTTGAGCGCGTCCTCGGGCCCCTCGAAGCAGAGCCGGGAGAGCTGCTCGCCCAGCGCGGAGTCGACCTGGTCGAAGACCGCCTTCGCCTCGGGGTAGCGGTCGGCCAAGGCGCGGCCCATGCCGACCTTTTGCGATCCCTGCCCCGGGAAGATGAAAGCGACCTTGCCCATGCCCGTCTCGCCTCCTTTGACTACCAGCGAACCACCGCACTGCCCCACGCCAACCCGCCGCCGATCGCCATCATCAAGACGATGTCGCCCGGCTTCAGCGTTCCGGCGCGATTCGCCTCATCGAGGGTGATGGGGAGGCTGGCGGAGGAAGTGTTGCCGTACTTTTCGAGATTCGTCCAGCACTTCGCGAGCGGGATTCCCAGCCGGTCCAGCGTGCCCTCGATGATCCGGATGTTCGCCTGGTGCGCGATCACGTGCGTCACGTCGCCCGGCGCCATTCGGTTGGCGACCAGCGCCTCCTGCGCCACCTCGGCGAGCGTCCGCACCGCAGCCTTGTACACTTCCCGGCCGTTCATTCGGATGGTGTAGAGCCGCTCGTCCAGGACCTTCTGGCTGATGGGCTGGCGCGATCCGCCGCCCGGCGAGTTGAGGATGGGCCAGTAGCTGCCGTCGCTGTGAAGGTGCATCGAGAGGATGCCGCGGTCGTGCGACGTGGCCGGCGCCAGGACCATCGCGCCCGCGCCGTCGCCAAAGAGGACGCAGGTGTTCCGGTCTTGCCAGTTGGTGATGCGCGACAAGGTCTCGGCGCCGATGACCAGGGCGGACTTGACCGCGCCCGAGGCGATGTACCGATCCGCGATCGAGAGGCCGTAGATCGACCCGGCACAGGCCGCCGAGACGTCGAAGGCGAAGGCCTTCTTGTTCTGGAGGCGCGCCTGCAGCACCGTGGCGGTGCTCGGGAACGGCATGTCCGGCGTGACCGTGCCGACGACGATCAGCTCGAGGTCCTCGGGCGCGATCCCGGCCATCTGGAGGGCCTTGGTCGCCGCGTGGAGGGCCATGTCGCTGGTGGCCTCGCTCGCGTCGGCGATGTGGCGCTCCCGGATGCCGGTCCGGCTGACGATCCACTCGTCGTTGGTCTCGACCATCTTCTCCAGATCTGCGTTGGTCAGGACCTTGGCCGGCGCGTAGGCACCGGTTCCGACGATCTGCGACCGCATCGGTTCTCCTCGGTTCATGGGGTCACGCGTCCTGGGAGGCGGTCCTTCGCCCGGTCTCCGGGTTCGGATCCGGGGCGTCGGTGTTGCAGGCGAGCAGCGCCTCGGCCTGCGCGGCCGCCTGGGCGATCTCGTCGGTGCACCGGGCCTGGGCCGCGTCCCGAGCGCGCCGGATGGCGTTCTCGATGGCCAGCGCGTCGGAGGCGCCGTGGCCGATGATGCCGATCCCGGCCACGCCGACCAGCGGCGCGCCACCGATCTCCCGCCAATCGATGCGCTTGCGCAGCCGAGCGTAGGCGCCCTTGGACAGCAGCGCGCCCAGCTTGGCCAGGAAGCTTTGCGAGAGCGACTGGCGCAGGAGCCCGGTCACGGCCTTGGCCGTGCCCTCGATGGTCTTGAGCGTGACGTTCCCGGTGAAGCCGTCGGTGACGATCACGTCGAGCTCGCCGGTCATGACGTCGCGCCCTTCGCAATAGCCGCGGAAGTCGAGGGAGGATCGGCGCAGCGCCGTCAGGGCGGCGCGGGTCAGATCGGTCCCCTTCGAGTCTTCTTCGCCGTTGGAGAGCACCGCCACCCGCGGTCGAGCCACGCCGAGCACGCGGCGCGCGTAGACCTCGCCCATCAGGGCGAACTGGACCAGGTGGATGGGCTTGCACTCCACGTTGGCGCCCATGTCGAGCAGCAGCGGGTGCCCCTTGAGCGCGGGTAGGTTGGAGATGATGGCAGGACGCTCGACTGAGGCCAGTCGGCCCAGGACAAAGATGGCGCCGGCCATGATCGCGCCGCTGTTGCCGGCGCTGACCATGGCACAGGCCTCTCCCGACTTGACCAGCTCGAAGCAGACGCGGATCGAGTTGTCGCGCTTGCGGCGCATGGCCTGGCCGGGGTGGTCGGACATCTCGACCACCTCGGAGGCGTGCCGCAGCACGATGGGAAGCTTGGTTCCAGCCTTGCGCCGGTCCAGCTCCTGCTGGATGAGGGCCTGATCGCCCACCAGCAGGACGCTCAAGCCCTTGCGCGCTGCGTTAATGGCACCTTGAACGATTTCGCCGGGGGCCTTGTCGCCCCCCATCGCGTCGATCGCTACAGGTGCCAGTGGCTGGTCCATGGGGATGGGCGTCGGCAGTGCACCGGCACTACCAGGCGCCCGCCGTCCTGGCTAGGCACCTTTCGTGATCTGCTGGCCCTTGTAGGTCCCGCAGTACGGGCAGGCCCGGTGAGAGACGACCGGCTCCTTACACTTGGGGCACTTGGTCACGTTGGCCGGCGTGATCTTGAAATTGGCGGCGCGGCGGCGATCTCGGCGCATGCTGCTGGTTCGCTTCTTCGGTACACCCACGGCTCGCTCCTCTTCTTGGCGTCAGCGCCTACTGCAATTTGAGCTTCTTGAGCCCGGCCCACCGCGGGTCGGGGACATGCGGGTCACAACCGCAGTCACGCTCGTTCAAGTTCGTTCCGCAGACCGGGCAGAGGCCCTTGCAGCCCTCTTGGCACACGGGGTAGCCCGGCAGCGCCAGGAGCAACTGCTCCCGGTAAATCGGGTCCAGGTCGATCGTCTTGCCCTGGTACGTGTCCTCGTCCACGTTGGCGGTCTCGAAGCTGCCCGCGACGGGCGTCTTCTCTGCTTCGCGGTCCCGCGACTTGCGGGGCTCGTCCTGGTACTCGTCCAGCGGCACGAGCGTTAGCTCGAAATCGACTGGAAGCTCGATCGACGCCGGGGCGAGGCAGCGACCGCACGGGCAGGAGAGCTGCACGCGCGAGCTGGCTTCGATGAGGACGCGGCGATCGACCAGCCGCAGCCGAGCCTGCACGTGGGCAGGTGCGGTTGCACGGAAGCCAGCCTTTTCGCCCGACACCATCTCGTCCACCTGCTCCCGGCTCACGTCCCAAGCCTTGGCAAGATTGCCGCTCGCCTCAATTTCATGAATATTGACCAGCACTTGCGCTGTTCCTGAGGCGCGAAAAAGGGCCTCATTATAGGGTTGAAGGGGGGGAAGTCAAGGCACACCACGCCGGCGCGCCATGTCATCCACCTTTCTAAGGGCCCTCCTGGCGCAACGCATGCCAGGCCCGCGAGAGCTCAGAGACGAGACGAGTCGGACAGATATGTACCCGACCGGCTCACGTTGTGGGGGGAGAATCGAACGATCTGACGGAACTTCCTGGGGTTAGGGCTTGATCAGCCCTCTCGTCACTGCCAGGAGCGCGGCCTCGGCCTTGGTCGAGACGTCCATCTTCTCGTAGATGCGCTTCACGTAGGTCTGGACGGTACCTTCGGCGATGCCGAGGGCGTTGGCGACGTCGGCGTAGGTGTGGCCGTGGACGAGGAGTTGGAGGACCTCGAGCTCGCGCTTGGAGAGGGCCGGGGTGTTGGCGCGCTGATTCGGGGGGTCACCGCGCAGCTCGGAGAGGAGGACCTTGGCGGCGCGGGGGCTGATCGGGGCGGCCTCGCCGGAGAGGACCTCTTCGACGGCGCGGGTCAGCTCTGCAGCGCGGAACGGTTTGAGGATGTAGCCAGCGGCGCCTGCTTTGAGGGCGTTCAGCACGCGGGCGGGGATATCGACGGCTGTGAGGGCGATGCAGGCGGTCTTGGGCAACTCGGAGTGGATGGCCGAGATGACGTCCTCACCGCTCATGCGAGGGAGGCCCAGGTCGATGAGGGCGACGTCGGGACGTTCTTTGCGAGCGAGCGCGAGGCCCAACTCACCCGTACCGGCAGTGCCGCAGACTTCGAAGCCGTGGGTGGTGAGCACCTGAGCGATGAGGTTGGCAACGGCCTCGTCGTCCTCGATCGCGATGGCCCGGACCACCATGAAAGCTCCGATCAGGAGAGCGCAGTGAAACCGCTCCCTTCTTCGTGTGTACAGCGGGCATGGGGAAGGGTCAAGGAGGGGCATCCCTTGAGATGGGTACGGGCGAGAGGGCGCTGGGCACACTTGGCCTACCGGTGTCCATCAGGCCGGTTTTCGCTGGGAGTTCGGGGTCCTCGGCTGCGGTTCCTGCCCCCCCCATAGGTCGGGGGATGTCTGTCTGGTGCCAGCGGACCGCGGGTGGAGTGCGCGGTGGAATCGGAGCGTAACCGGGCCCACAAACGACAGAAAGCGTGGATTCGTCCTTGACGGGGGAGCCGAGCCACGGCATACGTTCGCCGTGTTGCGGCGCCGTGACGGTCGGGGAGTCCTGGTCGGTGGGGCGTCGCAGCGGGATTTCGGGTTGCGCGATTAGCTCAGTTGGATAGAGCGTCGGCCTCCGGAGCCGAAGGCCGCAGGTTCGAATCCTGCATCGCGCGCTACCGTAACGGCCGGGAATTCGTCACCTTGGGTGACTGGGTTCCCGGCCGTTGCTTTTCCTGCCCTCCCCCTCTTGCAGCAAGGATGCAGCAAACGGAGCCGGTTCGGCGCCAGCGGCAGCACGCGCTTGCGCTTGGTCGGACACCTCCGGTGCAGTCCACCCGAAGGCCAGCCGATTCATTTCGGCGCGCAGATAGCCTGGGGCGAGGTGGCCGTAGACCTCGGTGGTGATCTTGGGATCGCCGTGGCGCAGGATGCGCTGCACCGCGGCCGGGTTGACCCCTGCCTGCATGAGAAGGCTGGAAGCCAGGCAGCGTTCAGGACGGGATCGCTCCAGGCGGCAAGGAGCGCATCTCGGATGGATGGTGATCGGGGCTGTAGCATGAAGAGGTGCGACCTATCGGCGATCGACCTCGCCCGGTCTAGCGCGCTCGCATTCCTCGCGTGCTTCGGCATGCACTGCCCATGGATGATCTCGCCGCTTCGTTCTGCCCATCGAGTTCTCAACCGAAGAGCTTCTGAAAAGTCGCGCTGTCGAGTGCGTGCAACTTCGTCGCGAATTCGTTGACGTAGAAGACGTCAGGTGAATACCGCTGCGCCCGGGTCCTGATGCGGAACTCTGGGTCACCGGGTTTCGGATCGAACAGAACGAAGCCGACCCCGAACAGGCTGCAGAGCGCCTCGAGCCGGCTCTGGTCTTCTTCAGTCATGGTCGAGGGCATGACGACGTAGGTCCGGGCGGCGAACAGCCTGTAGGCAATCGCCTGGCCGAAGGCGACGATGGGCTGTCCGGGGTCGATCTTGATCTCGGCGGCCACGATCTCTGGCGTGAACTTGATGAGCTGCGCCGCGAGAGGCCGGTACACGCCAACCACGTCTGGAGTTCCCCACTTCGTCCGAAGCCCTGCACCTCCCAGAGCGACCGCCTCGGTCGCTTCCTCCAAGTCATTCGCGAGCCATGAGGCGAACGGGGCGTAAACGTCCTCTTCTCGCCGGACCGTTGACTGAGTTGGCTCCGGCGCCACCGGCTCGTCGGGACTGAGCGGTCGGTAGAGCCCGCGGGAGGGCTTCGTTATCTCATTCGGGAATGCCGCAACGAGCTGATTCGCGACTTGGGTCTCGACCGAATTGGGAGCCGATCCCGGAAGAACCTCGATGATCTTCGTTACGAGGTCACGGAATCGTATTCCACCGGGATACTGGAGAATGATGTCCCGTCCAGCCTGGCGGATCGTTTTCGTGCTGACAGTTGACACGTTTCGCTCCTAGGCAGCCTGGCCCCACTCGGCCGCGAGCAGCTCGGCCTGCTTCATGACCGTTTCGACGGCCTTCTCCTGCTTGTCGGGCGGGTAACCGCGCTTGCGCAGGATGCGCCGGACCTTGACGCGCATCTGCGCCTTCACGTTCTCGCGGACGGTCCAGTCGATGGTGACGGATTGTCGGATGGTGTTGGTCAGATCGCGAGCTATCTCGGCAAGCGCTTGGTCGCCCAAGACCTGCTTGGCTGAGTCGTTGTCCGCGAGCGCATCGTAGAACGCAGCCTCGTCCTCATTGAGCTTCAGTTCCTCACCGTGCCGCTGGGCCTCGCGCATCTCCTTGGCCAGGTGGATGAGTGCGTCGATAACCTGGGCGGTCTCGATGGCGCGATTCCTGTACCGAAGTATCGTCTTCTCCAGCTTCTCGGAGAACGCCTCCGACTGGACGAGGTTCTTCCTCTTTCGGACCTTGAGTTCGTCGTTGAGCAGCTTGCGCAGCAGCTCCACGGCCAAGTTCTTCTGCGGAAGCTTCTTCACGTCGGCCAGGAACTCCTCGGACAGAATCGAGATGTCGGGCTTCTTCAGCCCGGCTGCCGCGAAGACATCGACCACGCCGTCGGTGGCGATGGCGCTGGATACGATCTGCCGAATGGCGTGGTCCATCTCAGCGTCAGTTCGGCCGCCGATGGCACCCGAGGACTTGACCACCGCGGCCTTCACCGCCTGAAAGAAGGCCACCTCGTCCCGGACCATCATCGCGTCGGCATGCGGCACGGCGAGCGCGAACGCGCGCACCAGCTCGGTCACTGCCTTCACCAGACGGTCGCGGCCGTCCTCCTGGGCGAAGATGTGCTGCTGTGCCGCCGGGAGGAGCCGCAGGCGCTCGGCCGGCGTGCCGGTGAGGAACCGGGAGTAGTCGAACCCGTGGAAGATGGCGCGACAGACCTCCACCTTCTCCAGAACCACCTTGGCCGCCTCGTCCTGGTCGATGGCGGTGCGCCCGAAGCCGCCAGCCGCGGTGTAGGTGGCGAGCGCGCCCCGGAGCTCGTCGGCGAGCCCGAGGTAGTCCACCACCAGCCCACCCGGCTTGTCCTTGAAGACCCGGTTTACCCGGGCGATGGCCTGCATCAGGCCGTGCCCGCGCATGGGCTTGTCCACGTAGAGCGTATGAAGGCAGGGGGCGTCGAAGCCGGTGAGCCACATGTCCCGGACGATCACGATCTTGAGCGGGTCAGCCGGGGTCTTGAACCTCTTGGCGAGATCGCGGAGCTGGGTCTTGGTGCGCCGGTGCTGTTGGAAGCTCTCCGGGTCCGTCGAGGATCCGGTCATCACGACCTTGATGCCACCCCGGGTGTCGTCCAGATCGTGCCAGTCCGGCCGTAGCTTGGTGATGGCCGCGTACATGTCTACGCAGATCCGCCGCGACATGCAGACCACCATGGCCTTGCCGTCCATCGTATCTAGGCGCGCTTCGAAGTGGCGCACCAGGTTCTCGGCGATGAGCTGGACCCGCTTCTCCTCGCCGACCACTGCCTCGAGGGCGGCCCATTTGGAGCGGAGCTGAGCTCGGCGATCCTCCTCTTCGCCCTCAGTGACCTCCTCGAACTCCTCGTCGATGACGGGTTTCTGCTCTTCCT
>Ga0302323_100003910_pt1 | contig 12123 bp, 12 predicted proteins | sample Fen_T0_3_FD_201950 | JGI IMG/M metagenome (GOLD analysis project Ga0302323, IMG submission 201950) | Peat permafrost microbial communities from Stordalen Mire near Abisko, Sweden - Fen_T0_3 | ecosystem: Environmental > Terrestrial > Soil > Wetlands > Permafrost | place: Sweden: Abisko... | reverse complement strand
ATACCACCTCGCACGGCGAGCTGGCCTACCACGACTGAGCGTGGCGCAATGCGGGTGACCTGACCCGTACGGGGCCCCGGTGGCGAAAGCTGCCGGGGCCTTTTTCATTTGTGACGCAGTTCGCCTTTGGTGCCGGCCAAGGCGCTGATACTCTCCGCTGACCGCCTGGAGGGTCCCCATGCGCACATCCCCGCTCGCCGCCCTGTTCACGCTCGCCGCGCTCGCCATGCTGCGCGTCGTCGGCGCCGGCGAGATCTACTGCAACAACCAGGGCAAGGAATGCAGCGACCGGCCGTGGCCGGGCGCGATCACCGTGCACACCCCCAACCCCGGCGAGCCCCAGCCCGTCAGCACGCCGGCCGAGGCGCCGGGCAAGGGCGCGCCCGCCGTGGACGCCGCCGCCAATGACCGGCTGCGCGCCGAGGCGCAGCGCAGCGCCGTGCAGAAGGACGTCGCCGCCACGCGTGCCGAGCAGTGCAAGGCGGCCAAGGAAAAATACGAGAAGAGCATCGAGGCGCGCCGGCTGTACCGCCTCGGCAAGGATGGCGAGCGCGAGTACCTGTCGGACGCCGAGGTCGACGAGGCCCGCCTGGCCGCCAAGCAGGAACTGGACACGGCCTGCGGCAAGGGCTGAAGCCACCGCCCGCAACGGCCCGGCCCCGGCCCCCGGGCGACCCCTGGCCCGCAGGCTACGTCATTGCAGCTGCGTGAAAAGCGCAACGGTATAGGCGCCGAAGACCGCAAGGCCGAGCAGAGAAAACACCTTGTGGTAACCCTCCGCCGGCACGAACATCGCCGCGGCGGACATCGCGAGGAATCCCAGGTGCACGGCCAGGTTGGCCCCTGAGGGCAGGTGCCCGGCGATGACGCGATCCTTGGCCATGCTGGCCAGCAACAGCAGCACCAGCAGGCCGAAGAACCAGCGCGCGTGCCGGCGGTAGTGCTCGCGCAGGTCAACGACCTCCGGGAGGATGAAGTCCGGGAAGACGATGGCCGCGAGCATGTACTGGGCGATCGCCTGCAGCAGCAGGATGCTGAACGCCGGGAAGGTCCAGTGCTCGATCACGCGCAGGCCGAACATGGCCCACCAGCTTTGCACGTCGATGAGCAGCAGCAGCAGCGCCCAGGCCACCGAGGGCCAATAGGGCCGGATGTGGGTGCGGGCAAGCACCAGTCCCCTGAAGCCGAGCAGGATCTGCGTCATCGCGAATCCGACGATGATGGAGAGCAGGACCGACAGGTACCCGAACGCGTCCATGGGCAGGCACTCCCTCGTGTTTGCCCGGCATAGTGCACGGGCAGGCCGGTCCCCTGCTACATTCACGTCCCGGCAGCCCCAAGGGAACGTGACCCCATGCGATGCGGATTGATCGGCCTCGGCGCCATGGGCACCGGCATGGCCCGCAACCTCCACAAGGCCGGCCTCCTCACGGGCACCTGGAACCGCAGCGCCGGCAAGGCGCAGGCGCTGGCCGCGGAGCTCGGCTGCGCGGCACCCGCCAGCGTCGGTGAACTGGCCGCCGCCAGCGACGTGCTGGTGCTGTGCGTCTCGGCCGACGAAGACGTGCTGGCCGTGGTCGAGGCCATCGGGCCGCACCTCGCGCGCGGCTCGCTGGTCATCGACTGCTCCACGGTCAGCGCGGATGCGGCCCGGCGCGCCGGCGCGCTGCTGGCCGCGCGCGGCGTGGATTTCCTCGATGCGCCGGTCAGCGGCGGCGTGGAAGGCGCGCGCCTCGGCACGCTGGCCATCATGGTGGGCGGCGAAGCGGCCACCTTCGAGCGCGCCCGGCCGGTGCTGGCCGCCATGGGCAGGACGCTGACCCACTTCGGCGCGCAGGGCGCGGGCCAGGCCGCCAAGGCCACCAACCAGATCATGGTCGCGGGCGTGATCCGCGCCGTGGCCGAGGGCCTGGCCTTCGCGCAGGCCCAGGGGCTGCCGCTCGATCGCACCATCGCCACGCTCAGCGCCGGCGCGGGCGGCAGCTGGTACCTCGCCAACCGCGGCCCGTTCATGGAACGCGACCAGTACCCGGCGGGCTTCCGCGTGCGCCTGCACGAGAAGGACCTGCGCATCTGCCGCGACATGGCACGCGCCGCCGGCGCATCGCTGCCGGTGGTCGACGACCTGCTGGCCGAGTACGCGCAGCTGATCGAGCAGGGCCACGCAGACGAGGACATTTCCGTGCTGTTCCGGCTGAAGAGGGCGCTGTTCAAGGGCGGCCATGGCTGAGGGCCGCGAGCCGGCGCAGGGCCCGGCGCCCGCTGCAGCGACCGGCGGCGGCCTGAACCTGCCCGACTTCTGCGCCGCGCCGGCGGTGCTGGCCGTCGTGCTGATCGTCACGCTCACGGCCGTCGTGCTGGCGGTGGCGCGCGAGGAAGGCGCGCTCAAGTTCTGGCTCGACCTGGCGCGCACCGCGCTGTTCCTGCTGTGGGTGGGCCTGGGGAGCGCAGCGGTGCTGTGCTCGCTGCGCAGGACCATCGCAGGCCTGCCGACCGCGATGGCCAGCGTCGTCGCGCTCGGCGCGATGCTGGCGGTGCTGGCGGCCGTGTCGGCCGGCACGCTCTGGCTTGGCAGCAGCACCTTCGTAGGTCCCCGCGCCGCCAACCTGCTGCTGCCGGTGAGCCCGGGGCGCTTCTTCGCCGGCAACCTCGGCATCGGCCTGATCATCGGCGCGCTCGCGCTGCGCTACTTCTACGTGACCGGCGAATGGCGCCGCAACGTCGAGCTGCAGGCGCGCGCGCGCGTGCGTGCGCTGCAGGCGCGCATCCGCCCGCACTTCCTCTACAACAGCATGAACACCATCGCCGCGCTGACGCGCAGCGACCCGGTGCGCGCCGAAGAGGCAGTGCAGGACCTGGCCGACCTGTTCCGTGCCAACCTGAGCGAGCAGCGCGCGCGCATCACGCTCAAGGAAGAGCTCGAGGTGGCGCGCATCTACCAGCGCATCGAGCAACTGCGGCTCGGCGACCGGCTGCATGTCACCTGGGACGTGGCCCAGCTGCCGATGCGCGCGATGGTGCCGGGCCTGCTGATGCAGCCGCTGCTCGAGAACGCCATCTACCACGGCATCGAGCCGCGGCCCGAGGGTGGCATGGTCACGGTCAGCGGCGCGCGCGATGGCGGGCAGCTGAACCTCAGCGTGCGCAACCCGTTGCCGGCCGAAGGGAGCGAGGCGCACACCGGCAACCGCGTCGCGCTCGCCAACATCCAGGAACGGCTCGAGCTCCTGTATCCGGGCCGCTCCTCGGTCGAGGCCGGACGCGTGGGCGATGAATACATCGTGCGGCTGCACTTCCCCTGCGTCGAAGACCCGTCCGCGCAGGTGTTCGCGCAGCCGGAAGGACTGGCATGACCACGGCGGCGCCGCAGCGCGTGCTGCTGGTCGATGACGAGCCGCCGGCGCGCGAGCGCCTGCGCAGGCTCCTGGGCGAGCTGCCGCAGGTGCAGGTCGTGGGCGAGGCGGCCACGGGCGGCGATGCCGTGCGCCTGGCGGCGGAACTGCATCCGGATGTCGTGCTGCTCGACGTGCGCATGCCCGGCATGAGCGGCCTCGAGGCCGCGCGCCACCTGGCCGACCTCGAGCTGGCGCCGGCCGTGATCTTCAGCACCGCCTATGACGCCTATGCCGTCGAGGCCTTCGAGGCGCAGGCGGTCGGCTACCTGCTCAAGCCCGTGCGCGCCGAGAAGCTGGCGGCGGCGCTGCAGCGTGCCGCGCGCCTGTCCCCGCCGCGCGCGCGCGCGCTGGCGGCCGGCGACCCGGCGCAGCCCGCGCGCACGCACATCGCCGCGCGGCTCGGCGAGCAGGTGCGCCTGGTCCCCGTGGGCGAGGTGTACTGCTTCCTCGCCGACCAGAAATACACGACCGTGCGGCACAAGGGTGGCAGCGAGCTCATCGAGGATTCGCTCCGCTCGCTCGAGGAGGAGTTCGGCGAGCGCTTCGTGCGCGTGCACCGCAATGCGCTGGTGGCCGTGCAGCAGCTGGCGGCGATCGGGCGCGACGAGGGCGGCCAGTACCACGTCGTGCTGCGCGACAGCGGCGAGCGGCTGGACGTCAGCCGGCGCCTGGCCAGCGAACTGCGCGAGCGCTTCAGGCTGTGAGGCGCTGGCTGCCCGCGGCGCTGTTGCTGGCGCGCGCTGCCGGCGCGCTGGAACCGCAGGTCACGGGCTTCCCGGCGCCGCCGCTGCCCGCGGCGCGCGACTTCCCCATCATGAGCTGGGACCAGACGCCCGCCGATGACGCGCAGCTGCGCGGCATGCGAGAGGCCGGGCTGAACGTCGGCGGCTTCTGCCGCGCGGCCGATATCCCGCGCGTGCGCGCCGCAGGCCTCGCCTGCCTGCTGGTCGATCCCGCGATCGGCGCCTTCGACCTGCGCAGCGTGCCGGATGCCGCCGCCGTGCACGCCTCGCTGGCGCGCATCGCGCGCGACGTGCCGGCCGACGGCACGGTGCTGGGCCTGTTCCTCGACGACGAACCGCAAACGGCGCAGCTGCCCGCGCTCGGCGCGCTGGTCCGCGGCGTGCGGCGCGAGCTGCCCGGCACGTTGCCGTTCGTGAACCTGTTCCCCTACCGCGACGGCCAGCGCGAGTGGTACGGCGACTACGAGGCCTACGTGCGCGCGCTGGCCGATGCCGGCGCGCCGTTCCTGGGTTTCGACAACTACGCGCTCTCCTACGACGGGATGGGCGATGACTTCTTCAACAACCTCGAGCTGGTGCGCAAGGTGGCGCTCGAGAAGGGCCTGCCCTTCTGGGCCTGCCTGCAGGCCGTGGCGCACTTCGGCTACCTCGAGCCCACGGATGCCACGCTGCACCTGCAGGTCTGGAGCGCGCTGGCCTACGGCGCGCGCGGCATCGAGTACTTCACCTACTTCACGCCGCAGCGTGGCAACTACCGGCTCGGCGCCATCGACGCCTATGGCCACCGCACGGCGACCTGGGATGCGCTCCGGCGCGTCAACGGCGAACTCGCCGCGCTCGCGCCGCTCCTGCTGCAGCTGCGCAGCACCGCGGTCTACCACTTCCCGACGGCTCCGCTGCACGGCCGGCCGCTCTCGGCCAGCACGCTGCTGCGGCGCGTGGACATGGCCAAGGACGAGGACGGCTTCGTCCCGCCGTACGTGCAGCCGCGCTTCCTGGTGGGCGAGTTGCGTGATCCACGAGGACGCGACTACCTGATGATCGTCAACAAGGACCTGGCGCACTCGTTCCGGTTCGAGCTCGCCTTCCAGCGCCCCGTGCGCGCGACCTTCCGCATCAATCCCTATACGGGCGCGGAGGAGCCGATGGGCTTCGAGCAGGACTGGATCGCACCCGGCGGCGGCGTGTTGATGCGCGTGGAGTAGGCCGGGCGCTCAGCCGCGCAACAGCCCCTGCTCGCGCCGCACGGCGGCACTGCCCGGGAAGACATCCGCATCCAGGCTGCGATCACTGACCTGCAGGTGGTCGTGCAGCACGCCCTTGAGCAGCGCGCGCAGGTCGCGCGTGGGCTGCAGGTCGCGTCCCTGGTAGAGGGCCCCGGGTGCCAGGCCCGGCCAGTCGGCCAGCACGCGCCCGCCCGCGACCGCGCCACCCACCAGGAAGGCGGCCGCACCCGTGCCATGGTCGGTGCCGCGCGTGCCGTTGCCGGCGGCCGTGCGGCCGAACTCAGTGGCCATCAGCACCGCGGTGCGATCCCAGGCCGCGCCCATGGCAGCCCGGAACTCGCCGAGCGCGCCATCCAGTGCGCCGAGGCGCTGCGCGAGCGCGCCTTCGCTGCCACCCTCGTTGGCATGGGTATCCCAGCCCGTGGTCTCGAGCACCGCGACGCGCGCGCCCTGCGGCTCGCGCAGGAAGCCGGCCGCGGCGCGCAGCGTCTCGCCCAGCGCGGCATGGCCGGGCTTGCCGGTGGCCTTGCCACTTTCCATGTCGCCCGCATCGCCACGAGCCGCGCCGGCGGGCGCCGGCATGCCGGTCATCGATTCATCGCCCAGCGCCTGCGCCGCCACGGCGTCGCTGGCCAGCGCATCGGCCAACCGCGCGGCCAGCGTGGCGTCGCCCGCGTACAGGTCGGCCAGGCGTTGCAACGTCTCCTCGCGCAGCGAGGCGAGCCGCGAAGGCGACCAGGAACTGACCTCGGCCGGACCGCGCATCACCAGCGGCACGTTGGCGCCCAGCGCGACGCCAGTGGCGCCCGTCGCACCCGCCGCGCTCGCTGCGGCCGACGCGCCCGCTGCGCCGCGCGCCGACAGCGCGCGGTTCAGCCAACCGGTCTGCAGCGCGTGCGGCGTGGTGGCGCCCGTCTCGAGCAGGTCCTGGCCGTCGAAGTGCGAGCGCTCGCGATACGGCGTCGCGACGGCGTGCACCAGCAGCAGTTCGCGTGCCGCGTAGCGGTCGGCGAGGAAGCGCATGGCCGGATGGAGCGCGAAAGTATCGTCGAGCCGCGTGCCGGCAACGGCCATCGGGCCACGCAGGCGTGCATGGTCAGGATCGCCGACCGGTGGCACGGCTGCCAGTCCGTCGAGCGCCCCGCGCATCAGGATGAACACGAATCGGCCATCGCCGCCGGCGCTACCGGCGCTGGCCGAGCCGGCAAGGGCGAGCCGCGTGGCGAGCAGGCTCGCAGGCAGCAACGCGCCCGCGCCGAGCAGGAAGTCGCGCCGCGTGGTTCGATGGCCGGGTCGCTTCATGTCATTCACCGCCTGAGGAATTCGGGGCTGCCCAGCAGCAGCGTCAGCGCCTGCGCGCCGCTGTCGGCGTGCGCGATGGCCTCCTGCGTGTGCGCCGACAGCGCACCGCCCAGCACTTCCTGCGCGAGCCCGGCGGCATCGCGCTGCGCGCCCAGCCGCTGACCCAGCTGGTCGGCCCACTCGAGCCGCTTGAGCAGCGCGGAGGGCCCGTCCCAGTCGGCCGCACGATCGGGCCAGCCGGCCGGCGACCCCGGCGACCAGGTGCGCTGGCCGAGCAACTCGAGCGGCGCGAGTGCGCGCTGGCCCTCGGGCAAGGGCACGGCCAGCGCGCGGTACGCCGAGGCCACGTACTCGAACGGCGTCTTGTACTTGGGCAGGGGCTGCGCCCAGTACTCGGGCGCATCGACGAGCGCACGGTACACGGGCAGCAGCTCGCCATCGTGCGCGAGGTAGGCCTGCGCCAGGCGCTCGATGAGCGCCGGCGGTGGAACATCGCCCGCGAAGTGGCGCGCGAGCTTCGTGGCCAGGTGCCGCGCTGTGGCGGGCGAGCGGGCCAGGTCATCGAGCACGGCCAGGCCCTGCGCTTCGCCGTCATCCCGGTAGCGCCGGCCCAGCAGCTGGCGGGCGCCCGGCTCGTGCAGCGCCTCGCGAAAGAAGTAGTGCCCCGGCTCGCCGCCGCGCAGCCTGCCGCGCCCGCCGCCGATCGACCAGCCCGTGAGCACGCGCGCGAACTCGGTCACGTCGGCCTGGGCGTAGCCGCCGTCGACACCGAGCGTGTGCAGCTCGAGGATTTCGCGCGCCAGGTTCTCGTTCAGCCCCACGCCGGAGCGGGCAAACCGCGCGGCGCGCGACCCGGGGCCGATCGACTGCGCGTTGTCGAGGTACATCAGCATGGCCGGGTGCTGCGTGCTGGCGCGCAACAGGTCGGCGAAGCGACCGAGCACGTGTGGGCGGATGGCCTCGCGTTCATGGGGACCGGCGAGGCCCAGCACCAGCGCCTTGTCGACCGAGACGGCAAAGTGGTTCGCCCAGAAATGGACGAGCCGCTCGACGAAGGGACGCTCGCAGTCGGCCGCGCATTGCAGCCGCGCCCTCGCCTCGGCGACAAACAGTGGCCGGTAGTACTGGCCGACCTTCATGAATGCGGTCCCGGCGTCCGCCTGCCCGCCGCGCTTCGCCGCGCGCAGCGACTCGCGCAGCGATTCGGCACGGGCCAGTGCGGTGGCGCCATCCACGAGTCCCTGCCCCGACAGCAGCGGCGGACCACCGGCGAGCTGCGCATGCAGGGCGCCGCGCGGGTCGCTGGCGATGCCGGCGAGCTCGCCAGGCCGTGCACCCAGCCCGTAGCGGTTCGTGGCCATCGCGGCGGCAACGGGATCCATGCATGACCCAACGCCCGGACACGACCCTGGTTGACAGCGCGTATGCTGCCCGGATGCAGGCGCCACCCACGACGATGCCCGCACCGGGCATGGAAGGCCCCGTCCACGCCAGCCAGCCCGTCGTGACCGCACATGGCCACGGCTTCCGCTGGCTGCACGAGGCCGACACGGCGTATGCGGCCATGGAGCAGCTGGTGGCCGCCAGCCGCACGTCGCTCGACCTGGAGTTCTACATCTTCACGCGCGGCGAGGTCACCGGGCGCCTCGTCGAGGCGATGGCGCAGGCGGCCAGGCGCGGCGTACGCGTGCGCGTGCTGCTCGATGCCTACGGCAGCGGCGGCCAGGGCGACGGCTGGCTCGAGCCGCTGGCGACGGCCGGCGCCGAGCTGCGCTGGTTCAATCCGCGCCGGCTGCTGCGCTACACCTGCCGCGACCACCGCAAGCTGGTGGTGGCCGACGGGTCGCAGGCCATCGTCGGCGGCTTCAACGTGGCGGATGAATACGCCGGCGACGGCATCACCAGCGGCTGGCGGGACCTGGGCCTGTGGCTGGAAGGTCCGGTGGCCAGTGCCTTGCAGGCCTCGTTCGCACGGCTGTTCGAAGCGGCGGCATTGGGGCGGCGCGACTGGCTGCGGCTGTTGCGCGCCGTGCGCCACGGCCATGAAGCCCGCGGCGACGTGCAACTGCTGCTGGGTGGCCCCGGGCGCCCCCATTCGCACATGCGCCGCGTGCTGTATGCAGACCTCGGCCGCGCCGCCCGGATCGACATCATGGCGGGGTACTTCGTCCCGAACGGGCGGATCCGCCGCGTGCTGCGCCGCCGGGCACGGAGCGACAGCGTGCGCGTGCTGGCCGCCGGCGTCACCGACGTAACGCTCGCGCAGATGGCGGGCCGCAGCCTCTACCCGATGCTGCTGCGCGCCGGCGCACGGGTCTACGAGTACCAGCCACAGGTGCTGCATGCCAAGGCCCTGCTGGTCGACGACGTCGTGTACGTGGGCTCGGCCAACCTGGACGCGCGCAGCCTGCAGCTGAACTTCGAGCTGATGCTGCGCATCCGCGACCCGGCGCTGGCCGCGCAACTGCGCGCGCGCTTCGAGGCGGACCTTGCCCACTCCACGCCGGTGCAGCCCGCCTGGGTTGCGCAGTGGGGCCTGGCCCGCCGCCTGCTGCAATGGCTGGCGCGGCAGGTGGTGAGCCGGCTGGATCGCTGGATCGCGCTGGGCGCCCTGCGACGCCTGCTCTAGGACCCGCCGCCACGGGCAGCGCCTGGTGTGCATGGACACGGCGCCCGTCGATGGCCAGCGGGCCGGCGCGGCGGGTATGCTGCTGCCATGCGCGTGCCGTTCACCAAGATGCACGGGCTGGGCAACGACTTCATCGTCCTCGACCATGCGCCCGGCCTCAGCCTGCCCGACGCCGCCGGCTGGCGGCGGCTGGCCGACCGCCACCTCGGCATCGGCTTCGACCAGGCCATGGTCATCGAACCGGCTCGTGCGGCGGATGAAGCGGCCTTCTACCGCATCTTCAACAGCGACGGCAGCGAGGTCGAGCAGTGCGGCAACGGTGCGCGCTGCGTGGCACGTTTCCTGGCGCTCGCCGGCCGCGCCGGCGACACGCTTGCCATGGGCAGCCCCGGCGGTCGCGTCGGCGCCCGGGTACTGCCGGACGGGCGCGTATCGGTGGACCTCGGCGTGCCCGACTTCAACCCGGCCGCCCTGCCCTTCGTGGCCCCTGCGGCCGCCAGCGAGTATGCGCTTGCGATTGCCGGCGAACCGCTGCGCATCGGCGCGGTCTCCATGGGCAACCCGCACGCCGTGCTGCGCGTCGACGACGTCGATGCTGCACCAGTAGCGCGCATCGGCGCCGCGTTCCAGCAGGAGGCGCGCTTCCCGCGGCAGGTGAACGTCGGTTTCCTGCAGGTGCTCGATGCGGGCCACGCGCGACTGCGCGTGTACGAGCGGGGCGCGGGCGAGACGCTGGCCTGTGGCACCGGCGCCTGCGCCGCGGTGGCGGTCGGCCGGCAGTGGGGCCTGCTCGCGGATGACGTCGAGGTGCGTGTGCGCGGCGGGTTGCTCGGCGTACACTGGGAGGGCCCGGGCAGGAGTGCCTGGCTGACAGGCCCGGCCGAGGTGGCTTTCACCGGCCAGGTCGAGATCTGAACCGCAACCCCAGGGACCAGGACACGCACCCGTGAGCACACAGAGCGCCCAAGACCTGCTGCCCAGCGTCGATGACCCCTCGGTCACGCAGTACCTGCAGCAGCACCCCGACTTCTTCGAGCGGCACCCGCAGCTGCTGACTCGCCTGCGCCTGCAGCACCCGCGCAACGGCACGACTATCTCGCTGATCGAGCGACAGGTCGACGTGCTGCGCGAGAAGCACGCCGAGCTCGAGCAGAAGCTGGTCGACTTCGTGCGCGTGGCGCGCGCCAACGACCAGCTGGCGGGCAAGATCCATGGCTTCACCCGCCGGCTGCTGCGCGCCTCGAACCGCGCCGAGGTGCTGGCGCTCATCGAGTCCAGCCTGCGCGACGAATTCGACGCCTTCCATTCGGTGCTGGTGCTGCCCGGCGCGGGCCACGAGGAGCTGCTCAGCCGCTTCCTCAAGCCGGTGGCGCTCGACGATCCGCACTGGCTGAGCTTCGGCACGCTGCTCGAGGGCGGCAAGCCGCGCTGCGGGCAGGTGCGCGACTCGCAGCGCGAGTTCCTGTTCGGCGGCGATGCCGGCGGGGTCGGCTCGGTGGCCCTGGTGCCGCTGGTGGGCCTGACGCCGCCCGCGCTGCTGGCGCTGGGCAGCCCCGATCGCGACCGCTTCCACCCGGGCATGAGCACCGACTTCCTCAGCCGCATGGGCGAGCTGATTTCCGACGCGCTCTCGCGCAACTGAACGGATGGGCCTGCCGGCCGACTGGCTCGCCCGCTTCCGCTCCTACCTGGGCGCAGAGCGTCGCTGCTCGCCGCACACGCTGGCCGCCTACGCGCACGAGCTGGCCGAGTTCGGCGCCTGGTGCGAGGCGCAGGGCATCGCCGACTTGGGCGCGATCGAGCCGCAGCAGGTGCGGCTGTACGCCGCGCGCAGCCATGCGCGCGGGCTGGCGCCGCGCAGCGTGCAGCGGCGCCTCTCTGCGCTGCGCAGCTTCTTCCGCTTCCTCGAGCGCGAGGGCCTGGTCGCGCGCAATCCCGTGGTCGAGGTGCGTGCGCCGAAGGCCGGCAAGCGCCTGCCGCAGACCATCGACGTCGACCAGATGGGCCGGTTGCTGACGCCCGTTGCAGCCGCCACGCCGGGCGCGGCGGGCACCGTGGGCGACCCGCCAGCCGGCGCGACGCGCGCGGCGCCGGCGCACGAGGCGCTGCGCGACCAGGCGATCATGGAACTGTTCTATTCGTCCGGGCTGCGGCTCGCGGAACTGGTCGGCCTCGACCTGCACGACCTGGACCTCGGCGACCGCACGGTGCGCGTGCTCGGCAAGGGCAGCAAGGCGCGCATCGTGCCCGTGGGTGCAAAGGCCGTGGCGGCCGTGAAGCGGTGGCTGCGCGAGCGCGTCGCGCTGGCGCCCGAAGGCGAGCTGGCGATGTTCCTGGGCCGCAACGGGCGGCGGCTGGGCCCGCGCCAGGTGCAGCGGCTGGTGGCGCGCCATGCGCGCGAACGCGGGCTGCCGCAGCACGTGCACCCGCACCTGTTCCGCCATTCCTTCGCCACGCACCTGCTCGAATCCAGCCGCGACCTGCGCGCGGTGCAGGAGCTGCTGGGCCACGCCAGCATCAGCACCACGCAGGTCTACACGCACCTTGATTTCCAGCACCTCGCCCGCACCTACGACAGCTCGCACCCGCGCGCCCGTCGCCGCGGCTAGCGCTCGGCCCGGGTCCGTTCCCGGCGAAAACTGCATGGGAATCAAGGAGCCGGCATGAGCCAGGGGTTCGATCCACATTCCACGACCATTCTCGCCGTGCGCCGCAACGGGCGCATTGCGCTGGGCGGTGATGGCCAGGTAACCCTGGGCAACACCGTCATGAAGGGCAATGCCCGCAAGGTGCGGCGCCTGGCCGGCGGCAAGGTGCTGGCCGGGTTC
>Ga0302323_100003909_pt1 | contig 12123 bp, 11 predicted proteins | sample Fen_T0_3_FD_201950 | JGI IMG/M metagenome (GOLD analysis project Ga0302323, IMG submission 201950) | Peat permafrost microbial communities from Stordalen Mire near Abisko, Sweden - Fen_T0_3 | ecosystem: Environmental > Terrestrial > Soil > Wetlands > Permafrost | place: Sweden: Abisko... | reverse complement strand
ATGATGAAACGTTGGTTCAATCGCCTGGCCTTCTGCGCCTTGTCTGCAGTTTTCGCTGTCGGCGCGTACGCGCAACCGTACCCGACGAAGCCAATCCGCGTCGTCGTTCCCTTTCCGGCCGGCGGCACGACCGACGTGCTTGCCCGTGCCGCCGCGCAGAAGCTGACCGAGACGCTCGGACAAGCGGTCGTCGTCGATAACCGCCCTGGTGCCGGCGGCAACATCGGCGCGGAACTGGTCGCCAAGGCGCCGCCGGATGGCTACACGCTGCTGATGGGGACCGTCGGCACGCACGCGATCAATCCGAGCCTTTACCCGAAGATGCCCTACGACCACGTGCGCGACTTCGCACCCGTGATCCTCGTCGCCAGCGTTCCGAACGTGCTGGTGATCAATCCGTCGCTGCCGGTCAATTCCGTACAGGAACTCATCGCCTACGCCAAGGCGAACCCCGGCAAGCTCAACTTCGCATCATCGGGAAATGGCACGTCCATCCATCTTTCTGCCGAACTCTTCAAGACCATGGCTGGCGTGCAGATCACCCACGTTCCCTACAAAGGGAGCGCACCTGCCTTACAGGACCTTGTTGGCGGGCAGGTGCAGCTGATGTTCGACAATCTTCCGTCGTCGCTAGCGCTGATCAAGGCGGGCAAGCTCAAGGCGCTTGCCGTGACCAGCAGGGAACGGGCAGCGGCGCTGCCCGACGTGCCGACGATCGCCGAGTCCGGCCTTCCGGGATTCGAAGCCTCATCATGGTTCGGCTTGTTGGCACCCGCGGGAACACCGCAACCGGCCATTGCCAGGCTGAACGCTGAAATCGCCAAATGGCTGGCCACGCCGGAGGCGAAGGAGAAGATGTTGGGGCAAGGCGCCAACGCCGCTGGCGGCACACCCGAGGACTTCGCGCGATTCATTGCGACGGAAACGGCGAAATGGCAGAAGGTGGTAAAGGAATCGGGCGCAAAGATCGATTAGCCGCGCCAGACCGACCACGCCAGCACGGCCCATCCGGCGAGAAACGCCGCGCCTCCGAATGGCGTGATCAGGCCAAGACCGCGCACGCCGGTCAGCGCCACCACGTAGAGGCTGCCGGCGAACAGCACGATCCCGGCCACGAACAGCCATCCGGCGACGGCAAGGCCCCGCTTGCCGGGCCAGTGCAGCAGCAGGACCCCCACGCTCAGCAGCGCCAGCGCGTGCCAAGCGTGATACTGGACCGCGGACTGCCAGACGGCGGTCATCTGCGGGTCGAGTTGGCCCCGGAGCGCGTGCGCGCCGAAGGCTCCCAGCGCCACGGCGCAGAACATGAAGATTCCGGCCAGCGCAAGGGCTAATCGCGCATTCATTTCCATTACAATTCCCCATCCCTCTATTCACGTCGCCCGGATCATATCGTGCCCATCGAACGTCGTCACACAGGCAAGCGCATGTCGGATATCGTCGTCTTCATGCCGGCGGGCGAACGCATTGCCTGGCTTGCCGGACAGGTTGCCGCGGATCCCGCCGCCGACGTCTCCGCGCAGACAAGGTCGGTACTCGCCCAGATCGACGGACTTCTGGCGGAGATAGGCAGCGACAAGACGCAAATCCTGTCGGCGACGATCTATCTGCCCGACATCAAGGACTTCCCGCTGATGAACGCCGTGTGGGATGCATGGGTGCCGCCGGGACATACGCCAGCGCGCGCCACGGTCGAGGCGAAACTCGCCAGTCCCGCGTACAGGATCGAAATCCAGATTGTCGCAGCCGCACCTGCGGCATTGGCAACCGACTAGGAGCATTTGCGCTTTGAGCAATATGTCCGCCGACAAACAGGCGCTTGTCGCCGCCACGGCGCGGCGCGAGGTCGCGGCCGCCCCTTCCAGTGCCGCGACATTGCCGGTATCGCGCGCCATGTTCGACGAATGGATGGTGCCCTGCTACGCGCCCTCGCCGTTCGTGCCGGTGCGCGGCGAAGGCTCCCGCGTCTGGGACCAGGGCGGGCGCATGTACATCGACTTCGCCAGCGGCGTCGCCGTCACCGCGCTGGGCCACTGCCATCCGGCAATGATCCGCGCGATCACCGACCAGGCCTGCACGCTGTGGCACGTGTCGAACTGGCTGACCAACGAGCCCGCGCTGCGTCTTGCCAAGCGCCTCATCGACCACACATTTGCCGAGCGTGTCTTCTTCGCCAATTCGGGCGCCGAGGCGAACGAGGCCGCGCTGAAGCTCGCGCGCCGCTATGCGCATGACCGCGCGGGCGAGAAGAAAATGCGCGTGATTTCCACAATCAACAGTTTCCACGGCCGCACGCTCTTCACCGTCACCGCCGGCGGTCAGGCGAAATACGCGAGCGGGTTCGGACCGAATCCCGCGGGCTTCACGCACATTCCCTACAACGACGTCGCGGCGCTTGAACGCGAGTTCGCGGAGCACGGCGCCGAAATCTGCGCTGTCATCCTCGAACCGATGCAGGGCGAAGGCGGCATGCGCCCCGGCACGCCGGCGTTCCTGCAGGCCGCGCGGCGGCTGTGCAACGAGCATGGCGCGCTGCTGATCCTGGACGAAATCCAGAGCGGCATGGGCCGCACCGGCACCCTCTTCTCCTACATGCAGAAGGGCATCGTCCCCGACATCCTGACCAGCGCCAAGGGCTTGGGCGGCGGCTTTCCGATCGGCGCGATGCTGACGACGACGGCCATCGCCAGCGCCTTCACGGTCGGCGTGCACGGTACGACCTATGGCGGCAATCCGCTCGCATGCGCCGTCGCCGGCGCCGTCTTCGACGTCATCAACACGACCGAGGTGCTGGATGGCGTCAGGGCGCGGCACGCGCTGTTCATGGAGGGCCTGAAGGCGATCAACACCCGTCGCCCCGTCTTCGCCGAGTTGCGCGGAGAAGGCGTCTGGATCGGCGGTGAACTCGACGCACCATGGAAGGGCAAGGCGATGGACGTCGTGAAAGCCGCCGGCGAGGCGGGACTCATGCTGCTGGTCGCAGGTCCGGACGTCATCCGCATCGCGCCGTCGCTCGTCATCTCGCTCGACGAAATCCTCGAAGGACTGACGCGGCTCGAAGTCGCGCTCAATCGCGCACTGGTCTAGCGTTTATCAGAAGTGCAAAGACAAATCTTGAAACAGAATCCTGAACCACGAAGATCGTAAGACCCATCGATGTTCTACATCCGGCCGATCGCGCGCGACGACGTGGCCAGCGTCCTCGCGCTGTCCGAACGCACCGGCACCGGACTCACCACGCTCCCGGCCAATCGCGAGCGGCTGGCGTCGCGCATCGAACGTTCGCTGGCCTCGTTCGCGGGCACCGCCGAGCGCGCCGACGCGTGCTACATGTTCGTGCTGGTCGACGGTCTCTCCGGCAACGCCACCGGCGACCCGGACCGCATCGTCGGCATCAGCGCCATCGAAGCCGCCGTGGGCTTGACCGAGCCTTTCTACAATTTTCACGTCGGCACCCTGGTGCATGCGTCGCGCACGCTCGATGTCTACACGGTCGCGCCCACCCTGTTCCTGGCCAACGACCACACCGGGCACACCGAACTCTGCTCGCTGTTTCTCGACCAGGGTTTCCGGCACGGCAAGAACGGCGTGCTGCTCGCCAAGAGCCGGTTGCTGTTCCTCGCAGAGTTCGCGCGGCTCTTTTCGCCCAAGATCATCGCCGAACTGCGCGGGCGCCTGACGCCTGACGGCAAGAGTCCGTTCTGGGAGGGACTGGGGCGCCATTTCTTCGCAATGGAATACTCGACCGCGGATTACCTGACGGGCATCGGGCAGAAATCTTTCATTGCCGAATTGATGCCCAAGCACCCAGTGTATGTGAACCTGCTGCCGGCCGACGCGCGCGATGCGATCGGCGTCGTGCACACAGACACGGTGCCTGCGCGCACGATGCTCGAGCAGGAAGGCTTCCGCTACGAGGGCTATGTGGACATCTTCGACGCGGGTCCCACCGTTGAATGCTTCCGCGACGACATTCACGCAGTGCGCCAGTCGCAGGTGCTTCCGGTGACGCTCGAGGAGGAGGATCCGGTGCCCGACAGCCTGACCGACGACGTCCTGTGGCTCGTCGCAAATCGCAGCCTGCAGGATTTCCGCGCGCTGGTGGTCGCGGCACCTGTCCGCGCCGACCGCTTCCCGCTGAAACCCTATGCGGCGGCCACGTTGGGCGTGACCGACGGCGATACAGTGCGCGCGGTTCCGCTGGCGCCGGCGGACAGATGAACGAATACAACTTCGACGGCATCCCCGGCCCGACGCACAACTATTCCGGCCTGGCGACCGGCAATGTCGCGTCCGAACACAATGCAGGGCTCACCGCGAATCCGCGCGAGGCGGCATTGCAGGGCCTGGCGAAGATGCGCGCACTGTCGGCGCGCGGCTACCGCCAGGCTGTGCTTCCACCGCACGAGCGGCCCTTCCTGCCCGCTCTACGCGCGCTGGGATTTTCGGGCGACGACGCAGCCGTTCTGCAACGCGCCGCGCGTGAAGCACCCGCGCAGCTCGCCGCATGCTCCTCCGCCGCCGCGATGTGGGTCGCAAATGCGGCCACCGTCAGCCCTTCCGCGGACACCGCCGACGGCCGCGTGCACTTCACGCCCGCCAATCTGGTTTCCCATTTCCATCGGTCACTCGAAGCCCCGACCACCACCGCGATCCTGCGCGCGATTTTTGCGGACGCGGCGCGCTTCGCCGTACATGATCCATTGCCCGCCGCGCCGCAGCTGGGCGACGAAGGCGCCGCCAACCATACGCGATTCATGACGGACACGAACACGCATGGCGTCGAGTTCTTCGTCTACGGCAAGCATGGCTTCGGTGGCGGTCTGGCACCCGCACGCTTTCCGGCGCGGCAGACATCGGAATCCTGCGCGGCCATCGCGCGGCGGCACGGTTTGGCACCGGCACGCACGGTATTCGCGCAGCAGAACCCGGCGGCGATCGACGCGGGCGTATTCCACAACGATGTCATCAGTGTCGGCCACGGCACCGTGCTGTTCTGCCATGAACGTGCCTACCTCGATCAGTACGCAGTGCTGGCGGAACTTGCGGCGCGGATCGGTCCCGGGTTCAGGCCGGTCGTCGTCAGCGAGCGCGACGTGAGCCTCGCGGATGCGGTGGCGACGTATCTGTTCAACAGCCAGTTGCTGGACCGACCCGACGGTCGCCTGCTGCTCGTCGCCCCGGCCGAGTGCCGCGAAAACACGCGCGTGGACGCCTGCCTGTCGGCGCTTGTCGCCAGCGGCGGACCCATCGCCGAAGTGCTGACCTACGACCTGAAGCAGAGCATGAAAAATGGCGGCGGACCGGCATGCCTGCGCCTGCGCGTGACGCTTACTTCCGCGGAACGCGCTGCGGTGCGCGCCAACATCTTTCTCGACGACTCGCTCGCCGCTTCGCTCGAGCGGTGGATTCGCGAGCATTACCGCGATCGGCTGGCGCCTTCGGACCTGTCGGATCCGGCGTTGCTCGATGAATCGCGGCGCGCGCTGGATCGCCTGTCGCAACTGCTGCGACTCGGCAGCGTGTACCCGTTCCAGCGCGGATCCGCCTGAACCGGCCGGCCGCAACGCTGGTTGTGGCAAAGTGGGCGAGAAGACGATGCACCGTGTGTTGAATGGGGACGCAGGCAACGCCACTTTGGCCGCGGCGACGTGATTGCGTTGCTTCGATTGAAAACCGTTCGCGACGACCGACGTCACCCGTAGGCAAGGAGAGAAGGAATGCAGACGAACCGCTCGATTTACAAAGCGATTTTCTGGCTGTTTGGAGTTGCGCTTGGGGCTGCGGTGATTCCGGTGACGACACAGGCCCAGGCGTATCCGAACCGGCCGATCAAGATCGTTGTCCCTTATGCGGCGGGCGGCGCCGTCGACATCGTCGCGCGCATCGTCGGCCAGGTGCTCGCCGAACAGTTGAAGCAGCCTGTCATCGTCGACAACCGTCCCGGCGCAAGCGCCAACATCGGCATGGAGGCAGTCGCCAAGGCGCCGGCTGACGGCTACACACTGCTCATGGCGTCCAACGGACTTACGACCAACATGTCTCTGTTTCCTGACTTGGCCTTCGACGGCCGCAGGGATTTCGCGCCGATCGCCCGCATCGGCTACGCGCCTCTGGTGATCGTTGTACCGGCGTCGTCGCCGGCAAAGTCGCTGAAGGACCTGATCGCCATGGCAAAGGCCAAGCCGGGCGAACTCGCCTATGGCACCGCCGGCAATGGCAGCTCCGGGCACTTGGCTGGCGAGTCGCTCAAATCCCTGGCCGGGATCGACGTGCTGCACGTTCCGTACAAGGGCGGCGCGCCGGCGGTCACCGATCTTCTGGGTGAGCGATTGTCTTTCATGCCGATCAATCCGCTCGAGGTGATTTCATTCATCCAGGCCGGACGATTGCGCGTGCTCGCCGTTGGCAGCGACAAGCGGGTTCCCCTCCTGCCCGACGCGCCGACGGTAGCCGAGGCTGGCGTCCCGGGTTTCGAAGCCACAGTCTGGTGGGGACTGGTGGCGCCGGCCAAGACGCCGATGGACATCGTCACGAAACTGAACTTGGAAACGAACAAGGCGCTTCACGATCCGGCGATTGTCAAGAAGCTCGCCGACCTCGGCGTGGTGACGACACCCGGTAGTCCTGACGAGTTCGCCCAATTCATTGCGAAACAGACCGAGCTTTGGTCCACGGTCATCAAGAAGGCCGGCATTCGCCCGGATTGAAAGCTCGACGCCGTACGCGACGAGCAGGCTGCTACCCAACCGACCTGATCCGCCTTTCGACCTCACCCGAATTCACTCGACATCAAATCCGGACCTCTCGAGCCATGTTCGCACGCTTCCTTCCGCACGAAGGCGACTTCTTCGCCTTGTTCTCCCGCCACGCCGAATTGATGGTGACCTGCTCGCGTGAGCTTGCCGCACTGATCGCCGATCCCTCGCAGGCCGCCGAACGCTCCCACGCCGTGAAGACGCTGGAGAGCGAGGCGGACGGCGTCACCCGTGAGACTGTCCGCCTGCTCCACAAGACCTTCATCACGCCGCTCGACCGCGACGACATTCACAAGCTGATCAGCGGGATGGACGATGTCCTCGACCTGATGGAGGACGTCGCGCAGCTGGTCGTGCTCTACGACCTGAGGTCCGTCCCGGATGAGGCGCGCACTCTCTCCGATCTCTGCGTGCAGTGCACGGAGCAGGTGCGCGCCGCGGTCAACCTGCTAGTTTCGATGAAAAAGGCCGATGAGATCCTCGGTCTTTGCCAGAGCATCGACCAGCTCGAAACCGAGGCCGACCACGTCATGCGCGCGGCGATTGCCAGGATGTTCCGCGAGGAGGCGGACGCTCGCCAGCTGATCAAGGTGAAGGAGATGATCGAGCTGCTCGAGGCGGTCACTGATCGCTGCGAAGACGTCGCCAACATCATCGAGGGCATCGTCCTCGAGAACTCGTGAAGCGGTCCACGAAGCGAGGTGCCATGAGCGGCGTCGGGCCTCGGCCTCCTTGGATCTGTGAACTGAATCGTTGCGGCGTGAGTCGGCCTCGCGTGCCGACTCGCATTTGCCGTCGATCCCCGCGTTGCGGGGCCCCTCGCCGGCTGCTCGCGTCACTGCCCCGCGGCGCGAATTGCGACGCGGCCTCCGTGAGGCGGCACTCGTGCGGAGCGACTTCGTGTCAGCCGCCATCCACGCTCACGGACGCGCTCTTCGAGCCTTGGCTTCGCCCCGTTCGCGAGGACGTCCCCGGGGGCAGCGCGGCGGTCTCATTTTCCCGGGCCGCAAGCGTGGGGGTGGTCCAATGAGCTACGAAGTGCTGGTGATGCTCGCGCTGGCATTCGACTTCATGAACGGTTTCCATGACGCCGCGAACTCGATCGCGACGATCGTATCCACTCGCGTGTTGCGTCCGCAGTACGCGGTGGTTTGGGCGGCTTTCTTCAACTTCATCGCGTTTCTGTTCTTTGGCCTGCAGGTTGCCAACACGGTGGGCAAGGGCATAATCGACCCGCTGGTCGCCGACCACATCGTCGTGTTCGGGGCGCTGGTCGGCGCAATCGCCTGGAACGTGATCACCTGGTGGTTTGGCATCCCCTCCTCGTCCTCGCATGCGCTGATCGGCGGCCTCGCCGGGGCGGCGCTGGCCAAAGCGGGCTTCGGCGCGCTCGTCGGCAGCGGCTTCTTCAAAACCGCCGTCGCGATCGTCGCATCGCCGATGCTCGGATTCGTCCTCGGAGCGGGCCTGATGATCGCGGTGTCATGGATCTGCCGGCGCCAGACGCCGAGGCGCATCGACCGCTGGTTCCGCCGCATGCAGCTCGTCTCGGCGAGCCTCTACAGCCTCGGCCACGGCGGCAACGACGCGCAGAAGACGATGGGCATCATCGCGATGCTGCTGTTCTCGGCCGGCATGACTGGCCCGACGTTCAATGTGCCGCTCTGGGTGGTGCTGAGTTGCCAGGCGGCAATGGGCCTCGGCACGCTGTTCGGCGGCTGGCGCATTGTGAAGACGATGGGCATGCGCATCACCAAACTGCAACCGGTCGGCGGCTTTTGCGCCGAGACGGGCGGCGCGATCACGCTGTTCCTCGCTACCGGTCTCGGCATCCCCGTGTCGACGACGCATACGATCGCCGGTGCGATCGTCGGCGTCGGCTCGGTGCGCAACACCGCCGCCGTGCGCTGGGGCATCGCCGGCAACATCGTCCTGGCCTGGGTGCTGACGATCCCGTGCACGGCCGCGATCGCGGCGCTGGCGTGGTGGGTGGGGTCGCGCGTGCTCTAGCCGCAACGTCGCGCAAGCCGATGCGGCGACGTCAGGGCGCTTCCAGTTTCAGTCAACGTCCTGTAGGGGCGTCTGCAGCAATATGCTCAACTGTTGCACTCGAGCCTCGATCTGCTGGGTGTGGGCAAGCAGCGTAGTGAGACTATGCTTCAGTTCGAAATACGCCTCCAGCTCTTCTCGCACGTGTGATGACGCCGGGTACTTCAATGCGTGGAGATCCTCCCGCAGAGCTGCTTCGCCGAGCTTCAAGTCAAGCAGAGTCTGCGCGACCATTGCGCTCGAGGGTGGCACGTGGTCCCGAAACACAGTCGAGACGATTGCGCTGCTGTCCTGGAAAGCATGGACAAGGGGAGAGTTGCTGTTCACTCCGCATTCCTGTCCGGGAGGCGGGACGCAGTTGTAGACGTCGACAAGGACTTGGGACGCAACTTCCTTCATGCTGTCGAATTGAGCTGCGTTGCGAGCTGCGTCGCGCACCTTTTGCACTGCTGGTATCAGCAATGCAATCAGCACCGCGATGATGGCGATCACCACGAGCAGTTCGATCAGAGTGAATCCGCGCGTCCGAACGGCCCTTCTGACTGCAATAGTCCCCGTCTTGCCTGTCATGGCGCGCCTCTGCTCTCAAGTGGAATGTGCTTGAAGCCTATGCGCGGACGCGGTCAACCGGTCCACGTATTCCCGTACTCACGTTCCACAACACGACTCGAGTCCAGCCCGATGCCTTGGCTCTGCTTCTTGCCGCCTGCTGCCTCACGACGACCTGTCGGCGCTATCGACACCCACCGGCCACGGTTCGCCGGAAACCGACGGTTGACCCGTGGGGCCGAACCGCCAATACTAAGGCCGGCTTGATGAAATACTTGTCCGTCATGCGTCGTGCACAATGGGGGTTGTCATGAGCGTGCACCAGCCTCTTCATCTGCATGTGCCCGAGCCCACGGGGCGCCCTGGCCGCCACACCGACTTCTCCTACCTGCACGTATCGCCAGCTGGCGCGGTGCGGCGCCCGCCAGTCGACACCCAGCCGGTCGACACCAGCGATCTCGCCCACGCCCTGGTGCGGGTGCTGGACGACGACGGCCGCGCGGTCGGTCCCTGGGCAATGCCGACGGACCCGCAAATGCTGCGCCGCGGCCTCCGCGCAATGATGAAGACGCGCGTCTTCGACGCTCGCATGCTGATCGCGCAGCGGCAAAAGAAGATGTCGTTCTATATGCAGTGCGTGGGCGAGGAGGCGATTGCCATCGCGCATGCGCTGGCGCTCAACCCGGGCGACATGTGCTTTCCGACCTATCGCCAGCAGGGCCTTCTGCTTGCGCGCGAAGACGTGGACATGGCCGAGATGATCTGCCAATTGCTGTCCAACGAACGCGACCCGCTGAAGGGCCGGCAACTGCCGGTGATGTATTCGTACAAACGCGCCGGGTTCTTCAGCATCAGCGGCAACCTGGCCACGCAGTTCATCCAGGCGGTGGGATGGGCGATGGCTTCGGCGATCAAGGGCGACACCAGAATCGCGTCGGCCTGGATCGGCGACGGCGCCACCGCCGAGGCCGATTTCCACACCGCGCTGACGTTCGCCCATGTGTACCGCGCGCCGGTCATCCTCAACGTGGTCAACAACCAATGGGCCATCTCGACGTTTCAGGCCCTGGCCGGCGGCGAAGGCACCACTTTCGCGGCGCGCGGCGTGGGCTGCGGCATCGCGTCACTGCGCGTCGACGGCAACGACTTTCTCGCGGTCCATGCCGTGTCGAAGTGGGCCGCCGAACGAGCGCGCAGCAACCTTGGGCCGACGCTGATCGAATGGGTGACGTACCGCGCCGGGCCACACTCCACGTCGGACGATCCATCCAAATACCGGCCGGCCGACGACTGGGCGCACTTTCCCCTCGGCGACCCGATCGCGCGGCTCAAGCAACACCTGATCGCGATTGGCGCGTGGTCCGAGAAGGAACAGGAGGATGCGCAGAAGGAGTTCGAGGCGCTGGTGGCCGCAGCGCAGAAGGAAGCCGAGCGCTACGGCACGCTGGCCGATGGTCACATGCGAAGCGCGGCCGAAATGTTCGAAGGCGTCTACAAGGACATCCCCGAGCATCTGCGCCGGCAGCGGCAACAGCTCGGATTCTGAGCATGGGCACGACAACCGGAACCCGCGAGACGGCCGTGAGCACACGCAAGACACCGATGACGATGATCCAGGCACTGCGCTCGGCGATGGACGTGATGCTCGAACGCGACCCCAACGTCGTCGTGTACGGCCAGGATGTGGGCTACTTCGGCGGCGTGTTCCGCTGCACCGAAGGCCTGCAGGCGAAGTACGGCAAGTCGCGCGTGTTCGACGCACCGATCTCCGAAGGCGGCATCGTCGGCACGGCAGTCGGCATGGGCGCCTACGGCCTGCGCCCGGTCGTTGAAATTCAGTTTGCCGACTATTTCTATCCGGCGTCCGACCAGATCGTCTCCGAAGCGGCGCGCTTGCGCTACCGCTCGGCAGGCGACTTCACGGCGCCAATCACCATCCGCATGCCTTGCGGCGGCGGCATCTACGGCGGGCAGACGCACAGCCAGAGCCCGGAGGCGCTGTTCACGCATGTCTGCGGACTGCGCACGGTGATGCCATCCAATCCCTATGACGCGAAGGGGCTGCTGATCGCGTCGATCGAGTGCGACGACCCCGTCATCTTTCTCGAGCCCAAGCGGCTCTACAACGGCCCGTTCGACGGCCACCACGACAAGCCGGTGGTGCCGTGGTCCAAGCACCCGCTGGGCGAAGTGCCCGAAGGCCACTACACCGTGCCGCTGGAATCCGCCGCGATATTCCGCCCAGGCAGCGAGCTGACCGTGATCACCTACGGTACGATGGTGTTCGTGTCCGAGGCAGCGGCGTTGGAGACCGGCATAGACGCCGAGATTATCGACCTGCGCAGCATCTGGCCGCTGGATCTCGACACGCTGGTCAACTCGGTCAAGAAGACCGGCCGCTGCGTCGTCGTGCACGAGGCGACCCGCACCAGCGGTTTCGGCGCCGAGCTTACGGCGCTGGTGCAGGAGCACTGCTTCTATCACCTCGAAGCGCCGATCGAGCGCGTCGCGGGGTGGGACACGCCCTACCCGCATGCTCAGGAATGGGCCTACTTCCCCGGCCCTGCACAGGTAGCCACCGCATTCAAGCGCGCGATGGAGAAGAGTTGAACGACCCCCACGTTTGCGGCTGCGCCGCTGCACTGCCCCCATTGGGGGCGCATGCCTCCCTTGGGACGGCCCTGCAGGAGGCATCGAACGACCCCCACGTTTGCGGCTGCGCCGCTGCACTGCCCCCAATGGGGGCGCATGCCTCCCTTGGGACGGC
>Ga0302323_100003907_pt1 | contig 12127 bp, 9 predicted proteins | sample Fen_T0_3_FD_201950 | JGI IMG/M metagenome (GOLD analysis project Ga0302323, IMG submission 201950) | Peat permafrost microbial communities from Stordalen Mire near Abisko, Sweden - Fen_T0_3 | ecosystem: Environmental > Terrestrial > Soil > Wetlands > Permafrost | place: Sweden: Abisko... | reverse complement strand
CGACATCACCGACAACGACCTCGTCGCCAAGGGCGGCCTCGTGCGCCAGGTCGAGCCCCAGTACGAGCACCCGTTCATCCGCAGGGACATGAGCCGCTGCATCGCCTGCGGCAAGTGCGTGCGCGTCTGCCGCGACGTCGCCGGCCCGGCCTGCTACGACTTCACCGGCCGGGGCTTCGGCATCAACGTCGACACGCCCTACAGCGACGCGCTCCAGCTCGCCGACTGCATCAGCTGCGGCCGCTGCGTCTCGTCGTGCCCCACCGGCTCGCTCACGTTCAACGACCGCGAGCTCGCCTCGTTCAAGATCGACGAGAGCCGCTGCATCCTGTGCCACGAGTGCGTGGACGTCTGCCCGGTGGACGCGATCAAGGACACCAACCACTTCGAGGACGCGCGCGACAAGTGGCGCGAACTCGTCGCCAAGGGCAGTGAGCTCGCCGGCGGGCACCGCATGTGCGCCGGCTGCGGCGCCCCGATCGCCGTGCGCCAGATCCTGATGGGCACGTCAGACCCGATCGTCGTCTCCGCAGCAACCGGCTGCCTCGAGGTGAGCACCACCATCTACCCGTACACCTCGTGGAAGGGCAGCTACATCCACACCGCCTTCGAGAACTCGGCCGCGACGCTCTCCGGCGTCGAGACCGCGTACCGCGCCCTCAAGAAGAAGGGACTCGTCGAGGAGAACACCAAGTTCATCGCCTTCGGCGGTGACGGCGGCACCTACGACATCGGGCTGCAGTCGCTCTCCGGCGCCATGGAGCGCGGCCATCAGATGCTGTACGTCTGCTACGACAACGGCGCCTACATGAACACCGGCTTCCAGCGCTCCGGCGCGACGCCGATCGGCGCCTGGACGACCACCAGCCCGGTCGGCAAGTCGACCTCGGGCAAGCTGCAGAACCGCAAGAACCTCACCGACATCATGATCGCCCACGAGCTCGGCTACGTGGCCCAGGCCTCGCCGCACGACCCGCGCGACCTCGTGCGCAAGTCGGCCAAGGCCCTGGACACGCCGGGCGCCACGTTCATCAACGTGCTGGCGCCCTGCCCGCGCGGCTGGCGTGCGGACGGCGCGGAGACGATCGACCTCGCCCGCGAGGCCGTGGAGACCTGCTACTGGCCGCTGTTCGAGGTCGTGGACGGCGAGTACCGGCTGACCTACCGGCCGCACCACAAGAAGCCGCTCATCCCGTGGCTCAAGCGCCAGGGCCGCTTCGCCCACCTGTTCAAGCCCGGCAACGAGGAGACGCTCCTCAACCTCGAGGCCTGGGTGGACAACGAGTGGGAGAAGCTCCTGCGCAAGTGCGGCGAGCCCAGCGAGGCCGAGTGGCAGGAGTACCTGCAGTCCAACGGCTGCCTGCTGCGCTAAGCTTGCAGACGGCTACCAGCCAGACGACAAGAACGAAAGGGGCGGGCCCGCGAGGGCCCGCCCCTTTCGCGTGTCATGGCCCCGGCGCCGCGAGGCCCGGAGCTCTTCGCGGCGAACCTCACTGACGATGGACGAGAATCCGGGCAGCCGAGACCGCACAGCACGAGCGACGATCCGCAGCGTCGTCGTCGCCGGCCTCGGCACGTACCGGCGCAGGTTCTGGCGCATCGCCCTCGCCGCGGTCGTCGTCTTCGCCCCTATCGACCTGCTCGTGACGGTCGCCACCAAGGCGGCCACCAACGTCGCAGAGAACTCCGACGTACTGAGCGTGGTCGTCTGGACCGGCGGTACGGCGTTGGGCGTCGCCGGCACGGCGCTCAGCCTCGTGTTCTTCGCCGGCGTCATCGACCGCATCGTCGCCGTCGACCAGAAGGGTGAGGATGAGGTGCCCATCCGGACGGTGCTGCGAGAACTCCCCGCCGTCCGTCTGATCGTCGCGACCATCCTGGCTGCGGCGCTCATGATCGCCGGCCTGCTGCTCTTCCTCGTGCCGGGCCTCGTGTTGATGGTGCTGTTCTGCGTCGTCGGCCCCGTGGTCGTCATAGAAGGCGCCGGCGCCTGGCGCAGCCTGTGGCGGTCGGCGGGGCTCGTCGCGCCGCACTTCTTCGTGGCTCTCGTGGTGATCGTCCTCCCGACGTTCGCGGAGGAGAGCCTCACCTCGTGGCTGGACGGCTTCTCCTGGTACGAGCCGGTGCTTGTGCGCGTGCCGGTCGACGTGATCGTGACGCTTGTCGTCGGCGGCCTGGTCGGCGTGCTGGAGGTGACGCTGGCGCACGCGCTGATCGCCGACCAGCGGCGCCGGCGCGAGACGCGAGACGAGGGCTCCGCCACGGCCACCGGCGCGGCGGACCGGGAGGCGCCGGCCGAAGAGGCCGCGGCGGCTGCCGCCGACTCAGGCGCGCCGACCGGCGGGCCAGACGCGGCCGGAGCTCAGTCGGCCGAGAGGTAGCGCTGCGCGGCGGCGGCGGCCGTCGAGCCTTCGGCCACGGCGGTCGCGATCATCCGCACCTTGCCCGGATAGGTGGCGAAGTCGCCGACGGCGTACACGCCGGGCACGCTGGTCTCCATGGCGGAGTCGACGTCGATCTTGGACCCGGAGAGCCCTATCCCCCAGTGCTCGAAGCCGGAGAGGTCGGGGACCTGCCCGATGCTCACCAGCACGAGATCGGCCGGGAGTTCCACCGTGGACTCGTCGGGCCGCCGGACGACGATGCTCTCGAGCCGCTCGCGGCCCTTGAGTCCGATCACTTCGCCGTTGCTGACCACGTCGATGCCAGCCTCCGCGAAGCGGTCCTGCGTGTGCGCGAAGGCGCGGAACTCGTCCCGCCGGCGCACGACCGTCACGTCGGCGACCTCCCGCAGCGAGAGCGCCGTATCCAAGGCCGTGTCGCCGCCGCCGACGACGACGGCCCGCTTGGCGCGTACGTCCCCCAGCGGCGGCAGCCGATACGCCAGTCCCTTGCCGATGAAGCGCTCCTCGTCGGCGAGGCCGAGGCGTCGCGGCGTGAAGCGGCCGAGGCCCATGGCGAGCACCAGCGTCCTGGCGTCATCCTGGCGCAGTGTCCCGTTGATCCTGAAGCCGCCACCCTGCGGCTGGACATCCTCGACCGCACGCCACTCGCGCAGCTCGGCGCCGAACTGCTCTGCCTGCTCCGCGAGACGCATGGCGAGCTCTCGCGACGGCAGCGAAGGCTGCGCCGGGAAGTTGCTGACGGGCTTCGTCGGATACAGGTTGATGAGCTGGCCGCCGAAGGCCTCGGCCTCGTAGACGACGGCGCCGAGGCCGCGCAGGCCGGCGTACATGGCCGTGGCCAGCCCGGCCGGCCCTCCGCCGATGATCGCGATGTCGTAGGTGCTCATTGCCGGCTCCCTGCTCGAGTGTCAGTGCGAGCCTTCCACGATTGGAGCGCGCTCACACTCAGAACGCCTCTGAACAGCCGCAGGCCCGCTTCTGGTCCGCCCCAACGAGCTTCTCAGTACTTCCCGGGGTCAAGAACGGGGTCACTGCTGTCGATTCCTGTACACAGGGTACGAGGGGCCGGTACGGGGCATGGAGACGGGGGGATCGATGGCGACGACAGCAGGCTCGGCCGCGGCCGCGAAGGACCCGGTCGCAGGCGCGGCGGCGCTTCCGCTCAAACTCATCCTCGTCGCGCTCTGCATGGCGCAGTTCATCAACGCCTACGACACCACGGCGATGAACGTCGCCGTCACCTCGGTCGTCAAGAGCCTCGGCACCACCGTCTCAGGCGTGCAGTCGGCGCTCGTCCTCTACTCCCTCGTCATGGCGTCGTTCATGCTCATCGGCGGCAAGCTCGGCGACGTGTGGGGCCGGCGTACGACGTTCACCCTCGGCATCTCGATGTACGGCGTCGGGGCCCTCATCACCGCCTTCAGCCTGGGCCTGCCGATGATGATCTTCGGCTGGTCACTGCTCGAGGGACTGGGTTCGGCGCTGATGATCCCGGCGATCTTCGCCATCGTCGGCACCATCTACCCCGCCGGCAAGCCGCGCGTCTCGGCGTTCGCCGCGGTCGGCGCCATGGGCGCGATGGGCGCGGCCCTGGGGCCGCTTATCTGCGGCTTCCTCACCACGTACCTCACCTGGCGCGTCTCGTTCCTGCTCGAGGTCTGCGTCGTCCTCGCCACGCTCGCGCTGTCGACGCGCATCAAGGTGCCCAAGCAGCCACGGCCGCAGGCGCGGCTCGACTACCTCGGCGCGTTTCTCTCCGCGCTCGGCCTGGCGCTCGTCGTGCTCGGCGTGCTGCAGGCGAGCAAGTACGGCTGGACGGCCGCGCGCGTGCCCATGCTCGGCTGGGGCAAGACGCTGATCCCCCAGGGAGGCATCTCGCCGGTCATCCCGTTCGTCATCGTCGGCGTCGTCGTCCTGCTGCTCTTCGCGCTCTGGGAGCGGCACCTGCTGCGCGCCGGCAAAGACGCGCTGCTCAACATCGGCATGCTGAAGAACCGCGCTGTGCTGTTCGGCCTGCTCGCCATCATCGCGTTCATGTTCATGCAAGCGGGCTTCCTCTTCGTCGGCCCGGTGTTCATGCAGATGGCGCTCGGCTACACCGCCTTCCATAGCGGCCTGCTGATCCTGCCGATGACGATCATGATCATCATCGTGGCCACGCGGGTCAGCAAGCTCACGCAGATCGTGGCCCCCAAGCTCATCGTGCAGATCGGCATGCTCGTGTTCGTCGCCGGCATCCTGCTGGTGGCGATGGAGCTCAAGGCGACCGCGCAGCAGTGGGTGTTCCTGCCCGGCATGATCGTCTCCGGCATCGGCATCGGGCTGATCAACGCGCCCTTGATGAACATCACCCAGGGCGCGGTGCCGGCGAAGGAGCAGAGCGAGATCTCCGGCCTCTCCCGGGCGATGAGCAACCTCGGCGGCGCGTTCGGCACCGCGGTGGCGGGCGCCGTGCTCATGAGCACGCTCATCGCCACGTTCAGCGGCGCCGTGCAGCAGTTCAACGGCATCCCGGCGAGCGAGAAGCCTCACGTCATCGTCTTCCTGCGTCACGACGCCCAGACGGTGAGCAACGCCCAGATCACCGCGTGGCTCAAGAGCAAGCACGAACCGGCCCCGTTGGTACAGAAGTTCGTGCAGTTCAACCAGGACGCGCGCAACAAGGGCCTGCAGAACGCCCTCTTCGCCATCGGCGTGCTCGGGCTCTTCGGCTTCGTGATGAGCTGCTTCCTGCCGGGCGGGAAGACCAAGAAGCCGGCGGCGGAGCCGGAGGCGAACGCGCCGCCCGCTCCTGCGACCTGACACACGTCCCGCGCGGGCCAAGCGGGACGGCCGCCGCGCAGGAGCCGTCAGGCGACGTCCTCGGCGGCTCCGCCGGTCTCGTCCACGGCCGCGCACGCGGCCGCCTCCGGGCCGAAACAGCCGGGAGACTCCATCTGGAGGCCCGGCTCTCCCGCGGCCGCCGTCGCGGCGGGTTCCGCGGGCTCCGCCCGCTCCGCCCGCCGCGCCACCGCCAGCAGCGGGACACTCGCGCCCTGGACGACCCCGCCGACCAGCCAGGCGACCGGGATCGAGACCGCCTGGGACAGGTAGCCGAGGCCGACCTGCCCCACGGTCGAGCCGCCGTCGCCGAACAGCGCGTCCAGCGAGATGATGGTCGCGCGCTGCTCGGACGGGATGCGCGCGTTCAGCCACCCCTGCTTGACCGGCATGGAGATGCCGAACGCGATCGTCGAGACCAGGTAGAGCGGCACGGCGATCCAGAACTGCTGCACCAGCGCCGCGCCGATGACGGCCACCGTGGTCACGCCGCTGCACACCATGAGGATGAGGCCACGGTCGGGTACGCGCGCCGTGATCCGCCCGACCAGCAGGTTGCCGAAGATCTGCGTGAGACCGACCAGCGCCGCGATCACGCCGGTCACCCACACGAGGTCACGGCCGAGCAGGTCGAGGAAGTACTTCTGCCACGAGTAGAAGCCGTACATGAAGAACACGCCCTGGACGAGCGACGAGAACATGATGAAGCGGACGACCTTGTCGCGGAGGCCGTACGTGACCCCCTCGGTGGCGATGCGCCGGGTCTCGCCGCCGAAGCTGCCCAGCGTGAGCGGACGGCCCTTGAACCCCAGGTCGCGCATCACCAGCAAGCCGAGCAGGAACGCGGGCACCAGGACCACAGCCCGCGCCACATACGGGATCCACAGGTCCACCTGCCCGAGCAGGCCGCCCAGCGTGGTGCCGATCAGCATGAAGATGCCGAAGGTGATGCCGTAGCGGGCGAAGATCGGCTCCAGCCTGCCCTCGTAGCCGACGGAGTGCAGGGCGTCGACCATCCACGCGTCCACGGCGCCCGTGTAGAACGTGTAGCCGACGCCGAGCAGCGCCGAGGCGGCCGCGAACGGCCACAGTCCGTAGCCCGCGAGGCCGAAGCCGACGTACAGCAGCGTCGAGACGAGGATCACGCCCACGGCGAGCAGGTACGACACGCGACGGCCGATCGTGTCCGCGACGACCCCGGTGGGCACCTCGAAGATCACCTGCGCCACCGTGTACGCGGCGTTGACCAGCATCACCTGGAAGATGTCGAGCCCCACCGACAGCAGGAACAGGGTGTTGACTCCCCAGATCAGCGATTGCGCGAGGGTCGTGGTGGCGGCCACACCGAGATAGGTGCGGATGATGCGTTTGGCGTCCATGGGCGGTCTGTTCCCGCGCAGGCTCGCCCCAACCCACGGGGCGGTCCTAGGTCGCCGGCTGGTCCTTGGGAAGCAACCGGACGACCTCGTCCGTGAGGAGCGACTGCCAGCGCTCGCCGCCCGGCGGAAGCAGGTGCATGAGGTCCCAGAAGCAGGCGCTCGGCACGCGCAACGGACGCTGATACGAGAGATAAGGGACGTCACGCCGCCGCGCGAGCCGGCGACAAGCCGCCCGGTACGAATCGCGCGGCGCGTCCAGCCCGTGGCGCGCGACGGCGAGGTCCAGCGGAAGATCGAGCAGAACGGGTCGAAGCCCCTTCTTGCGGCAGGCGTCGACCAGCCGGGCGATCGCCGCGAGGTTGGCGGACCGGTTGTCGACGAAGTCCTCCCAGTGGCGCTCCATCCACCGAGGTACGAGCGCCCGCTTGTGGGCGAGGGAGAGCGGCGACCGGTCGGCATACTTGTGCCTCGCCCAGGGGCTCAGCACGGGCGGCTCGCCCGGAGAGGGAGGCACGACCGCCGCCGCCGGCTGCGTCAGCGGCGGCCCGATGAAGCGCGTGAGCTCGAGGCCGATGATGACGATGCCGCGCGGCAGGCCCTCCGGCGTCGCGGGCAGGGCACGGATGAGCTGACCGTCCATGCCAAAGGTCTGGCTGTGTGCGGTGAGCGAGTACGCGACGGCGTACGAGGTCTTGCCCGCCGCCGCGGCGCGCTCCTGCAGCTGCGCGGTCCACAGCGCGTCGTCCACGACGGACTCGCGGGCGGTGGAGTCGCCGACGTAGTAGACGACGACGGAAGCGGCAGGTTGCGACTGCATGAGCTGCACTACCTCCCAGTCGTGCGTCCAGTCGTCGACGGCCGCCGGCGCGGCGGCAGCGGACGGCACGGCCAGGACAGCCGACCCACCACCGGCCAGGAGGAGCGCGCAGCACACGACAGTCGCCAGACGACGGATCATCCGCGCCATTCTATCGCCCGGGGTGGTCGGCCGGACCGGGCAGCCGGTCGGCCCGGGCCGCGCCTACGTCGCCGGCTGGACCCTGGGAAGCAGATCAACGAGCCGGTGGCTGAACCGCAACTGCCACCTGTGGGACCCGGGCGGCAGGAGGTGCATGAGGTCCCAGTAGACGCCGGTCGGCAGCGGCGGAGGCTGGAGCGAGAGGTACGGGGCGTGGTAGCGGCGCGCCAGCCGGCGGCAACCCGCGTGGTAGTCGGCGCGCGCCTTGTCGAGGCCGTGGCCCACGACGCGCACGTCCAGCGGGAGGTCGACGAACACGGGGCGCAGTCCCTTGGCCCGGCAGAGCGCCAGCAGCCTGTCGATGGCGGCGAAGTTCGCGCCAAGGTCGCGGTGGAAGCCCGCCCAGCGGCGGCGCATCCAGCGCGGGACGAGCTCGTGCTTGCGCGAGAGCGGGAGCGGGGGCCGGTCGGTGTAGAGGTGCTGGATCCACGGGTGGAGCACCGGTGGCATGCCGGGCGCCGGCTTGGTGACGGCCGCCGACGGACGCCCGATGGGCGGCCCGATGAAGCGGCTGAGCCCGACGCCGATGAGCGCGATGCCCCGCGGCGTGTGAGCGCCGCGCGGCGGCATCGCGGCGATGAACTGCCGGTCCATGCGGAACGTCTGCCCGTGGCTGGCCAGCGTGAAGACACGGGTGGCGGTGGTCCTGCCGGCCGCCGCCGCCAGCCTCCGCAGCTGCAGCGTCCACAGAGCATCGCGAACGGTGGATTCGCGCGCCGTGGAGTCGCCGAGGTAGAAGATGGGCGTCCCCGTGGGCGGCGCCAACCGCACGAGCTGGACGACCTCCCAGCCGTGGCGCCACTCCCCGATCTGCGCCGACGCGGCGGTGGGGAGCGCGAGCAGGAGCGTCAGCGCCGCGAGAGCGAGCAGTAGCGCGGCGCGGAGGCTGGATGTCGACGACCTGGACACGGCGCAGGAGTCTATCGCGTCCGGGCCGATTCGGCCTCCCCGGCCCGCTCGGACGAGCGCCGTCCGGCGTGCCCGGGCGCGGCCATCAGATGGGCGTGTCGACGGGGCAGGCCGGCAGCTCACAGTCCAGCCGGCCGTCGCGCAGCACGATCGTGCGGTCGAAGTACCGCTGGATCTCGGGGTTGTGCGTGACCATGACGATGGTGTTGCCCTCGTGGTGAAGTTCGGCGAAGAGGTCCATGATCTCGACGGTCGTCTCGCTGTCCAGCGCACCGGTGGGCTCGTCGGCGAGGATGAGCGGCGGCTCGTTGACGAGCGCGCGGGCGATGGCCACGCGCTCCTGCTCCCCGCCTGAGAGCTTGCCGGGCAGGTGCCCGCCGCGGTCGGCGAGGCCCACGCGCTCGAGCACCTCGAGCGCCCGGGAGCGCTTCTCGGCCGACGGCATCTTCTTGACCGCCAGCGGCAGGGTGACGTTCTCGAGCGCCGTCAAGTACGGCACCAGGTTGAACGACTGGAAGACGAACCCGAGATACTCGCGGCGGAAGTCCGCCAGCCGCTCGCCGGGCAGCGCGTACAGGTCGATGCCGTCGACGGCGATCGTGCCGGCGGTCGGGTGGCTGAGGCCGCCGAGCATGGCGAGAAACGTGCTCTTGCCGGACCCGGACTGGCCCATCACCCCGAGGAACGAGCCCTCGGGGACGACGAGGTCCAGGCCACGGAGGGCGTGCACGGGCGCGCCGTCGCCCGCGAAGGTCTTCTGCAGGCCGCGCACGTCGATGAACCGCGCGGCCCGTTCGTCCTGCCCGGACGAAGTCGCCGGCGCGGACGCCTCCAGCGGAGTCTCCCGGTCGGTCTCACTCATGGCGACAGCCATTCTCTCTCTCCTTGCGGATACCTCGCGCGTCACAGCGCGCGGAGCGCCTCGGTGGGATCCATCTTGCCTGCGTGGAGCGCCGGGTACAGCGAAGCGAGGCCGCCGATGGCGACGGCCAGCACGACGGCGGCGAGGCCGAGCAGCGGCGCCCACGCCACCTCGGCGCTGTGAGCGACCAGCGGCAGCACGATAGAGGTGACCGCCATCCCGGCCGCGTAGCCGAGCACGCCGGCGGCGGTGCTGGCGATGAGAGCCTCGATAAGAATGAGACGGGTGATGTGCACCTGCCGGAACCCGATGGCGCGGAACACGCCGATCTCGCGCGTGCGCTCGCTGACCGAGCCCATCACGGTGAGGAAGACGACCAGCGCCTCGATGGCGATCACGACGCCGACGATCGCGTACGAGAAGCGGCGGAACTGGTCGACGGCCTGCTGGCGGCTCTTGACCGCCTCCTGCAGCGCCGTGACCTTGGCCTGCGGCAGGGCGGCGCCGATCTCGGCGGCGATCCTGTCCACGGGCGCGCCGGCGTAGAGCGCCGCGATCTCGACCAGCGTCACCTTGCCCGGCTCGTGGAGCACCTGCTGCGCGGCGCCGAGGTCGACGATGAGCAGGCTGTCGTCCTGCGAGCCGGTCTCGCTCAGGACGCCGGTCACCGTGAACCGGCGACCGGCGATGTGCACATAGTCGCCCATGGTGAGGCCGAGGGCCTTGGCCGCGGCCGCGCCGGCGATGAGCTCGTGGTCGTTGGTGGGCGCATGCCCGGAGCCCACCGACCACCAGCGCTTGAGCTTGAACTGCTGCTCCGGCTGCACGCCGAGCAGCAGGACGCGGTGGCCCTTGACCCGGACCGCGCCGACCAGCTGCGGCGCGACCGCCGAGATGTCGGCGTGGCGCGGGATGGTGGCGATGCGCGCGAGGTCCGCCTGCGACAGCGACCGCTGCCCCACGGAGACGCCGCCGGCGGAGATGCCGCCATAGCTGAGCGCCACGTCCTTGGTCCGCGGCGTCACCACGATGTTGGCGCCATAGCTCTGGAGGTTGGCCTTGGTCTGGCCAGTCATGGACTGGGTGATGGAGATGAGCGCGACCACGGTGCCGACGCCGATGAGCAGGCCGGCGACCAGGAACGCGGCACGGCCCTTGCGGCGGCGCAGGTTGTTGAGCGCGACGGTGAGGAGGGTCACAGCGGCCTCACAGCGCCCGCAGGGCGACGGTCGGGTCCATACGGCTGGCGCGGAGCGCCGGGTACAGCGAGGCGACGGCTCCGATGACGACGGCGAGGCCTACGGCCCCACCGGCGAGCGACGGCGCCCACGTCACCGACACGCCGTCGCCGGCGAGCAGCGGCAGCACGGCGTAGCTCACACCCATGCCGGCGAGGTAGCCGAGCACGCCGGCGAGCAGGCTGGCGACGGTCGCCTCGATGAGGATCAGCCCGGTCACGTGGAGGCGGCGGAAGCCGAGCGCGCGGAAGATGCCGATCTCTCGCGTGCGCTCGTTGACGGAGCCCATCATCGTCACGAACACGACCAGCGCCTCGATGCCGATGATCACGCCGGCGACGAGCCAGCTGAAGGAGCGGAACTGGTCGATGGCGTGCATGCGGTTCTTGACCTTGTCCTGCATGGCCGTGACCTTGGTGCCGGGCAGCACGCCGCCGAGCTGGGCGACGATCTTCTCCACGGGGCAGTTGCTGCAGAGCGCGGCCACCTGGACCATGGAGACCTGGCCCGGCCTGTGTAGCACACCCTGGGCAGTGCCGAGGTCGGTGATCAGCAGGTCGTCGTCCTGGGAGCCGGTCGGACGCAGGATCCCGGAGACGGTGAACGGGCGGCCGTCGACGCTGACGCTGCCGCCCGTGTGCAGGTGGAGAGCGGCGGCGGCGGCCGAGCCGGCCACGAGCTCGTGGCCGTTCCGCGGCGGCCGCCCGTCCACGCTCCACCACTTCTTGAGGTCGAACTCGTTCTTGGGCTGCACGCCCATGAGCAGGCTCTGGCGCCCCTTGACGCTGACCGCGCCGAGCAGCTCCGGCGCGATGATGGCGATGTTGTGGCGGTTGGGGATCGACGCGATGCGCGCGAGGTCGGCCTGCCGGATCTCCTGCGCGCCGACCGCCACGTTGCCGAGGGTCACCCCGCCGTACGTGAGCGAGAGCCCGTCCGAGCGCGGCGCGACGACGATGTTGGCGCCGTACGTCTCCAGGTTGTTCTGCGCCTGCACGGTCAGCGCCTGGCTGAGCGTGAGCAGCACGACCACGGTGCCGATGCCGACCAGCAGCCCGGCCACCAGGAACGCCGCGCGGCCCTTGCGGCGCCGCAGGTTGCTGAAAGCGACGGTGCGGAGCCTCACGAGGTCAGCTCTCGGTCCTGTCCGCGATCAGAAGTACTGCGCGCCCTGGGTGAGGCTGTCGGTGTCGATGGTCAGCTGGCCGCCGGAGATCTTCTTGTCGACCGGGATGGGGTTGCAGCCGCCGGTGATGACGTTGATCTGGGCGCTGGGGAAGACCTTGCCGCAGTTGTTGCACACCATGCTGTCGCCTTCCTGGTGGTAGCCCTTCTTCTGCGCGTAGCACACCTCGCACGCGTCCAGCGCGACGCGCACGGTGCCGGTCTTGTCGGCGAGCACGAAGTACTTCACCGTCGTGCCGCCGGCGTTGTACGTGTAGAAGTGCGCCTTGCCGTCTTTGACCTGCGAGATCGGGATGGTGACGTTGCCGGTG
>Ga0302323_100003905_pt1 | contig 12130 bp, 10 predicted proteins | sample Fen_T0_3_FD_201950 | JGI IMG/M metagenome (GOLD analysis project Ga0302323, IMG submission 201950) | Peat permafrost microbial communities from Stordalen Mire near Abisko, Sweden - Fen_T0_3 | ecosystem: Environmental > Terrestrial > Soil > Wetlands > Permafrost | place: Sweden: Abisko... | reverse complement strand
CCCGGTCACCGCGTCGACGTGTGCCGGTGGCAGCAGGTCGAGCTCGTCGTACAGCCGCAGCGCCTTGGCGGACAGCCGGGACGCCGTCGCGAACTCGCCGATGGTCAGCAGGCCCATGTCCCTCCCCAGCTCCCTCCTGTGCTCCCTCCGCCGCCGACCGCGGTCGACCCGATCCTCGGCCTTCCCCCAGGGGCAATGTCAACGAGCCCCCGCCGTCCCGACCGCGGGCGTGGCGGGAACGGCCGCGGCGCGAGCGGCGGCCGCAGCGGCCGACGCGGCCCGCACCTGCCGGCGCCCCGGCAGCCAGACGCACAGCCCTGTCGCCACCAGCGAGAAGCCCGTCGCCCACCAGAACGCGACGTGGAAGCCCGACGTGAGCGCGCCCGTTCCCGCGCCGGTGACGGCCTGCTCGAGGACGACGGCGAGCACCGCGGTGCCGAACGACCCGCCGATCTGCTGCGCGATCCGGGTGAGGACGGTCGAGTGCGGGATCTGGGAGCGGTCGAGGCCGACGTACGCGGCGGTCATCACCGGCAGGGTGACGGCTCCGAGGCCCATGCCGCGGACCAGCAGCCACAGCGCGAGCAGCCGCCCGTCACCGGTCGCGTCGACGAAGCAGAACGGCAACGTCGCGCCCGCGACGACGAGGAACCCCACGGCCGCAATCGAGCGGGCCCCGATCCGGTCGATGAGCGGCCCGGCGACCTGGCGGCTGACCAGCGCCCCGACCCCTTGCGGCACGAGCACGAGCCCGGCGGTCAGCGCGTCCACCCCGCGCACCTGCTGGTAGTACAGCGGCAGCAGCAGCATCGCCCCGTACAGCGAGAAGCCCGACAGGAACAGGACCGTCGACGACGACCCGACCGAGCGCGCACCGAGCAGCCGGACGTCCACGAGCGGATCGCGGCGACGCAGTGCGTGGACGGTGAAGGCGACGAGCAGGGCGATCCCGACGGCGAGCGGGACGACGACGTCCGGGTGGCCGAACCCGTCCGCGGACCCGGCGTTCGAGAGCCCGAGGACCACGGTCCCGATGCCCGGCGCGAGCAGCACCAGCCCCCGGACGTCGAGCCGCGGCCGCTCGGCGCCGGCCGCCGGCCGGTCCGCGGCGAGGAACCGACCGGCCAGCACGAGGCCCGCGACGCAGAACGGGACGTTGACCCAGAACAGGAAGCGCCAGCTGAGGTCGGTGATGATCGCACCACCGACGAGCGGCCCGAGGATCGGCCCGAGCAGCACCGGGAGCGCCACCCAGGTCGCCGTCCGGCCGAGCGCCCGGCCGGCCGCCGCCTGCATGACGAGCGTGGTCATCACCGCCAGCATCAGGCCGCCGCCCAGCCCCTGCAGGACGCGCCACGCGATGAGCGAGCCGGCGTCCCAGGCGAGGCTCGCACCGACCGACGTGACGAGGAACCCGGTGAGGGCGGCCATCCAGACCCGCTTGCCGCCGAAGCGGCCCAGCGCCCAGGTGCTGAGTGGCACCGCCACCCCGAGCGCGAGGGTGTAGCCGGTGCTCACCCATTGGATGGTCGAGACCGGCACGTGCAGATCCGTCGCGAGGCGGTGCAGCGCGACGCTGACGATCGTCGTGTCGAAGACCACCGCCAGCGCCCCGACCACCAGGATCAGTGCCGTCCTCAGCACCTTCGGGTCGACCCTGTCGACCCTGTCGATCGGGTCGGCCCTGTCGATCGGGTCGGCCGGTCGTGGGTCCGTGGACATGATGCCCCCAATAAGAGTGGACTACCTTCCTAATGTGAGGCTAGACGGCCTCGCCAAGGAACGTAAAGGTCTCTTATCCTGAGAAGATGATGAGCGAGCAGGCCTCCGGGCAGGCGGGCGCGGGGGGCACTGCGACGTCCGACGCCGTCAAGCGCCGACGTCGCGGGGCAGAGCTCGAGCACGCGCTGCTCAGCGCGGCCTGGGCGGAGCTGGCCGAGGTCGGCTTCGGGAAGCTGACGATGGAGTCCGTCGCGGAGCGTGCGACGACCGGCGTCGCGGTCCTCTACCGACGCTGGACGAACAAGAACGAGCTGGTGCTCGCCGCCATCCGGCACTACGGCGAGACCCATCCCGTAGCCGTCCCCGACACCGGCAACCTGCGGGACGACATGCTCCAGCTCCTCGGGAACCTCAACGCCGCCCGGCGGGAGTTCGCCGCGCTGGTCGCCGTCACGTTCGCGGGCCTGTACGACAGCGCCGGCATCACCCCGCAGGACATCCGCGCCATCGTGCGCGGCGACGGCCCGTCGCGCCTCGACGAGGTGTTCCGCCGGGCCCACGACCGCGGCGAGATCGACCTCGACCGGATCCCGCCGGGCGTGCTCGAGGTGCCGTTCCAGCTCGTGCGCCACGACCTGCTGATGACCCTGAGGCCGGTGTCCGACGAGCGGATCCGGTCGATCGTGGACGACGTCTTCCGGCCGCTGGTCACCCTCTCGACCGCTCCCGTGGCCGGGCCTGCCACCTGAGGCGTGCTGCCTCGCGCCAACAGTTCGCCCGGGCCGGGCGACCTCTCCTACACTCGCGCACTGTGTCGACCCGGGGGAGGACGCCACCGAGCCGCGCCGGCAGCGATCCGGTCGCGCGGCTCGGCAAGATCGTCGCCGGCCGCACGCTGACCCGCCTGTTCCGGACGGCGCCCGCCGTGTCGGGCCTGGTGGTCGGGTTCGGGGTGCTGGTCTGCCTGCCCACCGGCGGCTTCGACAAGGTGCGGGACGACGAGATCCCCGTCGTCGCCCTCGGGGACCCTTTCGACGCCGGCTTCATGACCGTCTCGGTCACCGCGGTGCGGCTGCTTCCGGACGCCGACGTCCTCTTCCACACGCACCCGGGTGACCGCTGGATCGCGGTCGTCGCCGAGATCGAGGTCACCGACGACCGGACGCTCAACGAGCTCAGTCTCAAGTCGGCGTTCCGGCTGACCGGCGTGCAGGGGCTGCGGGGCAACGTGAAGGACTCCCTCACGGGCGAGGCGTTGCCCGACGCCGCCGTGCTGGCCCGCGACAGCCAGAACCTGATCAGCCTGCAGCCCGGCGTGCCGGAGCGGGTCGGGATCGTCTGGGAGCAGGACCCGGCGGCCCCGCTGCCGCGCACGGCCCAGGTCGAGGTGTACCACTTCACCGAGGGCGTCAACACGATCGGCGGCGACTCCCACTACTGGCGCCCCGGTGCGGACCCGGGCGCCAAGCTGCCCGACGTCCCCGTCCAGGACCGGCGGAAGGGATGAGCCCGCTCGGGCCAGGGTTGGCGGACCGGGCGCGGGAGACCGCCGTCCGGTTGCCGCGCCTGCTGACGGCGGGTGTGCTCGTCGTCCTCACCGTGCTGGCGGGGAGCTGGCTGGACCGCGTCAACGGCCCCGGCAACGGCGACGACCGGCCGTTCGTCGTGACCGGGCGGACGGGGGAGACCGTCGACGCCCGGAAGCTGGACGTCGCGGTGCTGGGGATGCGCGGAGGCGCGGTGATCACCTCCTACCACAAGCCGGTGGACACCGCGGGGGTGTGGCTCCTGGTCCGCATCCGGGTGACGCCCCGGAGCGAGTCCGGCGGGCTCGGGTGGGCGCGGCTCACGGACGGCCGCGGTCGGCGCTTCAACCTCACCGGGCGGGTCGACCAGCCGATGACGGTAACGACCTCCCAGCCTGGCCTGCCGATCGAGGGGGAGCTGGTGTTCGAGGTGCCCAGGGACGTGATGGGGCCGATCTCGGTGCAACTCGCCTTCCCGCCGATCGACCAGCGGATGGACGCCGTCGCGGAGGTCGAACTGCCGGAGCTCACCGCGGCCACGGTCGCGGGCTGGGTCGCGACCACCGCTCCGCTGACGCTCGCGGGGACGCCATCGTGAGCGCGGCCGGCGGGCGGCCCGTGGAGCGGCCCGTGACGGACCCGCCCACCTGGCCGCCGCTCTGGCCGCCGGTCCAGCCGCCTGTGCAGCCACCCGTCCAGTCGATGGTGCGGTTGTCGGCGCCGGCCGTCGCACCGCCCTCGGCCGTGACGCCGGTGCCCCCGCTCGCACCGGAGGAGCCGCTCGAACCGGGGCCGCCGCCGTCGCGCCGGGCCCGACGGGCCGGCCACCAGGACGCCGGCTGGCTGCGCCGCAACGCCTGGGGGCTGGTCGCGCTCCCGTTCGCGGTGACGCTCGCCGTCGGTTGGGACGTGCACGTCGTGCTCAACCAGCGTGCCGCCGAGCGTCCCTCGGTGACCGCCACCGTGCCGGCCGGCGGGTGGGGGACGTCCGGGCAGGTCCGGTACCGGGTGGCCTCGGTGGACCGGGTCACCGAACGCCTCGACAAGTACGGCCTGCCGGTGAAACTACCGGCCGGCAGCGTGCTGTGGCGGTCCCATGTCGACGTCGTCGTGCCCGCCGGGGTCAAGGCACCCGGCTGCGTCACGCGCCTCGTCGACCGCGAGGGCCGCCGCTTCGACGACGGCCCGCGCGGCACGTCCGCGCTGAAGGCGACCCCGTGCCCCCTCGACGTGGACGACGGGCCGGGCACCGGCACGGGGACGTCGGCCGGGGCGCCGCCGGCAGGCTCGTCCGCACCGCCGTCCCGCTCGGCCGCGCCACCGACGCCACCCCCGCCATCGACCGAACGCGCGGTGCAGGTCAGCCTGCTCTACCTGCTGCCGGACGGCGCGCGGCCGACCCAGCTGTGGATCGCCTCGACCGACCAGGTGCCCCACTACCTGGCGCTGACGGTGCCCTCGACGGCGTCCTGAGCGACCCGGGGCTCGAATCCGGGCTCGCCCCAGGGGTCCGGCTCCTGGGGGGCGACACGCCGGGCCGAGTGCCGTGGCCGGTGGAGCAGGACCGGCGCCGCGACCGCCAGCACGCACGTGGTCAGCATCAGGGTGACGGCCTCGTTGACGTCGCCGAGGATGGCGGAGGACTCGAACCATCCCCCGTGGCCGAGGTCCGCCGGGCCGATGACCAGGCGCTCCAGCTCCCAGAGCCCGCGCTGCGCGGCCCGGGCCGCGAGGAAGACCAGGCAGAACGTCAGCACGGCGGCCAGCCCGGTCCGCCGGGCCTGCTGGAACGCCCGGTACAGCGGCCCGAACCGGTCGCTGAGCGACGCCCGGACGAACGCCTCGCCCCGGTCGACCAGGATCCGGGCGGCGGACCGGGCCACCTGCGCGGCCTCCGTCGTCACGGAGGTCGTCGCCTGCTCCTCGCCCGGTTCCGGCGGGACCGCGGCATCGTCGTGTCCACCCGCCTTCCCGGCAGCGTCGTCCCCGCCGTCCGGTCCGCGGAGCTCCCCGAGCGCGATCGCCGCCACGGCCAGCCAGGTCAGCGGATGGACGAGCACGGTCGTGGCGGCGCCGAGGAACGTGCCGAGCCAGCTCTGCACCGGGCCGAGGACGGCCTTGACGGGGCCGAACCGGTCCAGCGCGGTGCTCCACCACTCCTGGCCCAGTGCCGTCACCCGGCGTTGGCCGAGCCAGCCGGTCCCCAGGTCGGTGACCGCGAGCACCGCCAGGCCGATCACCGTGAGCGACAGCATCTCCAGGTACGCGGCCGGGAACCCCAACCAGGCCCAGCGGTGGCTGAAGCGCCGCTCGGCCAGCACCAGCAGGCGGCGGGCGACCATGGCCGCCGGCACCACCACGGCCATCGTGACGGTCACCCGGGCCGGGACGGCGTCCTTCGACCCGTGCAGCCAGGCGTGGTAGGCGTAGTCCGAGACCACGTCCTGCAGGTCGCCCTGGGCCTCGTACGCGGCGAGGAACGGCACGAGCAGCCCGCCGACGTGGCCGACCAGGCGGGCCCGACCCGGCCCGCTCGCCACCCGCAGCATCACGATCAGGGCCGACAGCATGGCTAGCGGTGCCGCGATGAGCACCACGAACCCGAGCGTGCCGTCGGTCTCGCTCACCGTGGCCGCCGCCGCCCGCACGGCCTGATGGATCCCGATCCCCGTGAAGGCGACCGCCAGCAGGACCGGCCAGTGCCGCCACACCGCCCGCGCGGTGCCGGCGAGCAGCGCGACCAGGTCGACGAACGTACCCCGCACGATGTCCCGCACCGGCCCCCCCACCCACGATTGCGCGGAAGAGTACCGGTTCGGGCGGCGGTGCCCGGGCGGCGTCCGGGACGGCCGGTTCAGTCCTCGCCGAGGAGCCAGGCCACCGCCTGCCGGGCCGACCATCCGGACGCCGACGCCGACGCGGAGGCCGCCGCCGCCGACGGACCGGCGTCCGGCGACGGACCGGCGTCCGGCGAGAGCCGCAGCGCCAGCCGCAGCGCGCCGGCGAGATCCGCCCCGAGGGTGACCAGGGTGGCCTCCGCGTACCCGTCCTTGCGGTGCTGACCGATCCCGATGTCGGCGGTGAGCGCATTGCAGAGGCAGGCGGCGCCGGCGGCCCGCTCGGCGGTCCCGCCCTTGCGGACGTAGACGTCGACCGGCTCCGCCGGGCAGCGGTAACCGACCGCGCCGCCCTCGCGGGCGTACGGCGTCCGCAGGTACCCCAGGTCGCACAGCCGCGGACGGGCCTCGTACACCTCGGTGTCGGACAGCGTGCCGGGGAGCTGGGCCACCTTGAACGGGAAGCCCGTCGGGGAGGCCGAGGGCTCGGTGCGGACGTCGAGGGTGCCGGCGCGCAGCCGGGTCAGGAGCTCGGCGCGCAGGTGGGGGAGCAGGCCGGACTCGTCCGCCAGCGCGAAGAGCGTGCCCACCTGGACGCCGGCCGCGCCGGCGGCCAGCGCCTCCTGCACGCGCTCGGGCTCGCCGTAGCCGCCCGCCAGCCAGAACGGCAGGCCCAGGGCCGCCATCCGCTCGAGGTCGACGCCGTCCTTGGGTCCGTAGACGGGCTGGCCGGAGGGGTCGAGCTGCATCCGCCCGCGCGGTGGCGCGTTGTGGCCCCCGGCGGTCGGCCCCTCGACGACGTACCCGTCCGGCCGGGTCGTCTCCTCGCGGTGCAGGTAGGCGGCCAGCACGTGTCCGGAGACGATCGCCAGGAAGTTCGGCCGGCGCACGTCGGGCCGGGTCCCGCCGGTCACCGCCGGCGGGTCGAGGGCGAGCCAGTGCGGGTCGCCGCCGGCGACGTCCACCCAGACCCCGCCGGGCTCGTGGCGCGCCAGGGCGGTCAGCATGGCCGGCAGGTGCCGGGGGATGCCGGCACCCATCAGCACGTAGTCGACGCCGGCCAGCATCGCGCCGTACGCGGCCGCCGGGGTCGCCATCTGGATCTTCTCGAGCAGGTTGATCCCGACCACGCCCGGGTGCCCCTGCTTGGCCAGCCACACCTCGGTGAACGCCCCGGCGACCGCCAGGTCGACCCCCGCCGCGGTGCCGCGCAGCCCCAGGCGCGGCGCCGGGCGGTACGGGCGGCCGTCGCGCCCGCCCGGGGTGAACCACTGGTCGAGCACGCGCTTCGCCAGCTCGGGGACGGGGCAGTGGTCGAGCGCCTCCCGGGCGACGCCGTCCGGGTCGCCGTCCTGGAGCCGGCGGGCCAGCACGGTGTCCAGCGCGGTGCCGGACACGACCCCGAGCTGACCGGCCTGTGACACCGTCCGGGCGAGCTGCCACGACGAGACGCCGACCCCCATGCCGCCCTGGATGATGATCGGAAGGCGGGCGGGAATCTCGCTGGGCATAGGGGTGACGTGCCTCTCCGGACGACGACATGGGCGATGGCGGGCGATGGACGGCGATGGCGGGCGGTGGACGGCGCGACCCGGCCGCACGGGTCTGTTCGGCAGAACGGCCTACGGGACCGTAGCTTACGGACCCGTAGGAATCCAGATCCCGGTCGGTAGGCGCACCCGAGCGCCCGCGCACCCGAGCGCCCGCGCGCCCGCGCGCCCGAGCAGGCGACCGCCGGGATCCTGGGCAGCGCGCGCCCTTGGGTGACCTTGCGGGCGTGCCGATCGAGGAACATGACGTGGAGGGGCCGGTTCGAACCCCGTGACCGGATGGTCGCCGCGAACGTCGCGGTGGGCTTCGTCTGCACCGCCTCCGCGCTCGGCCTGGCCTTCACCGCCCTGACCTCGACGGTCGACGGGACGCTGGCGTGGATCACGGCCTTCCTGGTGCCTGCCGTGTCGGCCTCCGGCGCCCTCCTGCTGTTCCGGTGGCGGCACCGGCTCCCCGGCCTGGTCTGGACCCTGCTGCCCCTGGCCTGCCTCGTCATCCTCGTGATCATGGATATCGGCACCCGCGACGCCTCGGCCGGCACCCAGATCCTCTTCTTCCTCTCCGTCCTGTATGCGGGCTCGCAGCTGAGACCGGCGGCGGCCTACGCCACGGCGCTCGCCACCACGATCTCGGAGGCGGTCGTGGTGTTCTCCCTGGAGGACGCCTCCCGGGCGACCACGGATGCCAGCTACGTCACCGGCGTCGTCCTCGCGATGACCTGGCTGCTGGTGACCGGCGCGGAGCGGCAGGAGCGGCTCGTCGGCCAGTTGCGCCGGCAGGCCGACGTCGACGCGCTCACCGGACTCGCGTCCCGCCGGGTCCTCGTCGAGGCGGTGCGGACCGCCCTGACGACCGCGACCCGGCGGGGCACCGCCTTCCTGCTGGTCGACGTCGACGAGTTCAAGGCGGTCAACGACACCTACGGGCACCTGGTCGGCGACGAGACGCTGGTCCACCTGGGGACGATCCTGCGTGACGGGTTCGACGCCGACGGCATCGTGTGCCGCCTCGGCGGCGACGAGCTGGCCGTGCTCCTGCCCGACTGCGCCCACGCCGAGGCTCTGCACCGGGCGGAGCGGCTCGTGGAGACGGTCCGGTGCACGCCCGTACCCGGGGTGGGCGACACGGGGCTGGCGTTCTCGATCAGCGTGGGCGTGGGGCACGTGCCCGGAGGGCACGAGGACAGCGCCGAGCTCTATTCCCGGGCCGACGTCTCCCTCTACGAGGCGAAGCGGTCGGGCCGCGGGCGCGTCGGCCGGGTGGCAGCCCCCGGCCCGGCCGTCCTGCCAGCACCTCGCGGCCCGGATGACGCCCGCCGCACCGCGGCCGGGCCGGTCAGGGCGGCCGACGGCGGAGGGCCGGACGGGAGCTGACGGTCGACGCGGCGCCGGCTCGCTGAAGGATTCCTGAAGCCGCCCCGCCCTTGCTGCGACCCGGCCCCGCCCGCTTGGATCGGACCGTTCCACGGTGTGCGCGCGCTCGGGCGCGCCGGTAGAGAGGCGGATGACGGTGCGGCGAGTTCTCCTGCTGGTGGCGGGGACCATCGTGGTGGCGACGGGTCTGACGGTGTCGGCGACGGACGCGTCGGCGACCGCCGGGTCGGCCACGGTCGGGTCGGCGACGGCCGGGTCGCTGACGGTCTGGTCGGGGACCTGGCCGGGGAAGATCACGGTCTGGGTACCGCCGACGTGCACCGACGCCAACCAGTGGACGTGCGAGCGCTAGTAACCGTGGGGGTCGCCGTGCCCGGCGACCTCGACCGGCCCGCGACGGCGGGGTCCGAACCCCCGGACGGGCGGGAGCGTGAGGACCTCCGCAACGGCTCCGGCGAGGTCGCAGGCCGCACCGAGGGCCGCGGCCGACCGGTAGGTGGACGGGCCCAGGACCTGCATGCACTCGGCGATGAGCGGAAGGCGCACCGCGAGGTCGCGCGGCAGCAGCACGGCGTCCATCTCGGCGCGGACGCTCTCGGCGGCACCCAGGAGGATCGCGGCCTTGAGGTGGTGCCCTCCGTCGGCGCAGAGGTCGGCGACCAGGTCGAGGTCACGAGCGACGCTCCAGCGGTGGGCGACCTGCGCGTGGAGGGTGAACGCCTCGTGGAGCCAGGCGGTGCGCTGCCGGCCGCCGGGGTCGTCCACGTCGTCGCTGCACCAGGCGCGCTGCACCAGGGCCCGCGCCAGTTGCCCGACGGCCTGCTCCCGGCGGAATGCGGCCGCCGTCCGGGCCGCCGTCCGGGCGGGGAGGCCGAGGTGGCCGGCGCCCTGCCCGCGGTGCCGGGCCAGCAGGACGTCGACCTCGGTGATCAGCAGTTGCGCGTCGGCCATGCCCGCCGGGTCCTCGCAGCGGCGGAAGGTCGCCAGCGCGGCGGACGCCCGGGCCCTGGCCGCGGCCAGTTCGAGCGCACCCAGGTGGTTGTAGGCGACCGTGAGCAGGCACCGGGCCAGGGCGTAGGGCGGCCCGTGCCGCTCGGCCAACGCCAGTGCCGCGTCCCCGTGCTGCTGCGCGACCGGTAGGTCGCCCAGCTCGTAACCGATGTCGGCCAGGTGCTGCTCGGCACGGATGCGATCGGTCGGCGAGCCGACGGCCTCGGCGAGCTCGCGGGCCTGCCTGGCGTACTCCAGCGCCTCGGTCGGGCGCACGTACGAGGTGACGACGGCGGCCCCGAGCAGCGCCTGCAACCGCGCCGGGGACTCCGTCGTCGGGGCCGTTGTCGGGCCCCACCGCCCCGGTACCGTTGCCGGCGAGCCCGCGGCGGTACCAGTACGAGCCCTCGGCCGGCCGCTCGCACCACCACCACCACAGCGAGGCGAGCAGCTCGAGCATCAGCTCCGGGCTGTGGTCGTCGGCCCAACCCAGCGTCGCCTCGATCGCCGGGCGTTCGGCGGCCAGCCGGCGCAGCCAGGTCAGCCGCAGCGCGCCCCGGCGCTCCTGGGCGGCACGCGCCGTCAGCGCACGGAGGAACGCCGCCCGGCGGTGGCGGGCCCGCTCGGCGTCCTCTGCGGGGACCTGCTGCAGGACGAACTGACGCACGGTGTTGAGCAGCCGGTAGCGCGTCTCGTCCACCTCGGTGTCGGCCAGGACGAGGGACCGGTCGATCAGGTCCTGCAGGGCGTCCAGCGGTCGGACGCCCGGGCCGGCCAGGAGCGCCTCCGCGGCGGACGAGGTGAAGCCTCCCGTCCACGTCGACAGGGCGCCGAGTGCCTGCCGGCCCGACGGTTCGAGCGCCGCCCAGCTCAGCTGGAGCGAGCCTCGCAACGAGGAGCCGGCCCCGTCGGCCCGCGCGGGCGGATCGAGGGTGTCCAGGCGTTCCCGCAACCGGTCGGTGAGCTCGGCCACGCTCAGCAGCCGCAGGCGTGCGGCCGCGAGCTCGACCGCCAGGGGAAGCCCGTCGAGCAGACGGCAGGCGGTGGCGACCTGGACCGCGTTCGCCGGAGTCAACGCGAAGCGCGGCAGCACCTGCCGCGCCCGCGCCAGGAACAGCTCGACCGACGCGACCGTGCCGAGCTCCTCGACGTCGACGACGGACTCCGCCGGGACCGGCAGCGGATCCAGGCGGTAGGCCACCTCCTCGGCGAGGCCGAGCGGACGGTGGGCTGTCACGACGACGCGCAGTCCGGGGCGCTCGGGGCACAGGCTCCGGATCAGCTCGACGCACCCGGTGACCAGGTGGTCGGCGTTGTCCAGCAGCAACGTGACCGACCGGCCGAGCAGCAGCCGGCGGAGCTGGTCGACCTCGTCGAGGCCGGTGTCGGGCCCGCCACCGGCCCGACCCAGCAGCGCGGCCGGTAGCCGGGCGGCGTCCTGGACGGACTCCACGCCCAGGAACCAGACGGCGTCGACGGCGCCGGCGGCGGCCAGGTCGACCGCAAGCTGCTCGGCGACCGCGGACTTGCCGACCCCGGCAGGTCCTACGACGGTGACGAGCCGGTGCCCGTCGGCCAGGTGCCGCAGCAGCTGGAGGTCGCCGGCCCGGCCCACGAGGTCGCGACGCGCCGACGGCGGGTCCGGTGGGCGCGTCGGGGCCGGGCCGACCCCGGCGGTCGCGGTGGCGGTGGCGGTGGCGGCTTGGGCCGGGCCGTCCTCGGCGAGGAGCTGCTGGTACAGCTGCTGCAGGGGGAGGCCCGGCTCCAGCGCGGTCTCCTCGGCGAGGACACCGCGCAGCCGGTGGTACTCGGCGCCGGCCTCGGCCCGGCGACCGGAGCGGTGCAGCGCGCGCATCAACTGGCCGGCGAACCGCTCGTCCAGCGGGTGCTCCCGGGTGAGGCCGATCAGTTCCGCCACGAGTCCAGCCCGGTCACAGGCCAGGTCGGCCTCGATCCGGTCGCCCAGAACGGCAAGCCGCGCAGCCTCGGCCTGGGCGCGGGCCACCACCGCCAACGGGACGTCGCCGACGTCCGCCAGGGGCGTGCCGTCCCACAGCGACAGGGCCTGGGCGAGCAGCCGGCCGGCGGCGGCCTCGTCCGGCAGGGCGCGCAGGGCCCGGCCCCGGGTGGC
>Ga0302323_100003903_pt1 | contig 12133 bp, 5 predicted proteins | sample Fen_T0_3_FD_201950 | JGI IMG/M metagenome (GOLD analysis project Ga0302323, IMG submission 201950) | Peat permafrost microbial communities from Stordalen Mire near Abisko, Sweden - Fen_T0_3 | ecosystem: Environmental > Terrestrial > Soil > Wetlands > Permafrost | place: Sweden: Abisko... | reverse complement strand
GACAGCACTGGCCTCGGGAGGAAACGTCTATTTTCACTACCAACATTATGGGCGAGTAATCGACTCAGCGGAGAGCCTCGATGGGGGATTGACAACAGTAGCCGTCAGTGGCGAAAACCACTCTTGGTCGGTCTTGACGTTACTTACCAACGGCAAGTTTCAGGGCGACGACAGCAAAGGAGGCGAGATGAAGGCACAATCCTCCTTTGCGTTGGCTCCATTGCTACATACCTCAGCACGCAATCGCGCTCTGGTTATAGGATTTGGTACCGGAACGACGACGAAGGTCTTTCATCAGGCAGGCTTTCGGCACATCGACGTGGCAGAGCTTAGCGGGGACATATTGACCTTGGCTGACCGGCATTTTCGCGCGGTCAATGAAGGGGTTTTGCACCAAGCAGAAGTAAAGGCACACGTGACAGATGGCCGAAATTTTCTTCTACTCGATCAATCGAAATACGACGTAGTCAGCATTGAGCTATCGAGTATTTGGTTTGCGGGAGCCGCCAACCTGTACAACAAAGAATTCTACAAGCTTGTTCATACCAGATTAGCGGCCGGTGGGGTACTGCAGCAATGGGTACAACTGCATCGACTGTTAGAATCGGACATAGCGACCATACTTACAACGCTGGAGGATGAATTTCCCAACGTATGGTTGTACTTCCTCGGAAAGCAGGGGATTTTAGTCGCCTGCGTCGATAATTGTGCGCCCAACAAGCAAACTCTTTCCGTGCTCGATCAATCGATTGAACTATCTTCGACATTGAAGTTGTTTGATGGTCATGCCGCCCAAGTGCTAAAGGGTCGCATTTTGACCCCTATCTCACTGAGGAGGCTAGTCCAAGATGCGCGGGGTAATAATCGATCGAGGCCAGGACTATTGGTCGCCACCGATGACAACTTGACTTTGGAATACTCGACACCCAAGGGTAATGTCAGAAAATACGATGAGTCACTCGACCAGAATTTGCGCTACCTCGATCATTACAAAGTGGGCGACATCTTCGAGTCAACTTCACTGACTTCGCGTGATGCCCCGTACCTGTCCGAGTAGCGCGTCATTTCGAAAGCGCGTGGGTTGTCGGGTTGCATAGTAAGTGGAACGGCGAGCAATGCTCGGCCGAGGGGCCCAGTATTGCGGCCACGCCCATGGCGGGCCCGAAAATTCAAGGGCAATATCGATTCCCACTACCTGGTTCGAAGAAAATTTGACTGAGTTGGCACTGAAAACTTCGTGAACGATGTTACCCTCTGCGCAGCATGAACAGGCTGGAGCGCATAGCAATTCTCGCGGGCGGTGGACCCGCGCCGGGGATTAACAGTGTCATCGGTGCAGCGACCATCCGCGCTTGTCTGGCAGGCGTCGAAGTGCTTGGCATCAATGATGGTTTTTACTGGCTAATGCAAGGCGACATCAATCACGCTGTGCCTTTGACTATTAGGAACGTCGCTGCAATTCACTTTCGAGGTGGCGTCTTCATCGGCATATCACGAGCTAATCCGGCCAAGGACGAAACGCTTATCGCGAAAACGCTCGAATCGCTCGACAGACTATCGGTTGACGCTGCCATTACCGTTGGTGGCGATGAGACCGCACTGGCCGCAATGCGCTTGACCGAGGCGGCAAACGGTCGAATTCAATTCGTTCATGTCCCCAAGACAATAGACAATGATTTGGCGTTACCAGACGGTATTTTCACATTCGGCTTTCAATCCGCGCGTCATGTGGGTGTTGGAATCGTCAAGGATCTGCAGGTCGACGCTGCTACGACTTCTCGTTGGTACTTCATCATTACCATGGGCCGTAAATCGGGTCATTTAGCGTTGGGAATAGGCAAGGCAGCTGGCGTTACTTTGACAATCATTCCCGAAGAATTCCGCGGCGCAATGGTGCCACTGCGAGCGGTTATTGACTTGTTGACCGGAGCGATCATCAAACGTCGAAGCTACGGACGCCGCGACGGTGTCGCAGTTCTTGCCGAGGGCGTGATGGAACGCATCGATCCTGTCGACCGAGAGCTTTTCAGCGAGACCTCGCTTGATCCAGAAAGTAATCGGAGAATTTCCGAAGTGAGATTCGGTGAACTACTTCGAACCGAGGTTTCGCGTCGGCTCAATGAACTTGGAATTGATACAACCATCGTTTCCAAGAATATTGGTTATGAGCTGCGCTGCTCGGATCCAATCCCATTCGACATGGAATACACACGGGATTTGGGTTATTGCGCCTCAAAGTATCTGCTCGACGGTGGCACCGACGCTATTATCAGCGTGCAAAATGGCCAATTTCGCCCGATTCCATTCAAGGACATGATCGATCCAGTTACGGGGCAAGCACGCCTTCGCACAGTTGACATCGAAACCGAGCACTACAAGATCGCGCGCCGGTATATGCTTCGCCTGCGCCGGGATGATTTCGAGGATCCAACTGAAATTGAAAAGCTTGCACGAATAGCGCACCTAAGTGTCGAAGAATTCAGACGCCAGTTCGAATATTTGGTGGCTGACGAGCCCCCCCCAATACATTTTGAACGCTAGTCAAACACACTTGAAACTACAGTTGATGACACGGGGCAACAGTCTGGCGCGCGCATTTGCTTTTTGTCGCAATATAAAGTCTGGTAAGCTTGTTGACCATATGGTGCTGCCTCTTTGGTGAATTCGAACCCGATACCCAATGTCCAAAGTCCACGGCCCACGCTCGGGTTTCTCGTCGACTGGTTGGAAGAAGACTACCAGCAGGCAGTATTGGGTGGCATTGTTGATTCATCAATTCAGCATGATTGTAATCTAATCTGCTTTGCCGGAGGTGGCCTCAAGTCCCCTCATCGATTTGGGTTGGAACGCAATTTTATCTACGACTTGGCGGGTCCAGAAACAGTTGACGGCATACTGGTAATGGCGGGCACGCTCGTGCACGCTGTTGGGGCCGGAGCCGTAAGGGAGTTTTGTGATCAATATCGCCCGTTGCCGATGTGCAGCATCGCAATCGCCGTCCCTGGCGTGCCAAGCGTCCTTGTCGACAACGCGCGCGGAATGCGCGACGCAATCGTGCACCTAATCGTGCACCATGGGTTCCGGCGGATTGCGTTTATTCGCGGTCCACAGGCCAATGAAGAGGCGGAACGCCGGTTTCGCGTGTACAAGGAAGTTCTCCAAGAATTTGACGTTCCGTACGACGACTCGTTGGTGACGGTTGGAGATTTTCTAAGATCGTCGGGCAATGCAGCCGTGCACCAATTGTTCGATGAACGGCAAGTGCAATTCGATGCAATCCTTGCAGCAAGCGATATTATGGCTCTAGGCGCCATGGATGCATTAGAAATGCGGGGCGCTCGCGTTCCGGATGATCTGGCAGTGGTCGGCTTCGATGATGTCGTTGAGGCGCGATTTGCCTCGCCGCCCCTAACCACGGTGCGCCAGCCGCTGTATGAGCAGGGAGTGCAAGCCACGGAGTCAGTGCTTGAACAATTAAATGGCTCGTCTGGGCGCCAACGGCTCACATTGCACACCGAGATTGTACTACGTCGTTCTTGCGGCTGCTTTTCGCAGTCAGCCAAAGCATATCAGGAAAGCCTAATTCCTTCGGACCAATTGAGTCCAACGAGCGCGGTGGCCCAGGTCCGCCCACTGGCGCTCAGCGCAATGCAACACGCATCGCGAGGTATGCGCACGACTGCTCCAGACTGGAATGGCAGACTGTTCGACGCATTCCTGGAAGATCTCAAAGGCAGTGAGTCGTCACACTTCTTGGCCATATTAGAGGACTTGCTGCGTCAAGATACGGCAAAGGGGAGTGACGCTAGCACGTGGCGTGACGTGGTAACTGCGCTCCGCGGCCAACTGCTTCCTTGTCTGCCTACCACTGATCGAACGCGAACAATCGCCGAAAACTTGTGGCAACAATCGCTGTTGTTGATAACCAGCGTGGTGGAACGAGTGCAGGTTCAGCATCGGCTCGAGGCGGAACAATGGGTTCGAGTATTGAGTGAAACGAATGAGGCCGTTATTACGACCTTCGATGTGACGGCCTTGACCAATTCTGTAGCCGAGCAATTGCCCCGTTTGGGCATCCATAGTTGCTACTTGGCATTGTTCGAAGATTCGGCAAACGGCAAACAGGCGCGGCTCATAATGGCGCATGATACTCAGCGGCAATTGCCAGCCAATTTGGTGGGCCGCGTATTCGAAGCTCGCCATTTGGTGCCGGATGGCTTGTTGCTTACGGATCGGCGAACAGTATACATCGTTGAGCCCCTATTTTTCAAACAGCAACGGCTGGGCTATGCGATTTTCGAAATGGGCCCGCGGCAAGGCATAATTTACGAGGCATTACGCGACCAAATCAGCGCCGCATTAAAAGGCGCGATGCTGGTACAGGAAGTCGTTGAAAAGAATCGGGAACGGGAGCAATTGCTCAACGCACTGGGTAAGCGCGCCGCCGAGCTAGAGCAGGCATACGTTGCGCTCAAGGAAAACCAACAAAAGCTGTTGGCTTCGGAGAAAACGGCGAGCATTGGCCGCCTCACGGCGAGTATCGCTCATGAAATGAATTCGCCCGTGGCGGCGGTTCGCGCGGCGCTTCTAGAACTCGATCGACTGGTCACGGAATACAGCCAATCGGTGACGGATCCAGAAGTGACTACGGCGGACCATCGGGAAATAGCGGCCGAAATGCAGCAATCATTGCGTCTGGCTTCCGGGGCGGCGGAGCGCGCAGCTGATTTTGTTCGAAGCATAAAGAACCAGACGAGGGACATTGGCCACAAGGAGCAAATTCGTTTTGACGCAGTTTCGAACATACGTGACGCGCTGCTGCTCTTGGGTCACTCGTTGCGAAAGGCAAACTGTGTTGTGCAAATCGAGGCCAGTCCCGACTCAATCAAACTAGTTGGGCCACCGGGTCGCTTAGGTCAAGTGGTTACGAACTTAGTTACCAACGCGATCGACGCCATGACTCCGACGGGCGGCGGGACGATTAACCTATGTCTGGAGGCACGCGAGAAGGACGTAATTCTCAAAGTCAGCGATCGAGGTCACGGCGTAGCCGAAGATATCCGGTCCCGAATTTGGGAGCCTCTTTTCACAACCAAACCATTTGGTCACGGTACGGGTCTGGGTCTCACCATCGTCCGCGACATCGTGACCGGTGACTTTGGCGGCAGTGTGGATTTTGAGTCGCGCGTCGAAGGCGGAGTTACATTCACTGTGGTGTTTCCAACGGCAACGGGGGGTGAAGCAGCATGAGTCGTCGAAGTCCGGAATCCCATCGATCAGGGACCAAGGTTTTGCTCGTCGATGATGACGAGCACTACCTTGCGTCAACGCTGGCACTCTTGAACTCGGAGGGATACCGCGTTTCGACTGCTCGCGATGGTCGTGAGGCGCTCAAGATTCTTGCGAATACGTCGATTGACGTTGCGCTGGTTGACTATTCGATGCCTCACGTGTCAGGAGCCGAGCTGATTGCGGAAATTCGCGCTCAAGACAGCGATATTCGAATTGTGCTTCAAACAGGCAGTGCGGACGATCAGCCCGAGCGAGAAATTCTTCGGCGACTAGACGTGCACGGGTTGGCCGAAAAGAGTGATGGTCCCGAACGCCTTCTGCTGTGGACGGAGGTTGCTGCAAAGTCTGCTCTCGCAGCCCGACGCATTAGGCAAGATGCGCGGGGAATGAAGATGGTGATCGAAGCCGCCGCTAGCTTTCACCGGATGCAGCCAATAGCCGAATTGAGCAATGTCATTCTGAGCAAGGCGTGCGAATGCGTGGGGGCAGCGCGCGGCATTTTGGTACTTTACGCGGACGTGATGGGTGCAGGCGATGACGACTTGGACGCCAGCAGTGGACGAGTGGGCATCACAATTGCGGAGCACGACTATGATACGAACGCTGCCCAGTCAATTGACTGTGATTCCTACGAAGTTCAAAAGCTGGCACAGCAGGCAGTTACGTCTAGACAGACCCAAGTAGACGGCACTGACGTAGTGTTACCGCTTGCCGTGCGCGAAACGAGTCTTGGCTTCTTGTTCTTGTCAGAAGCCACCACACAACAATTGGATGCCGCCTGGTTCGAGTTGCTTTCCTATCACGCGAGTGTCGCAATTCAAAATGCCCTCTTTTATGAGATGGCCGCATTTGATTCATTGAGTGGCGTGCATGCGCGACGCTTTTTCGAGAATTGGGCCCGTCGTGAACTACGAGCGAGCCTACGCAGTGGTTCCCCCTGCGGGCTAATTTACGCCGACCTTGATGGTCTCAAGCAGCTCAACGATTCTGCGGGGCATTTGCGAGGCGACCAGGCGATTCGGTCCGTTGGGCGAGTTCTCAGAACCGCGATCCGTGAACACGATATCGTCGGCAGACTCGGGGGAGATGAATTCGCAATGCTGCTGCCTGCTACCAAGGAAGATGGCGCCAAGCGAGTGGGCGAGCGAATCTTGGAGTTGTTGGCTGAGGAGCGAATCAAAACTCCAGATGGCGATTTTCCCTTATCCGCCAGCATCGGGATTACAATTCTTGATGTGACAAGCCCCTGCTCTCCCGAGGTTTCTCGAAATCTCATGCCGACCTTTTACGAGGACTTGTTAGCTCGATTGATGATGCGCGCCGACGAAGCCTTATATCAGGCAAAATCGGAAGGGAAGGGGCGGCTGTGCATGGGCGCTTCGGTTGAGGTGCCAACGCCTGCCTCCGAGCATCCACGGGGGCTGTCCAATGATGAAACTGGCTAGGTTACGATTGTCCGAGATGGTGTAAATTATGGCGCGAAAACACAGAGCGATCGAGCCATCTGGCTACACAATTGCGCTGGTCGATGATGATCCGGACTACTTGGAAGCCACTCGCTTATTGTTGGAATCCGAGGGACACACAGTCTTGACGGCAATCGACGGCGGCGACGCGCTGCAACTGTTGCAGAAAAAGTCGGTGGACTTGCTATTGCTCGACTATTTCATGCCAAAAATGACGGGCGAACAAGTAGTCGAGCAGTTGCGCAAGTTTGATGCCGTTACTCAGGTGATTCTTCAGACAGGTTACGCCAATGAGCGGCCACCGCGCGAAATGCTGCGAAGACTCGATATCCAAGGTTACTACGACAAGAGCGAGGGTCCCGATCGGTTACTACTTTGGGCCGATGCAGGGCTGAAAGCGGCCGACGCCATTGGCCGCCTTGCGCGCAGCCGCAAGGGCCTCCGAGGAATACTTGATGTGGCGCCCTCACTGCATCGCATCCAGCCGCTTGCGGATCTCTATGAAGACGTCGTGGAACACACGGCCAATCTAATTGATGCCCGCCGCGCAGTCCTTGCCGTCTTCAAAGATCTAATGACGCCCGACAGCCATCTGGCAGGCGGAGAGAAAGGCGTCAGAACCCTCAATGATGATACGCTGCTGTTGATGAGTTTCACGCGGGGGACTCCTCAGGGCATCGTTTCCCAAGACAGCACGGTCGACCAGGCGATTGGGGAAGAAGTCATAATGGCGTTGAAGACTGGCCAGACAATTCGACGCCAACAAGAGACTGTCGTACCGCTTAGGGTTGGGGATGTCGTACTCGGCGGCCTCTGGCTGGAGCACCCACCGCTTCGTGAAGAAACTCAGGAGCTTTTGCAGCTGTTTGCCAATCAGGCCACGGTCGCGATACAAAATATGTTGCTGTATGAAATGGCAGCTCTTGATCCGCTGACCGGCGTCCACGCAAGGCGGTTTTTCGAAAGCTGGATGAGGCGCGAAGTGAGGACGGCGTTTCGTTCCCAAAACCCTGTCGCATTGTTGTTGCTGGACATGGATGGCCTCAAATCCATCAATGACACTGCGGGGCACTGGGCGGGCGATCAAGCCCTGGCGGCAGTCGGCAAGGTACTTCGTCAGGCTACAAGGGAAAATGACGTTGTCGGCCGTTTTGGAGGCGACGAATTTGCCGTCGTTTTCCCACAAACTGACGCTGAAGGAGCGCGGCGGGTGGCGGATCGCTTGCTCGCGATGTTGAGGGAAACGAATATCTCCAGCCCTTCCGGCGACGTTGGTCTAAGTGCCAGTTTGGGGCTTGCCACGCTCCCCAGCTATCACATATCCGACACTGGATTCGAACGACCCATTCCCGTGGAGTATTTTCAGGGAATGTCCGAGGCACTACTGCAGAGCGCCGACGATGCGCTCTACGTCGCCAAGAGCTCTGGCAAGAGCCGTCTGTGCATGGCGGAGGCCTTGAGTTGGCGGACTCTGGGCGTGCCGGTTACATAGGCCGGTCATTACCAACTTGACGAGTTAAGACATGCGACAAGCCAAAATACTCATTACTCTGGGTCCGAGTAGTTCTCATGTCGACACATTGAAGCGACTCGTATCCGCCGGTGCTAGTGGATTCAGGCTCAATTTCTCGCATGGCACGCATGAAGAACACCGGGCGCGCGCCGAGTTAGTGAGGCTGGTTGGGAGCCAGATGGGCCTGGAACTGGCAATCCTGGGCGATCTTTGTGGTCCGAAACTTCGAGTGGGACGGTTCGGTGGAAAATCAGTGACATTGATCAAGGGGGCCACATTTACTCTGACTACGGAAGACGTTGTTGGAGATGAAAATCAAGTATCAGTATCCTACCCTTTGGATAAGGACCTTTCGATTGGTGACAGCCTGTTACTCGACGACGGCCTAATAAGCATGCGTGTCGAGCAGGTGTCCCCCGCAAGGGTAACCTGCCGCGTAATCGTCGGAGGAGTGCTTTCGGACCACAAGGGAGTCAATGTCCCTAATGTGCGGCTTAGTACCCCGGCAATTACGGAAAAGGATGAGGCGGATATTCTGTTTGGGCGCGTGATCGGCGTGGACTGGTTTGCTCTCTCCTTTGTTCGAGATGCAGCTGATGTCGTTCGCTGTAAGGCGTTGGCAGGCGCCGTCCCTGTCATTGCAAAGCTCGAAAAACCCGAAGCAGTCGAGCATCTTGCGGCAATCATCGGCGCGGCCGACGGTATAATGGTTGCGCGAGGTGATTTGGGAGTCGAAGTGGGGCCCGAGCGTGTGCCGGTGATTCAAAAGAGGGCCATTGAGCTAGCGAATCGCGAAGGAAAACTGGTCATTACCGCCACGCAGATGCTCGATTCGATGATGCGCAATCCACGGCCAACGCGGGCAGAGGCTAGCGACGTAGCCAACGCAATTTTCGATGGCAGCGATGTCGTGATGCTGTCTGGAGAGACTGCAGTCGGTCAATACCCCGTCGAAGCTGTGGAAATGATGCGCGCCATCATCGAGCAAGTCGAGCAGTCAGAGCAGTACCTCGGTCGGTCGTTGCCAACGGTCTATGGTTCAGCTTGGGAAAGTGACAACGCGACTGCGCGTGCCGCGGCGACATTATCCAGAAACGTAAAACTGGCGGCGCTCGTCGTCTTGGCTAGCGATGCAGAGTGGCTGGACGTAATTGCTGACTATCGGCCGCTTGCGCCTATCGTTGCATTAGTAAAAGATGCCGGGCTTGCTCGCAGAGTTGCGCTTCAATGGGGAATTACCTGTCATGTGATAGCAATGCCACAATCGCAAGAAGCGCTCATAGAATTGGCTGAGACCAAAGTTCGAGAGACCTTGGCGACGCCTCCAGGTGAGGATATTGCGATATTGGCCCCGTGCCTGCCCCAGCAATTGGGCAGGACACTCACCTTGTGGAAGCTCCGTTAGCTTCAGGCACCAATTCTCTCAGCCGAGTTGCACGTCGACATCCACTTTTGAGCCAGCTGCTGCCAAGGGCAACGCAGCCTCCGGAGCCACCGGAATGCCGTTCACGACAATGCGTTTGACGCCACGCTCCACATGATTCGGATTGGTAACGCGAATATTGTAGATTGCGCCCCTAAAATGCCGTGTCATTTGGAAAGTGTCCCAAGACGACGGAATGACTGGATCCACCCGTAAGCCGTCCCAATCCGGACGTATACCTAGTATGTACTGAGTCGCCGCTACATAGGACCAAGTGGCCGTCCCACTGAGCCACGGCAGCCGGGATGCACCGAATCGGCGACTGTCGCGGCCGTGCGTAGACTGGCAGTGAACGTAGGGCTCGATTTGCCGAACCTCCGCATGCTCGTTGTACGCAGCGGGCATGTACGCGCGATAATATTCATACGCTCGATTTCCGTGCCCGAGCTGCGTTTCTGCAATCACCGCCCAACCCTGTGGGTGGCAGAATATACCGGCATTTTCCTTTTGTCCGGGATTGAACAACACCGCGCGTATCTCGTTGCAAGGTGTCTTCATGAAAGGCGGGGAACACAGCATCAGCCCGTGTTCGGTAGCCAACTGCTCGTGGACCGAGGCCATGGCACTTTCTGCCTGCGATGGCGTTGCCCCGCCGCTGAGCACTGCCCAGGTTTGGGCGTTCAAAAAAATTGAGCCCTCGGGGTCAGCCTTCGTACCGATGATGCTGCCATTTTCCCGAAATGCGCGCACGAACCAGTCCCCGTCCCAACTGTGAGCTTGAATTGACTTATCGAGCTCTGCCAGCTGCCTTTTTGCCCAGCTGGCCTCGTCTCGTCGGTCAAGACGTGTCGCGATCATCCCGTACATGTTCAGACCATGTCTGAGCTGGAAGGCGACCATGATGCTTTCACCGTGGTAGCCGAGCTTGAGCGTATCATTCCAATCCGCTGAAAGGCCGCAGGGTAACCCGTGCGCCCCGCGTCGAACCAGATTGAAATCCAAGGCGCGACGCAAATGACCCAACACCGAAGCCTCTCCCTTATCGGAGTAAGGCAATACTTTGTCGAGGAACGCGAAATCGCCCGTTTCCTTAATGTATGCAAGGACCGTGTCGAATAACCAAAGGCAATCATCCGAGCGGTAAACGTCTTCTTCGGGCTCGGGTTCACTGCCAGGACGGTGCGCAAATGGCTTGACAACTGGCATCGCGCCGCCGGTTGAAACTTGCCCTGTAATCATTAGCTCGAGACGCTGGCGCGTTTGCTCTGGAATGGCGGCCACGACTCCCAGCAAATCTTGAACCGTGTCGCGGTACCCGAGGCCGTCGCGTTCCCCTGAATAAACGAGGCTTGCAGCTCTGGACCAAGCAAACGTTATCAGGCAATTGTATGCATTCCAGACATTGATCATGCTGTCGAATTCAGCGTCTGGCGTGTGAACTTCGATGGCACCAATCTGAGAATGCCAGTGTTTTCGAACTTCCGTCAAGGCGGCGGAGATTTGAGCGAGGGTGCCCATGTCGCGCATGGCAGCCATCCCTTCTCGGTCGCCGCGCCCCACTCCTAGCAATACGGCGAGTTCACGCGACTCACCGGGCTGCAGTTGAATGGTCGTTTGCAACACACCACAAGGGTTATCGCCATGAGCACAGCTTCCCGTGCAGCTGCCGCGTTCGACGGCAATCGGGTTGGAGTAGCCACGGTAGGGACCAAGAAAAGTTTCCCTATCCGTTTCAAACCCGATGACAGGCGAACCGAGCATTACCATATAGCTGTGCCGGCTCTGATCGCGGAATTCGAAATTCTCCGGATGTTCCGGCAAATTGCCCGACTGCGAACAGGAGAGCACGTTCTTTTCGACACGCGCATCAATAATGTACTGACAATATTGAAGATTGAATGTGTCGTGCCAGACGTGCCACTCGGCGGCCAGTTCCACGTAGGTAAAGAGATCGAGTACGCGCGGGCGATCACTGTGATTCTCAACGCGCAAGTGCCAAACTTCGTAATGCTTGCCGAGCGGCACGAAGTAAGTGCTCTCCGTCCGTATCTCGGCATACTCGGATTCTATGATCGTGTATCCGGTGCCGTGTCGGCAAGTTGAGTGGAAAACGTCGAGGGGCTTTCCGACAGGTTGCCAGGAGCTAGACCAATAATCTAAGCTCACGCGATCACGTAAGTAAAAGTAGCGGCCCGGTTGATCCATCGGAACGGCATTGAAGCGCATCCGGGTGAATCGACCCTGGGCGGCGGATCTAAAAAAGCTGTAACCGCCAGCGTTGTTCGTAATGATCGCGCCGTACTCCGTTGAGCCCAGGTAGTTGCTCCAGGACCGTGGAGTGTCCGGTTGCGTTACAACGTATTCGCGTCGCTCGTCGTCGAAGAAGCCATATCGTGTCATAGCAGCGCCGCGACAATACACGACGAGAGCTGAAAGTCG
>Ga0302323_100003902_pt1 | contig 12136 bp, 8 predicted proteins | sample Fen_T0_3_FD_201950 | JGI IMG/M metagenome (GOLD analysis project Ga0302323, IMG submission 201950) | Peat permafrost microbial communities from Stordalen Mire near Abisko, Sweden - Fen_T0_3 | ecosystem: Environmental > Terrestrial > Soil > Wetlands > Permafrost | place: Sweden: Abisko... | reverse complement strand
GCGCGATCTCGCTGCGCGCACTCACTCGCGAGGTGCACCGTGCAAACGCTACCTCCTCTGGCGCGTGTCACATCTCCTGAGCAAGGAGGCTTCGTCCGGCCGCCAGCCGGAGAAAGGAGCCGCTCACGTCGAACAACAAACACACCCTCGCCCTTCACGCTCACACCATGAGGCAAGCGCGCACCGATTCAGAGGCTCGGCTCTGGCGTGCGTTGCGCTCGAGCCAGCTCGGCGTCGCCTTCCGGCGGCAAGTTCCGCTGCCCGGCTTCATCGCCGACTTCTACGCACAGAGGCAAGCTTGCGATAAATCCGAAACCGTACTGCGGAGCCACGACGCGCGCCTTCGGCGGTGGGCGGAGGTTTGAACGGTCGCGCAGAACAGCCAACGAGGAAAATTCTTGCGGCACTGAGTAACGACAATTTCGCTTGGCTTCTGACAATCTAAGCCAGCATTCTCTTGACTGGAGATTCTCATGAAGCGCCCGCACTCCTTCGTAATCGCCCTGTCATTCGCCATCGTGTCCTCGCTGGGCTGCTCCCCGGCCGATGATTCGAACGGCAGCCCAGGTTCGGCAGGTAGCACTCCCAATGGCTCCGGCGGAGCCTCAGCGACGGGCGGAGGAAAGAGCGGCGGCGGGGCTCCCGCGACGGCCGGCGCAACGACGGGCGGCGCACCAACGGCGGGTGCGGCCACAGGCGGTGCGGCCACAGGCGGTGCGGCCACAGGCGGTGCCGCAACGGCAGGCGCGCCAACGGCGGGCGCAGCCACGGGCGGCTCGGCGACCGGCAGTGCAGGCACTGGTGGCAAGGCAGCGGGCGGCGCGGCAGCCGGCGGTGCCTCTGGCTCAGGGGGCAAACCTGGGGGAGGTGGCGGGTCAGCGGGTGGCTCCGGTGGCGGGTCCGATACCGAGACGTTGTCCGCGGGATGCGGAAAGATGCCGACCATCGCGAGCAACATGTACAACAACGGTAATCCGATCTCGATTACAGCCGCGAGCAAGCAACGCCGCTACATCCTGAGCGTCCCCGCCAACTACGACAATACGAAGCCGTACCGGTTGGTCATCGCGTGGCATCAGCTCGATGGCAACGACAAGCAGATGTACCAACAGAACTATTACTGGTTGAAGGACATCGCAGACGCCGCCAGCAGCACCATCTTCGTGGCTCCCAATGGTGAGAAGAACGGGACGCCTTGCACCGGCACCGGTAACGGCGAAAGCGGCTGCGGTTGGCCGGATTCAAGCGGGTCGAACGTCGCGCTCGCCGACGCGGTCGTCGCGCAGGTCGAAGAGAACTTCTGCATCGACAAGAAGAAGATCTTCGCCAACGGCTGGAGCTACGGCGGCAGCATGTCCTACCGCACCGCCTGCTCGCGCCCCCTCGGAGGAACGGGCACCTGGGGTGTCCGCGCGGTCGCAATCTACAACGGTTCCGCACAGCTCAGCGCCGGTGGTTGCACCCCGAGCAAGGCGGTCGCCTTCTACGCCTCGCACGGCACCAACGACACCGTTCTTAGCTACGACGGTGGTGTCTCGATGGCGCAAACCTACGCAAAGCTCAACGGCTGCACGTGGATGACGCCGACTCGCGCCACCGGGAACCACGTGTGCACCAACGTCACGGGATGCACGGCGGGTTATCCCGTCGAGTTCTGCTCCTTCGTGGGTCCACACACGCCGGACCCTCCGCGCGAAGGAGGCCAGCGTTGGCAGCCACAAGAAGTCTGGAAGTTATTCAGCCAGTTCTAGGGTTGCCCCGCGGTTGAACGTCGCAACACGGCCCGGCGTGCTCGCTGCGCTGCGCGACGCGCGTCGCGATACCCGAAGGGGTACGCCGGGCTGCCTGAAGCCGTCTCGTGGCTGCTTTGGCCCCCTTACGCCGGCTGCGCCGGACGTGGGGGCCCGGTTAGTGGAGAAACAAATGTCAGCACGAGCAGCGGCGGCCGTCGGAATTGTGGGCCTCTTGCTCTTGGCCTGTGGCTCGAGCAGCCAGAGCGAGGCCGGACTAGGCGGCTTCGCGGGTGTCGCTGCCGACGCAGGGACCAGTGCAGTCCCGCACGGCGGCACTGCGGGAGCGGGCGGCACCGTCGTCGGCAGTGACGGGCTCGGCGGCTCGCCGGTCACGGCCGGCTCCGTCGGGTCTGCCGGCTCTGCCAGCAGCGCGGGCTCTGCCGGCAACGCTGGCAACGACCAGGGCGCAGCGGGCGGCGTCGTCAATGGCGGTGATTCCGGTGCCGGCCAGAGCGAGGCCGGCGCAGCGGGCGCTGCGCTCGAACAGCCCGCGACCTGTGCTGAGGTCGCGCCCGGCGCAGCCGCCACGCGCGTTCGCTATCAGAGTGAGCACGCGCCGTACGGCGGCAATTGCGCTTCGGAACAGCAATCCGCCACTTGTGACAACGGTGTGCTCGGGGCTTGGACGGGCAGCTATGTCTTCGAACAGTGCACGCTTTTGCCGCCAAGTGATTGCGATGCGATCGCTCACGGCGCCTCCGCAACGCGCACTCGCTTCCAGGTCGAGAGCGTCGCTTTTGGCAAAGTTTGCGTCTCCGAGCAGCAGCATGCGCTGTGCGACAACGGCGCGTTGGGTTCGTGGAGCGGCAGCTACCCGTTCGAGGCCTGCAGCGTCCAATCACCCATCGGTTGCGGCAACACCGCGCACGGGGCCACGGCCGAGCGCGTGCGCTACCTCTCATCCAGCGTGCCCTTCGGCAATGCCTGCGCGTCCGAGGTGCAGTCGGCAGTTTGTAACAACGGCAGCTTCGGTGATTGGACGGGCAGCTACGGCTTCGCCGCGTGCAGCGTGGGCCCAGCAGCAAGCTGCGATGGCTCCCCGCATGGCACCGCGCAAGAACGCATCCGCTACTCCGCGACCAGCGTGCCCTACGGCGAAGCCTGCCCCGAACAGCTGCAGACTCGCAGCTGCGACAACGGCATTTGGACGAGCTGGACGAGCTGGACGGGCTCGACGAGTTCGACAGACGGCTATGTGTACGAAAGTTGCGCAGTCGATCCGCCTGCGGCCTGCGGCGGCGCTGGTGGCCCTCCCCACGGCAGCATCGAATCGCGCCTACGTTACAAAGATTGGAACGTGGTCTTCGGCGCCAGTTGCGTCAGCGAGACGCAAACGCGCGTGTGTGCGAACGGTACCTGGAGCGACTGGAGCGGAAGCTACGAGAGCTTGTCATGCTCGGTGCAAGAGTGTGCAACCGGCACTCAGCAGACGCGCTCGTGCGGCCTGAACAACCGCGGCCGGCAAACCCGACCCTGCTCCGGCGGAACGTGGCGCATCGCGTGGGACAATTGCGTCGACCCTGACCTCTGCATAGACGGGACGACCGGCACGCCAGCGTCGTGCAACGCGGGAGCTGGTTGGAAAGCGCTAGCGTGCGTCCAGGGGCAATGGCAGCCGTCCGGTGCCTGCGGAGTGTGCTCGGGGACACTCAAGGACCCGTGTCTGGAAAACAAGAGCTCCAGCGCCTGCTTCGCGGCGAAGTACGAGGGTTCGAGCTGCGGTATTTGGAACGGGAATTCCGTGCCTCCGAGCTGCCATTTGCAATCGAACTTCTCGGGCCCGTGCTCGCTCCTCCATTCACCGACCTTCTGCACTCCGACGTTCGGCTGCGCCTGGACCGAGCTCTAGAAAAAAATAGCGAGTCCCAGCCACGCGCCAATCTGGTCGCGCTTATGGCGCGGGGTTCATCGACGCAATGCAGACTCGATCGCTCTGGAGAAGGGAATGCCGCTTCACAAACCGCAGCGGGACGCTGATGAACCGCTTCGGGCGTCGGGATTTTGACGGTGCCGCGGTTTCTCGCTCGGACCGAGTCCAAAGGAAAATGACTTACCTCAAGGGTTAGACACCTAATGCTCGCTGCGGACCGCGAGAGATCCTCGCAGATGCAATTTCACGGCTGAGCCGGAAACACGTGCACGTTTGAGTCGATAAAGTGAGCCGCCGTACGTTTGAGTGACGGAAGGGGCGGGAAACGGATATTGCTGGATTGCCTAGAGAACTATTCAGCCGAGCGCTGCTAGCCAGCGTGGTGCTGTAGGCCACGGTCGGCTCGTGTGCGCAACGTGTGAGCAGAGCGTCATGTCTACCGCGATAATGAGGAGCTCCCGATGACAGTTCGATTTCAGAACCTGAGCGCGTTCGTGCTGATTGGCACCATCGCCGGCTGCGTGACGGGGTCGGTCGACCCGATGGGTGGTCCGGGTTCCAATGGCGCGGTCGATCCCCTCGGCGCCGCCGGTACGGTTGCCGCGGGAGGCGATTCGAGCGCCCCTAACACGACGCCCGCCAAGCTGAACCTGACCGGAGCGCCCAAGTATTACCGGGTCATTCGCCTCTCGAACGAGCAATGGGCCAACAGCGTCAAGACGGTGCTCGGCCTCGCCACGCCGACGGACCTGGCGCAGAACTTCCGAGCGGCAGTTTCGGGAAACTCGGACTTCAACAACAATGAATTGTTCCTAGACATCGACAATTCATCCTGGCAGGATTTTCAAGCAGCCGCGGAGGCTTTAGCCGATCAGGTCACTGCGTCCGACGCAACTCTTGCCAAAGCCTATTCCGGCAAAGATGCAGCGGGCCTGATTTCGACTTTGGGAAGGCGCGCTTACCGCCGCCCGCTCACCAGCACCGAACAGACCAAGTACATGACGTTGTACAACTCCGGTTCGACCTTGAGCGGCTCCCGGAGTGCCCTCGCCAAGGGCGCGTCACTAGTGATTCGCGCTTTGCTTCAGTCGCCAAATTTTCTGTTTCGGACGGAGCTCGGGGCGGCTGCCCAACCTCTGAGCGCTTTCGAGATGGCGGCAAAGCTTTCCTTGTGGCTGAAGAACACCACTCCGGACGACGCTTTGCTCGATGCTGCGGCCGGCTCTACGACGCTGAACACACCTGACGGAGCCGTCGCGGCAGCCAAGACCATGCTCGAGGACGCCGCAGCCGCCAAGGTCATGCGCAGCTTTCACGGGCAGTTCCTGCACCTGGACCTGTTCTCTGGCATCACCAAGGACATGGTTCAGGACTTCAATCAGGCCATCGGTCCCGAGCTCACGGAGAGCTCGTACCTGTTCTTCGACAAGATTTTCTCGAAGGGCCTCGGAGTTAAAGACATCTTCCTCTCGACGAGCGGCTTCGTCGGGCCGAACATGGCGGCCGTCTACGGCAACGGCGTGACCGCGCCGGCCAGCGGCTACACCGAGCAGGCCCTCGGGGCAAACCGCATCGGGTTTTTTACGCAGCTCCCGTACCTGATGTATTGGGCACGCAACGGCGAGCCCGACTCCATCCACCGCGGCGTGACGCTGAATCTGGATGTGCTGTGCGCTACGTTGGGGCCGCCCTCCATCGTCCTGCCGACTCTCCCTTCCAGGCAGCCAGGCCAGACCAACCGTCAGGTCGTGGATCTAACGACCTCAGGCTGTGGCAAGGCTTGTCACAATGCCATGATCAATCCGATTGGCTTCGCGTTCGAGCACTACGATGGAATGGGTCGCTACCGCACTACCGAAAAGGACGTCACTGGAGTGGAACTGCCAATTGACAGCAGCGGTACCTATGCCTTCACTGACGGTACGAAGACCTACCAGAACGCGAGTGAATTGATGCAGGCAATGGCCAACGGGCAGCAAGCACACGCCTGCTACGCCAAGAAGATCGCCAGCTACGGCCTGCAGCGTGACATCGTCGACGCAGACATGCCGCTCTTGACGACTCTTGCGTCGCCCAGCATGTCGAGCGGTAGCTCAGTCAAGCAGATGATCCTGGATCTAGTGAAACAAGATGCGTTTAGAACCCGATCTGGAGGTGCACAGTGAGATCCAAGGCTGAAGCAGGGATGTGGCGCCCACCGAGCGGGTCGCGGTTGAACAGGCGCAACTTCTTGAAGGGGGCCGGTTCGATCGCCATTGCGCTTCCGTTCTTGGAAGGCTTGCCCGAGCGGTCAGCATGGGCGGCCGGAGCTGCGCCCGTGTTCACGTTCTTCATCGTCGCCGAGAACGGAGTGGTGTTCAAAAACTTCTTCCCATCGGCCACGGGTGCAATCACGACCGCCGGTCTAGCCGGTCTGCCCGACACCGCCACGAGCGTGCTGTCCGCGCACGCCCCTAACTTGCTGTTCATCAAGGGCATCAATTATCAGCAGCCCGGACCGCAAGCATGCGGGCACGCGGAAGGTCTGACTCAAACCCTAACTGGTATCAAGCCGGGCGCGACCGGGAATAAGGGGTACTCCGGCGGCCCCTCGGCGGACACGGTGATCTCAAAGGCTGTCAACGGTGGCGCCGAACCGCTTGCTTTGTACTCGGGTGGGAAGGGCTTCATCGCCGAGCGCATCTCGTTCAAGGGTTCGGGCTCGGGTCAGGTGCGCGCCGCCGACGTCAACCCCTACCTGCTCTACTCGAAGGTCGTGGGGCTCGCGAACGCGGGCTCGACGGGCGGCGGAGGCACCACGCCTACCGTCGACCCAGTCGCCGCGGAGCTCGCTTCGTCGCGCAGGAGCGTGAATGATTTCGTGCGTGATGAGCTCAATAGCCTGATGTCGATGTCCGCGCTGAGCGGTGATGACAAGGGGCGCTTGCAACAGCACTTCGACGCCATCCGTGACGTCGAGGTCAAGATGACGCAGATGGCAGGCGCGTCCTGTTCGGCAGCCGGCATCACCGCGTCTGAATACGATGCAATGAAGACCGGCTTCGCGTTCAAAAGCGGCAGCATGGAGGACTACGTTCGCCTGCACCTCCAGATTGTCGCCATCGCGTTCGGCTGCGGCTACAACCGCACTGGCACCCTGCAATGGGGTGACGGCACGGACGGCACCAAGTACAACGTGCCGACCAATGTCACGCTCGGCATGTGGCCTTTCCACCAGATCAGCCATCGCATCCAGTCGGAGTCGGCCTCGGGCACCAACCCGACCGCCGAGCAAGCGCATCACGAGATCGACACGCTGCGCATGAAGACGCTCGCCGCTGGCTTGGACGTGTTTGCGGCACATGGTCTGCAGGACAAATCGGCGATTGTCTGGACCAACTCGATCGCGGACGGTCCGTCGCACGCCACGAAGAACGTGCCCATGATCATCTGGGGCAATGGCGGCGGCGCCCTCAGGCAGGGCGCGTACATCGACGCGGCCGGCTCCCAGAACGACGCGGTTCTGAACACGATCATCACGGCTGCCACAGCTGATGCTGCCTCGCCTGCAACCCTTCTGGGTGGCGGCAAGACGCTGGCTGCGATGAAGGCCTAGTTGCGGTAAGCCTGGAAGAGACCTCGCCGTGCTAGCGAGGTCCCCCTTTCAGGAGTGACTGCGCTCGACGCGGCCTCGGTCGCCGCCGCCTTTATCGCCATCGCGATCCCCGAATGGAGAGTCCGCGTTCGATGACCCTTCGTAACACGGCGCGCTCTGGCTGGACCGTTTGCCTATTGGCAATTTCGCTCCTGTCGAGCGCGGGCTGCCGGGCGAAGTTCGAGCCGATTGTCTCTGACCTGAGCGAGACCTTCGATCGAAGTGACATTGGACCTGCCTGGCGAGATTCCGGAGGAAAGTACCGCATCGTCAAGGGGGAGCTGTCGACCCAAGCGGCGCACCATCACCCGATCTGGCTCGAGCGGCAGCTGCCGACGGATATCTCGCTCGAGTTCGACGTGCGCACCACCAGCCAAGACGCCGATATTCGAGTGCTTCTATTCGGTGACGGCAAGTCGACGAACCCTGACGCAGAAGGGTGCCAGTCGAGCGGGTACGAACTCGTCTTCGGGGGCTGGAAGAATCAGCTCTCGGTGATCTGCCGCGCCGGCCAAACCGACGGTGGCCATCAGCGCGCGCGGAGCGACTGGCCCGTAGTGCCCGAGCGAACCTATCACTTCTACATCACCCGCAAAGACGGCGTGCTCTCTTGGTACATCGACGGCCACGAGATGATGTCGTGGAGCGATCCGAATCCGCTATCGGGAACCGGACACGAGGCGTTCGCCTTCGACGGAGGCCAATCAGAGGTCTTCTTCGACAATCTGGTCATCGGCCCCTACCACATATGACCTCTATCAGCCTCCAGCAAGGGGTGCGTGCTCGCGCAGCGTTTCCGTCGCCGGACAGGCGTGGTCGCATTTCCGGACACCGCCGCCTTCAGCGCGTCTCGATCTGGCTCGCCCCGTTGTTCGCACTGTGCCTGCCCGCACGTGCCTTTGCACACGCGGCCGGCATGGCGACCGAGAGCTGCAGCTGTCATTCAGGCGGGAAAGCGCCCACCGTGCTGCTCACTCCGGATTTAACCAACGTCGGCACCGGGCAGATGGTCAATCTGACGGTCAGTATTTCGACGACGAATGGCAATGTCGCTGGCTTCTTTTTAGAAGCGAGTAGCGGGAAGCTGAGCCTCGTCGATACGGGAACCAAGCTACTTGGTAATGGCGTTACGCAGAACGCTTCGCGCACCGGCACGGGTTCCGCGGTCACCTTCAAGGTGGGCTGGACCGCGCCCGCCACACCGGGCGGAGTCGACTTTCACTTGTGGGCCAACTCCGCCAATGGCAATCAGGCGCAAAGCGGCGACGGGGAGGGCACCGGCTTTTACAGCATGGCGTTCGGTTGCGCGGGCAGTAAGTTCTTCCTCGACGGCGACGCCGATGGCGTTGGCTCGGCCTCGTCCGGGTACACGGTGGCTTGCAGCCTACCAGCGAACTACTCCGTCAAGGACGGGGACTGTGCTGACAACGACCCCAGGATTTTTCCGGGGAACCCGGAGATCTGCGACGGCCGGGACAACAACTGCGATGGCCAGGTGGATGAAGGCCTCGAGCTGGCGACCTTCTGCACCGATGCAGACGGTGACGGTCATGGCGTCTTGGGCAGAGCCACGGTGATCGGCTGTAACGACAGCAAGGGCTTCGGCCTATGTGACAATGATTGCAATGACTCCGACCCGCTGGTGTTTCCCGGCGCGAAAGAGAGCTGCAACAACAAGGACGACAACTGCAACAACCAAGTCGACGAAAACGCGCGTCCAAAGTGCGGCGTCGGCTGGTGCACGCGCATCGCGCCGGATTGCACGAGCGCGTGCAACCCGGGCCCGCCGATGGCGGAGCTGTGCAACAACTACGACGACGACTGTGACGGCGTGAATGATAATGGGACGGATCTCCAGCTCTGCGGCAGCACAGGCCTAGTTTGCAGAGGCGGCCTTTGCGTCGCTGGTAGCGGTGTCTCCGCGGGCGGTGCAAGCTCGACGGCCGACGCGGGCTTCGCGAGCAACGCCAGCTCAGTGGGTAACGTCGGATTGAGCGGCAGCGCCGGCAAATCGAGCAAACCCGGTGGTTCCGTGCAGGCGCCCGATAAACCCGAGGGGTCGGCTGGCGCCTGTCGTTTCGCTCGCCGACGCGCGTCGACGCCATTGGCCGCAGGCGCGCTTCTTGCGTTGAGCGCGTTGCTCGACCGGCGACGTCGGCGGGCGAAATGCGGTAACGCTGCGTGACGAACTCAGGAAATGAATTCCTGTGTGGTGCCGACAATTTGGTGCGCCCACAACGATCCGAACCACAGCGGTACACAGCACAGCGTGCCGTGCTTCGGCATCCAATCTCGTGCTCGCGTTCCTCCACCCACTCACATGTAGACCGAACGCAAATCACCTTTCCAAACCTGCGTGGATGACCACTCGAGTGACCAAGCGGGTGGCTTTCTTTGGGGCTGAGCGTGCATGCGTGTCATGCTCCTACGACGCACACGGCGCGCTCAGCACACGGCTCAGGGCGTCGTCCAACGGTTGCTGTGCAACGAGCGTTAGCCAACCTGCGCTCGTCGGCTCTCCTACTGCGAGGCTTATCAATGCTGTCATGTGCTTCCGTCGCTCGCACGTTTACCTTGGCCATCGGCGCTCTGCTTGCGCTCGCCTGTTCCGGCGACCCGACAGCCGTGGGCGGCGGTGGTGGTCAGTCGTCGGGCGGGTCGATGACCAGCGCGGCCGGCTCGATGAATAGCTCGGCTGGCGCTGGCTCGGTCGGGCTCGGCGGAGCTGGAGTTGGAGGTAGCAGTGCGGTTGCAGGCGCACCGGCAGGCGGTGCCAGGAACGCCATGGGCGGCACTACTTCGGGCGGCGCTGGAGGCATGATGGGGATAGCCGGTGCGGGCCTTGCAGGCAGCGGCGGTTCGGCCGGTGTCGGCAAGACGGACGTCATGAAGAGCGCGGGTTGCGGAATGAGCACTTCGCAGAAAGCAGAGACATTCGTCGAGAGCATGGTGATGACTGGCGGAGCCAATCGTCCGTACTCAGTTCGACTTCCTGCAGGTTACGACCCGATGCGCGCCTATCCGGTGATCGTGCTTCTGCATGGCTGCGGAAGCGGAACGAACAACGTGGCCATGGAGAAATCGACCGGCGCAGACGCCATCCTGATTCGCGGAACCGGGTCTGCTAGCGGCACCTGTTGGGACACGGCCGCCAACGGCCCAGATGTCGCGTTCTTCGATGCCATGGTCGCCGATGTAAAAGCTCGTTTCTGCAGCGATGAGCATCGGTTCTTCGCGGTCGGCTACAGCAGCGGTTCTTGGTTGGCGAACCAGCTGACTTGCATCCGTGCCGACGTGTTGCGTGGCGCCGGCACCGTCACGGGCGGAGAGTCTTCGAATGGTAAATGCGGTGGCCCAGTTGCGCGCATCTTCATCCACGATCAAGACGACACGACGAATGTGATTTCGGGCAGCGAGAAAGCTCGCGATCGCCAGCTTACCCAGAACGGCTGTGACAAGACGAAGACGCCCACTGCCGTGGACCCTTCCCCGTGCAAGCTGTATCAGGGCTGCACTGCCGGTTACCCGGTCGAGTGGTGTCAGACCACCGGTCAGCAGCACAATCGCCAGGACAGCCTCTCGGGACCAGCGTTTTGGAATTTTTTCAAAGCCCTTTGAGCTCGGGCCTCAGCGGAACCGGGCGACCTCGACACCAGTGAGAGTGCGAGCGATGGGCGAGTGCATCAGTGAGCGGCGCACCGCCACCTTGAGCTCGGAGTTTAGCGGCGTATTCGTGGCTTTGATCCCGCGCAAGGTGCCGGTGGGAGCGCCGGGAGCGGCGGCTAGGCACGAACGACGCGGGTGCAGCTCCGGAACCGATGGCTGGCTCCTCGGGACAAGGGGCTGGGTGCTCAGGCACGAGGCCGTCGTGCGCAACGTTGGGGGTCTTCTCCTGCAGCGATGTCTCTACCGCTGCAGACTGCCGGGACGGGGCTTGGCAATGTCCGAGCGGCTTGGTTCCACTCAGCCAGTGTCAGTGCTTCGGTGCCCCAATGGTGTGTCGCCGCGGAAAGGCCGGAGGTGCGTGCACGGCGGATTGGGTGAATGCCAGCTGCAACGGCGGGACCTGGACGTGTCCAGTCGACACAGTGATGGCAGCAGAGTGCCTCTGCGTGTTGTCAGGCGCCGAGTTGGAAGCCGGCGCGGGCGGCGCAGCAGGAACGACGTGCCCGTAGCACTGGGTGCGGCCCGCGGACGACCGCCGCGGGTTCGCGGCCGCGTGCGCGGTCCGCCACTGAAGTATCGGTCTCGCGGCGGCCGTCGCCAAAACCGCGGCCCCTGCTCACCCGGCAAGAAGGCACAAGAACGGAAAGCCTCGCGGCGCGGCCTGCGCTCCGCGCTGAGCTTGTCCGGCTGTAATGAAGAGGGCACTTTTCCGGACAAGATTTCGGATTCACGAGCCCCTCTCCGATCCGTTCCGCGGCGCCGAAGGCTGCGCCGTGACCCGCAGCGGCGCCCTGAGCTGCTGGGGATCGAGCATCTACGGCATCCAGAGTCCTCCGTCTGGAAGCTTCAGCAGCGTCGCTCTGAGATACGATGACGCCTGCGCGCTCCGTAGCGCCTCGGCAATGGTTTGCTGGGGAGCCAACAACGACGACCCTTCAGACTCGGCGACGAACATCGACCCGTGCCCCTACAAGAACGTCTCGGTCGGCTGCGGCGTGATCGCGGCCGGCCGCGTGACGACGCCGAGCGCCGCACACCAAGAAGAGACGGCCACCCGAGTCACCTCGAGCAGCCGCTCTACCTCTCGGTCATTCGCAACGTCGGGAGTTCTTGATGCCCCGCCGGGGCACGTCGCAACACGGCCCATGCCGCATAGCGGGCGAAGGTCTGTGA
>Ga0302323_100003901_pt1 | contig 12138 bp, 11 predicted proteins | sample Fen_T0_3_FD_201950 | JGI IMG/M metagenome (GOLD analysis project Ga0302323, IMG submission 201950) | Peat permafrost microbial communities from Stordalen Mire near Abisko, Sweden - Fen_T0_3 | ecosystem: Environmental > Terrestrial > Soil > Wetlands > Permafrost | place: Sweden: Abisko... | reverse complement strand
GGACAAAGCCCCGCAGCGCGGCAAGGGTATCCTCCCCGGTGGCGAGGGTACGGATGACCTCCACCAGCGGCATGGCGGGCACCGGATTGAAGAAGTGCAGCCCCGCGAGGCGGGGCAGGCGGTGGGTTGCCAGAACTGGACTGAGTTGGGCCACCGAAAGGCTGGAGGTATTGGTGCAAAGGATGGCCGCAGGGCCGAGCACCCGATCCAGTTCCGCAAAGGTCTGGAGCTTGAGGTCCAGACGCTCGGGAATGGCCTCCACCACCAGATCGCACTCGGCCAGGGCGGTGAACGCGAGGGTGCCTTGGAGGTGCTGGCGCCAGGCGCTGCGCTGTTCCTCGGTCGCCTTCCCTTTGGCCACGGAGCGATCCCAGGCCCCGTGGACACGGGCCATTCCCTTGCTGAGCAAGGCTTCGTCGGCCTCCTTCACCCAGACCATGCAACCGGCCTCAGCGGCGCATTGCGCGATACCCGCGCCCATGAGTCCGCAACCGACCACGCCCACGTGCTGGATGTCCATGTCGTGCCTCCGATTGTCTTGGGGATGTTCTGAACCCATTGTCCGGGAAATGGCAGAGCGTGGGGTCCATGACCTCCGGTAGAATCCGCGCAACGGATGGGAGGGAGCATGGTCGGCCCGCTGAAGGACCTTTTGAATCATCAGGCCTGGGCCGACGCGATCTTCTTCCATGCTTGGCAACGTTCCAATCGCCTTGATGACGAAGACCTGCGGACCAGGACGGACCATCTGGTTACCACCCAGGAGGCTTTCATCAAGGTACTCAAGGGTGATGAGGTGGTTTTGCTTGAGCACCCACTGCCGGATTTCGAGGCGTTGAAGGCCCGGTGCGAGGCCGTTCACCAGGTGTTCAAGGCGCTTGGATATGGCTTGGATGCAGCTTCACTCGCGCGGACGGTACGGGTGCCCTGGTTCCCGGATCCGCCCTGTGTGATTTCCGTCTCGGACGCGTTGCTCCAGGTGTGCCTGCATTCCCAGCACCACCGTGGGCAGAGCATGGCGCGGATCAAAGCCCTGGGTGCCGCTCCGAAAAACGTGGACTACATCATCTGGCTCTGGAAGCAGAAGCCGGCGGCACGCTGGTCCTAGATCTGACCCGGCGGGCCAGCCAGCACGTCACGCAGTTTCTGGGCCAATTGATCGATGGTGAAGGGCTTCGGGAGCAACGGGGCATCAGGCCGAGCCAGTCCGTGCGCCCCAAGCTCATCTGCGGTATAGCCTGAAATATAGAGTACGCGCAGGTCTGGGTGAGTGCGGATCAAGTCAGCAGCCAGTACGGGACCACTCTCCCCAGGCATGATGACGTCGGTCAACAGCAGCTGGACCTTGCCAGGATGGATCTGCAGTTGACTGCGAGCATCGCGCGCGTCAGAAGCAACGATGACCGTGTAGCCGTTGGATTGAAGGATCCGCTGGGTGGTTTCCCGTACGGTCGGTTCGTCCTCCACCAGCAGGATGGTTTCGGTGCCGGGAAGGCGGGGAGCCGCTTGGGTGGGTTCCGGATGGTCAGGGGTATGTTGGGTCCGCGGAAACCGGAGGCGGAGGGTGGTGCCAAGACCCGGGGTGGACTGAATGTCGATCCCGCCGCGAGAGGCCTTCACCATGCCATAGACCGAAGCCAGTCCCAGTCCGGTTCCCCGGCCGGGACCCTTGGTGGTGAAGAAGGGTTCGAACAGGTGCTGTTGGGTGGCTTCATCCATGCCCTGGCCGGTATCCCTCACTTCAATGGAGACGGTGTCATCGGATTCGGCAATGAGGTAGGGTGACACCCGCACCGCGCCCTGAATGGCGTTGCCGACGCGGATGGTCAGGATTCCGCCGTCAGGCATGGCATCACGGGCGTTGGCGGCCATGTTCAAAAGGGCCTGTTCCAGTTCGGCGGGATCCACAATGATGGCCCCCACCTCCTGAGCAATCTCGAGCCGGAGCTGGATGCGCTCCCCGATCAATCCCGTAAGGAGGGGCGCGACTCCCTGCACCAGGGCTCCGGGATGCACCACCTTGGATTCCGGCGCCTCACGCCGGCAGAAGGCCAGAAGTCGACCGGTGAGGGCCGCACCCCGGGTGGCCGCTCCCTGGATTCGGGCCAGTTCCCGGCGTGCCGGATGGCCCTCCGGTAGGGCCAATTCGGCAAGTCCCAGGTTGCCCATGATGGCGCCCAGCAGGTTGTTGAAATCGTGGGCGACGCCTCCCGCAAGTCGACCCACGGCCTCCATCTTCTGGGCTTCCCGCAGCTGGTCCTCAAGCCGGTGGCGCTCCGTGATGTCGCGGGCATTCAGCACCAATCCGCCCACCGCAGGATCGGTCAGCAGGTTGCAGCCGGAAATCTCAAGCAGACGCCAGGGCCCCTCGGGCGGGCCCATCCGGAAACTCTGGAGATGCGTGGTCTCTGGATGTTGGATGAGGGTCTGCAGGAAGTGGTGACCCTGGAAGGCATCGTCTGGATGCAACAAACCCAGCAGCGCTCGGCCATCCAGGGTCTCGGTGCTGAGGCCAGTGACTCGGACCGCGGCATGATCTGAAAAGACGATGCGCCCCTCGGCATCGGTGACGAGAATCGGATCGGAGGAGTGGCGGACCAGCGCTTCAAACCGTGCCTGGAGGGCCAGGGTCGCCGTTTCGGCCCCTTGGCGCATGCCATCACGAAGGGCCAGCGTTTCGCGCAGGAGCAGCACCAGGATCAAGAGGAGCACGCCGAAAAGCACGCCCTGCAGGGTGGATCCATCCAGGCCCTCACCGACCAGGCGAACCAGCCAGAGGCTGACCAGCACAATGGTGACCATGGGGACTGGGCTCACCGACAAGGGCCGAAGGGGATGGTCGGGGGCCCGATCGTTGGCGACCCGCCAAGCCCCGGATACAAAAAAGACGAGGGACAGGGCATTGATGATGTTGCCCCAGAATTTCAACCCGACGAAAGCAGCCGCGTTGTCGATCTGCAGGCTGAAGATCAGGTCGGCGAGCCAGGAGGTGCCCATGCCCACCAGCAACAGGTGGAAGGCGGTTCGGTTTGGAAAGGGTCGGCAGCGGAGCAGCACCAGATTGAGTCCCATCACGCCAAGAAAGGCCTGGATGGGATAGGCCGAGGCGAGGAAGGAACTCCAGTTGAGCCCATGGGCAAAGGCGGGTCGGACGGTGAACAGCCAAAGAGGAGCGCCCACCCCAACCACAAAAACGGCCCCGTCCAGCAGGATGCGGGTTCGCCCCGGCAGGGGCGCGTCGGCCCTTGGCAAGCGAGACAACCCGATGAAGAAGAAGACGTACGAGACCAGGTATCCCATGTCGGCCGGTCCGATGGGGAAGGCACCATTCTGGGAGACCGTTGTCAGCGGAAGCGCCACGGTGGAGAGGAAGTTCAGCCCCCAACCGGAGGCCATCCAGCGGAGACCGGAGGTGAGGCCCTCGGGCGCATCGGCTCTTCGGGAGGCCTTCCAGACAGACCAGCAAGCGAGAACCTGGAGTACCAGGAGATACCCCAACTCGAAAACGCGGGCTGCTCGAGTCGAGGGGTAGGTGGACATCCAGGCCACATAAGGCAAAACCGCCAGCAGCGCCACCTTGAGCCACAGGGGATAGCGCAGGAACCAGTTGGGGCGGAGGGCGACAGGCATGGGGTTTGAGGCGAGGGATGGGTTAAGGGTCGAAAGGATTCCCGGGGTTCGGGGATCTATTCATCCTGTCGGTCCACTAAAGCCTGAACATGACAATCAACTGGTTCGAATCCGGCCTGGGAGATTGGTTCCTCTGCGGGTCAGATCTCCAGATAGGTGTGCAACTTCCGCTCTTCCGTGAGGAGGGCGCGCAGGGCTTCGGCCGCATCATTCTTGACACTGGCTTTCCGCTTGGTTTGGGGTCCCTGGATCAACACATCCGGATCGTAATGGACACTGCGCAGCACATGGTCCACGGTGTCGCCCTTGACGATGTGCTGCACCTTGAAGGTGTCATCCTCATGCACCATGATATGGGCCTCGTTGGGTGCGCCAAAGAGGTTGTGCCGCATGCCCAGAATGTCCTGGTAGGCGCCTGTGAGGAAGAAGGCCACGTAGTAGGCTTCGCCACTCCTGGGTTCATGGAAGGGGATCTCGTCGCGGACATCCTTCAGATCGATGAATTTCTCCATTTTGCCGTCGCTGTCGCAGGTAATGTCGCAGAGCGTGGCGGAAAGCCCCGGCTTTTCTTTGAGCCGGTGGATGGGCATGACCGGAAACAGCTGCTCGATGGCCCAGTGATCCGGCATGGATTGGAAGATGCTGAAGTTGGCGATGAGCTTGTCCGCCAGACTCTTGCTCAGGTCCTGGAATTCCTCGGGGATGTATTTCAGGGTCTTGCTGGTGAGGATGCGTGAGAGCTTGCGGCACACTTCCCAGAACAGCGTCTCGCCCTTGCTCCGATCTTCCAGGCCCAGGTAGCCCAGGTTGAAGAGGGTGAGCATTTCGTCTTTCTGAGTGATGGCGTCGTGATACATCTCGGCGAAGTTCTTGATGGAGATGTTGTCCCGGGTATAGGCCAGTTCCTTGAGGATCTGGGGCTCGTTGCCGGTGAGCGTCACGCTGTATTTGGTGTGGGTGGTGTCGATGAGGCCGATGATGTCCACCACCACCACTTCGTGGTACGCCACGATGGCCCGGCCTGATTCGCTGAGCAGGTCGGGCATGGGCACCTGCTCCTGGGCGCAGATGTCCTTGGTGGTGTAGACCACATCAGCGGCGTACTCGGCGATGGTGTAGTTCATGGAACTGCTGAAGGTGGTCTTGCTGCCGTCATAGTCCACGCCCAGACCGCCGCCCACGTTGAGGTAGCGGATAGGCACGCCCATCTTGCGCAGCTTGGCGTAGATGCGGGTGGCCTCCTTCATGGCTGACTTGATCTTGCGGATGTCGGTGATCTGGCTGCCGATGTGGAAGTGCAGCTCGATGACGCTGTCCAGCAGGTCGCGCTTCTCCAGCACCTCGATGGCATCCAGGATCTCGCGGGTGGTGAGGCCGAACTTGGCGTGATCCCCGGCGCTGGTCTCCCACTTGCCGGAACCCTGGGCGTTGAGCTTGGCCCGCAGGCCGATGAGGGGCTCGACTTTGAGTTCCTTGGCCACCTTCAGAATGAGCGGCAGCTCGGTCATCTTCTCGACGGTGATGACGACTTTGCGTCCGGCCTTGCGGGCCAGCAGGGCCATGCGGATGAAGGACTCATCCTTGTAGCCATTGCATAGCACCAGGGCTTCGGGGTGGAGGTCGATGCTGAGGGCGATCATCAGCTCGGGTTTGGAACCAGCTTCCAGGCCGTAGTGGTACTTGTTGCCTGCGCGGACGATCTCTTCGACCACTTCCTTGGTCTGGTTGGTCTTGACCGGGTAAACACCCTGGTAGCCGCCTTCGTAGCCGAACTCGATGATGGCGCGGCGGAAGGATTCGTTGACCTCGATGACGCGATCAGCGAGCACCTGGGGGAACCGGAGGTTCACGGGCGTTCGGATGCCCTTTTTCTTCAGGTATTGGATGATCTCGTACACATCGCAGCTCAGAGACTCATCCTTGGTGGGCGTGATCTCCAGATGCCCTTTGGCGTTGATGCCGAAATAGCCGCTGCCCCACTCGCGGATCCCATAAAGGGTTGCGGCGTCCTGGACCGTCCAGTGCTTCATGGGCATCCGAGGAGCCTCCTCAAACCGGGGCGGCCACCTTTGGCCGGAAGTTTGTTTATATGGAAAAAAGCCCAATCACGCCAATGAAAAGATCAGTGCCCGAGAATCCGGGTCAGGGTGGCCCGCCAGTGGCGGTCTCTGACTCGGCGCAGAGCGGTCCTCCGGGTGAGCTTCCGCCACTGGGCCGCGCCTCGGGGAAGCTCTTCGGCGGGCCGGGTGTGGAGCGGGCTGGCACCGCCCCAAAGCCCTGGATCGCCCCAGATGGGGGCGCGGTTCCAGGGGCAGGCCTCTTGGCAGGCATCGCATCCCGCCACCCAGCGGGTGCTGGCCAGGGCAGCGGTCACCTTGGCGGGCGGTTCCGTCTCGGTTTCGATGGTGTAGGTGGTGAGGCAGAGGGACGGGTCCAGGCGGAAGGGCTCCAGCGCCCCGGATGGGCAGGCCTCCAGACAGGCCGTGCAGGTCCCGCAATGTTCGGTGGCGAAAGGTGCATCCATGGGCAGGGGCACGGAGAGGAGCAGCACGCCGAGGAAACCCCAGGAACCGTCCTTTCCGGCGATCAACAAGGTGTGCTTGCCCTGCCAGCCAAGGCCGGCCCGAGCCGCGAGCTGGCGTTCCAGCAGGGGGGCCGTGTCCACGCAGACCCGGCCCTCGAGCCCGGGCCAGCGAGCCTGGGCCGCCTCCAAGAGCCTTGCCAGCCGGGGTTTCAGGATCATGTGGTAGTCCGGGCCCCAGAGATACCGGCTCAGCTTGAGGCTGCCTGGGGCCGAACCGGGCACCGCTTCGGGTCGGGCGTACGGAAAGAACCCCACCAGGGCCGTGCGGGCCTGGGGAAAGACCGTCCGGGGGTCGAGCAGCGGGGACAGCGGCTTGTTCGTGTGTGATTCGCTCCCTGTGGGGCCCCGCTCCGGGGGCTCCCCTGGACCCTCCTCCGCGACCCACATGGTCGCGAGGTAGGGCAGCAGGGCGGCACGGCCCTCCTGAAACCAGGCCTGGAGGTGAGCTTCCTCCGCCTGGAAGGCATCGCAGGGGGCGAATCCCGCCAGGGCGAATCCAGCCGCCAGGGCCTCGGAATGAAGCCAAGCCTTGAACGCCAGTGGATCCGGGTGTTCAACTGGCACTCGAAGGTCACCTCCCATGGATATCCTCACCCTCGAACTGCTCGATGTCACGGTCTTCCAGGCCCTCCTGGAATTGAGAGGTCTGCTCACGGACCATCCGGGCGAGGCCATGCGCATCCGGGGCGAGGATGACCTGCTGCGGGTGAACGTCACGGGTTTTCTCGAGAAGCAGGGCCGGACGGTTCGGCAGATCCAGCAAGGTGGGCAATGGGAACTGCAGGTCGCACAAGGCGCGCGACTCGTTCCCATGATTCCGCCGGTGATTCAGACCGCCCGTCCTGTCCTGCTGCTTCGAAGCGCCTTTGCGCCGGGGGATCGGGCCTTGGGTAGACGGCTGCTGCTGGAGACGCTCACACAACTGGAGCCTGGCATTCCCTGGCTTTGCTTGGCTCATCAGGCGGTGGAACTGCTGGATGATCCAGGCGCAGTGGCCATTCTGGAGGGCTTGAAGGGCCGGGGCATCCCGGTTCATGTGTCCGCTGTCAGCCAGATCCATGGCGGCCAGGAAGCTGGGGGGTTCGACTTGGTTCCAGACGAGGGCTGGCAGAAGCTCTTGGCGCGTGGGGGCATAACAGTCCTGTAAAAGGCGTTAGGCTGGGGCTGGAGCAAAACGTCACCCATATGAACCTTCCGAACCTCCTTTCGCTTGCACGGATCCTCATGGTTCCGGTCCTGGTTGTGGTCCTCATGACCAAGGTGACCAATCACGAGGTCATTGGGGTGGTGGTGTTCTGGGTGGCCTCGATCACCGACTGGCTGGATGGCTATCTGGCACGCCGCTGGAAGCAGGTGACCACCCTGGGCAAGCTGCTCGATCCCCTGGCGGACAAACTGCTCGTGTCCGGTGCACTCATTTCGCTGGTGGAGCTGAACCTGGCTCCGGCCTGGATGACCTTCGTCATTGTGGCTCGGGAGTTCGCCATCACCGGGCTGCGCGGCATTGCCAGCGAGGAAGGCCTCACCATTCCCGCGGGCACCATCGGCAAGTGGAAGATGGGCTTCCAGGTGGCGGCCATCTCGTGCCTCATCCTCGGCCCACGGCTGGACTATTGGCTCTACGACTGGACCCACCGGGAGATCTTCCACTTCTTCATCCAGCTGAACCGCCCCTACACCTTCTTCTGGGGCATGGGTGTCCTGTTGCTCTGGGGCGCGGTCATCCTGGCCATCTGGAGCGCGATCTCCTACTTCCATGGGTTCTGGAAAGTCGTGGGACCCCGCATCATGGCCGAAAACGGCCACCTGACTGGACCAGAGGACGCCGAATGATCCGCAAGTATCTCCTCGCAGGCCTCTTTACGCTGTTGCCGCTGGTGGTCACGCTCTGGATCCTCAGAGGCATCTTCACCGCTCTGGTGGGCATCTTCCGTGAGCCGCTGACTTTGCTGGCCCACCAGATTCACGTGCCGGATCCACCGACCTGGGCGTTGGCCCTCTTCTCGGCCTTGGCCCTGGGCCTGCTCCTTCTATCGGTGGGGGCGCTGGTGGGCAATTTCATTGGCCGTCAGGTCTTGGCTTGGCTGGACGAAATGATGATGCACATCCCAGTGGTGAAAACCATCTACGGTGCGACCCGGCAGCTGATGGGCGCCATCCAATCCGGTCAGGGAGGCAGCTTCAAGGAAGTCGTGCTCGTGGAGTGGCCCCATTCGGGGTCGTACACCCTGGGCTTCGTGGCAAGCCGGGATTGTTCCTGGGCGGTTCCCGGGGGTCAGAGCATGATCGCGGTCTATGTGCCCACCTCGCCGAACCCGACCTCTGGGTATGTGGTCATGATCGAGGCCTCGAAGGTCCGGCCCGTGGACCTCAGTGCGGATCAGGCTCTGACGTGGGCCGTCAGCGGTGGTGTGGTGGTGCCGGAACCACCCCGGGCGCGATGATGTAACGATCTCCCGAAAAATCCCTCCGTAACTCGGCGGAGGATTCCTACACTGGGATATTCCTCAAACAGGGTGACAAAAGGGGTGGTCTGGTGGGCTTGGTGATCTGGAATCCGGCGTGGGAGACGGGCATCCACCTGATCGACCAACAGCACCAGGCATTGCTGGCACAGTTCGAAGCGCTGTTGGTGGCGATCCACGAAAACCATCCGGATGATCGAATCCCTGAGCTGCTCGCCTTTCTCTCTGCCTATGTGGATTCGCATTTCTCCATGGAAGAAGCCCACATGCAGGCCACCAACTACTCTGAGTTTCCAGAGCACAAGGCGATCCATGACAAGATGCGTTCGCAAGTCACCGGACTGGTGGATGGGTTCCAAGGGGAGCCGGGGGTCATGACCGAGGAGGTCGTCAATTTCCTGACCGACTGGCTCGTTCGCCACATGAATGTGGAGGATCGGCGTATGGCCCTGCATCTTCATAGGTTCCATCCCCAAGGCCTGGGGCTTGAGCCGTGAATGGAGCCAGGAAGTGAACCCCATGGATTCACAGCAGGGGAATGCTCTTGGCGGCAAGAGGATCCTGGTCACGGGCGCCGGCAGCGGCATTGGGCGTGCTGCGGCGCAGATGTTCAGGGCTCGAGGCGCGCAGCTGGTGCTGGTGGGCCGTCGCATCGCCGAACTTCAGGAAACCCTGCCCGAGGCGGAATGTGTCTCGCTTGATCACTCGGACCATGTCGCTGTGGCTACCTTCGCACGCACCTGCGGCCCTTTGGACGGAATGCTCCTGGCCGCGGGCGAACTCAGGACCGGCTCGGTGGAGGGAACGTCCCTGTTCGACTTCGAAACCGTGATGGCTTCGAACCTCCGCGGGCCCTGGCTGATGGCTCACCACCTGGGCCCGCATCTCAAGGCAGGCGCAAGCGTGGTCCTGGTGGGCTCCAACATCGGCCTACGGGCGATCCCGGAGAGTGCCGCCTATAGCGTGGCCAAAGCTGGCATTCACATGCTGGCGAAGGTGCTGGCGCTGGAGTGGGCGCCCCGCCAGATCCGCTGCAATGCCATTGCGCCTGGACCTGTCCTGACGGCCATGGTGAAGGCCCGGTTGGCCATCAGTCCTGATCCCGAAGGGGACTTGGCGCGATTGGCTGGGGTGAACCCCCTGAAGCGGTTTGGAACTGAAACGGAAGTGGCTGCCCTCGCCGCCCATTTGATGAGCGACGAGAGCACCTGGACGACCGGATGTGTGATTGCGATGGATGGCGGCGCCGACGCTGTCTATTAGCCTTTCCCTTTGGTCTGGTTCGGCGTGGCCTATCTGGTCGTGACCTGAATATCCACCGGATTACGCAGGGTGTCATAGATCGGTGAGGTCCTCAGCACCTGGGCGTGGAGCTCCTCGATCTGCTTCGGAGTGCCATTGCAGGTGAGGTTGACCTTCACACGGATCTGCGAGAGGCCCGGGCGGACATGGTTGTCCAGTTCCATGAATCCACGCAGGTCCGTATCGGTTTCGAGATCAAAGCTGAGGCTGGAAATGTCGATGCCCATGGCGGCGGCCGTGTAGGCATAGGTGACACTCATGCAGGAACTGAGCGCGTGGAGTGTGGCCTCGCCCGCGTTGGGTGCGAGGTCGGTGCCGAGAAGGGCGGCAGGTTCGTCGGCCTCTTGGAAGAGGGGGGTGGCCCGCTTGTAGTCCATGCCCACCCCGTATAGAGAATCAAAGGTGCTCTGGGAGTGGGCACGGTTGATCCACTTGGATTTGGAGCGGAACTTGAACTTGGCCAGTGCCGGGTTCGCTTTCACCCGGGAAACGAGGGCGGTGAGTTCCTCGACGTTCACGCCATTGCGAAGGGTTGCGGTATTGCCCATGAATCCTCCTTAAGGAAGCATGCTTCCAGGCGCAGTACGACCCGCCGGCAAGCCGCCGCGATGGAAGCGCTGGGTCGGCATCCACGATGCACCCCTCACGCTGGCAGGCGCGGGGGCAGGGGATGAAGGCTCCCAACATGGGCTGTTTTGATCTTGAATCAAGGTCGCAAAATTCAAACCAGGTCAAGGTCGGTCATTCGACGAAATCGAGGTCGCGTCCGTGGGTGTCCTCGAGCCCGGCGAGGCTGATGGCCGCGAGGGCAAAACAGACGAGACCCACGGCCCAGGCGGCGCCCAGCAATCCGAGATGACCCCTCAACGCGAGAAACCCGCTGGTGATGAGCACCACCGCACCACGCACGAAATTGGGTACGGTGGTGGCGACCGTGGCACGCAAGTTGGTGCCGAACTGTTCCGCCGCCACGGTGACGAAGACGGCCCAATAGCCCGTGGCCAGACCCAGGAAACTGGCCAGGACGTACATCCCGAAGGCACTGAAGCCCCGTCCAAGCAGGAAGATCGCCACGCCCAGGAAGGCGGCGCCCATGAACAGGCCCACGACCTTGGTGCGGGTGCCCCAGATCTGGCTGAGGAAACCGGAAGCCAGGCTGCCGAGGGTGATGCCGCTGTAGCAGCAGGCCACGGCCACCGAGGCGTTGAGCTTCCCTGTGACGTGGAGGCTCGACGCGAATTCCGGAATGAAGATGATAAGGATTCCGACCACGAACCACATGGGCAGGCCGATGAGGATGCAGCGCAGGTAGCGGCCGAACCGGCTCCAGGCGGTGAACAGGCTCAGGAAATCGCCTCGTTTCACTGCGGACTCGTGGTGCTTCTGGAACATGAAACTTTCCCGGATGCCCACCCGCAGGAAGAGCAGCACGACGCCCAGACAGCCTCCCACCAGGTAGGCGTGCTGCCAGGTGAGGTACCGTCCCACCAACGCGGCGGTCACAGTGCCAAACACACCCACTGATGCCACCAGGGCCGTTCCATAGCCACGCAGGTCTTTGGGTAACACCTCGGAGACCAGCGTGATGGCCGCGCCCAGTTCCCCCGCCAGGCCCAGGCCCGCCAGGAAGCGCCAAAAGGCATAGCTGGGAATGCCCGTCACAAAGGCATTGGCCAGGTTCGCCACCGAGTAGAGGGCGATGCTGCCGAAGAGCGTGGACAGCCGTCCCTTGCGATCCCCGAGGATGCCCCAGAGAATGCCGCCCAGGAGCATGCCGGTCATCTGCCAATTGAGCAGGAAGGCGCCCACTTCGATCTGCCGATCCGCAGCCACACCCAGGGCCGTGAGGCTGGACTGGCGCACGATGGGAAAGAGCAGCAGGTCGAACATGTCGACGAAGTAGCCCAGTGCGGCCACCAGGACGGTGAGGTTGAGGACGGAGCGGATGCGAGTCGGAGTCATGGTGACTTCATTGAATCACAGGGACACGGCACACTGCTTCCATGTCCGACTCCGCCTGGCCCGCCTCACCTGAAGGCGTCTGCACGCTGCCCACCGATCTGGAGGTGGAGGTGGCCATTCTCGGCGCCGGCATCCACGGAGCGGCCCTGGCCCGGGAACTGACGCTGCGGGGGGTCTCCTGCGCCCTGGTGGATA
>Ga0302323_100003900_pt1 | contig 12139 bp, 8 predicted proteins | sample Fen_T0_3_FD_201950 | JGI IMG/M metagenome (GOLD analysis project Ga0302323, IMG submission 201950) | Peat permafrost microbial communities from Stordalen Mire near Abisko, Sweden - Fen_T0_3 | ecosystem: Environmental > Terrestrial > Soil > Wetlands > Permafrost | place: Sweden: Abisko... | reverse complement strand
TACGACTGTCACTTTGCGGTTCATGTGTTGGCTCCCCCTCGCTGGACCTAGCGCTGATCAGGTCGCCTGATGGCGTTCAGCTCACTGAGCCCAGCCTGGATCTGCAGGCCCTGCGGCGAGTTGGTGTCGCTCACGTACTTGCGCGCCTCGTCGAACATCATCTGCGCGGCGCCCCATTGCTGGGCCGCGAGGTGTTCGCGCGCCAATTCGATGTAGAGCGTGGCGAGCTTGGTCTTGGTTTCCCCGTCGTCGGCACGCCAAATCAATGCCTGTCGGTACTGCTCGATCGCGCCGTGGCGATCGCCGCGTTCTTTCCGCAGAAAGTCCCCGAACTGCAGCAGCCGAGCCGGGTTCTCTCGATCGTGCGAAATGCCCTCGGCATGTGCCCAGCCGGCGGCTTCTGTTTCCTTGACGCGCAAGGCAAAGCGCAGCAGTTCGTCGACCGCGCGTGTACCGGCGGCCTCGTTCTTGACCGCTTCCTGGTAGAGGCCGATGACGCGGCGGATGCTGAAGTCCTGTTGGTCCGCCGAGGCCGGTGCCTCAGCTGCAGCGCCCTTGCCGGCCTTGCCGCCTGTCGCGCGTCTCCCGGCTTGGCTCAGCTCAAAACGACGGACGGCATGCGGGGCCAGCAAGTTGGCCAAGCCCAAGTGGGCCTCACTCATGGTCGGTCGCGAGGCACGCACACGCTCGAAGAGGTCGATCGCCCGAAGCTCCTCGGCCTTGAACTCCGGCGGTCGCTCCGTCGCTTCGCCGGGTATCGGCAATGGAGCGCTCTCGGCCTTCTTGGCCCAGATCTCTCCTTGGAGGCGCAGCGCTTCGGGCCCGTCCACTGACGGGTCCAAGCTCTTTGCCAGTGCGGCGTCGAGCTGCCCCTGATCAAAGAGCGCACGTGCCTGCTCGAGTGGTCCGGCTGGACCTGCCGGCTTGCCCCCGCCCGCAGAGGGCTGGCGGCAGCCTGTCGAAGCGAGCGCCAAGACGGCCAGCGCCAAGACGGCCGTGCGAGTCCAGTCCCTCCCCGCGGAAGCGGTACGTCCCCGAGGCAGCGAGTTCTGATAGTTCTCGTCCACTAGCGCACCGTCCGTGGTAATCGCTTCAATCGGGCAACGGCCAGCGTGGCGTGATCGACCACGTTCCCATTGGCGTCGTTGAGCAGGGCCTCGATCGCCGGGAGCGCCTCCTGGGCGTCCATGTCCGCGATCACGTCCACCAACGCAGCGCGAACGTCTGCGCTCGGATCCTGCAAGTACGGCGTCAGCTCCGGCAGAAACGACGGTCCCAGCTCGACAAGGTAGTCGTGGCAGCGCGGCCCGGCAGGGCGATGCGGTAGGGCCAGCACCAGGCTGTCCACGAAGACGCGGTCACCCAGGAGGGCCAAGGCGAAACAGTAGGCCAAACGCAGGTCCTCGTTACCCTCGCGTTGATAGTCCTTCTTGAGCGCAGGTAGAAGAGAGGCATCGGAGACGCGCGCCAGCCCTTCGAGCCCGTAGCGTCGACGCAGCGGATCGGAATCCTGAACCAGCGCCAAGAAGACGTCGCGCAGAGCCGGATCGCGCACGCGCGCCATCGGCTCCAGGATACGCTGCTCCCATTCCCTGCGACGGTTGCCGTCCCAGGCCTCACGTAACGCTGGACCGGCTTCGCGCACAGCCAGGGTCGCTACGGCGTGCAGCGTGCGTGTGCGCACCTCGCCGGACTCGTCCGTCAGCAGCGGTACAAGCACCTTGCCCTCGCTGCGCTCGCCGATCTTCTCGATCGCCGTGACTGCCTCTGCCCGGACACCTGCGTCTGGATCCTGCAACGCCGCAACGAGCTGCGCGAGCGCTGGCTGACCACGCAGCACTCCCAGAGCGATGGCTGCCTCTTTGCGCACGGCCGCAGCCTGGTCCTGCAGCAAGCGTCCGAGCGCGGGCGCCACGCCCGGATCCACCCGCACGTGGCTCTGGATGCGATAGGTGTCGATCGTGTCCGAAAAAGCACCCAGAAGGCGCCCCACCGCGGGTGGTCGGTCGCGCTCGGCGTAGACCTCCACCAGCGCCTTGACCGCCTCAACGCGAACCGCAGCGACCTCGTCCCCGAGCGACGAGGTCAGCGTTGGCACCGCGGCTGGGTCGCGCAACTCCCTCAGTGCTTTTACCGCGGCCAGCCGCACCTTGGCGTCCGCATCTCGTGCGAGCGCTGCCAGAGGAGTGACGCTGTCCTGACATCGTGTCTTCCCCAACGCCGCCGCCGCCGTCTCGCGCACGCGGGCGTTCGGGTTTTTGAGGTTGGCGCGCAGGTCCTCGCAAGAGGTCCGCGCCTGCGTCGTGGTGGCTACCACGGACGAGATTGTCAGCAGACCGCCCAACACGACAGTTCGCATCATCGCTGAAAGCTCCTGGCGTGGATGTGCAGGCAACATTAGCACGCGCTGCACGCGGCCATCAAGGGTCCGTCGCAGGTGCCCGGTGGCACGGAAGATCCCCCGCGTACGCCGCGCACCTCTTGGGTGTCGAGCACGCCTGAGGATGAATGCGCAAGCAGCACGCTGGGCCGCTCAGACGAAATCAGGGATGAATGCCGTGGTCTCCCGCCCCGTATTCCGCTACGTAGCGCTCGGGAGACCTGAGGAGCAACGCGGCCTGCGGCAGAACCTCCACCGCTTTCTTGATCTGCGGGTCCCACTCCACCGAACGCCGTCGTGCCTCACCTTCGCCAAAGACCTGGCGCAAGACCTCGTCGAGAATGCGCAATCTGAGGGCTGCGCGCTCGCGCGTCAGGTCCTCATCTGTGAAGCGCAGCTCAGCGCGCTTCAAGAAATCGCGAAACTCCTGCCAAACGCGCTCGTCAACGTCGAAGTCGCGGCGGATCGCTCGCACGCGCGCGGAATTCTGCTGTGAACGGACGCCGGCCGTTCCGACTTGACCGGAAGCGATCTTGTCCTCGGCTTCGTACAGCATCGAGAAGTCAAAGAAGGCACGCCGGCTGTCGAGGTAGGCAACGAACTTCGACGGGGTCTCAGGCTCGACGCAGTAGTCGGGCGCAATGCCCCCTCCGGCGAAGACGCGACGACCGGCCTCCGTGAGCTTCGGTTCTCCGGAGGGCGCCTGACAACCCACGCGCGTCGATGCGGAGTAGTAGTCTTCCAGGGCGGTCGAGCCGTAGTCGCGCTGGATCGAACGTCCCGACGGAGTGTAGTAGCGTGCCGTCGTGAGCGAGAGGGCGTAGCCCCTCAGGCTGTGGAGGGGCAGGATGGTCTGGACCAGTCCCTTGCCGAACGTGCGCTCGCCGACGATCAGTCCGCGATCGTGGTCTTGGATGGCGCCGGCGACGATCTCCGACGCGCTGGCCGAGTGCGCCGACGTCAGCAGCACCAGCGGCAGGTCGGCGAAGTTACTGTCCCCCTCCGTGATGTAGTTCGACTCGTCGCGTGCCGTGCGCCCGCGCGTGAAGACGACGAGCTGTCCCTTGCCCAGGAGCAGGTTGGCGACGGCGAAGGACTGATCGAGGAGGCCCCCAGGATTGTCGCGAATGTCGAGGATCAGCGCGGTCGCGCCCTGTGCCTTGAGCGTGCGCAACGCGTGCTCAAGCTCCTTCTCGCACGTGGGTGGGGAGCCTGGGCGGCAGGCCGTCACCTCATTGAAGTCGACGAGCCGCACGTAGCCGGTGTGTGGCCCGGCCATGAAGGAGTAGGGCACCGCGTGGAGAGGGATCTCGTCACGGATAACGGTGAACTCGAGCGGGGCGTCGTAGCCGCGCCGCGTGATCGTCAGCTTCACCGACGTGCCCTTCGGCCCTTTCAGACGGCGCACAGCCTCGTCGATGGTCATTCCGCGGGCGTCTTCGGCGTCGATGCGGCCGATGATGTCACCCGCGCGAATACCCAACCGGTGCGCCGGCGAGCCCTCGAACGGTGATACCACCGTGATGTTGCCGTCGATCGACTGGACGCTGATCCCGAGGCCGTAGTAGGAGCCATGCTGGCGTTCCTGCAGCTGCGAGTGCTCGCGTGGCTCCAAGAACTCGGAGTGGGGATCGAGCCCGTGCAGCATCTCGCCAACCGACGCCGCGATCAGACGCTCGGTCTTGGTCTCGGTGGCGTACTCGTCTTGAATCGTCTGCAGCAGCTGGGTGTAAGTCCGAAGTCGATCGGCGACCTGGCCGTTGCCGGCGACGACCGCGCCGCCTACGAGCCCGCCTACGAGAGACGAGGCTGCTACGAGACCGACGCTGATTAGCCCTACGCGCGATAGCCGCTGCATCACACGAACATCATACCAGAGAGCCTGCGTTCCAAAGACAGCCGAGAGAAGCCGCGCGCTTCTCTCGGAAGGGTCGCCGCTGCCAACGTGCGGACGGGCCGACTCAGAAGCGCATGCGCAGCCCGAGTGTGGCGCTCAGACCGCCGGGTTGAATGTCGTAGACGGACTGCCCCTGGTTGTTGACGAAGTCGCCGCCCATGTGAACCTTGCCCGCCCAGAGATAGCGCACCTCGCCGGTCAGGGAGAAGTCGTAGCTGATGGGCACGCGCACGCCAGCCGCAGCGTGCAGTCCCCAAGTCGCTCCGGAGGCCCTGTACCGGGCATCGAAGGATTCCTGGTTGTCGAAATCGAAGTAGCCACCGTGCTCCTTGTACTCCCAGAGCACCAGGTCCGGTCCAGCCGCCAAGTAGGGCTTGATGGCCATGCGAGGTCCTGGCGGCATGATCCGCAGCGAGACACCGATGGGCACGTAGCTGAGCTCGAGCGTCTGCCTGAGATCGCCCGGTGCAGCGCTCGAGACGTAGTGCGTGTGCCGGCGTCTGCTGTAGCCGTCCATGTGCACGCCGAGCTCGATGCCGGGCGCGAGGCGTTGGCTGAACTCGACGCCTCCTGTCGCACCGGCCCAAGCACCTTTACTCGCGCCGAAAAGCTCGTTGAGGTCGGCAAACAGGTTGCAGCCTGTCTGGCAGTCGCTGGGCGTTGCCTTGCCTGTGTTCGGGAACAGGACCCCTGCTCGCAACTCGATGCTGCTGGCCAAGGCCGTGCTCGGCAGAGCCGCTGCCACACCGAAGACGATGAGATGAAGTGCTCGTCGCATGATCCCTCCTCGGCGGCCTGGCGCCGCCGACTGCCGCTGAAGCAGGAAAGGTGCCATCCTCGTCTGCCGCGCAAGCGCTCGCCAGTGCAGCAGCTAGGTATCGGGGCCGGGTCTGCACTGTCCTCGAAGGTGGACGAGGCGTCCGTCGTTTCGTCCGCAGTCCCTGCCCGTCGATTCTGGAAGATGGAGGCGGCGTCCGGACTCGAACCGGAGAGTAGAGGTTTTGCAGACCTCCGCCTTAACCACTTGGCTACGCCGCCCGTGCTCCTAACGAAACCCGCGCCCGAGCATCGGCGCTGACTGCGCCCATGTTCTGCGGGATGATAGAGGAGACCATGCGCGCGATCAAGCCGGTGGGCCGCTGTCTCTCACGCGTGCCAATCACGGGAACCTCGCGCACCTGATCTTCGTCCATTCCTATTGAGGGTGCGCGATGACCAAGTTCCTGCTGTGGCTGATTCTGCTGGTGGTGTGCTGGCCGCTTGCGCTCCTGGCGTTGATCGCCTACCCATTCGTCTGGCTGCTGCTCCTGCCCTTTCGCATTGTCGGCATTGCGGTCGGCGGCGTTCTGGAGTTCCTGAAGGCGATCCTCTTCCTGCCGGCGCGCCTCTTGGGCGGACCGCGCAGGTTCTAGTCTCCGCGCGCGAACGCTGACGGTTACTCAGCGAGGCCGCACACAAGATAGAATCCGCGTCTGGACGCACGCGTCATCGCGGTCAACTGGTTCGCGCCTGAGAGATGATCTCCGCCCTACTGCTCCTGCTGGTCGCGCAGCTGATCTGCGTCTTTCTCCTGCTCGGATGGGGGTCCCTGGCGCGCCGAGCTTTCGGCGCCTCCTCACCGCAACCGGAGCAGCGCCTGGACGATTTCTGGTTGGGCTTCGCGTTGCTGCTCGCGTTTCTCCAGCTCTGGCACCTCCGCAGGCCTGTCGACGAAACGGCCTTCCTGGCCTTCGCGTTGATCGGTCTCGGCGCCTGGGTTCCCCTGCGCGTACCGTCGGGGGGCTTCGCCTCCCTGCGCCGCTCGCTGCGGGGCCTGCTCTGGGGCGCGGCACTCGTGCTTCCGGTCGCCGCCCTTGTGGCGTACCGCTCCCTCGGCTTCCTATCGCACTACGACACGCAGCTGTATCACTACCCTGCCATGCAGTGGGCCCTGAGCTACCCCATTGTGCCGGGCTTGGCCAATCTGCACGGGCGTTTCGGCTTCAACAGCTCGTACCAGTTGTTTGCGGCCCTGATCAACCGCGGTCCGTTCGAGGCGCGCGTCTACCATCTCGCCAATGGAGTCATTCTGTTGGCGGTCTTGCTGCAGTCGGCGTTCGCCTGTGCGCGACTGCTTCTTAAGAAGGCCCCGCCGACGGCATCGACCGTCTTCGCAGCCTTCATGCTGGGTCCGCTTGCCGGCCAGCTGCCGTACCTGGTCGGCCTCTCCAACGATGTCCCGACGTTTGCGCTAGGAGTTGTGGCCACGCGACTGCTGCTGGAGTTGCTCACGGCGGATGAGCACGCTGAGCGGCCGCGCGCCTTTCTGTGGTGCGCGCTCGTCCTTGTAGCCAGCGCGGGTGTGACCGTCAAGGCCAGCTTTGCGCTGTTCGCCCTGCCGTTGACGCTTTCCGCGTTCGTCGCCTTGTTGATCCAACGGGAACGGATGGCGCCGCATGCGGTTGTGCGCCACGTCGAGCTTGCCGCAGCGGCAGGCGGGCTACTGCTATTGCCGTGGCTTTTCAGGGGCTACCTGCTGAGCGGGTATCCCCTCTATCCGTCGACGCTCGGCGCGATCGATCTGCCCTGGCGCGTCCCGCGCAGCCTCGTGCTGAGCGAGGCCTTCTGCATTCGCGGGCACGCCCGCGAGCCCAGCCTCTTCTGGGCCGACGCGCTCAACGGATGGCAGTGGATGTCAACTTGGTGGACGCGCGCGGCTCGGAGTCTCGCCCTGCCCTTGGCGATCGGCGCGTTGGCGCTGACGGGGCTCCTGATCCGCTGCGCGGTGCAACGCGATGGCGGGCGGTTTCGCGCCAGCCTGCACACGCTTGCGCCGTCGACCTTGGCGCTCGTTGCTTGGTTCTTGTCCGCGCCTGATCCACGCTTCGCCGGCGCCGTTCCCTGGATTCTAGGCGCTGCCGGCTGCGCGCTGTTGCTCGCACCGCGCGTGCCGCAATCACCGCCTTTCGGGGGGTGGCCCCTCCGGCTGGCCTGCGTAGCACTTCTGCTCGCGAGTGCGCGAGCCGAAGAGGTCCTCGGTGCTCCGGGCTCGGCCGCTTTCGAGCCTTTCGAGCGCATGCGTGTCGCAGCGGCGCACGCGCGCACCACAGACTCCGGCGATGTTGTCTTCGTCCCCGAGGCCGGCTTTTTTTGCACAGAGGCCGAACTTCCCTGCACGCCCTATTTCCGCAGGAACCTGCGCTACATCAAGCCAGGCGATGCGGGCGGTGGCTTCGTTCTTGATCCCACGTTGACCTTCGCGGACATGCGTCAGCGCAGCGCCTATCCGCGAGGTCTGTCCGCTGCGGCGGATCTGGGCATATGCGTGGTCGCCCGCGGTGGCTGCTATTCGACCCGGCGCAGTGATCGCATCGGGGCGCTGACTGTGCCGGTCGAGCTGCTCGTCTACTCCGAGCGGCCGGTCCTTGCCGAGCTGAGTATCCAGCCGCAGCCAGAGTCGACCGCAGTTCAGCGGCGCGCAGGCTCCTTGCGCGTCTCAGCTCAGGGCCGCGTTGTCATGACGCTGCCCCTCGCGGCAGAGGAGACACTGACCGCGACGCTACCGCTGCAGCGCGATTTCACCCTGGTCACGCTCGCGGTCGACGATACGGCCGCGCGCCGCACGCCACTGCCATCCGTCCCCATCGGCAGCCTGTCGCTGCGCAGTCTCGCCAATCGCTGAGGTCTCGTCCTCCCCGCTAGCGGCGTCGCCGCCCCGGCGCGGCTACTGGACAAAGGTGACCTTGTTGATCTCCCGCAGGGTTGTGACGCCAGTGAAGACCTTCTCGAGCGCCGATTCGCGCAGAAACGTCATGCCTTCTTCGCGCGCCGCCTGCTTGAGCTCTGCCGCGGGTCGGCGCTCGACGATCATCTGTCGGATGCGATCCGACATGTCCAGTAGCTCCGAGACTGCCGTGCGGCCCCGGAAGCCGGTGAAGCCGCACTCCTCGCACCCGTCCGCGTCGTAGAACGCCTGATCGCCGTACAGGTCCGGATCGAGACCGGACTCTGTGAGCAAGGCCGTGCTCGGCGAAGCCACGCGGCGGCACTTTGCACACAGCAGGCGCACCAGGCGCTGCGCCATCACGCAGTTCAGGGCCGAGACGAAGTTGTATGGCTCGACACCCATATGCAGGAAACGTCCGATGACGTCGAACACATTGTTGGCATGTACGGTCGTAAAGACCAGATGCCCGGTCAGGGCCGACTGCACAGCGATCTGCGCTGTCTCCGGATCGCGCACCTCGCCCACCATGATCTTGTCCGGATCGTGACGCAGGATCGAGCGCAGGCCGCGGGCAAAGGTCAGGCCCTTCTTCTCATTCACCGGCACCTGGGTGATCATCGGGATCTGGTACTCGACCGGATCCTCGATCGTAATGATCTTGTCCTCTGGCGTCGCGATCTCGGAGAGCGCCGCGTAGAGCGTTGTGGTCTTGCCGCTCCCGGTTGGGCCCGTGACCAGCACCATGCCATAGGGTTCGGTGATGTACTTGCGCAGTTTGCGCAGGTCGGAGCCGGAAAAGCCCAGCACGTCCAAGCGCAGGCTGCGAAACGCGGCATTCAGGGATTCCTTGTCGAGGATGCGGATGACTGCGTCCTCGCCGTGTATGGAGGGCATGATCGACACGCGGAAGTCGATCGTCCGGCCTTGGACCTTGAGCCGAAAGCGGCCGTCCTGCGGCACGCGCTTCTCTGCGATGTCCAACTCGGACATCACTTTGATGCGGCCGATGATCGTGTCGTGGTGCCGTTTGTCGAGTGGCTCGATTGCTGGATAGAGCACACCGTCGATGCGGTACTTGACCAGCACCTCGTGGTCCTTGGTCTCGATGTGCACATCTGAGGCGCGGCGCTCGATCGCCCCGAGCACAAGCGAGTCCACCAGCCGCACGATTGGGCTCTCGGCAGGGAGGGTGGCCAAGTCCACCGCCGCGGTCTCGTCATCGACGACGAGCTGTAAGCGCAGCCCTTCAGCGGCTTGGGCCAGCAGCAGCTCGCCGCCGCGGTGTCGCCTGAGCACGTCCTCCACGCGCGAGGCCGGCGCCACGACTGCGTCGATCGGCCGGCCTAGCAGGAACTCGACCTCATCAATGCGCTGAGGATCTTCAAGACCTCCGAAGGCCAGTACCAGCCGGCCTTCTGCGCCTTCGCGCAGTGGCACCCAGGCGTGACGCACCATGAGGTCGACTGGGAGGTCGCCCCACACGGCCAGATCGGTCGGTGCTTCGGCAAGCGGCTCGAACGGTAGCCCCAGCGCCGCTGCTTGCTCGCGCGCCGCTTCGTCGTCTTTCGCTGCTACGGCAGCCACCAGCGTAGCCTGGTCAGCGTCGCTGCTCATCGCCTGCGATGGTAGCACCGCTCGCAGGGCGCGAACCACCCTGCTCCTGCCGAGGTGTCGTCAGGATATCCGCGACTAGACAATCACTTCCAGCTGGCCATGCGGCTCGCGCGCCACCGCCTCGTACTCCTGCCAAGCCGCGGCAAGGAGCCTCACACCGTGCGCCATCGCTTCAGGCTCCTCGACGTACGGCAGGCGCACGTGGTCGGCAAAGTGGCGATCAGGCGAGTTTACCGAACCTGGGACGATGGCCACGCCGTGCCTGAGCGCCACCGCCGCTAGATCGTTCGCGTCGCCTCTTGGCATGCGCGCCCAGAGCAGCAGGCCACCTTCGGGCTGGCGCCAGGTCCAGCCTGGCAAGTGCTCGCGCAGCAGCGCCATCAGACCGTCGCGCTTGCGCGCGATCTCGCGTCCTCTCGCTCGTCGTACCTCCTCGATTCTGGCGAGCACTTGCACTCCGATAGCCTGGCTAACGACCGGGCTACCAAGGTCAGCCACGGCTTTGAAGCGCGCCAGCCTCTCGATCAGCGCTGCGGGCCCGCGCGCCCAGCCCACGCGCAGACCACCCCAGAAGAGTTTGCTGAGCGACCCCACCGTCAGGATCGGTGCGTTGCGCGCAAACGCCGCGATCGGCGGCGGCGCGGGCGTGCCTGCGGAGAGATCGGCCAGCGCATGATCCTCGACGATCGGTACCTGGGTCTGTTCCGCCAGGCGCGCGACGATGCGACGCGCGCTCTCGGGCATCACGGTGCCGGTCGGATTCTGAAAGGACGGGACAAGATAGGCCATGCGCGCGCCCCGATTGAGCGCCTCGCGGAGGCGCGCCACGTCGACGCCCTCGTGGCTGACGGGCACTGGGATCAGGCGTGCGCCAGCAGCCGTGTAGGTGTCTATCGCGCCGAGGTATGTTGGGTCCTCGACCGCAACCGGTTCGCCGCGCTCCACGAAGAGGGCTGCCGTGAGCCCGATCGCCTGCTGCGTCCCGTTGGTGATGAGGACCTGTTCTTCGGTGGTGGGCACGCCGCCGTCACTCAGGTAGACGGCGATGGCACGCCGCAGGGCTGGCAGACCGAAGGGCAGGTACCCATGGCTCGCGCACAGCGACCCCGACTCGTCGTTCAGGACCGCCCGCATCGCTTCTTCGACCTCCGGCGCGGCGTTCATGTAGGCGCCGAGGAACTCGAAGGTCGAGCCGGGACTCTCGAGCATGCCACGAAACACGGTGTTTCGCCGGAACGCGCCTACGATCTCGCGCTCCTGGGTGCTGGGCGCGCTCGCGAGACCACGGCGGCTAGCGTACGTCCCGCTGCCTTGACGACTTTCGACCCAGCCGTCATCACGAAGGGTCGCATAGGCTGAAACGACCGTTGTACGGCTCACGCCGAGCTGATCGGCAAGTGCCCGTTCGGGAGGGAGCTGGTCGCCGCTGACGACCTCTGCACGCTCAATAGCCAGACGCAGCGCCTCAGCCAGACGCAGATAGAGCGGCCCGCCGCTCGCCTTCCACTCTCCCAGCCGCGCTTTCAGTGAGTTCATGGATATTGCTCCCGAGAAGTCCACTTTGGCCTTTCTGGCTCTTGAGCTTAACCGATTGGACCGTACAATGCAAGCTCAAAGGTGCCAGCGCGGCTCTTTGGACTGCTACTGGAACTGACATCAGACGCAAGGAGGGATAATATGCCGCTTCCCCGCTTCGCTTACCACCGCAGCCGTCTCGGGCCGTACGCGGATGCGCGAGTCGGTCTACTGACGCATGGGCTCAACTACGGCACTGGCGCGTTCGCTGGCCTGCGCGGCTACTGGAACGATGAGGACGAGCAGCTCTACGTCTTCCGGCCCTTGGATCACTTCCGCCGTTTCCTCGAGTCGTCGCGCCTCCTGCGCATGCAGCTCGCTGTCACCGAAACGGACCTGCTCGGCACCCTCACCTCGCTCCTACGCGCCGAGGATCTGCGCACAGACTGCTACATCCGCGCGCTCGCCTTCTACGGCGATGAAGTGATAGGGATTCGCCTGCACGGCCTAACTCCGGAGCTCAGCATGGTGGCGGTCCCGTTCGGGCAGTACATCGCCGCGCCCGATGGCGCGCACCTCACGTTCTCCTCCTGGTGCCGCGTCGACGACAATGTCATCCCGCCGCGCGGCAAGATCACAGGCTCTTACGCCAATAGCGCGTTCATCAAGAGCGACGCGGAACTGGCTGGTTTCGACGAGGCCATCGTGCTCAATCGCGCTGGGCAGGTGAGCGAGGGATCTGCGGAGAACGTCTTTGTCGTTCGGAGAGGCGTGGTCGTGACGCCGCCTGTGACGGGCAGCATTCTCGAAGGCGTGACGCGCCGGACGGTCATCCAGTTGCTGCGCGCCGAGCTGGGTGTTCCAGTGGAAGAACGCCCGATTGAGCGCAGCGAAGTCTATCTCGCTGACGAGCTCTTTCTCACGGGTACTGCCGCGCAGATAACGCCAGCGACACGTGTTGACCACCGCCCGGTCAGCGGCGGCGCCATCGGCCCTATCACCGCTGCCCTGGTGAGCCTGTTCTCCG
>Ga0302323_100003899_pt1 | contig 12141 bp, 8 predicted proteins | sample Fen_T0_3_FD_201950 | JGI IMG/M metagenome (GOLD analysis project Ga0302323, IMG submission 201950) | Peat permafrost microbial communities from Stordalen Mire near Abisko, Sweden - Fen_T0_3 | ecosystem: Environmental > Terrestrial > Soil > Wetlands > Permafrost | place: Sweden: Abisko... | reverse complement strand
GGCGTCACCGCCCCGCAGGCGCGCCTTGGGGTCGAGGGCGTCGCGGACGCCGTCGCCGAGCAGGTTGAGCGCCACCGCGGAGAGCGCGATCGCGACGCCGGGGACGAGCGCGACCGCCGGCCGGGTGTAGAGCAGGCCCAGGCCGTCGTTGATGATCGTGCCCCAGGAGGCGTCCGGCGGCTGCACGCCGATGGACAGGAACGACAGCGCCGACTCGGTGAGCATGCAGATGCTCGTCATGAGCGGCAGGAAGACGATGAGCGTGGGCAGCACGTTGGGCAGCACCTCGCGGCGCATGACGCGCAGGTCGGAGGCGCCCGACCCGACGGCCGCGGAGATGAACTCCTTCTCGCGCAGGGCGAGCACCTGGCCGCGCAGCGGTCGCGCGACGTAGGGGACGTAGACGAGCCCGAGGATCACCACCGGCAGCAGCAGACTGCCCGACTCGATGGTGATCGGCCCGACGTGCAGGCCCCCGGTGAGCAGCACCACCGACAGGCAGATGGCCAGCAGGTACACCGGGAAGGCCCAGATCACGTCGAGGACGCGCGAGAGCACGCCGTCGACGATGCCGCCGAAGTACCCGGCGGAGACGCCGAAGACCGCGGCGAGCAGGCAGCACAGCAGGGCGGCCGAGAACCCGATGAGCAGGCTGTTGCGGCCGCCGTACAGCAGCCGGGCCGCGACGTCGCGGCCCTGGCCGTCGGCACCGAACAGGAAGTGGGAAAGGTCCCAGGTGGGACCGATCGGCACGACACCGAGCCCGAGGCCGTCCGTCGTGGGGGCCAGGATCGGCGACGGCTTCCCGTCGACGACCGTCGTCCCCGAGACGTTCGAGGCGAAGGCGTCGGTGTGCGCGACCTGGTGCTCGTACACGGGCGCCAGCAGGCACAGCGCGACGACGGCGAGCAGCACCAGCAGCGCGGCCATCGCGACGCGGTTGCGGCGCAGGGTACGCACCGCCGTCCGCCAGGGGCCGGAGGATCCCCTGGCAGACGGCGCCGCGCTCCCGACCGCGAGGAGCGGGGTCGGGTCAGCCACGGGTCACTGCACCCAGGCCTGACTGACGATCATGCGGAACTGCTTCGACCACTGGTAGTTGCCCACGCGCTTGGACAGGAAGTCCACGTGCTTGGGGGTGAACAGCGGCGCGGCGGCCGAGGCCGTCATGACGTCGCGGTCGACCTGGGCCCACAGCTTGTTCGCCGCGGCCTGGTCGGTGCTGCCCTGCGCGTAGGCCTGGTCCATCTTGGCCTGGACGGTCTTGTCGCAGTAGCCGGAGATGTTGATCGAGCTGTCCGACCCGGGCACGAACGAGGCGCACCCGAAGAGGATGTTCAGGAAGTCCGAGGCAGCCGGGTAGTCCTGGAACCACGAGGACAGGCTGATCTGCACCTTGTTCTTCGTGTTCTGGATGTAGGTGAACTGGATGTTGTTGGAGATCGGCTTGCTCGTCGCCTTCCAGCCGATCGCGGTGAGCGTGCTGGCGACGTTCTCGCCGATGGCCTTCTGGACGTCGTCGTCACCGACGATCACCTGGACGGCCTGCCCCGCAGTGCCCGACTCCTGGACGAGCTGCTTGGCCTTGGCGAGGTCCGGACCGGTCCAGCTGTCGCCGGCCGGGCTGGTGTACTGGCAGCTCGGCTCGAAGCCGGGGAAGCCCGGGGGCAGGATCGTGCAGGCGGGCTGCGCGACGTTGGAGCCGCCGAACAGCTTGACGACGGCCGCGCGGTCGACCGCCCAGTTCACGGCCTGGCGGGCCTTCGGGTTGTCGAACGGCGCGAGGTGGGTGTTCATCGGCAGGTAGTAGTAGGCCGACTGCGGGTTGACGTGCACCTGGCTGGCGAACGTGGTACCGAGCTCGGGCAGCCGGTCCGCCGGGATGTCGTCGAACACCGTGTCCGCCTGGCCGTTCTGGACGGCGGTCACCGCGGCGGTCGTCGTCTGGCCGTACTGCTCGACGATCTTGTCGGGGTAGCCCTGCGGCTGCGCCTCACGGCTCCACTCGGTGAAGTTCGGGTTGCGGTCGAGCACGAGCGACTTGTTCGGGTCGTAGGAGGTGATCTTGTAGGCGCCGGTGCCGGGGATCGGCGTGCTGCCGCCGTCCTTGGCCGGGGCGCTCTTGGGCAGGACCGAGGCGTGCGGGACCGCGATCTTGTATAGGAACTCCGGGTCGGCGGCCTTGAGGTTGATGGTCACCGTTCCGGCGGTCCTGTCGCCGGAGATGCCGCCGTCCAGGGTGCAGCTCGCCGGCGTCTTCAGGCACGCGTCGGCCCCGACGATGCCGTTGTAGAACGAGCCGGCGGTCGGCGACGAGACCTTGAAGATGCGCTGGAACGAGGCGACCACGTCGTCCGTGCTCAGCTCCGTGCCGTCGGAGAACTTGATCCCCTTGCGCAGCGTGAACGTGTACGTCTTGCCGTCGTTCGTCGGCTTCGGGATCTCGGTGACGAGGTCCGGGACGACGGTGAAGGACCCGTCGCCGGCGACCTGCTTGAACATCGCGAGCCCGTCGTAGACGCCCTGGTAGAGCTGCCAGAACTGCGCGGTGTAGTTGATCTGGGGGTCGAGCGTCCCCGCTCCGGCCGTGGCGAAGCGGGTGAGCGTCCCGCCCTTGTGGGCCGGGTCGAAGGGCAGGACCTCGCCGCCGGCCCCAGCCGATCCGGAGGCCGATCCGGACGACGCGGCCGATCCTGCGGCCGATCCGGAGCCGGAGGCGGCGGGGGTGCTGCTGGACCCGCCGCAGGCCGCGAGCAGCGCGGCGAGCGAGGCGGTGGCACCGACCACTACTGATCGTCGGATCAGTCGCATGTGAGATCTCCCGGGGGGACGAGATGGTGGCCGAACTCTCGCCCACGGGCCACGGCGCTGCAACCGGTAGCCGGGGAAGACACACAGCCTTTACACGACCGGGACATTGCAGCGTTCTTTGGTTCGCTTTTGGACCGATTATGCGTGCCGCAGGCCTGTCGGCCGATCGGCCCGGAACTCGATCGCCACCGTTCGTCGGCTCGGGGAGACTGGCGCCGTGCAGCGGGTCGTCCGGATCGTCTGGGTGGACGAGTGGCAGGTGCAGTGCTGCGGCGACCCGTTCGAGGAGGGGCAGGAGGTCACCTGGTCCCTGGCTGCCGTGCGGGAAAGGTTCGGCATCGGCCGGCCGACCGATGCCGTCGGCCACGACGTCGCCCGCCGCATCACGCACGTCGAGGATCATCACGACGTCCTCTCGCAGGGCACATCGGCCGTCCGAGGTCGGGTCGTCTCCCTCCTCCGCGCCTCCTGCCGCTTCGCGCCCCGCCCGGGTAGGGGCGCCGACCGGGCGCTCCACCCCGTGCCGGGCTCGGCGGTGCTGCAGAAGGTCACCCGGGCGGCGGGACGGGAGGCGGCGGCCCCGGGCCTGCGCGTCATCGGCTACGTGGTGGAGCTCCGCGTCGCCGCGCCCGAGCCGTGAGGGCGGTCGCAGGTCGCGGCGGCGGCGCGGACCAACGGGTCAGGAGCCGGTCGCGAGGGCGTCCCCGGAGGAGGCCCGGAGCGCGTCGGTGAGCAGGGCGACCAGCGCCTCGAGCTGCACGTCGCCGGTCGACGAGACCTCCTCGTCCGACCCGTCCAGCGCCCTCGCGGCGAGGCCCGCCTTGCTGTCGATCAGCTCGGCGATCCGGGCGTCGAGGGTCTGCGCGGCGATGATGCGCCACGCGGTGACCGGCTCGGTCTGACCGATGCGGTGGCTGCGGTCGATGGCCTGGGTCTGTTCCGCGTCGGTCCAGGAGAGCTCGGCGAGGACGACGTTCGAGGCCACCTGCAGGTTCAGCCCCACGCCGGCCGCCGTCAGCGAGCAGACCGCGACGGCGATGCCGGGGTCGTTCACGAAGCCGTCGATGTTCTTCTGCCGCGCCGTCGGCGTCTGGTCGCCCCGGATCGACGCGAAGCGCACCCCCTGCCGGGCGAAGGTCGCCTCGGCGGCGTCCATGACGTCGACGTGCTTGGCGAAGAAGACGACCTTGCCGGCGCTGCGGGCCAGCTGCGCCGCGTAGTCCGCGGCCAGCTCCGCCTTGGCCCGGCCGATGCGGCGCATCATGGTGAACACGTTGTCGGCGGACTTGGCCGCCAGCGCCTGCTTCAGCTCCGACCGGGCCACCCGCCGAACCAGCTCGACGTCGATGCTCTCGACGGCGGCGTCCGACGACCGGGCCGCCAGCGCGGTGCGGTACTGGCCCACCATCCGGCGGGCGAGGTCCCGCTCGGCCGCCCGGACCGACCGGCCGGCCGGGCCGTCCAGCTCGACGTGCAGGTCCGCGATGCGGCGGGCGGGGATGTCGGCGGCGACGTCGATCTTGCGACGCCGCACGATGCCCAGGTCGATGACGCACTGCCGCGCGGCCGCGTGGAAGCCGGGGTCGGCGGGCGTCAGGCCCGTCCCCTCCAGCGCCGCCATCAGGTCGCCCACCGGCCTGGTGTCGTCGATCCATCCGAGGAACTGCCAGATCGCCCGGAAGTCCTCGATGTCGTTGATCAGCGGCGTGCCGGTGAGGGCCATGAGCAGCGGCCGCCCGGTACGGAACCGGACCCGCTCCGCCAGCGCGAGGACGTTCTTCGAGCGCTGGGACGTCTTGTTCTTGATGAAGTGCGCCTCGTCGACGACCATGCCGCGGAAGCCGAGGTTGCCGAGCCAGCCCAGATGGCGGTCGAGCACGTCGTAGTTCACGACGACGATGTCGGCGAAGCCGTCGACCGTGTCGCCGTCGCCCTGGACCACCGTCGACGGGCGGTGCGGCAACCAGAGCGCGGCCTCGCGGGCCCAGTTGGTCTTGACGACGTTCGGGACGACGACCAGCAGCGGGTACGCGTCGGCCGCCTCGGCGGCGAGCAGGGACTGGGCCGTCTTGCCCAGTCCGGGCTCGTCGGCCAGCAGGAAGGTGCGGTGCCCGGCAGCGGCGGCCGCGATCAGCTGCCCCTGGTGCGGCATCAGCTCCTGGCCGGGCGGGGTGAACCGCGCGGTCGGTGCCGGCAGGGCCATGCACGCCGGAGCCGACCCCCCCGCCCGCTCGAACGAGTCCAGCAGGGGGCCGAGCAGCTCCCAGTTGGCGAGGCGGCGCGGTCGGGCCTGCGGCGGCCGGGGCGGGGACTCGCCGGGGGCGAGGAACGGATTGGCCAGCTGGCGGGAGGTCACCGACTGCGGCACGACCTGGCGTTCAGCGGCGGGGGCGGCGACGGCCGGGCGTTCGGGCGGCGCCTCGTCGTCCGCGGGCGCGTCGATGCCGGCGGCCTGGAGCAGGTCACGCCGGACCGCGCGGACGCCGTCCGGGACGCGCGCGTCCTCGGCGAGGACCGCCAGCAGCCCGGCGTCCCCGACCGCGATCCGGACGAGGATCGCGGCGATGCCGTCGAGACGTTTGAGCTGTTCGGCGCGCTGGGCGTCCCCGGAGGTCGAGTCGGCCCGGACCCGGGCGCGCTCCTCGCGCAGCAGCACGGCCACGGCCTGCAACGTCGTGCGCACGCCCGGTGCCGCCCGGCCGCGCCGGACGGTCGACTCGACCTCACGGACGGTCTGGGCGAGCACCGCGACGATGTCGCCCCGACGGCGGACGGGCCGCTGGGTCCGCGGGGCGCCACGACGGGCCCCCGTCCCGCGCTGGCCTGGTCGAGCCACGTACTCCTCCTTGGAAAGCCGGGCACGGTGGCCGCAGCAGCATGCCGCACGACACCCCGAACGGGTCGAGGGACGCGCCCGCGCGCGTCCGACGCTGCTCGGACGCCGACCGACGCGCTGTACTCGTCGGTGGACGACTCCGACCCGACGCAGCGCCCCGCGCGGACCGCGGAACGGACCCGGACAGGCGGCCGGCCGCGGCAGGCGAAGGAACTCGACGGACGACCATCCACGGTTCGTGGCCGTTCCCCCATGACACGACCGCCGGGGCACCTGATCCCGAGGGCCTGCCTACCGGCCGCACGGTGGCCGACGTGGTGACCGTCGTACTCCGGGCGACGACCCATGCTACAGCCGTCGGCGGGATCGACGCACTGCCTGCCCGGCAGCCGTGGGCCACCGGGCAGGCACGATCCGCAAGGAGCCGGACGATCCGGCTGATCCGGCGTCAGGCGCCCTCCGCCAGGGCTGACGGCCGCGGAACGCGCGGATCGACGGTCAGGAGGGCGGGCCGGCCGGGCACCAGCACGGCGGCCACCACCCCGACCGCGGAGAACCCGGCCGCGACCCACAGCGCCGGGGTGAAGCCGTCGACGAACGCGGTCGGGGAGGTCAACCCGCCCCGATGGGCGAACACCGAGGCCAGCACGCTGATCCCGAACACGCCCCCGATCTCGCGGACCGCGCTGTTCGTGCCGGAGGCGATGCCGACGTCCTGCGGCGGGACCGACCCCACGACCGCGTTCGCCACGGTCGGGAACACCAGGCTGATCCCGACGCCGGCGACGGAGAGGGCCGCGGCGAGCTCGCCGTACCCCATCCCGGGAGCGGCGATCCGGGCGACCCAGCCCAGCCCGACGGCCTGGAGCACCAGGCCGACGACGAGGAAGGGCCGGTTGCCGAAGCGGTCGGCCAGCGCCCCCGCGATCGGCGCCACCACGACCGGGGCGCCGGTCCAGGGGAGGATCTTCAGGCCGGCCTGGAGGGGGCCGTCGCCGAGCCCGGTCTGCAGGAACTGCGTCATCAGGAACAGCGCACCGAAGAGCGAGGCGTACATGGCGAACGAGACGCCGTTGGACGCCGCGAACCCGCGGGCCCGGAACAGCGAGTAGGAGATCATCGCCGACGACGACCGCGCCTCGTAGCCCAGGAACGCCGCCACGAGGACCCCACCGACGACCAGCGCGGCGATCACCTCGCCCGACGTCCAGCCCTCGGTGTCGGCCCGGATCAGCCCCCAGGTCAGCCCGAGGAAACCGGTCGCCGCCAGCAGCAGTCCGACGACGTCGAGCGGCCGGCGCCGTCCGAAGGACTCGCGGAGCCGGGTCGCCGCCAGCGGGATGAGCAGCAGTCCCACCGGCACGTTGAGCCAGAAGATCCAGTGCCAGGACAGCCCGTCGATCACGGCACCGCCGACGAGCGGGCCGACGGCGACCGCGGTACCCGTCACGCCGCCCCACAGGCCGATCGCCGCCCCGCGCCTCTCCACCGGGAAGGCCTCGCTGATCAAGGTCAGCGTCATCGGCATCACGACGGCCGCGGCGGCACCCTGCACCGCCCGGGTCGCGACGAGCGCGCCGACGCCCGGCGCGAGCGCGGCCGCGGCCGACGCCGCGGTGAAGAGCCCCAGCCCGATCACGAACATGCGCCGGCGGCCGAACCGGTCACCGAGCGCCGCCCCCGTCAGCAGCAGGCAGGCGAAGGTGAGGTTGTACGCGTTCACCGTCCACTCCAGGTCACCCAGGCCGGCCCCGAGATCGGCCCGCAGGGCAGGCAGGGACGTCGCCACCACCAACGTGTCCAGCGCCGTCATGAACACCCCCAACGAGGCCAGACCCAGGGTCCAGCCGCGACGGCCCACCGACGACCGTTCACCCACCACCGTCACGAGCGACCTCCGTTCGCAGGCGCCCCGCACCGGTCCGGGCAGGGCGACAGGGAGCGACCCGCTCGACCGAGCAGGTCACTTGCTTGATGCAAGCGACGGTAGCGAGAGTGCTTTCATGATGCAAGCAAGCTAGGCTGGGGCCATGCTCGGGAAGAACTACTCGACGCAGAACTGCTCGATCGCCCGGACCCTGGAGTTCGTCGGCGAGCGCTGGAGCCTGCTCATCGTGCGCGACGCGCTGTTCGGCGGGATCACCCGCTTCGGGGACTTCCAGCGCAGCCTGGGCATCGCCACGAACGTCCTGGCGAGCCGGCTGGAGAGCTTCGTCGAGGTCGGCCTGATGGAGCGCCTCGTCGGCGACGACCCCGCCCGGACCCCGGAGTACGTGCTCACCGAGAAGGGCCGGGCCCTGCAGCCGGTCATCCTCGCGCTCGCCGGCTGGGGCGACCGCTACGCGGCGCCGGACGGGCCCCCGATCCTGTTCAGCCATGACGCGTGCGGCGAGCCGGTCCAGGCGCGGGTGACGTGCCCGCGCTGCGGCGACGTCCACGATCCCGTCGTCCGGGCCCGGTTCGGGCCGGGGGCGCCCGGGCAGCCGGTCGGGGCGCCGGTCGTCCCGGGAGAGCCGGTAACGGAACCATAACGACGCGTCGACGGCGCCAACCCGATCGACGAGCCGCCCGTGGGGTCCGGTGGACGCACGTCGTGATCTCGAACGGGGGCGCAGATGGCAGGAGCACGCAGCGGGGGCGTCGGGTGGCGGCGATCGGCAACGGTGGGTGCGTTGGCCGCGGTGGGAGCGTTCGCCGCGCTGACGCTCGGTGGTTGCTCCGGCGGGTCCGGGGGCGCCGTCGGCGCGGGTGTCCCGGCCGACCGGACGACGTCGACCCCGGCGGCCACCCCGGCGACTTCGGCGTCCGGCACGCGCGCCACGGTCACGGTGACCCGGACGCCGACGCGCGGCTCGAGCCCGGCCGTGGCGACCGCCGGGCACGGCACGCCGGCCCCGCCCGGACGCACGGCGTTCCCCGCGGGGCTGCAGTCCTCCGACAACCCGGTGCTGCTGCTGAGGGTGGCCTCCGGGTCGCCTCGAACCGTCGTGGCCCGCCCGGCGGTCCTGGTGCGCTCGACGGACGCCGAGGGGAGCGACCTGAAGGTGACCGGACCGGCCCGGACCTACCCGGTGGCGGCGGACGCCCGGGTGTTCCTCTGCGGCCCCCTCTGGGACCTGCCGTTGCCGAAGTCCCAGGAGGTGGAGGAGTACACCTGGGCGGCGTTCACGACCCTGCTCGGCCGGCACGGCGTGGGCGACGGGATGGCGTTCTACCTCGACCTCGACGCCCACGGCCGGATCGTCCTGCTCCACCAGCACTACCACCCCTGACCGCCACGACCGGTCGGCGGCCGTGGTCATCGGCACCCCGAGGTCACGCCCCCGTGGTGTTGACGTACACGCTGTAGACCGAGCGGGACGCGGTCATGAAGAGCCGGTTCCGCGCCGGGCCCCCGAAGCACAGGTTCGAGCAGGACTCGGGCAGCACGACCTGACCGATCAGCGTGCCGTCCGGCGCGAAGACGTGGACGCCGTCGTAGCCGTCGCCGCCCCCGCCCGCCGCCGCCCACAGGTTGCCGCGGACGTCGCAGCGGATGCCGTCGGAGCTGCCCGGGCTCATGTCGACGAACACGCGCCCCCCGCCGGCCGCCCCGTCCGCGACGTCGTAGACGTGGATCGTGCGCGGCGACGAGCCCGAGTCCACCACGTACAACAGGGCGCCGTCCGGGGAGAAGCACAGCCCGTTGGGCCGCTCGAGGTCCTCCACGACGGCCCGCAGGTCGCCACGGTCCGGGTCGAGCCGGTAGACGGCGGTCGGCAGCTCGAGGTCGGCGACCCGGCCCTCGTAGTCGGAGAGGATCCCGTAGCCGGGATCGCTGAACCAGACGGCGCCGTCCGCCGCGACGACGACGTCGTTGGGCGCGTTGAGCCGCCAGTCCCGGTAGGTGCCGGCCAGCATGGTGACCGAGCCGTCATGCTCGGTCCGCGTGACCTGCCGGGTGAGGTGCTCGCAGGTGACGAGGCGGCCCTGGCGGTCGCGGGTGTTGCCGTTCGCGTGGCGCGACGGCTCGCGGAAGGTGGTGACCGCGCCGGTGGCGGCGTCCCACCGCAGGATCCGGTCCGAGGGGATGTCGCTGAACAGCAGGCACCCGTGGTCGCCGAACCAGACGGGCCCCTCCACCCAGCGGTGGCCGGTGGCGATCCGCTCCACCGCGGCGTTGAACAGCACCAGTTCCTCGAACCGGGGGTCGAGGGCGCGCAGCGCCGGGTCGGGGTAGCGGGCGGGTGCGTCCGGCCAGCGGTCGGGCGGCAGGGGCGGGAAGGGCATCGTCGCGGCCTTCCTGAGGGGATCGGGCACAATGGCGGTCCCGCAGGATACCGGCAGGAGGGCCATGACCGATCGGCCGATCGACCGTGCGGGTGACCGCGCGCCGCGGGTCGCCGTCGTCACCGGGGCGGGCACCGGGATCGGGGCCGCGGTGGCCCGGGGCCTCGCCACCGACGGCTGGACCGTCGTCCTCGCCGGCCGGCGTCCCGAGGCGCTCGAGGCGGTCGCGGCCGGCGCGGTGCACCTGCCGGGCACGCTGGATCCGTGCGCCACGGACGTGACCGACGAGGACGCCGTCCGCGCCCTCTTCGACGGCGCCGTCGACCGGCACGGCCGGGTCGACCTGCTCTTCAACAACGCCGGGACGGGCGCGCCCTCGCGCGACGTCGACCAGGTGCCGCTCGCCGAGTGGCAGGCCGTCGTGGCCGTGAACCTCACCGGCGCCTTCCTGTGCACCCGGGAGGCGTTCCGGGTGATGCGCGCCCAGCGGCCGCAGGGCGGCCGCATCATCAACAACGGCTCGATCTCGGCGCACGCACCGCGGCCCGGGTCGATCGCGTACACCGCCACCAAGCACGCCGTCACCGGGCTCACGAAGGCGACGGCGCTCGACGGGCGCCGCTACGACATCGCCTGCGGCCAGATCGACATCGGCAACGCGGCGACGGACCTGGCCCGTGGTTCCGCCGCGGGGACCCTGCAGGCCGACGGCTCCGTCCGGGCCGAGCCGATGATGGACGTCGTCCACGTCGCCGACGCCGTCCGGTACATGGCGGGCCTGCCCCTCGACACCAACGTCGCGACCCTGACCGTGACGGCCACCAAGATGCCGTTCGTCGGGCGCGGCTGACCCACGCCACCGCAGCCGGCGGTCACCCGCCGGCTGCCGCCACACGTTCGGACGACGACGGTCGCGGCCGGCATCAAGGACGGCTCGGTCGCCGTCGATAGCCCCACCGTGACCGTAGATCCCGGTGCTCCGGCCGGCGCCAGGACTGCTGAGGCCACCCTCTCCAGAGCCGTGGCCCGGCTGCGCCGGCTGCCGGCCGAGATGAACGCCGACCTGCGCAGCTCCTTCCGGATCATGAGCCCGAAGAGCGTGGGCCTGGTGTCGGTCGGGGTGGCCTGGACATCGCTGACACCTCAGCTGATCCTCACGGCGGTCGGGTCGGGTCCCGCGGCCCTGCTGCGGCCGGAGTCGCTGCTCGAAGCCGCCGTCTGCGTCCTCTTCACCCCCCTGCTCCTGCTTCCCGCGCAACTCCTGCGGTACGTGCAGGGCGTGCTGGTCATGATCGCACCGTTCATCACGTACTTCCTGATCGTCTGGTCCCCCACCCAGGCCGTCCGGACCTCGCTCGCGATCGGGCTCATGATCATCCCAGTGATCGCGTTCACGATGTGGGGCCGGCGGCTCGGGGTGGTGGCGACCGGCTTCACCCTGGCCACCGTCGGTGTCCTCGGCGGGGCGGGGTTGATCCCCGGGCTCGTGCTGCTGCCGCTCCTCGTGGCTGTCGTGAGCTGCGGGCTGCTGCTCGGGTGGGCCGCCCACACCACCGAGCGGCTGGAGGCGGATCCGGTGACCGGGCTGCCCAACCGGTCGGGCCTCGACCGGCTGCTCGCCCGCACCCTGAGCGACCCGCAGACCGGCGCGCAGACCGACCCGGACACCGCGACGGCGTCGTGCTACCTCGCCGTGCTCGACGTGGACGGCGTCCGCCATCACAACGACGCCCTCGGACGGCGGACGGCGGACGACCTCCTGCGCCAGGTCGGCGCCACCTTGACCGCGCGGCTCCAGGACGGGGCCCAGGTGTTCCATCTGGGCGCCGGCGAGTTCGCCGTCCTGCTCGTCGGCGGGCGGCAGGAGATCGTGGAGCGGCTGGCGACCCTGCAGCAGTCCCCGGCCGCCAACGTCACCCTGTGCGCCGGCATGACCACCCTGGCGACGGGGGCCACCCCCGCCCGGCTCCTGAACCAGGCCGAGGCGTCGCTGACCCGGGCCAAGGCGGCCGGGCCCGACGCGATGGACCCGCTCCTGGTCGAGGACGTCCTGGTCCAGGACCTGCGGGACGCCCTGCCCGACGGCCGGCTGACGGTGCTGTACCAACCGATCGTCGACCTGGCCACCGACGTGACGGTCGGGTGCGAGGCGCTCGTGCGCTGGGACCACCCGACCCGCGGCCGGATCGGCCCCGATCGCTTCATCCCCCTCGCCGAGGACACCG
>Ga0302323_100003898_pt1 | contig 12142 bp, 10 predicted proteins | sample Fen_T0_3_FD_201950 | JGI IMG/M metagenome (GOLD analysis project Ga0302323, IMG submission 201950) | Peat permafrost microbial communities from Stordalen Mire near Abisko, Sweden - Fen_T0_3 | ecosystem: Environmental > Terrestrial > Soil > Wetlands > Permafrost | place: Sweden: Abisko... | reverse complement strand
CCGGCGGTCCGTCCCTACCATTGCGGGCCGGCGAAGACCACAGCACAGAACGCAAAAGACCACAGCGAGGGCGCTGTGGCTCCATAAGAAGAGCGCGAAGACTGCCTCACACCAGTATCCATTTCGTGCTCTTTGGTGCGTTTCGAGGGCGGATCGATCGGCAGATTGGGGCGAGTTGCGGGCCACTGCCGCATGAGATGGGCGTTCGCTATCCATGGGTCTTCGTGGAATTGGCGATTGGAGGTGGAGCGCATTGACCCAATGCGCTGGTTTGGCGCTGCGGCGACGGAAGGCGCGTTAGGGATAACGCGCCCCACCTTGCGGGCTGGCGAAGACCACCGCGAGGGCGCTGTGGCTCCAAAAGACGGATGTGAAGTCCACCTGACGTTCGATTCGTGATCTTCGAGTGTTTCGTGGGCCGATCGATCGATTCAGTCGGTCGTAGTCCACCGCGGCGACCGCGAAGTGGCACCAGACGGGGAACGCGAAGACCACTTGCCAGCGGTTGCGGCTCGGTCTTTTCTGGCGGGCAGACCCATGGAAATAATCTTTCTCGGAACGGGCACTTCCCAAGGTGTGCCAATGATCGCCTGCGGTTGCGCGGTGTGCACCTCGACGGACCCGCGCAATCACCGCACGCGTTCATGCATCCACGTCGTGATGGACGGACTGCACATCCAGGTGGACGCTTCGCCTGAGTTCCGGCTTCAGTGTCTGCGCGAGAAGATCGAGCAGCTCGATGTCTTTATCCTCACGCACGGGCACAACGACCATATCACGGGCATGGACGACCTGCGACGGTTCTGCGATCTGCACGGGGGTAACGCGCTGACGGTTTACTCGACCGAGGAGGGCATGGCGCGAGTGCTCGCCATGTTTCCCTACGCAATCTCCGAGCGGCCGATTGCGAAGGGTTATGCCGCCTTCAAGCTGGTCGACATGCCGCCGGTGCTGGAATTTCCTCAGGGCACCATCCGCTCGACCTTGTTGCCCCATGGCGGAATCAACACCCTGGGTCTCGTCTTCGAGGAGAAGTCGAGCGGGCAAAAATTTGTGTATTACTCCGATTGCAAGCGGGTGCCCCGCGAGGCGATGGCGCTCGCGCAGGGTGCGGCCGCGGTCTGCCTCGATGGCCTGAGGCCGGAGTTGCATCCGACGCACATGAATATCGATGAAGCGTGCGCGGTGGCGGCGGAATTGGCGGCGCCCATCACCTATCTGACCCATTTGACACACACCGTCGACCACGCGACCTGGGAGGCCAAGCTCCCCGCCGGGGTGCACCTGGCCTACGATGGGCTGAGATTGCGGTTGGGGTGAACTCAAGGGCCGCTGTTTCTAGGCCACGAATTTAGAAAGAACGCACTAACTCATTGCGCTGGCTCGGAGCGGGTCGAGGAGAAGCGCGTTATGGTCAACGCTCTCCACCTCGATGTGCGACCAGTGCCCAGTGAAAAGGCACCCGTTCGCCGTGGCGAGCCCAGCGGTCCCGACCTATCTAGAAAAACCTGATTCGTGATAATTCGTGAAATTCGCGGTTAAATGAATTGACGCCACCCGATCTTGAAGACCAACGGGGCGCCCCTGATTTAGGCGGGTACCGCTGCGTCCGACGAAGGCTCTGCGGGTCAATTCATCGCGGAGGGTCGATCAGGTAATGCGGTCAAACCGGCAGGCGTAACAACCATTGCCGGCGAACCGGGCATGAAGATATGAAACGGCGGGGCGGGCGAGCAAGAGGCGGATTGAAGCCGGTGCTAGGTGCGGCTCCACCAGAGTCGAGTCGATGATCGAATCGGTTCTGTCGTAAGCTCGGACAGCGAAGGTGCGGGGAAAGTACCCGGGCGGCAGCTCGTCCCGCCAAACTGGGGCCGGACGGGCGGATTCGACCGAGATGAAGACCGGCCCAATCTCGGCGAACAAGGCCGGCAGGGCAACCGCCTGGTAGCTGCACAGAAATAGTTGTTCGCCGGGCGCGGCCCGACGCAATTGATCGCGGATGGGTTCCCCTCCAGCGGCGACCACCCGCAACGCCGCCCGGCCGAAGTCGTCGGGCAAGCCCGAGCGAATGCGGTTGGCGAATTGTGGGGCGATTGCCGTCACTTGGAATGAAAGATCGAGGCTGGCCGTGCAGTTTTTCATTGGCCCAGCATACCTGAACGCACCGCGCCCGCGCCGCCGATATTCGAGCACGCAATTCGACCGGTTGCTTCGGCCCGTGCGACCGAGCCAATCTGTCCTGCCCAAGGGCGGGCTCGGGCACCTTAACCTTTCGACTTGCGGAAGAGATAAATGACGAGGCCGATGATGCCGCCGACGAACCCTCCGATCAAGGCGTTGTTCCCGACCTTGCTCCAATCAAGCGCGGTCAGACGCGAGGCGGTGGCGGTCTGCGCCACTCCGGCGATGGCCGGATTCGCGGCGAAGATTTGGCCGGTCCATTGCTTCGAGGCGGTGCGACTCCATTCGAGGTCATTCTTTTCCGCGTTGATGTAAAGAAACAGAATCTTTCCCCTCAGATAGATAAATGTGGTCGTGACCACGCCCTCAAAAACCGATGGTTTTCCGTCCGCGCCCGTCACGTTGTACTTGAGGAAGGTCGAGTACGACAAACTGGCGTCGGATTCGTCGTGCGTTGGAAATGGGAGCATCTGGGTCATCGTCAGGTTCAAGTCCACTTTGTACGTGTCCGTGATCCCTTTGTTCAGTTTTTCGAAAATTCCGGGCATGGCCGCTTCGGCCTTCTTCATCACTTCGTCGTTTTGTGTCTTCACGACCTTCTTGAGCTCGGCAAAATCGCTGGCGGCGATGGTCGGCTGCATCATGTCCCTGGTGGTTTGCACGTAGAATCGCCGCGCTGATTGGGGCATGGCGCCGCTACGCGCCAAGGCCACCTGCGCTTCCTCGAGGAAAAGCGCGAATTGCTCGTTGGCTGGCGGCACAAACTTCTTCGAGAGGTCGGAGTACGGCTTCATGGCGTCCGTCACTTCCGCGCAGCCGGCCGGGGCAGGAACGGAAATCGGGGTACCGCCGACCGAAATCTCGACGGCGAATGCGGCGGCAGGGGCGAGCGCGAGCAGGGAGACGAAGGCGAGGGTTCTCATGGTCAAGTGGCTGGGCCCGCGAATGGCGGATTGCTGGTTAGGGGGCTTTGACGACCGGAGGCGCGACGGGCTGATCGAGCTTCTTCAAAAAACGGACCGGATCGGCCTTGAATCGCGCGACGCATTTGCGGCAGCAAAGACGGATCAGTCGGTCGGGTTTGCCCGGTTCCTTGTGAACGTAATCAACCGTTTCGCCCGGGTTCAGGTGTTCGCCCGACACGATGCAGATCTGGAGAGGATACGGGGCGCGGGGCTTGACCGGGGCGTTTTCACCCTCCGCCTCGGCTCGAACCAGTGCCGATAAGAATATACCAGTCGCAAGGGGGAGGAGGGTAATCCGACGCAGGATCGGGGACATGAGTCGATCTTATGCGGGCAAGGCCGGCTGTCACGATTGGAATCCGATGCGCAGGCGGCCAAGCCGGCGGATTAGGGATAATCCGCCCTACCACGGGTCAGGCGGTCAGCGTCAGAGCGAGAATTAGGTCGTCGTAATAATTTTCGCCGACCTTGAAGGAGCGCCGACCGACGCGGCGGTAGCCGAGCTTTTCGTAAAAACCAATGGCGGCCGCGTTTTGACTGTAGACACCCAGCAGGAGGCGGCTGAATCCTTGAGCGACGGCATGGGCCCGGGCAGTCGCCATGAGCCTCGCGCCGATGCCGGTGCCTTGGAAGCGGTGCAGGAGGTAGATCCGTTTTACCTCGGCGTCGTGCGACGAAATATCGGCGATCGGCAGATCGGGCGTGGTCAGGACAAGGTAGCCGACCGGCGCCTGCCCCGGGTCAATTTCCGCTAGCCAGACCGCCGACGCCGGATCGGTGAGCCACGCCGCATATTTCGCGGACGCGTGCTGCTTCGCGCAATGGGCGAGAATGTCCGGGCCGGACAGCACTCCGGCGAAGGTTTCCAAAAAGGTCGCTTGTCCGACCAGCGAAAGCGCGGACTCATCGCCCGGTTGGCATCGGCGAATGGATTCAGGAGTTAGGGACGGCATAGGTTTGGCGTGAAGCGGGGTTCGAGTGGTTTCGGACGCGCGACTCGTGAGCGCAAGAACCACAGCGAGGGCGCTGTGGCTCCAAGAGAGGACTTATTGGAGCGCGGGCGCCCTCGCGCCCGCGAGGGAATTAACCCTCATTCCAGCGATGGCTTTGGGGATTGCGGCTCTCGGTTTTATCAAGGGTTTTGCGGGCAATGTTATCCGTGGGGTGGGCGCCACAGCTTGGATACATGCTCAATATCAGAGCCCGTCTTCAAACGTTTTTTCGCCGGCGACCAGCGCCGGAAATCGGCCGGTCGGTCAGCTGATTCCACCCAGCAGATCGGCGGCGAGCGAGTGATTGGGATCGCGGCGGAGTATCGCACGCAGAAGCTTTTTTGCGGCGACTATTTGGCCGAGGCCGAGGCGGGCTTGCGCCTCAAGAAAGAGCGCGCTGGTGAGCTGGCGGGCCTGCGGATCGTCGTTGAACAGGAGCATACTGGGCAGGGAGGTGGCAAAATAGTCGGTCGTGGCCGGGGTCTTTGCCAGGGCCCGGGCGTGATTGAGCAGCGCCCGAAGGGATCGCCGCGCCTCCGCCTTGCGACCGAGGCGGTCCAAGGCGAGCGCGGAGTAGTAAGTGACCTCGGAAAAGGTTCGCACGCTCATGGCTTGAAAGTCACCGACGGCATTCGCCGCCTGCAGCCAGGCGGCGTTGGCCCCGCTGGCGTCTCCCAGATCGGCTCGGGCGCACCCAAGCCAGAATTGAATATCGCTTTCGTTCGCAAGCAGGTGCCGGGCCTCGCCCAGATTCTCCGGGGTGCCGAGGGCGGATTCAAAGTGGCGGATCGCGAGGGCGGCGTCTTTATTGCCGAGCGCGCGCCGGCCGAGCGCGAGATGGGTGCGCACGTGCAGGCCCAGGGCCTGGCCTTCGCCGCCTTCCCAGGGTTGGAACCGCCGCTGGGTCACGATGGGCAATGCACGCTCGGGCTTTCCGAGTTGGTTCCAGAGGACGCCGAGCTCGACCGAGAGATCGTCGCGGGCCCGGACGAGTGACTCCTTTCGATTCAATTCCCGCAGCCGCTTGGCGGGTGAATCGCCGAGGCGCTTTCCGAGTTGGTCCCGTTCGTAGAGCAACCGGGCGTCATTTGGTCGCGCCTGGACGGCGCGCGCGTAGGCGCGTCGGGCCGCCGTGGGCCGCTGGCGGATATTGTGGTAACCGAGGCCGAGATTGCGCCAGGCAACGGCGTTGCGCGGCTCGAGTTTCACGGCCTGTTCCCAAAGCGTGATGGCGTCATCATGACGCCGGCGGTCGTAGAGCAGATTTCCGAGGTAAAACGGCGCGCGGGCATCGCGCGGATTGGCGGCGATGGCTTGCTGGAGGATCGCAATCTCCTCCAGGCGGGCCGGGAAGCAAAAGTCCGGATCTGCCTTCGCGGCGGCGGCACGATGTCGGCGGGCGGACGACACGTCGCCCAGGTGGTCGCAGATCCACCCGCGATAATAGTGGACCAGCGGCTTCGTTCCGAGGGAGGCGTCGGGCAGGCGCATCGGCGGGGCTTCCGTCAGGTCAGCCGGTTTGTCCGGTGGCGGCGGAATCTCGGCGAGAATCTCGAGCGCTTCGGCAAAAAGGCCGGCGCGGGCGTGGTCGAGCGCGAGGTCAAGACGGACCTGGTGGTCGCAGGCCAGGACGCCGCCCTGGAGGAAGCGCGCCCACCAGTCGAGCGGATCGAGGGCCACGGTTTCCGCGAGAATTGACGTGGCCTCATGGTCGCGGCCGAGGCGACGGAGGATCACCACCTGCAAGTTGCGCGCGCGGAGATTGTCGGCGTTCAGCCGGACCGCGCGGGTCACGTGGTCGAGCGCCGTCGCCCAATCCCCGCGGAGGGCGTCGATCTCCGCCAGCGCGTGGAAGCCGGCGGGTTGCCAGCCGTGATTCCAGGTGGACTTGTAGAACGCCGCGTACGCCTCGCCCAGGAGATGGTCTCGGGTGGGTGCCACCGGAATCCGGGTGGAACGGCGCGGTTTGCGCGCGGAGTCGGGGCCGTTTGCATCGGCCTGAAGCCGCAGGCAGCGACCGAGTTGGTAGAAGGCCTCGCCGTCGGCCGGGTTGGGATTTCGTTCGACCAGCCGGGCAATGCAGGCGCGAAGGTGGCGCTCGCTTTCGCGCAATTCTCCGCGTCGCAGGTGCCAGCGACCGAGGGCGAGGTGACAACGGGAGTCGCCGGGATCGCGCCGGAGGGCCTCGCGCCAGTAAAGGTCGGGTTGACGCGTGGCGTGGCGGTATTGCTCGAGGTGCTGTCCGATGAGCAGGAGTTCGTCGTTGCTCGCCACGGCGGCGGGCGCCGGCGGGGCGACGGCCGGGGGTGGCAGCGTGGTCGGTGGCGGCACCGTGGGTGAATACGACAGCACTTCCTCCCCGTCGGCGGTGGCGACGGTGACGGTGAAATCGGTTTCATGGAGCGATGGTCCCACGACCGTATCGACCAGAAATGGTCGGTCGGGGGAGATCGATTGCGTCCACTGGCCTACAATCCGGCCCGCATGATGCATGCGGACCATCGCGTCCTCGAGGGCGGAAGTCACGGCTACCCCAAGGTGGGCTCGGTCGTTGGCAATGCGGAGGCTGATCGCAGCCTCGCGGCTGGCCCGTTGGACCGGACCGACCAGACGGATGGGATACCAGTATTGGCTGAAGGATTTGGTCTCGCCCGGCTGCAGGTAGGAGAAGTCTGGTTGATTGTCCGTGTAGACGCCGGCCATCAGTTCGATGTACGGGGCGTATTCGCCGGTCTCATCCGGGTCAGTGAGGTTGCGGTCCCACGCGTAGCCGAACTCATGGTTGCCCCAGGTCCATTGTTTTTTGCCGGGTGAAATATGGTGATTGGCAATGTGGACCAACCCGGCCCGGGCCTTATGGTCGTAGCCGCCGGCAAAATCCTGTTGCGAACCCATGCACATGTAAGAAGTCGGCACGGGAATGTTGGCGTACCATGAGAGATCGTTCGGCTGGTAGTGTTGCCCCGTGTGATGGGGTGACGCTCCTTCGTTTCTGGGCGATGGAGGCGGTTGAGAGTCCAGAATCGAGAGTCCAGTGGCGGACAGTATGGCCGGGGTGGAGCGCATTGACCCCAATGCGCTGGATTTAGGCTTGCGGTGATTGAGCGCGTTGGGGTCAACGCGCTCCACCTTGAGCCCTTGCGCCGGAGGAAATTGGCGCGGGAGTTCTGTCCAGGGAATGCCATTGCGGGCGCGAGCCCCGTAGTCGACGCCGTAGTAGATTCCGTCGCAAAGCGGGTAGGTGCTCGTGGCGCGTTTGGCGTGATCGGCGACGTGGGTGGTGTCAGGAGGAAAAAATGACTGATACTGCTCGTGAACGCGGGTCGCAACGTTGGCCCACCAGAGGAATGTCTGGATGTCCGCTGTGCGGTTGTAGACGCGGACCGCAAGCTCGAGGTAGGATTTGTCCGGATGCAGCCGGACGCCGTGCATACCTTTCATCCGCGCCATCGGGTCATGTGCGCTGAGCCAAACGGTGGCGGAGCCGTCGGGGTGTTTCTCGATGGCGACGTCGGTCGGCATGAACGTCGAAGGCCGGTGATGTTGAGGCCAGTTAAACTCAATGCCCCCGCTGGCCCAGGGTCCGGCCAAACCGACGAGGGCGGGTTTAATGACCGGCTGATAGTAGATGAAATCGTATCCGTTCGTCTTGTCCTGCGCCCGGTGGATGCGGCCGCCGAGTTCCGGAAGGATCATCACGCTGATGAAATCATTTTGGATGACCACGGCGTTCCAGCTTCGCGGCTGCGGCTTTTCCTCGATGCGGTCGGTGCAGGGCAGGGGATAGACGCGTCCACTGGAGCCTTGGTAGACCCGGCGCTCGAAAAACATCGGGTTGCGATCGGGAGCGTGCGGGGCGTACGTCGGAAGGATGATCGACTGGCGCTCGACGGAAACGGGAGAAGCGGGCATGGGCGAAAGAATCGGCGAATCCTAGACTTATTTTGCTTCTGAGACAATGAAAGCATTTTGGCAAAACGCCCGGCCATTTGGCGCCAGTGACGATGCGATGAGTTGGCGGCTCCAAAAGTGTCCGGCTGTACCGGTGGACCTTGGACCCCCGCTTGACAGTCCTGGCTTCGACGAACGGAATCCAGGCAGATGCAGCAAAGCTCTACGCCTCCGGCACCAGCCGGCTCCTCGGAACGCGACATGACCGTCATGAAAGTACTGTGGGCCTTGAGTTTTTCGCATCTGATCAACGACACGCTGCAGTCGTTGCTCCCTTCGATCTATCCCGTCCTGAAGAATTCTTACGGGCTTAGCTTCACGCAGATCAGCAACGTGTCGCTCACCTACCAACTCACGGGCTCCGTGCTGCAGCCGCTGATCGGCTTCTACACGGATCGGAAACCGCTGCCCTATTCGTTGCCGGTGGCGATGGCGGCGACCTTGATCGGACTCGTGCTGCTGTCCCAGGCCGGGGACTATTACGCGCTGTGTGTGGCGGCGGCGATGGTGGGGATCGGTTCGTCGATCTTTCATCCGGAAGCTTCGCGCGCGGCGCGGATGGCTTCGGGCGGAAGACACGGCTTTGCCCAATCGTTGTTTCAGGTCGGCGGCAACCTCGGCACGTCGCTCGGGCCGTTGTTGGCGGCGGCGATCATCACGGTGCGGGGGCAGCAGCAAATCCTGTGGTTTACCCTTTTGGCGCTCGCGGGCATCGTGGTCCTCAGCCGCGTCGGGGCCTGGTGCAAACGGAATCTCGCCCTGCTGCAACCGCCGCGGCGGGTGGCGGGCGAAAATTCGCCGATGAGACTCTCGCGTGGGCAGGTGGTGCTGGCGCTCGCGACCCTGGTGGCGCTGATCTTCTCGAAATATTTTTATCTGATCAGCCTGACGAACTACTACACGTTCTATCTGATCGAGCATTTTCACGTCTCGGTGCAGAGCTCGCAGGTCTACCTGTTCATTTTCCTCTTTGCCGTCGCCGCGGGCACGATTATCGGCGGGCCGGTCGGCGACCGGATCGGACGCAAGCTCGTCATTTGGATCTCCATTCTCGGGGTCGCGCCCTTTTCGCTGCTCCTGCCCCACATGGGATTGGTGGGGACGGTGGCGCTGACGGTCGTGATCGGTGTGATCCTGGCCTCGGCTTTTTCGGCCATCATCGTGTACGCCCAGGAATTGGTGCCGGGAAATGTGGGTCTGATCGCCGGGCTGTTCTTCGGCCTGGCGTTTGGGGCGGCCGGGATCGGTTCGGCGCTGCTCGGTCGGCTCGCGGACCACACCAGCATCCAGCACGTGTTTGCGGTCAGCGCTTATTTTCCACTGATCGGCATCCTGACCGCCTTTTTGCCGGAAGTGGAGACCCGCCGGAAATCCACCGGGCGAGCGTGACCCATCGCCGGCGATCAGGTGCCGCGGGTCCTATTTCTTGAGCCAGGGGAGTTGTTCCATGTCGACGTTGCCGCCCGTAAGGATGAGGCCGACGCGTCGTCCGGCGACGGGCACCTTGGCTTCGCGGAGGGCGGCGTAGGCGACCGCGGCCGAGGGCTCCACCACGATGCGCAGGTTCTCCCACAGCTCGCGCATCGCGGCGACGATGCTTTCCTCGGAGACCGTGACGATGTCGTCGACATACTGCTGGATGATCGGGAAATTTTTCTCGCCCGTGCAGTTGGTGCGGAGGCCGTCGGCGATCGTGGCGGGCGTGGGAATCGAGATGCGCCGGCCGGCGCGAAACGATTGGGCGACGTCGTCGGCGAGGGTGGGCTCGATGCCGATCACCCTGATGCCGGGGCGGAGCGCTTTCGCGGCGACGGCGGTGCCGCACAGCAGGCCGCCCCCGCCGACCGGGCAAAGAATGAGGTCCAGTTCCGGTTCGTCTTCGAGGAATTCGATCGTCGCGGTGCCCTGGCCGGCGGCGACCCGGAGGTCATCAAACGGATGCACGATCATGGCCCCGGTTTGGGCGGCCACCCGGGCGCAGGCGGCCTCGCGGGCGGCGAGATTGGCCTCGCAAAAAGTGATCCAGCCGCCGTAGTGGCCGACGTTCTGCACCTTGGATTGCGGGGCGCCCGCCGGCATTACAATGTGCGCGGTGATGCCGCGCAACTGGGCGGCGCGCGCGAGGGCGGCGGCGTGATTGCCCGAGGAATGCGTCACCACCCCATTGGCGGCCTCGGCGTCGTTCAAGGAAAAGACGGCGTTGCAGGCGCCCCGCGACTTGAACGCGCCGACAACCTGCAGGTTCTCGCATTTGAAGAAGAGTCGGGCACCGCACAGCGCGTCCAGAGCCTCGCTGGTCAGCACCGGGGTGCGCTTGATGAAGGGGAAGATGCGCTCGTGCGCGGCGCGGATGAGGGCGAGATCAAAAGGCATGACAGACGCGTGGTCCTTCCGCCCGGGAAAAAGGATCTGGGGGTTCGATCGTCATGGCGCGGGATGGGATTTGATTTCGAAACGAGTGACGCTAGTCTGCGGTTCATGACTGTCAAAAAGCTTCTCCACACCCGGATGCGGGTAAACGACATTGAACGCACCGTGAAATTCTATGAGCAGGCTTTGGGCCTTTCGGTGGCCCGCCGGCATACGTCGCCGCGCGGCGCGCATCTTGTGTTCCTCGCCACTCCGAACAGCGAGGAGGAGATCGAACTCTGCCAGCTGCCGAACTCGCCGAGCGTGCAGGTGCAGGCAGACCTGATGCACCTGGCGTTTGAGGTGGACGATCTGGCCGGATTTGCCGCCGCCCTCGAAAAAAAGGGTTTCAAGCTGAGCGACGGTCCGACGCAGACCGGTTCCGGATCGTCGATCGCCTTCATTGATGCGCCCGAGGGCTACGAGGTGGAATTGATCCAGCGCTCGAAGTGAGGGAAACGTGTCGGACCCTGGAGCCATCGAACCGACGTCGCCGGCGGCCGTGACCGCGACCGCCGCGGAAGCCCCGGCCGGATGGGCCAGCGCCTGGCCGGATGCCCTGGCTTTTCTCGGTGGGCTGGCCTTGGCGTGGTACGGCGGCTGGCAGACCAAGGACCTGGTCTGGAGCCTGTGGTTGTCGAGCTTGCTGGTCGGCTACGCGATGATTGTCTGGTATATTTTCGATCCCGCGCGCCGGGTTTGGGCGGAGGCGACGGCCACCCAGGCTCCGCTCGCGGCCAAGTCAGCCATCGGCGGACTGTTCTTTGTCGGGGGCCTCTTTCTGCTGGCGTTCTTCACGGTGCATTTCGGTGGGTTTCATTTTGTCCATTCGGTGTTCCTTAATGCGTTTTTTCCCGTCACCGACACGACCTCGCCCGGATTTCCCGGACCCGCGATTTATCTCAAGGTTTTCCACGACTACTGGCCGTTCGTCCTGATGGCGGCAGTGGCGGAGCGGCACGCGTTCCGCCGGCCGCCGGCGCTGACACCCGCGGAAGCCACCGCTGTAACCACGGAGGCGATAGCCCGAAGAAAGGCGGGGAAGCTAGGCGGGGCGGACATGATGGCGCCCTACCGGAATGTGATTCGGCTGCATGTGCTGATTTTCTTTTTCGCCTTCGCCAGCTTCGTGAAGCTGGAGAATTTCCTCGTCTATGGGGTCGTCTACGCTGCGTATTTTTTCCCGTGGCGACTCTTGAAGCGCGAGAAGTCGGCCGTCTGACGAAAAGGTTTCGGGAGTGAAGAGCCACTTCGCGGGAACGCGCGATGGACGGTGCGACGTCGGGTTCCGGGGCTCTACCTACTAGGATTACTTCACTATTCATCGGGAAAGCCGGAAAGGTTGCGATCTGCAATCCTTAGTGGCGCGCCTAGGCGAAAGACTAGGAGAACAGGGCGCCAATCGGATCGACCGGGGATGTAATTCGTGTTTCGAATTCACCGTCGCGGAGCAATGCTCAGACCGCGGTATTCGACGAAATCAATTCTCCCACCACATCCATGCCAAAATATGTAATTGAACGTGAACTACCTGGGGCCGGAAAACTGTCGACCGACCAGTTGCAGGCTATTTCCCAGAAATCGTGCGGCGTCCTCAGCAAGCTAGGCCCACAGATCCAATGGATCCAAAGTTATGTCACCGCG
>Ga0302323_100003897_pt1 | contig 12142 bp, 10 predicted proteins | sample Fen_T0_3_FD_201950 | JGI IMG/M metagenome (GOLD analysis project Ga0302323, IMG submission 201950) | Peat permafrost microbial communities from Stordalen Mire near Abisko, Sweden - Fen_T0_3 | ecosystem: Environmental > Terrestrial > Soil > Wetlands > Permafrost | place: Sweden: Abisko... | reverse complement strand
CTCGCCAGCGTCGCCCTCAGCCGAGTCCGACGGTGAACGGCCCGACACCGACCGGGCGCCGACCGAACGCGTGCTGGTGATCATCCCGACCTTCCAGGAGCGAGAGAACCTTCCGCTCATCCTGGACCGGGTACGCGCCGCGGTCCCGAGCGCGTCGGTGCTGGTGGTGGACGACGGCAGCCCGGACGGCACGGGCAAGATCGCCGATGAACGGGCGGCCGCCGACGATTACATCCATGTGCTGCACCGCCCCGCCAAGGCGGGTCTGGGTGCGGCCTATGTGGACGGCTTCGGCTGGGCTCTGGAACGCGGCTTCGACGTGCTCGTCGAGATGGACGCCGACGGCTCCCACGCCCCCGAGCAGCTGCCCCGGTTGCTCGCCGCGCTGCAGCACGCCGATCTGGTGCTCGGCTCGCGGTACGTCCCCGGCGGCTCGGTGGTGAACTGGCCGAAACGCCGGGAGCTGCTGTCCCGCGGCGGGAACCTGTACTGCCAGGTGATGCTGGGGGTGAACCTGAAGGACATCACCGGCGGCTACCGCGCGTACCGCGCCGACGTGCTCCGGGACCGGCTGTCCGGACACGTCGAGTCGCAGGGGTATTGCTTCCAGGTCGACCTTGCCTGGCACGCAGTCCAGGCCGGGTACCGGGTTGTCGAGGTGCCGATCACCTTCACCGAACGGGAAATCGGCACGTCGAAGATGAGCGGCGGGATCGTCCGGGAGGCACTGCTGAAGGTCACCGGGTGGGCGCTCGCGCACCGGTGGAATCAGCTGAGGTCGCTCGCGGGGCGCCGGGAGCCGGCAAGCAGGAGCTGACCCGTCTGACCGCCGAGCCGGGGCGCTGCTGCCGGACACACGACCAGCGCCGCTCGCGGGACTCCCGCGGGACGGCGCTGGTCTGATGGTGCGTTATCGGTTCTCAGGAAGCGGTGCGACGGCTCTTCAACTCGCTGAGCCGCTCGTTCAGGATCTCCTCGAGCTCCTCGATCGAACGCCGCTCGAGCAGCATGTCCCAATGGGTTCGCGGGGGCTTGACGACCTTGCCCTCGGGGACGGAGCCGTCGATCAGCATCGAGGACACTCCGTGCATCCGGCAGTCCCACGTCGTCGGGACCTCGGCGTCGTCGGCCATCGGTACGGTGAACTCGTGGTCGCGCGGACACCGGTAGGTCGCGGTCCGGCGAGGGGCGAGGTCGTGGTTGCGGTCGGCCTCGTAGCTGGTGGATCCGAGGCGGCTGCCGCGCAGGACACGGTCGGCCATGGTGTTCCTTCCCTGCAGCGTCGACTGCTGCTGTAATCTCTGCGGCGACTCGGCGCGCAGCGTTGCCGGAACTTTCCTCCGGCGGCGAGCCCGATGGGCTTCCTACCGATGAGTAACGCATCTCAGGCGGTGTTCGTTCCCAACACGGCTTCGGCTGGGTCTTGTGGTGCGAAGTTCACTCTGTAGTGTTCTTACCGCTGTCGATGGGCGGTTGGATGCCCCAGACACCTGTGAGACGCCCGGACGTGTCCACCGTCACGCCTGCGGACAGAAGAAACTACGGATCGATGGGTGAAACCCGTCACCAGATCCCTTCGGAACGACGCCCCGGGCGGCGGGCGGGGCATGCAGCCGTCAGTCTGCCGAGCCGTCGGGACCGAGCTGGCCGGATCGGTGATGCGCCCGGCACAGCACCTGGGTACCGCACCGCCGGACGCGCCGTTGCGTGCGCCGGGGCGTCCCCGCGGACGTTGCCGTCAGCGGCCGGCAGCGCCGATGCTTCTCCGCCGCCAGGTGAGTCGTCGGCCGAACCGTCCGGCGCGGGCACCGTGTCCGCGACGACGACGGTGGCGCCGTCCCTGACCAGGTGACCGTCGATCACCCGACCGTTGAACCGGCCGATCCGGCCGCACCAGCAGAGCACCTCGACCTGTAGCGGGAGGACCACGTCGGCCAGCTCGAAGAGCCGCGCCGAACCGGCGAACAGGCGACCCCGAAAGTCGGTGGCGATGCCGAACGCGTAGACGTCGACCTGCGCGTCGTCAGCGAGCAGGGCCAGCTGCTCCACCTGGGCGGGGGTGAAGAACTGCGCCTCGTCGACGATCAGGTAGTCGACCCGGCGGCCCTGTGCCCAGGACCGGCGCACCAGCGCGCCGAGATCCATCTCGTCGTCGACCTCGACAGCGGGCCGGCTCAACCCCATCCGGGAGCTGATCCGGGCCGGTCCCGAACGGTCCAGCCTGGTCAGCAACAGGCCGTGCCTGCCCTGCCGGGCGTGGTTGTAGTCCAGTTGCAGGGCGAGCGTCGACTTTCCGCAGTCCATCGGCCCGTGGAAGAACTTGACCGAACCACCCGCGAACCGGCTGCGCCCGATGCCGGCAGCCGGGACCGCGGACAGCGCCGAGGGAGACTGTGGTCCGGTCGGGTGGCTGGCGGCTTCCTGCATGCCGCGCACTGTAGCGGCGGCCCGGTCCGCTCAGCGCCAGGCGCCGCGGCCGACCAGGACGTCCCGCAACAGGTCAGGGCGGTCGGTCATGATCGCGTCGACGCCCAGGTCGAGCAGTCGGTGCATCTCGGGCTCTTCGTTGATGGTCCAGACGTGGACCTCGAGATCCGCCGCGTGCGCCGCCGCGATGAAGCGTGGCGTGACGATGGGGAACCGCTGCCAGCTCACCGGAACCTGGGCGGCTACGGCCGACGTCGCGAATCCGCGGCCGCGGGCGGTGGCGCGGACCAGCCGGAAGATGTCCCGGGGACCCATCGAGGTGTCGACCTGTGGTCCCAACATTTGCCGGAGCGTGGCCAGCCTCCGGTCGGAGAAGGAGCCGAGACAGACCCGGTCCGCGACCCCCGCCGTCCGGATCAGATCGGCCAGCGGGCCGAGCACTCCGGCGGACTTGGCGTCGATGTTGAACCGGGCGTCCGGCAGGGCCTCGAGCAGTTCGGACATCAGCGGGATCGGGTCAGTGCCGTGAATCCTGGCCCGGCGTACCTGGTCCCACCTCATTGTCGCCACTCGACCTTTGGCGTCGGTGACCCGATCAAGGAACGGGTCGTGGAACGCGATGAGCGCGCCGTCGGCGGTGGCGTGCGCGTCGGTCTCCAGGTAGCGATAGCCCTCCTCGAAGGCTCGCCGAAACGCGGCCAAGGTGTTCTCCCGGCCGGTGAGATCGCCGGTGTGCCAACCGCGATGGGCGAAGGCCCGTGGTGGTTGTCCGTCCAGATACGCCACCGCCGCAGTCTGACATGCCGACCCTGGTAGCGAGCCGTCGGCAACCAGCGCGGCGCCATTCAAGTGGTGGCGGACTTTCGAGCGGCGGTTGCGGCGGAATGTCGTCACGGTGACGGAGCGCCCGCACGTTACGGTCACCGACATGACCGAACTCGTCACCCGCGCTCCGGTTCGATCGGCGCCCCGCTCGTCGGCCGAAGCGCCGCCGCGTCCGGGGTCGAGAGCGCCCGCCCGCTGCCTGTGGTGCGGCCGTGAGCTTGCCGGGGCAAGCGGGATCGGGCGCCGCCGGCGGTATTGCGCGCAAGCCTGCCGGCAACGCGCGTACGAGAACCGGAACGCCCTCGAACGGGGAGCGCTGCCTGCTGACGCGGTGATGCTGACCTCACAGGAGCGGGACGATCTTGCCGACCGGCTGTACCAGGTGCGTTGTGCCGCAGAAGATGTGGCCACTGCACTGGCCGAGCGCGCCCCGCGGGGTGAGCTGGAATCGCTGGTCGATGAACTCCTTGCGGCCGCTCAGTCGGCCGAGCGGATCCGGTGAAACCCTCAATGTCAGCTTAACCTTGAAGGTTTGGTGTGGGATTTCAGGTGGAACGGGGGTCGCGTCGCACCAATTCCGGTGACGCGGAGAGCGAGGTAGCCGCCGAGGGGTTAAGTTGGAAGTGCCGGGCGCCGGAATGTCCCCGGGCCCCGTTTGTAGAACCACCCTCGCGGACTACCGCGGTCGCGAGACCGGCCGGAGCCGCGTTGGGCACGTCGCTCTGAGCGACTCGGCGCCCGGCGCTACGTGTCCGTTCGGCATGTCTGACCAGCGACTACGCCTCGCGTGGTGCGCTCTCCAGGTAGGCGAGCACGGCCAGCACCCGCCGGTTGTCGTCCTCGCTCTGTTCCAATGCGAGCTTGCCGAAGATCGAATTCGTGTGCTTGCCCACGGCCTTCTCGGTGATGAACATCCGGGCGGCGATCGCCGCGTTCGACCGGCCCTCCGCCATGTGTGAGAGCACCTCGCGTTCACGGGGCGTCAACGACGCGACCGGCGACGAATCCTGGTGACGGGACAGCAGTTGGCTGATCACCTCGGGATCCATCGCGGTGCCACCGGCGGCGACCCGGCGGATCGCGTCCACGAACTGGTTGACGTCGGAGATCCGGTCCTTCAGCAGGTAGCCGACGCCTCCGGTGCCCTGCGCGAGAAGCTCCCGGGCGTAGAGCTGTTCGACGTACTGGCTCAGCACCAGCACCGGTAACCCCGGCATCTGGGCGCGAGCCGCCAGCGCGGCGCGGAGCCCCTCGTCGGTGAAGGTCGGAGGGAGACGCACATCGACGACGGCGACGTCGGGTTGATGCGTGGTCAGCGCCCGGAGCAGGGAAGGGCCGTTGTCGACGGCCTCCACCACCTCGAACTGGTAGGCGGTGAGCAGCCGGATCATGCCGTCGCGGAGCAGCGCCAAGTCCTCGGCCAGCACGATGCGCACGCGTCCTACCCTCCTCGGGGTTCGTGGGCGACTCCCGGCCGAGCCTATCCAGTGCAGGCGGACTCGTCCTCGGATCGGGCTGACCCTGGGGCTACCTCGCGGCCGCGGTCGTCGCGAGGGCGCAGGGCACCTCCAGCGTCACGATCGTCGGCCCACCGAGCGGGCTGGCCATGGACAGCCGACCGTCGAACGCCGCCAACCTGTTCTCGATGCCGGCCAGTCCACCGCCGGGCGTGAGCTGTGCGCCACCCACGCCGTTGTCCCCGACCAACGCAGTCAGCGACCGGCCGTCGTGCCGGACCCAGACCCAGGAACTCTGCGCCGCGGCGTGTTTCGCCGAGTTGGTGAGCGCCTCGGCGACCGCGAAGTAGACCGCCGACTCCACCGGTGCCGGTGGGCGGCCCGGCAGGTCGATGTCGACCTCCACGGGCCGTGGTTGCGCCAGCGCAAGCGCTTCGACGCCGCCGGACAGCCCGCGGTCGGCGAGTACCGGGGGATGGATCCCCCGCACCAGTGAGCGCAGTTCCTGGAGCGCGGTCGTCGACGACTCCCGGGCCTCGGCGATCAGCGCGACCGCCGCCTCCGGGTCGCGGGTCACCAATTCCTGCGCCAGACCGAGGTTCATGCCCAGCGCGACCAGCTGGGCCTGCGCGCCGTCATGCAGATCCCGTTCGATCCGCCGGAGCTCGGCGGCGGAGTGGTCGACCGTGTCCGCCCGGGACGTCTCCAGCTGACCGATGCGCTCCCGAAGGTGCTCGTCCTGCGGACCGATCAGCAGGCGGGTGGTCGCGGCGTCCGTGCGCAGCAGCAGGGGCGATCCCCAATAGCCGAGCGGGAGGATCAGGAAAGCGACCAATGCGGACAGCTCAAGGGCGAACCCGATGCTCTGCACCTCCAGCAGCCATGCCAGGTCGCGCCAGGTGGCACGGTCGGTGAGCCGGAAACGCAGCTGCGCGAACACGCCACCCGAGACCTCCCGCGGGTAGGGCTCGTTGAGCGTCGTTCCCAACACCTTGCCGGCCAGCCGGCGGTGCAGCTTGGCGAATCCCCGCAACGCGGCCAACGAGCCGAGTAGCAGCGGGATGCCGATCCAGATCACGAGTAGCGCGGTGGAGGCGACGAGGAAGGCGAACAGCACGAAGCCGACGATCCGCAAGCCGATCAACGCCCAGACGATGCCGAACAGCGCCCAGCGGCCGGCCGGTTGTCCGGCGGCCGGCTGGGCCGCATCGGGGACGGAGGCATCGGGCATGTGTTCATTCTGAGGGCGACCGCAAGCCAGGGGAGTGGGCCCAGACCCCCCATCGGGTAGGGGAGAACCCCGAATGGTGGAGTCGTCCGTCGAGCGCGGTTGGCCTCGCTGACAGGTGGGTACAGTCGATTTCATGATCACCGTGCAGCGCACCGTCACCACCACCTTGGACCCGAAGTCCACGTTCGACTACCTGTCGGCGTTCGAGCACACCAGCGAATGGGACCCCGGGATACCGATCGTCGAGAAGCGCAGCGACGGGCCCGTCGCCGTCGGATCGAAATACCACGGGGTCGCGGAGTTCCGCGGCAAGCGGCAGGAAATCGACTACGTGGTGACCGACTTGGGCGAGCGCCACATCCAGTTGCGCGGCGAGAACAACACGGTGCTCGCCATCGACACCATCACCGTCAAGCCCGCCGGGACGGGTAGCGAAGTCACCTACAAGGCCGAGTTCAGCATGAAGGGCCTGCTCGCGCTGGCGCAGCCGTTCCTCGGACCGCTGTTCGAGAAGCTGGGTGACCCGGCCGCAGACGGGATGAAGAAGAAGCTCGAGTCGCTGGCGAATGCGTCGGCGACCAGCTGACCGCTCGGCACCGGGCAGCCGACGTCGGAACCCGCGTCAGTCCCGATGGGTGGCCCGCTCGACGATGTCCGCGGGATTCGGCAGCGAGTCGTCGACGTGATGGCTGGCCACCCGCGGGTGCAACGTCCCGGTCCGTCCCGCTCGCAGGGTCAACAGGCTGATCTCGCTGGGCGCGAAGATCCGGAACGGCGGTCCCCAGAAGCCGCTGCCGCGGGTGACGTACAACTGGGTCAGGTCCCCGGGCCGGGAAAGCCCCTGCAGCGCACCCTGCTCGGCGCGGACAAGCAGGTGGAATGGCCAGATTTGGCCGCCGTGGGTGTGCCCGGAGAGCTGCAGGTCCACGCCTGCCTCCGCGGCGCCGCGGACCTGTTTCGGTTGGTGCGCAACGAGTATCACCGGGACGTCGGGGTCAAGTCCGCGCAGCGCCGTCGGTAGGTCGGCGCCGTGACCCGGCACACCCGACCCGGCGGCGGTCAGGTCGTCGATGCCGGCGACCGCCAACCGCGCCCCGCCGCGTGTCACCACGACGTGCCGGTTGTGCAGCACGGTCCAGCCCAGCTCGGCCATGTGCGCCAGCCAGTCCAGCGCCCCGGAGAAGTACTCGTGGTTGCCGGTGATGTAGACCCTGGCCAACGCCCCGTTGGTGCTGCCGAGCGGGGCGACTTGCGCGCGCCGCTGGTCCACCGACCCGTCGGCGAGATCGCCGGCGTGCACGAGGATGTCGGGCTCGAGATCGTTCAAGGCGGCGGCCAGCCGGGCGGACCAGCGGGCGCGCTTGATCGGTCCGTAGTGGGTGTCGGCGATCAGCACGACGCGCGTTCCGTCGAGCCCGGCGCCCAGCCGATCGATGGTGACCTCGGTGCGGCGCACCCGGGGCAGCCGGCGTGCCTGATAGGTGCCCCACGAGCACAGCAGCAGCACCACCGCCAGCACACCGAGCGCGACGACCCGGGCACGCAGTGGGTCGGCGACCCCCGCGAGCAGGAGAACGAGGCCGGCCGCCGAGCCGATCACCGTCCAGGCGAACAGCTGCCAGACGATGCCGAGCCAGGTATCGCCGAGCACCGCCAAACCGTCGACGTGCCGGCGTCCGTGTCCGGCGATCATCGCGGGCGGAAACCCGATGACCGCGACGACGGTGATGACGGTGCCGATGATCGTCACCGGCGCGGGCCAGTCCGGCGCGAGCACCAGGCGCCACCACGGCAAACCGTGGAGAAGTGCCAGCACCGCGACGAGCAGGCCGACGAAAACAACGCGGCGGCTCATCGGGAGGTAGTGGTCCGGCTTGCGCCGCCGGGCGAATCCGGTGTGTCCGGCGTATCGGGCGGTTGCCGGTGATCGCCATCCGGACCCGGAGCAGGGGCAGGGTCCTTGACCACCAGTGACTTGCCCGATCGTGCCCGAGCCAAGATGTCGATCACCGGGCCGAGCCGAACCTGCAAACGCGTGACGTCGTCGACGTACAGCGATGCCCCCCACAGTGAGCGGGCTTGGGCGGCGACTCGGCGGTCGGCCAGCACCGAAGGGTTCACCCGCAGGGCGGTGAGCACGCCGCGTTCGGCGCGGACCGGATCCGGGGCGCCGGCGCCGGCCGCGTGCGCCGAGCCGTCCAGGACCGACGCCGCGTAGTGGAACCACCTCGACGCGGCGACGGTTCGATCGGTGAGGGCGGCACCCGCGGCCGCCAGCGTCGGCTCCGGTCGGGGAAGCGGTTCCGTCAAGGCGAACGGCACGAGATCGGTGACCGGAGTCTCCGGCGGGACGAGAGCTCCGTCCGCCGGTGCGGACGCCGGGGCTCCCGTCATCGACGGCATGAGCCCGGGATCCGACATCGCCGCGATCGCCTCCGCGGCCAGCCGGATCCGCGCGGACCCGTTGGACGCAGTCGTCAGCTCATCAACCGGCACGGGTTTGGAGCCACGTTCGGCCAGGTACTCGCGGAACGCGTCGTCCAATCTGCTGGCCGCGGACCTCGCCTCCTGGAGCTCCAGCCGCAGATCGAGCTCGGCTGTGTCGGACGTTTCGGACTGCCCACCGGTGTCCGAGCGCTCAGCGGGGGAGGCGACGACGCGCTCCGCGGCGACCAGCGCGCCGGCCGCGGCTCGCAGGCTTTCGGCGACGGCGGCCCGGATCTGGGCCGCGGCACCGCGCGGCCAGAACAGAACCCCGGACACCAGACCCGCCGCACAGCCCATGGCGATGTCCTCCACCCGCACCAGGCCGACGGTCCAGCCGACCGGTTCGATGATGTTGAACATGATCACCACCATCACGGTGAACGCCGCCTGGCCCGCCGCGAACGACACCGCCACCGGGAGGAACGCGGCCACCAGAATGACGAACGGCAGCACGGCCCACAGATGGGTGGCGTCGGTGCCGAGCAGCAGCACCAGCCCGGCGCCGATCAGGAACCCGAAAAAGGTCCCGATCAGCGCGCGAAGCGCGGTCGACCCGGTGCTCAGCGCGGACGAGCGCAGCACCGACATGGCCGCGAGCACCACCCAGAAACCGTGGGCGACCTGCGTGACCTCGGCCAGTAGCACGGCGAAGGACAGGCCGAGCGCGCCGCGCACGCTGTTCTGGAACCAGACCGAACGCCGGTTGACGTGGCCGGACGCGATCCGCAACGCCGCGGCGACCGGGCTGATCGCGGTGCCGGGAATGTGCCGCCCCAGCAGCCGGTCGGCGAGCGGCCGAGCATCCGACGCCGCCGACACCGCAACTGTTTGGCCGGACAGCCGGGTGGTGTAGTAGAGCTCGTGCACCACTGATGGTCGCAGGCGCCCCGCCTCGGCGGTGTCTTCGTCCAGGACCTGCCGGGCGACCGGCACCACGACCGGACGGCCGTCCGGCGGCGCGGGGTCCTGGTCACGATCGGTGCGTGGAATCTCCACCAGCATGAGCGCGTCGACCACTTGTGCGCGGGCACGTTCCAGGGCCCGTAACGCGGTGGCCAACCGCTGGCGATGCTCGAAGGCCGGTCGCTCGCCGTGTGTGTCCAGAGCTCTGGCGGACGCGTCCAGCACCTCCGCGCAGGCTTGCACCAGATCGCGAGCGGACGCCGGCCACTCGTCGGAGCTTCCGGTGGGAAGCCTGGCGATCACCGCTTTGAGCCATTCCAGCCGGTCGATCAGCTGGACCAGCAGCCGGCTGCCGGTGGTCAGCCCCACCGGCCGGACGATGCTGCCACGAAACTGCTGTCGTAGCGCCATGATCGCCTGCCCCGAGGCGGCATCGGCGTCGGCAGTGGAGTCGATGCCGGAGTCGGCACTGGCGTCGGCTGATCCGTTCCCGGTGCCCGACGCCCGGCTGGCGATCTGCCGGCCCAGTGCGCGGCAGGCATCGGCGGCCCTGGCACGCAGCGCGTCGTGATCACGAGGGGGCCAGAGCAGCACCCCCACCGGGATCGCCAGGGCCGCCGCGATGCCCCACCCGGCCAGCCGAGCGGGGATCTCGGCGGTCGTGCCGGGCACGGTCACGGACAGGATGAACGTCAGCAACGCCGCACTGGTGCCGGCCGCCGACGCGGCGCTGAGCACGCCGGAAAAGAGCACCAGGAACCCGACGATCAGCATTCCCAGGACCGCGGTCCAGGCGACGGCGGACGCCAGGGTGCCCAGCGTGATCAGCACCGCCCCGACAATGGTCAGGATCAGGTACGCGCCGAACCGGGCGACCCGGTTGCCCGGGAAGTCGGCGAACAGCAGGAACGCGGCACCACCGAAGGAGGCGAACAGGCTCAGGTTCGCGTTGCCGATCACCAGCGTGCCGATGGCCAGCCCGACCGTCACCACGATGGCCACCTTGACGGCCTTGTGCAGCGCGTTGAGCTCCGGGTCGTGCCGGCGAAGCCAGCTCAGGATCGGTGCCATGGGTTCCCTGACGATCTACTCCCTTCCAGACCGAGCGGTAGCGCCCGTGAGCGGGAATCTATCAGCGGAATCTGTCTGCCGAATTCATCGGCGACCGCGTCGGCAAGTCCTGATCATCGGGCCAGCAGCAGCCCCGCGTCACCGAACTCGTGCCAGAGGTAGCGCTGGGCGACCGCAGCGTCGTAGGCGCGCTGGGTCAGCTCCACGCCGGCGACCGCTTCGACCAGCAGCAGGTGCGAGGCCTCCGGGTTATGCCACCCGGTGATCAGCCCGTCCACCACGGTCACACCGTGCTCCGGGGTGATCACCATTTCGGTCCATCCCGATCGGGGGGTCACGGTTCCACCCGGTCCGGCCGCTGATTCCAGCGCACGGGTTACGGTGGTCCCGACAGCGACCACCCCCCGCCTGCCGCTCGGGCGGAGTTCACCCATCGCGCGGTGGCTTCCGGCACCTCGAACCACTCCGGCTGCGGCGCCTCGCGGGCGTCCTGCGACGACACTCCCGTGTGCAGGGTGATCGGCGCCATCGCGATACCGTTCGTGACAAGCCGGGTGACCAGCTCCGCAGTGAAGGGGCGCGCCGCGCTGGGCATCTCCGCACTGCCGGGCCGGGTGGCGAAGATCGTCTGGTAGTCCGCCAGGCCGTAGCGGCCGTTCAAGTACCCGTACGCGATCGGCCGCCCGTGCCGCGCGAGATAGCCGATCAGCTCCGCGGTTCCGATCACCTGGACGCGCCAGAGCCGATTGCCGCGCCCGGTCGGTGACGAACCCGACTTGGGATACGGCGCGAGCAGCCTGACCCGGAGGCCGTCGGGCAGGCTGACCACCTCACCGACCAGTCCGTCCAGGAATCGGGCAGCACGCATCGGGAGCCGTGCGCAGCTCGACGACCCAATGCCCGTCATCGAGGTGGGTCGCGGCATGCACGACGACGGGACCGCGGCCAGGGGCCCGGCCGTCGACCTCACCGGCCACCGTGGCCGAGGTGTTGACGACCAGCAGGTCGCCGGGCCGCAGATACTGGGCAGGTCGCGGAACAACCGGTGCGCGATGCTGCGCTGGTCGGCCACCAGCAGCCGAACCTCGTCGCGGTGCAGCCCGCGATGCTCGGGCGGCTCCGCCGCGGTGTTGTCCTCGGGGGCGGCGAAGACCGTGCTCGGCGCGGCCAGCCGGGCGCTCACCAGGCCACCGCCGCTCGGGTCGACGGGTCCGGGACCACGACGTCGTCGGCTGCTCGGTATCGGCCGCTGGGCGGTCGATGAGTGATCAGGTCGATCAGCGCGGGCACCACGTCGGCCGGGGACCGGCGATCGGAGACGTCCTCGCCGGGGAACGCCGCCTGCTGCATGGCGGTGTTCATGTCACCGGGATCCACGGCGTAGAAGCGGATGTCGCGGGTGAACTGCTGTCCCGCGTCCCGTTCCGTGTGCAGTCCAGCCTGCAATTCGGCGGCCAACGTCGCGGTGAGGTGATCGAGCGCGGCCTTGCTGGCGCCGTACGGACCCCAGGTGGGGTAATGCTCGACCGCCGCGTCGGAGGAGATGTTCAGTACCACCCCGCCGGCGCTCTGCACGCACGGTAGCAGCGCGCGGATCAGCGCGAAGGGCGCCATCGCGTTGACCTGCAGAACCAGCGCCAGTTCGGCGGCGGCGGTCTGCGCGAGCGGGCGCAGGGGAGTGGGGCCGAGGGTGCTGGCGTTGTTCACTAGCAGATCCAGCCCGCCCCAGCGCCGAACGGCG